>Ga0315274_10000130_pt1 | contig 108023 bp, 97 predicted proteins | sample YL17G02_20_MG_FD_203700 | JGI IMG/M metagenome (GOLD analysis project Ga0315274, IMG submission 203700) | Sediment microbial communities from Yellowstone Lake, YNP, Wyoming, USA - YL17G02_20 | ecosystem: Environmental > Aquatic > Freshwater > Lake > Sediment | place: USA: Wyoming | collected...
TGGATGGGCCATCGGCAAGTAAGCTTGCCGCTGCCACCCACCGGGGAACACATCAAAAGTCAAAATGCATATATCAAAGACACAAACCAAAATTCAAAAATCAGTTCGACGGTGTTACGGCTCGGTCGTAAATTCGGACGTCATCAATCAGGCCGGACTCGTCCCGGCACAGGGCTGAGCCGGGGCGGGACCAGAAACTGCCAACCTCAAGGTTACCGCCGGAGCCAATTCTTCGCAACTTCTGCAAGGTCTAAGAAGTCCACCACGCCATCGTAGTTGACATCGCCGGCGAGCATAGCCCCGTACTCCGCCAGGACCATCAAATCCTTAGAGTCTACGATGCCGTCCCCCAAGGGAGTGGGCCCGATGTCATAGAGCGACTTGTCAGTGCCCCAGTTGAGAATCAGTGAACCCATATCGACACGGTCCACCTTCCCGTCGCCGTTGAAGTCCACGATGGGGAGGATCGGCGCTTTGTAAGTCCAAGTCGTCATATCGTCGTTGGGGTCGCACATGATGTATAGGGTGGAGCCATCGGCACTCATGAAGGGCCCATTATAGACCGTCCTGTTGACAATGGGTCCCAGATTTACCGCCGACTGCCAGGGAGCAGAGCGGCTGGCCCGTCTCGTCACGTAGCCGTCCCCCCATGGGCCGAACCCCCCCGGGCGGTCGCTGCCGAAGAACATCAACAGCCCATCGGGTGAGAGCGGGCCATGGCCGCCGTCATTGCCGGGACTATTCACCGCCGGACCGAGGTTGACCGGGTCACCCCAGGGATCGTCCGGGGTCGCACGCCTGCTGACGTACATGTCAAAACCGCCGTATCCGCCCGGACGGGTCGAAGCGAAGTAGAGCTCCAAGCCATCCGGCGACACCACAGGGGCACTCTCCTGCTGCGAAGTGTTGACCGGCTGGCCCAGATTGATTGGCACCCCCCAAGGGCTGGTTCGGGTCGCACGCCGGGTCACATAGAGATCCTGGGCGCCGTACCCTCCGCCGCGGCCGGACCAGAAATAGAGCTCAAGACCGTCGGCGGTAAGAAAGGGGCTACCATCGTGGCTTGCACTGTTGATAGTCGCCCCCAGATTCTCCGGAAGACCCCAGTCGTCCTCTGGTGACGCCCGTTTGCATACCCAGAGATCCCCCAAGCCATATGCGCCCGGTCGGTTCCGGAATGAAATGCCGTACACTTCCAGCCCATCCGCGGAGAAACAGGTGATCCATTCGGTCGCTGGGTCGAGGAACGGGAAATCAGATTGGATGTTCACCGGCTCGCCGAAGGTGAAATCGGCCCTGGCGGGCCCCACGCCGCCAAAGACAACAGCGCCCACAAATAGAAATAAAACCAACCTAATTTTTGAACCATTTAGCCATTCCATAAAAACCTTCCTTTCTGCCCTTCTGGGCAAAATAACGTTAATCGGCTAATATGGCCTCTGCGCACATCGGTCTTTCCCAAGCACGCAATGGTCCTACTTCCGGAGTAACTCAGCCGCCTACCTTTCGCTCCTCGAACTGAACACAGGATACACTTGAATGAGGAAAAATGTCAAGGAAATTATAGGACTTTACCCGGTATTTGGCAGGTTTTGGCCTGTGTTGTGCAAGTGCCACTGCATTGGGAAATGCTCATCGTTCGGGAACACGCCGAAGGTGGCAGAAACGTAGCCAGCGTCCCCTCTTAACTGCTGTGCTTGAACACGGTCGCTGGGAGTGACAGCCTGTCCAGCCAGCCTGAGCCGAGAGGCGGTATTCGGAGCCGACCATTCTATCCATTCAACATTATTGAGGTTTTCCAATGCTGTGAAAACAGATTCAGCATCAGGCCCGAGGACTTGCAGCAGATACTCCTGCGTTGTGAACTCCATAGGCTTGATTATGGCCAGTGCCATGGACTCGCAGAGGAAATGAACCTGCCTCGCATCGACTCCAGGATGAACGCGAATTACAATCTCTGGAATGATAGCCACAGTCTCGCCTTTTGATGAGAATAGCGGTGCGACATATTCGGCTGCTCCTTCCTCGATCAGTGCGGCCATGACCGCATCGTTCCTCGATGCAGGGCCATCGTTCTCGACTGTCAAGATGCCGTGGCGATCCAGACCGCCGATGGGCCGAACCTGGCCTTCTTCCAGAAATAGCGTCCCAGCTAAAGCGCTGATTTCTGCTGTACGCTTAGCCTGTTTAACTACATAACCCTTTTCAGGCTGCGGTACGAACTCAAGCCGGTCGCCGCCCACTGTCAGGCTGTACAGCTTGACCGAGGCAAGCAAGGGATAAGACAATAGCAGGGTAAGCAAGGTAACGGTTCGTATCAAGCGTCTTGTTCTCATTTCACACCTTCCTTAATACAACCTCTATGGCATAAAAACCAGAACAGAAGATTCTCGCACATCTGCCGCCATGACGGCGCACAATACAACCGCACCTTGATAATCTTTGACACTATGCTGTCTCCATCACAAGTGCTCTTCCTCCTTGCCCTCATTATTATTGCCGGTCTGTGCCTCTATTGTACCTCAAGGTTTCACAGCCCGGTCGTAAATTCGTACGTCATCAATCAGGCCGGACCAGAAACTGCCAGCACTGAGATCGCTTCCTGCCCCGATGTACAGGCCGCCTTGTGAACCTACCAAGATAGTCTGGGGGTCGGCTACCTCAATGTCGTCAACATAAAGGATTCTGTTCTTGCCATCCCAGGTAAGGCCGACACGGTGCCAGTTGTCGTCGGTGATAACTGTCTGCAACCGTAAGGGAACCCCAGAGCGTCCTGAGGCCTTCAGTTCGGTTATGAGCCAGCCGGTGGAAGTTTCTGCACCGAGCCAGTTCATCCCGCCTGTTTGAGATATGATAACCTGACCAGGCACGCCGCCTTTGACCCATGCAAAGACGCTGAACGCCCCGGCTGCCGGGTCCCTCACAAATGGTATGCTGATGTGATCGTCGATTCCATCAAATTGCAGCGCTCCGGCTTTCCTGCCGACCATTGGCTGCCAATTGGGATCGCCATGTAGTGTACCATCGTAACCACCCGCACTGTCGTGGGCTATCGTTCCTTCTGTCTCGTCCAGCTTCCAGTAGGCAATCAGTCTGGGATCAGTGACCTCCTTCAGCCAATACTCAGACAACACAAATAAATCCTTCAGATCAACGATGCCGTCGCCAAAAGGTGTCGGGCCGATATCGACCGACGATACATTCTGGCCCCAGTATTGAGCCAATCTGGAAAAATCCTTTAGGTCCACTTTTTCGTCGCCGTTGAACTCAACGACTGGCACAATTACCACTTGGTATAAATCGAGAGCACCTGACCCACCCGCGCGGTCAGAGCAGAAGTAGAGAGTTGAGCCGTCTGCGCTAATGTCCGCTGAAACGTCCCAGGCTCCAGTATTGACGGTTGGCCCAAGATTCACAGGTCTCCCCCAGGGATCAGACTTGTTTGCACGTCTTGTCAACCAGATGTCACCACGGCCAAAGCCGCCGGCTCGAAAGGGCGGTTCATCATATTCGCTCAAAAAGAGTGATAACCCGTTGGCTGAGGTGCCCACGTAAAACTCGCCTGTCGGACTGTTGACCGGCGATCCCAGGTTTACTGGCTGTCCCCACGGATCAGAGACACTAGACCGCGTCGTCATCCATGTGTCCCACCCCCCCAAGCTGCCAGATCGCCCCGAGCAAAAAAACAAGGACAGCCCGTCGGCTGTTATACTGGGGCTCCATTCGTTGTTTGTGGAGTTGACAATTGGTCCAAGATTCACCGGTTTTGCCCAGGTGTCGTCTTTTGTCACCCTCGTCGTAATCCACATGTCAAGACCTCCCTGCCCTCCGGGCCGATCAGAGGCGAAGAAGAGCGACAGGCCGTCAGCGGATATGTTCGGCTGAACATCGGAAGTCGGACTATTGATGGCAGATCCCAAATTCACCGGGGGTCCCCAATTATCCTCTGTCGTTGCCCGCACCGCCACCCATAGATCGCGATCACCCGACCCGCCGGGTCGTGTGGAGTCGAAGAACAACTCTACGCCATCAGCCGAGATGCTTGGCGAACCGTCGTCAGAGGGACCATTGACAATTGGCCCAAGATTCGTGGGTTCCCCGAAAGCAAAATCTGCTTGTGCCGGGCCTGCCGAGGCCATCAGGAGTAGCGATATGACTCCCCATGATTTGACAAACACGACCTTCATCTCACACCTCTCTTTCTCTACATGCGTTAAGGGGAAGCTGTCACGGTTTCACCGCCCGGTCGTAGATACGAACATCGTCAATCAGGCCGGACCAGAAGAGACCAGGTGGGGAACCACCATTAGCACCGATGTATAGGCCGCCTTGTGAACCTACCAAGCTAGTCTGGGTGTCGGCTACCTCAATGTCGTCAACATAAAGGATTCTGTTCTTGCCATCCCAGCTAAGACCTACACGATGCCAATTGTCATCGGTGATAACTGTCTGCAACCGTAAGGGAACCCCAGAGCGTCCTGAGGCCTTCAGTTCGGTTATGAGCCAGCCGTTGGGAGTATCTGCACCGAGCCAGTTCATCCCGCCTGTTTGAGATATGATAACCTGACCAGGCACGCCACCTTTTACCCAGGCAAAGACGCTGAAAGCCCCGGCTCCTGGGTCTCTCACAAAGGGCGTGCTTACATAATCATCTATCCCATCGAACTGAAGCGCTCCTCTTACTTTACCAGCGTTAGGCTGCCAGACCGGATTGCCGTTGAGCGTGCCGTCATTATCACCTACGCTGTCGTGGGCCATCGCCCCCTCTGTTTCATCCAGTTTCCAGTGCGCTATCAGGCCAATTTCTTTGAGCCAATATTCAGCTAAAACGGCCAAATCCTGCATATCGACGACACCATCGCCCCACGGATTCGGCCCGATATCAACTGATGATTCATTCTGTTCCCAGTATTGAGCCAATCTGGAAAAGTCCTTTAGGTCGACTTTCTCGTCGCCGTTGAAGTCAACGATGCGGATGATCGGCGCCTCCCACAAGTCATAACTTCCAAAATCACCCGGGGGGGTATGGGTGTAGAAGTAAAGCATCCGCGCATCGGCGGAAATCGCCGGTCGTCCTTCATGCCCATAGGTATTGATCCGTGGACCGAGGTTAACCGGCGGACCCCACGGATCGCTATGGGTCTTACGAGTGGTCATCCACAGGTCGATGTCACCGAATCCACCAGGGCGTCGGGAGGCGAAAACCAGGGCCCGGTCGTCGGATGAGAGGCTGGGCTCGGCGTCGAAGGACCCACTGTTGACGACTCCACCTATATTGACCGGCGCACCCCAGTCGTCCTGTATGGTTGCCCGGGTGGACATCCACAGATCGTAGTCGCCCGTGCCTCCGGCGCGAGTGGAGGCGAAGACTAAGATCAGCCCGTCCCCGGAGATCGTCGGGGTTATGTCGTTGGCGGTGCTGTTGATCGGGGCCCCGACATTCACGGCCGTGCCCCACGGGGCGCCACGACTTGCCCGTCTGGTCATCCATATGTCTTCGCCTCCGAGCCCACTGGGCCGGGGCGTGACGGACCAGTCGTCACTGAAGTACAATGTCAGGCCGTCCGACGAGAGGCTCGGGCATATCTCGTTGTATGGGCTGTTGACCGTTGCGCCGAGATTGGCGGGCGGACCCCAGGGATCATTCATGCTCTGGCGGGTACTTACCCAAAGGTCATACGCGCCAAATCCGCCTGGCCGGGCCGAGGAGAAATACAACTCCAGACTGTCGGCCGAGAAGCAGCCCATCGTGTCACCCGAAGGACTGTTGATCACAGGTCCCAGGTTCTGCAGCTTGCCGAAGGTAAAATCACCGTAGACTTTTCCACCACCGCCAGACAAGATTGCGGCCACAAATCCAAATAACAACAATCTTGATTTAGAACTTTGAACCGCTTTCATTTCACACCTTCCTTTTCCAATCTCTATGGCATAAAAACCAGAACAGAAGATCCGCGCACATCTGCCTCCACGATGGCGCACAATAGAACCGCACATAGAATGGGTCAACTGCATGTTTTCTCCTCGTTGGATTTAGGGTAACAAATCATTAGAGAGAATTCAATAATAACTTTTCGTCGATTTCGTTGTCTATTTGTCAACGAAATGCAACTACGCTGATTGACAAGCCAAGCAGCCAACCATATCATACCGTTTATCGGCAGGCCTCTATTGCATACTAAGTTATTTCAATTAAAGGAGTTATGAATCTGTGTCGGCAAAAGGATTTACACATCTTCACCTTCACAGCCAATACTCGCTTTTGGATGGCGCAATCACATTCGATGGTCTGCTCAAGCGATGTAAGAAGCTCGGTATGGAAAGCGTTGCAGTAACCGATCACGGCAACCTTTTTGGCGTAGTCGAATTCTATACAAAAGCAACTGCCGCCCACATTAAGCCTATCATCGGTATCGAAGCATACATTGCGCCTGCCAGCAGGTTCGACAGGACCAAAACCACAATTGCGGATGCCGCCTATCACCTAATACTCTTGGTTGAAAACAAGGTTGGTTATCAAAACCTATTGAAACTCGCCAGCTTCGGCTACCTCGAAGGCTTCTATTACCGCCCACGAATCGACAAGCAAATCTTAGCTGAGCTAAATGAAGGCCTTATCTGCACTTCCGCCTGCTTCAAGGGTGAAATCGCCGCGGAAGTCGCCGCCGGCAATGAGAAGGCCGCCCGCGCCGCAGCCGAAGGCTACCTCAAGATATTCGGCCCAAACCGATTCTTTATCGAAATCCAAAGCCATTTGGGCGACGACACAAACACCCGCCAGGGCCTTATTGACCTCGCCGACAAAATGGGTGTCGGCCTTGTCGCAACAAACGATGTGCACTTCCTCGAACAGGACGACCACGAGGCCCACAACTGCCTCTGTGCGATAAGCACCGGCAAACTCGCCAACGATCCTGATAGAATGATTTACCCTGCCGATGTTTATCTTAAAGATCCCGGCGAGATGCGCGAGCTTTTCCCAAACCATGAGCAGGCCTGCGACAATACTCTGGCCATCGCCGAGCGCTGCAATGTTGAGCTTGATCTGAAAACCCGCCACGCCCCTCACTTTGAAACGCCCGACGGCTCAAGGCCGGATGAGTTTCTCACAAAGTTGTGCCACGAGGGGGCCAAACAACGCTACAGTCAAATCACCGACCAAATAAAAGAAAGGCTCGATAGAGAACTTGAGGTTATAGAATCAAAGGGCTTTGCAAGCTACTTTCTCATCGTCTGGGACTTTTGCAAATACGCCCACGAAAACAATATCCCTATAGGCGCTAGAGGCAGCGGCGTCGGCACTGTTGTCGGCTATTGCCTCGGCCTATGTGATGTCGATCCTATCCGCTACGACCTGCTGTTCGAGCGTTTCATGGACCCCCATCGCAACGAAATGCCCGACATCGATATCGATATATGTCAGGTCCATCGAACCGAGATTATAGACTACGTGCGTCGAAAATACGGCCATGTCGCCCAAATCATCACCTTCGGGACGATGAAGGCCCGCGCGGTTATCCGCGATATATGCCGCGTGCTCGGCGTTCCCTTGACCGAAGCCGACCGCCTAGCCAAGCTCGTCCCCTTCTCGCTCGATATGACACTCGATAAGGCATTGCAGACCGAGCCGCAAATAAAACAGGCCTACGAGCAAAGCGAGCAAACCCGCAAGGTGATCGATATCGGCAGAAAGCTTGAGGGTCTCGCCCGCCACGCATCCGTCCATGCCGCAGGTGTCGTTATCGCCGACGAGCCTTTAATAAACTTCGTCCCTCTGTATAAATCCCCCAGCTCGGAGGACATTATCACCCAGTTTGAAGGCCCGATGGTCGAAAAGGTGGGCCTGTTAAAAATGGATTTTCTGGGTCTGAAAACGCTGAGTGTGCTCGAACGGGCACGTCAATTAGTCAAGAACCTGCACGGAATCGAGATCGACCTGGAAAAACTCGACCTGAATGATCCCGCCGTCTTTGAGCTTTTCTCAAGCGGCAAGACAAAAGGTATCTTCCAATTTGAATCAGGCGGCATGCAGGACCTCTTAATGAAAATGAAACCCGACCGTATCGAGGACCTCATAGCCGCCAACGCTCTTTATCGCCCGGGTCCGATGATACTTATCCCCGACTATATAGACCGAAAACACGGCGCCAAGTGGAGCCTGCCTCATCCGATCATGACAGACATTCTCGCCGAGACCTACGGCATTATGATCTACCAAGAACAGGTCATGCGAATCTGCAACCGCCTCGGCGACATCCCTCTGCGTGAGGCCTATACCCTTATTAAAGCCATCAGTAAGAAGAACGCCTCGGTTATCGCCAAGGAACGAGAAAGATTCATCTCAGGCTGCGTCAAAAAAGGGCTGACAGAACAGCAGGCCGGGCAAATCTTCGAACTCATCGAACGCTTCGCAGGCTACGGCTTCAATAAAAGTCATTCAACCCGCTACGCCTTCATCGCCTACCAGACCGCCTATATGAAGGCCCGCTGGCCGATTGAGTTCATGGCTGCACTTTTGACCTACGAAATGAGCGACACCGACAAAGTCGTTGAGTACATCGCCGAATGCACGTCAATGGGCATCGAAGTCATGGCGCCCGATATAAATGAAAGCGGCGTCGATTTCACACCACTATATAAGCACACAGGCCAGAGCAAGAAAGGCGTAATCCGTTTCGGCCTGGCTGCCGTCAAAGGCGTAGGCGAAAAAGCCGTCGAGCACATCATCGAGGCCCGCAAAAATGTCGAGCGGTTCGAGAGCCTTTTTCATTTCTGTGAGAACGTTGACCTACGAGCCGTCAACAAGCAGGTTTTGGAGTCTCTTATAAAGGCCGGCGCCTTCGACCGCCTCGGCGGTAACCGCGCACAAATGTTGGCAGGCCTCGAATCAGCTATGGAGAACGGCGCCGGTATCCAGGCCGACAAGCACAGCGGCCAGATGACCTTCTTTGCTCAAATAACCAGCAATAACGACTATTCCCAGGACCAGAAGCGTCTGCCCGCCGTCTCCCCGTGGCCTGAATCGCAAATGCTTGTTTATGAAAAGGAAGTCCTCGGATTCTACGTTACCAGTAATCCGCTGAGCCACCACGCCGAGAACATAAACCTATATTCAACAGCCAACACCTCGCAGTTCGCCGAGCAGAACGGCGAAAAGGAAGTCGTTATCGGCGGAATGGTTACGAAGACAAGGTATCATCTGACCAAAACCGGCCGAAACGCCGGGGCAAAAATGGCCGTCTTCGTCCTCCAAGACCTTCAGGGCCAGGTAGAAGTGGTGCTCTTCCCGGAGGTGTTCAACAAATTCGCCACGATTCTTGTCGAGGATACGGTCGTCTTCGTCAAAGGTAAACTCGATTTCCGCAGGGAAAAGCCTAACATCATAGCTTCCGAACTTATAGCTCTCGACCAGGTTCGGGAAAAATTGGCCGCCAAGGTGCGGATAAGGCTGGACGCTAAAGACGTCACTAAAGAAAAGGTCGCCATGATACGCAGTATCTGCCAACACCATAAAGGTAAAAGCCCCGTGTACGTCGCGGTAAGAACCGATAAAGGCAAGGTTTACGCCACCGCCGACAAGGAACTGTCCGTCAATCCCGACCCCGAATTTTGCAGAAAGATGAAACAGCTTATCGGCGACGAAAACTTCCAACTTGCGAGGTGATACCGAATGTGCAATGAATCCAATTAGCCCCGCCTTTTAGGCGGGGTTTTGTCTGGTACAAACCGGTAAGATAGGCTACAGAAATAAACGGAAACGCATTAAATAGTTTGGGGGATATATTATTATGTGGCTGCCAAAGGATGAAAGAATATTACTCGCCTTCTGTTGTACCAAGACGAGTAGGGGAGAAGCACCATTTGATATCAGATATCAGGAACTGGTAGAAAAACTGAAAAGCAAGAGGATGTATGCTGATAAGCAATCTGTTCGCGAAATCCTTTTTAAGCTTCGAAATCGGAACTTGCTCCGCTTGTGTTCTTCGATGGAAGGCAATGGTGCAAGAATCACGCTCCACCAGCAAGGATATGACCTTGGAGTAACATACGGTTCTAGAGGTGGTATAATCGCCATTTGGTGCGAAGAATATATGTGGATTTGGGTTATCTTCGGTGTGATAATAGGGCTTATTACTTTGCTGGTTACTATGCTGAAGGATTAACAACGGTAGGGCGGGCTTGCTACTCTGCGAAGTCCGCCTGCGGCGAACGTAGCACGAGATGCCCACCGATTCGATGTGGTTTCTTCCAGATAATAGATGGATACGATACCCGCAGATACAACTCGTGACGCTGCAATTAAGGAGGCTGAAATCCTGCAAAAGATGGATATCAGCCAGCGGGCAGCTATGATGTTTGAACTCAGCGACAATCTGCGTCAGACTGTCGAAGCAGGTGTCAGATATCGTAATCCGTGCTGGGACGACCAATCGGTCAGACGCGAGGTAATGCGTCTTATGTTAGGTGAGCATTTATTCCGAGAGGTCATGGAAAGTACCCAGGTCACCAAATGACAAGTCAGAGTGAGTTCTTACAAAAGCTCGTTAGTTTGCTTGATGCTGCCAGGATCTCGTATATGCTTGCTGGTTCTGTAGGAAGCAGTTTTCACGGCCAACCGCGAGCTACCAAGGACGTGGATATAGTTATTGACCCGACCGAATCGCAACTTGAACATTTTTTGCAGTCTCTTGGAAAAGGTTATTATGTCAGCTTTAATGCTGCCAGAGATGCCTTCCATCGCAAATCCGCGTTCAATATCATAGATATTGAGAATAGCTGGAAGGCGGACCTGATTATTCGTAGGGATAGACCTTTTAGCAAGGTGGAATTTCACCGAAGGCAGAATGTTAATTTGATGGGAACAACTCTCTGGGTTGTCTCGCCCGAAGATGTTATCTTAAGTAAACTGGAATGGGCCAAAGATTGTTTGTCTGAACAGCAATTCCGTGACGCCTTGGGCGTCGCAGTGGCTCAATATAACCGACTAGATAAAGACTATATGCGAAAGTGGTCGATTGAGTTGCATCTTGAAAATGCACTAGAGCAACTGTTAATAGAAGCTGCCTACCGACTTGGCCTGACAAAGGACAACCAAACATTATAACAAGAACCATAAAAATTGAACTCGCGGCTGATCGTGATACTTTGAACTATATCTTTAGAAAGGACTAAATGAATATGGCAACACAAAGCGAAAAAGGGGTAAAGAATGCTGTCGTCGCCGCTATTGCGATAATTTTCATGATTTCTATTTCGGGTTGTGTGGCTATCATTTCTGATAGTGCGGGACCTTTTGGTCCGGACAAGCTGCCCAAGCCGAAATATCTTGTGGGTGGAGGGCTGGAAATTAATTGGACGGCACTTGTCGATGGAACCGCATATCTGGTTAAAAGAGGGGCCGGAGGCGACAAGCTCATAAAGACAGAATACCTGATTGCAGGCGGGAATTTCGTATTCGACCTACCAGGGTCTAGCAACCCGGAAGAGCTTGAGCACCTCGAAAGAGTACTTGGATGCAAAGTAGCCGAGGCAGAATTTTGTTTATATTTTGTCCCATCCCCGAAGAAAGATAAGGAACGAAAGACCGATTAACCAAAGTTTAGCAGCAAATTTAGTTCCTATTATTCATTGGAGATTCTTTTTTGATCGGTAAGGATTTACAAACTCACTTTGCAGGCAAATTCATAGTTCTCGACGGCCCTGACGGCTGCGGGAAAAGTACGCAAGTTAGGCTCCTGGTTGATTGGCTCAAGGAGCAGAATGTACCGACCATGAGCTTTCGTGACCCGGGCGATACAATCATAGGCGAAAAGATAAGAAAAATCCTCCTCAGCACCAAATACAGAGTTATGGATACGAGGACAGAGCTGCTATTATATATGGCTTCCAGAGCTCAGCTTTGGTCTGAAAAAATCGCTCCAGTCTTAAGAGAAGGCAACTGCGTAATTCTCGACCGCTGGTTATCAAGTACCTGTGCGTATCAGGGTCTTGCCGGCGGCTTCGGCATCGACAAAGTGATAGATATTGCACAAAATTGCCTTGAAAGAGTTTGGCCTGATTTGACAATTATACTTGATATTGATGCGGCAACCGGCCTTGAAAGATTGCCCAGAGAGCTTGACAGAATGGAGCAAAAAGGTGAGCTTTACCATAGAAACGTCCGCGAAGGATTCCTGCAATTAGCTGATGGCCGCAAAGACTTTGTTGTTGTTGACGCCGCCGGCGATATTGATACAGTACACAGAAATGTGATAAAAAAGGTTGAAACATTCTTTGACGCCAAACACTGAATTGTAACTGTATGTACGTCAAAAATTCGCAGGCAGTCAAGTGAAACCATTCATATATCTTTTTGAAATTTGATTTGTCGTTTTGATTTTTACTATTTGATCTTTGATATTCTCAACATGTCGCTGAAAGAGATTTTTTGCCAAGACAATGCTATCGCTGCCCTGGAGCGTGCCTATACCTGCGGCCGCGGGGCACACGCTTACATTTTTGCCGGCCCCGACGGTATCGGCAAATTCAAGACCGCCTGCGAGTGGGCAAAACTCCTGCTGTGTAAAAATCCAACGATGACGAAAATCCGATCTTTGGACTTCGCCGATAGCTGCGGCCGCTGCGAATCATGCCAGGCCTTTGACGCCGACTCGCATCCGGACTTTAATCACATATACAAGGAGTTACTCGAGTTCACACAAGACGGCAAAGGCAAAACAACACCTACTGAACTACCTATCGACGTCATCAGAGAGTTCCTCATCAAAAAGGCGTTCATCAAACCCATGCTCTCGAACGGCAAAGTCTTCGTCGTCAGCGAAGCCGAGAAATTGAACCCTTCCTCACAAAACGCGATGCTAAAGGTACTTGAAGAACCACCTCCACGCTGCTGCATCATTCTTCTTTGCACTCGACTCGAAGCGCTACTGCCCACCACCAAATCCAGATGCCAGATAATCCGCTTCGGCCCAATAAATGAAATCGCTATAGTCGAGAGGCTGACAGAAATCGGCCTTGAGCACACAAAGGCCCAATATTTCGCACGCCTGTCCCAAGGCAGTCTGGGCACCGCCTGCCGCCTGGCCCAGCTCGAACAGGCCGGCGCCAAAATCTATCAGACGAAAAAAGAACTGCTGGAGGCCGTGGTTGCCTGCCGGCTTCCCGACGTCCTCGATTTGGCCCAGCAATTCACCGAGCGCAGCAAGAGCATAGCCGCAGTCTGGACAGAACTCGATCAAACTACCAGCAAGGCTGACCTGGCTCGAACAGCTCAAAAGACCCTCATCCACGTAATCATTTCAGCCCTACAAGACGCACTTCGACTCGGCGTCAATCCCAATGACACTCTGGTCAATTCCGACCAAAAAGACCGTATAGTCGAATTGGCCCGCCGCTACGACCCCGAAGAAGCCGCCGAGAAAATCACACAATGCTACCAAGCCCTTCGCTGGATAGAGGCTGCAGTCAATGAAAGGCTTATTTTCGAGCACTTGTTGTTAGACCTCACCAATTCTGATATAATCGCTCATTCGTTGTAGTCTCGTGCTTCAACGGGTTTAACTTGCCGCAGCAAGCGGCGCCGTATGAATCCGCGGAGCAACCCAGGATGTCGGAAGCTTTTGCAGCAAAACCGAAGCAAATAAAGGGCAAAAAATATATGCTCGTCCGGTATGGCCGGATGAACACGCTCGGATTCTTTGAGCACAACGAGGCCCAAATCCCAAAAATGTCCACACGCGTTGTCGTTAAGACCGAAAGGGGCCTTGAGCTCGGCTGTATAGTCGGCCATGTCGCTTCCTACAAAGATGGGCGACTCAAGCTAACCGAGGAGCAGCTATCCAAGTATTTCGCCGACAGCGAGATCCCCTTTTCCGCTGAGTTGGCCGGCAAATTCATCCGCTACGCAACAGACGAGGATGTCGCCGAGCAACAGCACATGCAGAGAATCTCAAAGCAGGAAATAGACTGTTGCGAACGAATGGCGAAGGAACTCAACCTCTCCATGAGGATTGTCGATGCAGAGCATATCTTCGGAGGCGAACGCATCATATTCTACTTCATGGCCGACGGCCGCATCGACTTCCGGGAGCTTGTAAAAAGACTCGCCCAGGAGTTCCAGACAAGAATCGAAATGCGACAGATTGGCTCTCGGGATGAAGCCAAACTCCTCGGCGACATTGAGAGCTGTGGTCAGGAATGCTGCTGTATAAGGTTCCTGCAACTGCTCAAGCCTGTTAATATGCGAATGGCGAAAATGCAAAAGGCAACTCTCGACCCGGCAAAAATCTCCGGATACTGCGGTCGTCTAAAATGCTGTCTTCGATACGAAGACGAAACCTACACTGAACTAAAAAAACGCCTGCCTAGGAAAAACATACGGGTCAGAACCAAAGACGGCGAAGGGAAGGTAGTCGATACCCAAATACTAACCCAGCTTGTTGTCGTCGAGTATGACAGCGGGGAAAAGGCTGCTTTTCCGCTCGAGGAAATTGAGATCATTTTCGGTGCTCCCACCAAACAAGACTCCCCTGATGTCATACCTGACACCGAAGAGCAGGACTTGGATTTGGATGAACAGCAATAGTCTCTGAGGAACATCATGCCGCGAAAAATAGTTGTGACGTCAGCCTTGCCTTATGCAAACGGCCCCATCCATATAGGACACCTTGTCGAATATCTCCAGACCGATATATGGGTGCGATTCCATAAAACATGCGGCAATCAGTGCTTTTACTTCTGCGCAGACGACACCCACGGCACTCCTATCATGATTAGCGCACGCGCCGCCGGTATCATGCCGGAACAACTTATCGAACGCATGCACAAAGAACACAAGGCGGACTTCGATAGATTCTATATCGAGTTCGACAATTATTACACCACTCATTCACCCGAAAATAGACATCTCAGCGAACTTATTTTCTACCGCCTCAACGAGGCCGGCTCCATAGTAAAACGCGAGATCGAGCAAACCTACTGCCGCAACTGCGAAATGCCTTTGCCCGATAGGTATGTCCGCGGCACTTGCCCGCGCTGCGGAGCCGAAGACCAGTACGGCGACTCATGTGAGGTCTGTAGCGCCACCTATCAACCCACCGACCTGATTAACGCACATTGTGCAACGTGTGGAGCCACACCCGTCCTGCAAAAATCCACGCATTACTTCTTCAAACTCAGCGACTATCAAGACCGCCTGAAGAACCTCCTTGCTTCAGGCTATACTCACAAATCCGTCGCCAATAAGCTTGATGAGTGGTTCAAAGCGGGCCTTAAAGACTGGGACATCTCCCGAGACGGACCCTACTTCGGCTTCAAAATACCCGGCGAAGAAAACAAATTCTTTTACGTCTGGCTCGATGCCCCGATAGGTTACATGGCCTCGGCAAGCAACTACTGCCAAGCCAATCACCTCGATTTTGACAAGCTCTGGAACAGCGGCGAATATGAGCTGTACCATTTCATCGGCAAAGACATCATGTATTTCCACGCCCTGTTCTGGCCCGCCATGCTGATGGGCTCGGGATTCAGAACCGCCAATAAGCTCTTCGTCCACGGCTTTCTCACGATCAACGGCGAAAAAATGAGCAAGTCTCGCGGCACTTTCATCAAAGCCGCCACCTTTGCCAAGCACCTAAACCCCGAACTTCTCCGTTACTACTACGCCAGCAAACTCACCGATACAGTCGAGGACATTGACCTCGGGATAGAGGACTTCATACATAAAACGAACTCAGACCTCGTGGGCAAGTACGCCAACCTCGCATCCCGTTCCATCCCGATGCTAACACAACATTTCGACGGCCAACTCGGCCAATTAGACGAAAAAGCAAAAGTATTGCTCGATGCATTGACCGCCGAAAAAAACAGCATCATTGCCAATTACGAGAGCCTCAATTACGCCGCCGCCATCCGGACAATCAGCTCGCTGGCCGACCAGGCCAATCGCTACGTCGAGCAAAACCAGCCCTGGACAACAATAAAGACCGACCCCGAGAAAACAAGAATTACATTAACCGCAGTCGTAAACGCCGTCAGAATATTGACCATTTATCTTAAACCGGTTTTGCCTGAATATGCCCGCAAGGTGGAAACCATCCTGAATGTTAATAATCTGGCTTTCTCAGATGTTGACAATGCCCTTGAAAACCACAGAATAGGTTCTTTCCAGCGACTTTTTGAAAGGATTGATCGAAAGCAGGTGGATGACATGGTTGAAGAAAGCAAAGATACCGGAGCTTCGCAGCCTTCTGCTGTTACAGTACCGGCCTCGCCGTTTAAGCCGGAGTGCACAATTGATGACTTCGGTAAAATCGACTTGCGAATCGCCAAAGTCACCAAGGCCGAGCGAGTTGAAGGCGCCGACAAGCTCTTGCGTCTTTACTTGGACGCGGGCGGTGCTCAAAGGATTGTTTTAGCCGCCATAGCCCAAGCCTATAAACCCGAAGACCTGATTGACAAGACCGTCATCTATTTCGCAAATCTGAAGCCGCGTCAGATGCGGTTCGGCCTGTCCGAGGGTATGATTCTCGCAGCAGGCACCGGCGGCGAGGACATTTTTATGCTCTCCGCTGACCCCGGCGCAACGCCAGGCCAGCAGGTCAGCTAATAGCTATTGTGACCTTTCTTATTGCTGAAGGTCGCTGCGAAAAAATGAAAAAAAGTCTCGAAGAAATCTCACAGCAAGATGGGCGGTACAATCACACCGCCTTTAAGTTCGTTTACGATGGGCTTGGCTACACCCTCAAGAACATCACAGGCGAGCAGCGTCACGTTACAGGCCAGACACTCTGTGAGGGGCTTAGACGCCTCGCCCTCGAAAAGTACGGCAGACTTGCCGTTCTCGTGCTCAACACCTGGGGCGTCAAAACTACACGAGACTTCGGCGAAATCGTCTATACGCTGATAAAGCATGAATGGATGAACGCCCAGCCCACCGACTCAATCAATGACTTTAACAACGTTTACGACCTCAAAACCACCCTTAAAGACCAATTCGAATTCTAAATTCCGCTTTCTTAACCCAATCACGGCTGTCACTTCAATCGCCAGCCTTGGGGACACTCACACAGCCATTTTTCAACAAGGGTATCTAAATCCAACAAGTCAACGACCTTGTCCTTATTTAGGTCTGCACCACTGCACCAACCGTTCGAGCTGTCACAACCTGTCCTAAGCCACTGTTCAGCCAGCTTCGCAAACTCATCGAATTCGACTATACATATCGGCCCGCCGGGCCAAAAACCGCCGAGTAGCTCATATTTGTCGGAGTTACTGTAGCCTGCATCAGGTTGGCCGATAGTGCCGGTAAGTGTATATGGCCCACCAGTGCTTGTTCCCCCGCCGCCATCAATCGTGTACCAGCTAATCTGATATGGTCCTGCAGCAAAGGTTTCGGTAGGGTAAGCTCCACCCACCATAATCACGACAAGACTCACCAACCACACTTGCTTCGCCATGATAAACCTTTCTCGTCTCATTGCTGCACCTCCTTCGCGATGACAGGCTGCATTTGGTCCACCCTTTTCTCCAGGACATCGAGCCTTTGTTTCAAAGATTCGTTCTCGCTCTTAAGGTCCTTTACCACCTTTATCAGATATAAGCTAACCTTGTCATATTTCACCGCATCTGCTTTTCCTTCCCGGTCGTATATCACTAAATCTTCGGCAATGCCTTCTACTTCTTCTGCTATAAGACCAATTTCTTCCTGCCCGCTGGTCTTCCACTGAAATCTTACAGGCCTTAGTTGCAAAACCTTATCCGCATCATCTTCAATGTTCTGTATGTTTGTCTTGTATCTTTTACTTGAACTCTGTTTCCACAATTTACCATTTGTATCCGCAACTACTGTAGTACCACTTCCGGCGGTGATTCCTCGCAGTCTCGCAGTTCCATCTACATCCAATTTCTCAGTAGGACTTGCCACCGCTGCTGGCCCAATGCCGACGTTGCCAGTCTCGTGATTTATTTGCATTGCTGTTATCCAACTTGAACCGGTGGGTGGAATATAATTGAAAGAAAAGCCACCGCCTGGGAAAGATCCTCCGGTTCCGCCGACCCCTAATCCAAACTCAATCGCTGACAGGGTAGCTACATCTTTTGCCCCAGAATCTTGATTATAGTTTACACTTATTCCGTGACTTCTGTGATAACCGGAACCCAAGTAAACAAAATGTCTTGCTTTTACATTGCCGGCTACGTTACCTCCAAGCCGGATAAGGCTTGGATAAGTTCCTACCCCTGACTCTATGTCTAACTTTGCACCGGGAGTGGTCGTTCCGATTCCGACGTTGCCGGCAGAACTGATACGCATCCTTTCGGCACTGTTTGTACCGAATGCCAGCTCATTGGCAGCAGGCGCGAACATGCCCGTGTTCACTCCAGTTCCCATAAACCGATACCCAGGTGTACCAGCAGTGCCGAAAATAGTCTCAATCCCACCGATCGAGACTAAAGTGGTGCCAGTTACCTGTAATTTCGCTGTCGGGCTAGTTGTTCCGATGCCGACGTTGCCGGCGTTTGCAACATATACCCCTTCATCTCCACCATCGCCAGACAGATAATGTCCATTCAGTTGGATGTTCTGCGTTGCAATGTGATTACCCAAGTTATCGCCGGCAGGGGGAATGGGGGTTTGCCAATTCGCCAGACCAGCGGCATCGGATGTGAGAACCTTATTTGCTCCCGGAGAGCCGCCAGTAATTTTGATCTGACCGGCAACCTCCAACTTCGCCCCTGGACTTGTCGTCCCAATGCCGACGTCGCCATTGTTTCTAATTATTGCCCGTGTCAGGCCACCCGTCAGGAAAACAATGCCCCCTGCACCCGCGCCCGAGCTGGCCGCTGGAGCCGGCTCGTCGCCTGTTAACTGCAATGTTGGTTGTACTCCTCCAACATTGATGAAGAAATTTTCTCTAATATCGGCTATCGGACAGGCTTTGCCGCCTACGCCCGCCCAGCCAAACCAGGGCGAATCGCTGAAAATGTCAAAGCCCCCAAACCCAGTTGAGTCTGTCCCTCGTACTTCAATCTGACCCAATCCCCCCGATTCCACGTCGAGTTTGTTGCTCGGCGTTTTTGTCCCGACGCCGACGTTGCCAATAGAATTGATACGCATCCATTCGCTACTACTGGTGCTAAATGCCAACTCATTGTCAGCAGCACCAAACATACCCATGTGTTCCCCAATTCCCGCCAGAACAGTTGGTTCTCCACCCCAAAACCGATACCCAGGCCTGCCGGCAGTGCCGAAAACGGTCTCAATCCCATCTTCCGAGACCACAGTAGTACCGTGAACGTGCAGTTTCGCACCCGGCAGTACAAACGGCCCTATGTCGAGTTTCCCTAAATTGTAGATACTTGCTCCATTAGCGTCACCCGGTGGCAATGGGGGCGAAATCTTCCAACTGCTATACCACCGCAATACATCGTAGATGCCACCGCTACTTGGCGGGGCAAGAGGTTCTGGCTCTGGGCCTGATAAGGCGTAAAGTGCATAGGGAGTCGGCGTGATTTTCTGCCGAGGGCTGAGGACCGTATATGCGAGAGGTAGCGGGTCCGGTTCCGGCCCGGCCGTCACTCTGGTAGCCGGCCAAACACCGATCTCCAGCCATCTCCCCTCACCATTACCCCAAATCTTTTTATAGCTTAACCCAAGAATGGATACATTAGGGTCACTACCTACGAAGTCTAACTCCACCGTAAAGTAGCCATCGATAACATCAACGTTATTCACGTCAACCGTTATTCCCACCTGATTACCGTCAGTTTGCCCATCGAAGAGCTTAAAGCGAAAATTATACCGCCCATCTGCCGGCTGATTGGCATCCGTAAGCCGGCCTTGATACGTAAAGGCGGTGCCTACCGACTTCAGCGGTAGCGGTTCGGGCTCTGCTGCCTTACTTGCTATGCCCTGACACAATAAAAGCAATAGCCCAACAATGCTCAGCATGGCTCGCGCCATTAACCACAATTTCAAAATTAGCCTTTCCATTTATGTACCCTTTCAAAAAAGACGTTTTCAAGATCATTAAGTCTGCGCGCAGACATACTTTCCCCGACAACCCCATTGAATCGACCGATAATATGGTGCTTCCCCATCGTCCGCCTCCGCGAACTCGTGTAAACACCAGAATTGACTTATTAGTCTCGCCCTCTGGCTAAATAGACATGCTGTCGTTCTTGGCCGGAGTGCTATATCCACAAGATGCTTATAGACAATATTTTACACTCCGCCCACCGCTGTTGTCAATTACAATAACTTCATATTCTTGGGGGCCGCGCAGTTTCTTTGAAGAAACCGAAGGTAGGCAGAACCAAAATATTGGCAGGCTTTCTGGAACCGGGTCAGCGGAACGGAGGCGGAACAGAGAGGCACGGAACGAATATGGGCGGCAACGTCAGCTCTGTGTTCAAAAATCTTTTAATCTCTGCTTCAAATCCTGGTGGAAGTCCCCCTCAAACACCCCTTCAACCGCGCCTGTCATGAATATCTCTCCGTATTCGCCGATTTCCACTAAGATTGTTCCGCCCGGCATATTCACGTTTATTGTATTATCAACCAACCCCAATCTGTGCGCCGCCGCCGCCGCCGCACATGAGCTGCTGCCTGAAGCTAATGTATAGCCCGCCCCCCTCTCCCAAATCCTTATCTCGATATTCGCCCTATCAACGACCTTCAATAACTGCATGTTGATACGGCTTGGAAACATCTTATGATTTTCTATAAATGGCCCCAGTTGCCTTGCCTTTTCTTCGTTTACGTCCGCCATCGGAATGACACAATGCGGATTGCCTATGGATAGGCATGTAACCTTATATTTCGCCTTGTTGATTTCCAAATCTTCATCGACGACCTCTCGTTTTTTGCCTGTAACTGGAATCTCCGTACTGACAAACGTTACCTTACCCATGTTTATTTTTATCATGCTCGCCGCATCATCCTGGATTGTGACATCCACAATACCACCCAGCGTTTTGACCTTGAAATTCTTTGTCCGGACGTATTTATTCTCAAAAAGATACTTGGCGAATATCCGCAGGCCGTTGCCGCTTTTTTCCGCCTCGCTGCCATCAGGATTGAAAATCCGCAACTCCGGCATCTCACCACTTCCCATCGGGCCATATAATATACCGTCGGAGCCGATTCCGTAGTTTCTGTGGCAAATTAGTCTAATTGCCTCCGGCGTCAGTTTAATGTCCACAACTTTAGGATCAATCACCAAATAATCATTCCCCAGCCCGTGGTATTTCCTAAATTGCATTTTCGCACCTTTCCGCTCAAAGTCAGTCATATTAACTTCAGCTCCATAAAAACCGCACCGTCCAGCGGGTTATATCTATAAGGGCCGATTTCCGTAAACCCCAGAGACCTGTACAGGCTCCTCGCAGCCTCCATTGACGGCACTGTATCCAGTCGCATACGCTTATACCCGATTCGCCGGGCCTCTTCAATGATGGCCTCGGCCATCGCTCTGCCGATGCCTCGCCCATGAAACGATGGCTGCACGTAGAGCCGCTTCATCTCACATACGTCATCCACACTCGCTCTAAGTGCTACACATCCAACATTCTGTCCCTGATACTCGGCAAGCAGCATACAGCCCCCGGGTTCACCATAACCACCGGGAAGATTCGCAAGCTCCTCATCGAAATTCTGAAAGCCAAGGTCAAAGTCAAGAGACTCAGCGTATTCGATAAAAAGAGCCTTGACAGACTCAACGTCTTGCTCATTTCGGACCGCATATATCCTTAACATTAGCTTTCATCTCCGCGCCACTAACGCCAAATCTATCATAGTGGCCGTACCCAATAACTGATGAACTGGCCTCATTTATCTGTCAGCCTTTTCTCCATCCTGTAGTAGTCCAGCCGTTTGTTGTTCTCTACTTCCAGAAAGGTCTCTTCCAACATGATGTAACCCAACGAGTCATAGAATTTCTTTGACGGCAGCGATGCATCTAATTTGACCACGCCAATCCCTGCCGAAACGGCGTGATCCTCCAGTACCTGCATAATCAGTCTGCCAAGTCCTCTCTTTTGAAATACAGGACCAACAAACACCCGCTTAATCTCATTGCCAGCTACGGTCCCAGTTCCAATCACCTGCCCATCTTGCTCCAGGACAACCGTGCATCCCTCTTCTGCATCAGCCAGAATTCTGTCGTTACTGTGCCAGTCTTTGAAAAATTGCATCGCCTCCCTGGGATAGACGCCTACGTAACATATATCGATCGTCTGATTTACAAGAGCTTTTATGGCCGGCAAATCGTCTGACTTAAACTCTCTTATTGACAATTTCTCGCTTTGTGATGGTCTTTGACTCATAATAGACACATATCGTACAAACCAAAATCTTCGCAGACCCAGTCCCCCAGCAAGGCAAGAATGCACATCGACAATTACTCCAACCAGGTTGTCTCCGAATATTTCATCTCTCTGGTAATTTGGGCCACCTAAGTGTCCTCCGCTATCTGCCGATTAGCCCTACTATGCCGACTAACCAAGAAATGTCGAAATGATGTTTTTGTAGCAATCCACTGCCTTGTCAATATCGCTGATGTTAATGTATTCATCCGCCTTATGACAAAGCTCACTCTCACCGGGCCCGAAAATCACGATCGGCGCACCCAACTTCACAAGGTGCGGCCCATCCGTAGTCCACCCGACCGCTATGCTTTCCTTGACCCCAACCGCATCCAGAAACTTCCTGACAAATTCACATCCGGCGTCTGTCTCCAGAGACTCCGATTCACGCACCACATTAACATCTGCATCAAACTTCGGGTCCCCAACCTTCAGCTTGCCTACGGTCGCCTTCAAATCACTAACAATCCCAGAGGTACTCTGACCCGGCACAGTCCGAATATCTATCCCGATGGTGCACTCATCCGGCACTATGTTCATTGCCTTGCCGCCCGAAATCGTATTGATGCTCATTGAGCTTTTACCCAGCAATCTGTGCGGCTCCGCATTGATCCGGTAATTCTCAAGCTCATTCAAAACTCGCTTCATTGAGCTTATCGCGTTTATCCCCAATTCGGGGGTTGAACTGTGCGCAGCCTTGCCCTTGGTTGTCACCTTCAGCCACACCAACCCGCGATGAGCAGTAACCACTGCAAAACCCGTCGGCTCCGGAATAACCACACCCAAGAGTCTCGGCATCCATTCTGCGTCACTGACAAATCTCCTGATTCCTGAGCCGTCTGTCTCCTCGCCGGCCGTGCCCGCAAATATCACATCTCCATACAGTTTCGCACCGGAATCGACCACCTCGCAAATGGCGGTTACTGCCGCTGCAATCCCTCCCTTCATATCCACAGAGCCTCGCCCGTGAATCTTGCCGTCTACTTCGACTGCTTCAAACGGAGGATATACCCACTGCGCTTGGCCCGGCCCTACAACGTCAAGATGGCAGACGAATAATAGTGCGCCTTTACCTCCATCTGATTTGACATGCGCAATGACGTTCGCTCGTCTTTCATCCCAACCGTCCACTCGCGCCTCAACACCAGACCGGCGGAACCTCGCCGCCACTATCTCCGCCGCCTTTACTTCGCCTTTGCCCTCGCTGGTGTCTGCTCGAACCAGTTCTTTTAACAATTCCTTCATAGTTTGGTGATTATACAGAAACAAACAGCTTTATCAAACAATATCACAAACGCAGACCTAAGGCTCTATACGCTCAACACCAGTCTATCCAAGACCTGCAATCTCAGATAGTGTTTCCGGTTTTCCCAAGCCCGCATCCAAGCCAACGCTTTCGCCGCAACCCTTGACGAAACCTCGATTTGCTGCATAGTGAATCCGTCACACCTTCGCGACAAAAATCCCAACCTTTTTAATTGCAAATAAAGCCCAAAAATGGATAATAGCTGGTTTATAAAATATTGAACTCACCACAAGGAGTCCAAATGGGACCTGTGTTACATGGCTTGATAAAACTACAAAGCGTTGAAAATCGTCTGCGTGCCGCCAAAACAAAGCTTGCCAGGTGTAGAAGAAGCGTCATCATCCAGGAAAATCAGATAAGAAGCCTCCAAAGTAATCTCGAAACCAAAAAAGAGGAAATTCAACTAACCAAAGTTCAATGCAACCGCCTCGAACTTGAGCTAAAGTCTCGAGACAATGATGTGGCAAAACTAAGGGCCGCACTAAACAACTCCAAAACCAACAAAGAGTACGCAGCTCTGTTGACTCAGCTTAACATAACCAAGGCTGACAACTCCAAACTCGAAAATCAAATTCTTGAGTTGCTAAAAGATATCGAGACTCAAGAGGCTGAGCTTGGGAATATCCGCAAGCAAATAGACGAGCAAAAGCAACTCCTTGAACAAGTTCGAAAAAAGGTCGACACCTCATCCTCCGATTATGAGGCCGAAATAGCCGGCATCCAGGCTGAATGGGACCAGTTCGCCGGCACCATCCCCCCGACACCTTTACAGATATTCACTCGCGTCGCTGAGACTTATGACGGCGAGGCAGTCGCTGAAATCCAAACGCAGGAGGGCAAGGTCGAAGCCTACTCGTGTGGCGGCTGCTTTATGGGTGTTGCCGCCGAATGTGTTAATTTGCTCATGACCAAAGATGAAATCATCCGCTGCCCCAACTGCACGAGGATACTCGTCCTCGCCGATCCCGGGAAATTGTAGATTCCAGGCTCAACCAGTGTAACCATTGGAGGGTAATCACTTTGGCCGGCAAAATATCCGCTCACATAGATGGCGCAAGCCGCGGCAATCCTGGACCCGCCGCCGCCGCCTTCATTTTGACCGACGCAAATGGCGCCCAAATACAGGCAAAAGCCTTTTTCCTCGGCCGGGCCACAAACAACGTTGCAGAATACGCCGGCCTCATAAAAGCACTCGAATCAGCCAAACAACTTGGTGTAACAGACTTGGCGGTCTTCACCGACAGCGAGCTGCTCGCCAGACAGATTAACGGCCAGTATAAAGTCAAAAGCGACCAAATCAGACCGCTTTTCCAACAGGCCTACAACCTACTCTCCGGCTTTACGCATTGGACGGTGCAACACGTTGGCCGAGACCAAAATGCTCAAGCCGATAAGCTCGTCAACCGTGCTCTTGACCTGGCCCAAGACATCGAAGGTACGCCGGAATCTGTTACATACAAGAAAATCCGCCTGGGTGTGCTTATTAGTGGAGGCGGCACAACGCTAATGAACCTCATCGACCAAATTAAACGAGGCCGCCTCAATGCTGAAATCTCCGTTGTAATAAGCTCGCGTTCCACCGTCGCGGGGGCCGAGAAAGCAAAAAACGCAGGCCTTAACGTCAAGATTGTTCGCAAAAAAGACTACCCTGACATCGACCAGTTCAGTAAATGTATCGAAGAAGAACTCGTCGCCGCCGACGTTGACCTTGTTATTCAGGGTGGCTGGCTTTGCCTTTGGAAAATTTCGAAAAGATATGAAAACCGCGTTATGAACATTCACCCTGCGCTATTGCCCTGTTTCGGCGGTCAGGGGATGTGGGGCCATAACGTCCACGAGGCTGTCCTCGCCGCAGGCTGTAAAGTCAGCGGCTGCACAGTTCATTTCTGCACTAACGACTACGATAAAGGCCCCATCATCGTCCAGCGCACCTGTCCCGTGTTGAATAATGACACCCCCGAAACTCTCGCCGCCAGAATCTTCCTGCAGGAATGCATTGCCTATCCGGAAGCCATACGCCTCTTCGCAGAAGGCAAATTACTTGTCGAATCCGGCAGGGTTAGAGTACAATCCTAAATTCAAAGCTCGACACTAGAGGGCACATAGTGGATAACCGCAAAAAGAAATTACTAATCGAGACTATCTTCATCTTGGCCACCACTTTCGTCGCAGTGGTTGGGATGATTAACCTCAAAGACTGGATCAACCGCTCCGAAGCCATGCGGGCCATGCGACAGCTTGGTCAAAAGGTCTTAGACTACCGAAAAGCCAACGGCTCCCTACCCCCTGAATCTTACGTCACCGATATCAAAGAAACCCTCGAGGGATACGTCCGCCTCGGTAATATCAAATATAGGGCGCGCTGGATAGATTTTCAAGCTGGTCCCGATGAAATCGTCGCATACAGTTTCAAAAAGTACAGGTCCTGGATTCTTCACAACGGCTATATCGTCCTCCGTCTCGACGGCCGCGTTGAATGGATGGCTAAAGACCAGTGCGAAAAACTCCTCGCGCAACAGCAAACCCAGATTGAACGTCAAATTGAATAATCACAAGCCCCCTTTGAGAAATGCTGCTGCAGTGAAATAAAGAGGGTATCAGATCACCAGCCTCGGCTGCCAGCCAGCGTCAAGAATTACTTATCAATTAAGGAGATAGCCAATGGGACTACTAAAGGAATTCAAGGAATTTGCCGTTAAAGGTAACGCCATGGATATGGCCGTAGGTATCATCATCGGCGCCGCCTTCAACAAAATCGTTACCTCTATGGTCAATGACATAATAATGCCGCCAATAGGTCTGCTTCTGGGCGGAGTCGATTTCAAAAATCTCGAAGTAATTCTAAAGAAGGCCTACATTTCACCGACAGGTCAGGCTTTGCCCGCCGTAACCCTTCATTACGGCCTGTTCGTCAATAACGTCATCGACTTTCTTATCGTGGCTTTTACAATCTTCCTGGTTGTAAAAACCATGAATCGCCTGTCTCATATTCGTCAAAACGCGTGATCACGAGCGGCTCATAAAAAAATAAGAGAACACCAATGCGAATACTGCCACCGACATATTTCTGTCTGTTTCTGGTTGTATCAATAGTACTGCATTTGGTTGTCCCTATAAAAACGGCAATTCCTACACCCTTGTATGTTATAGGCGACAGGGTAATCTATGTCAACGCAGTGTGGCAGAGATTACAGTCGAGCAAGCCTGTACACAGCACCAGTGTCACTGATTCGGTCGGCCCTGGGAGCACCGGTCATGTGCCCTGAGGTTGTGGGGCAGCTTCAGTATGTACAGATTCACTTTCTGTGGCTTCATCTACATCAACACCCTCAAATTTCAGGTGTTCTTCGTCCTGAACGTCTATCTTGACCTGCTTCTTACCTTTGAATCGGCCGGACAGAACGGCTTCACTGATCGGGTCTTCTATGTAATGCTCGATTGCTCTGCGAAGAGGTCTGGCACCGAATTCAGGATTGTAACCTTTGTCGATGAGAAAGTCCTTTGCCCGCTCTGTCAACTCAAGCTTCAGGCCGTGCTCGGTCAGCCTCTTGAACACCTTCAGTAATTCATACTCCACTATGGTCTGCAGATTCTCCCGCGTCAGAGGCCTAAAGACAATGATATCGTCCACACGGTTCAAGAACTCGGGCCTGAAGTGCCGCTCTACCTCTTTTTGAAGAATATCTTTCATCTTCTCATAATTCGCGTCAGGTGACTTCTTGGCAAAGCCAAACCCACCTTGATTCTTTATCAGCTCCGCCCCTATATTGCTCGTCATGGTAAGAATGATGTTCTTGAAATCAATGCTTCGCCCGAAGCTGTCGGTCAGTCTGCCTTCGTCCATGATTTGCAGCAGCATGTTGTACACATCCGGGTGGGCCTTCTCGATCTCATCCAATAGCAGCACCGCGTAGGGCCGGCGTCTGATGCGTTCGGTCAACTGCCCGCCCTCTTCATATCCAACATAACCGGGGGGAGCACCCACCAGCCGACTGACGTTGTGCTTCTCCATAAACTCGCTCATGTCCAGCTGGATTAGCGCATTTCTATCGCTGAACATAAACTCCGCCAGTGCCTTCGCCAGCAGCGTCTTACCCACCCCGCTCGGCCCTAAGAATATAAAGCAACCCATCGGCCGATTCGGGTCCTTCATCCCGCTTCTACTACGCCGCACCGCCTTGGCAACCGCGATTATCGCCTCATCTTGCGACACCACCATCTTATGCAGCTCAGCCTCAAGCTCAAGAAGCCTTTGCGTCTCCTTCTTCTCCAGCCTCGTTAGCGGCACACCTGTCATATTGCTGACCACCTCCGCAATTATCTCCGTGTCAACAACACCCGTAGCCTCTTTGTTCTCCTCGTACCATTTCTTCTGAAGCTCACCCTTTTTCTCCAAAAGCTGCTGAGCCTCATCCCGCAACGCCGCCGCTCGCTCATAGTCGGCGTTCCTAACCGCCTCGTCTTTTTCTCTCTGTAATTTCTCGATCCTGCCTTCAATCTCAGTCAGGTCTGGCGGCTGTGTCATGTTCTTAAGCCGCACCCTTGCACCCGATTCATCAACCACATCTATCGCCTTATCCGGTAAGCACCTGCCTGTAATATACCGTGTGGACAACTCCACCGCCTGGAACAACGCCTCATCCGTGAATCTTACCCTGTGATGCGCCTCGTACCGATCTTGCAGGCCACGCAAAATCTCCAGCGTCTCATCTTTGGAAGGCGGCTCAACTATTATCGTCTGAAAACGTCTCTCCAGCGCCCCATCCTTCTCGACGTACTTTCTGTACTCATCCAGCGTCGTTGCCCCGATGCATTGCACTTCGCCCCTGGCAAGGGCGGGCTTCAACACGTTTGACGCATCAATCGCACCTTCTGCCCCGCCGGCCCCAACCAACGTATGCAGCTCGTCAATAAACAAAACTACATTGGCCGCACGCCTGACCTCATTGATAACCGCCTTGATACGTTCCTCGAACTGCCCGCGGTACTTCGTCCCCGCAACCATCATCGCCAAATCAAGCACCACTATCCGCTTATCTTTCAGCAACTCTGGCACCTGCTTGTTCACTATCTGCTGGCTCAGCCCTTCTACAATCGCAGTCTTACCAACCCCGGCTTCACCCAACAGAACCGGGTTATTCTTCGTCCGCCTGCAGAGTATCTGTATCAGACGCTCGATCTCTCTCTTTCGCCCGATCACAGGATCAAGCTCACCATTCGCCGCCAACTGCGTCAGGTCTCTGCCGAAGCTATCCAGCGCCGGTGTCTTGCTCTTGGTCTTCCTGCCTACCGCAGGCCCCATCTTCATTCCAAGGTCCGTCGGCTCCTCCTCCACTCCGGCCCCAAGCAGGTTCAAAACCTCCTGCCGTACGTCCTCTAATTTCAAACCCATACTCATAAGCACTTGGGCCGCAATCCCCTCTGTCTCCCGCAATATTCCCAACAGCAAATGCTCTGTCCCCACGTAGTTGTGGTTCAGCGCCCGCGCCTCCTCGATCGCGTACTCAATAACCTTCTTGGCTCTCGGCGTCTGCGGCAGCTTACCCATCGTTACCATATCCGGCCCGCTCTTGACGTGCTTCTCAATCTCCAGCCGTAGCTTCTTTATATCCACATCCAAGTTCTTCAGCACCGTCGCTCCGACGCCGCTACCCTCCTTGACCAGACCTAATAGGATGTGCTCCGTCCCAATGTATTCATGGTTAAACCGCTGCGCCTCCTGGTTGGCCAACGCCATTACTTTCCTCGCACGATCTGTAAAACGCTCAAACATTTTATCTATAACCCGCTTTCAAAAAAGGCTCTCGATCTAACCATATAGGCTGCCCGAGAGCGGATTATCATAGACCCATCTAAACATTATATCTCAGCCGCTGGCTTCTGTCAATTAAACCCAGCCGTCTCTAACACCATCCAAACTACATACGTCTATATAATTATATGACGCAAGTGCCTCTAATGTTCGCTTTTCAAGCCGCCGCATTATCTGGGCTCAACTTACATCTTACATCGGCAAAAAAACCCTTGGACTTCTCCGACACCTGCCAAAAACCCTATACCAAGAATCTATCGGACTTTGCATTCGTTCCCGCCTCAAATGCGGACACTCCTCCATCCCACTCGCTTTGCGCAGCTCTTCTGGGGTTGCTCCTCCCAAGGAACCTTCTGAGATATTCATTCTCCCTGCAGGTCCCCGTCGCCCGTCACAGCTTCCACGCCCTTGCAAACGCTTTGAAACTACGGTCGTAGGTCTTCTCTATATCGGGCGGAAAACAACAGCCAGGCAGTTGTTTCGACGGCAAATGATAACTCAAACACTCACAACATATCCCCTTTCTGCTGCAGCCGGGATATGAACAACCGCAATTCTTCAGATTCTTTTCTTTCTTGCACTCCATGATTTATCTTGGCTCCTCTTCCAGGTCATTCTTCATTAGCTTGCACCGGCCAACCTCATTGCATCGGCAGCTCATAGATGCTGACACTGTATGCCGGCAGTGTCAGTCCACCGGATATACCCGAAACCTGCTGCTGTTTGATTACAACATTAGGCTCCTTCCCAGGCTCGTTGTACGCCATCGGATTCGAATGCGCAATAAACCAGGCCCGCCCAGCATCGCCAAGTCGTGTGCCTTTCATGTCCAGAATAAGTTTGCATTCCTGCTCCGTCGGATTGACTACGCTGACGGTCACGGCTTTTTTGTCGGTTGTCCATGCAGCCACAATATCCAATGGCGATACTTCAGCAGCGACACTAACCGGTAGTGTCCCAAAGTGATTGCGATAAAGCTCCAAGACCAATCCTGTCGTCTCAATAGCCGCATCGGTCTTGGTGGTCTTAATCGCGCCGATCACGTTTACAGTCTGGGCATAGTTTGCCATAACAACAATGTCACTATTGCGAATCATCTCGTGCAGGCCCTCGGCTATCCCCAGAGCGTCCCTCTGGAAATACCGAGTCCCCAACTCCCCAAACAGGTGCTCGCCATACCAATAGTTCCATTCATCAATCGCAACGCGAATGTCCTTGCCCTTGAGCGAATCAAACTCTTTGCGGTATTTGCGATGAGCCGCAACAATACCCGCAACCGCCTCAGGCGCCTGCCGCACGTGCTCAAGCACCTCTTTCTTTGCTCCCCTGTAGAAATGCTCACTGATAACGTCCATGTAATCCGCACAGTTCTTCATCATTCCCTGCGACCAGTTGCCGACCGCACCCACCGCGATAAGTTTAATAGATGGGTCCACCCGCCGCATCGCTCTGGCAAACAGATTGTGCTTGAGAATATATTGTCCAAGTGACATGTATCCTAACTGCCAGTTGCCGTACATTTCGTTGCCGATGCACCACCACTTGACTTTATACGGCTCGCGATGCCCGTTTGCCGCACGCCACTTGCCCATCGGTGTATCGGGCAAACCGTTGGCGTATTCAATTTCTTCAGCCGCCGAATGGTCATCGCCGAAACCGCTGTTGACCGTAATCATCGGCTCGGTTCCTATCTCCCGGCAGAACGCGATATACTCATCCAGCCCAAAATCGTTGTGCTCTACCCCACCCCAGGCAGGGTTTTTGATTGGGGGCCGCTTATCCCGCTCGCCGATGCCCAGGCGCCAATCGTACCCACTTGCAAAATTCCCGCCCGGCCAACGATAAATCGGCGAGTTCAACTCCTTCAACAACTTCAGTGTATCAGCCCGCATACCTTTGACATTGTCAGCTGGCATCAGCGTAACCGTCCCAACCCGGAACGAGCCGCTGCCGGTACCCACAATTTCCAACTTTGCATCATCACTGTCAGCCCTTGCGGTAAACGTAAAAGAATTTCTCTTGTACTCGCCGGTCAACTTATTAATAGTGATGCTCTGCCGGTCCTTCTCCCCCGGCCCCCAAACAAGACTCATCTGCACCCTGGCCGAGCCGCTGCCCGCCAGAATAATCCGACCTTCGTACTTCTTGCCAGCCCGCACAGCAAGTTTCTCCTGGACAATACCCCTCGGTTCCTGCCCCGATAGATTGACCTGCGGAGTATGCTCGCCAACGTAAGGTTTGTCCTTAACCATTATCACTGTACCTTCAGGGCCGATGACCTTCCACGGCGATGCCTTGTTGGCCACAGGATAAAAGAACTTGCGATCCTCTAACATCTCCGCCCAAATCCCACCATAAATGCACCGTCCTAAGTGCTCTATAAACTGCCCGTAGATGTACTTCGAAATCGGCTCCCCAGTTTTACCTACATCCACTGTCACCGTATAGCTTTTGGAGTTCGCATCCCCAGCCGTTGCCATCCCACAGCAAACGAGTGCCGCAAAAACTACCCAAACAAAACGTTCTCTAATCATAATTCGACCTCCTTTGTTCTTTTTCCTGTTTTCAAGACCTTCAGCAATACCACGATTGTAGAACAAATCATGCAGAGTGCAATTCGATAATCCCCCTTTCTGTTTAATCCTCCACCTCTGCCATCTGGGGGATCAACGTCCAAAGACCACTATCTGCAAAGAGCAGAGGTGCCATTATACCGGTATTTTGCTCCCCCATTATACGGATGCCATGCCCACACTGTCGTTGCGTGTGCATGGAACGAGGTCGGACTATCGCTTTTCATCTTTCCAGTTCCACCATTTGAGTCTGTTGGGGTCGCGACCATTCTCCGCGTAGTACACGGCACAACGAAAAACATAAAGTACGCATCGGTCAATAAAACAACTCCGCAAAGCTGTCAATCGAGAATAAAGAACTTCTGGATTTTGGCCTTCCAGGTCTTCTACGGAGTGCAGGCCAAGATCGTGAAGATCACGTGCGATTTTTGGCCCAACGCCGGGGATATTTTCGAGTTGGCTTTTTTTCATGGTTTTGCTGCCCTCAATCGTGCTATCCATTACTTCAGGTTTTTTTTGAAAACCTTCATTAGATTGAGTATGATGGTCTTTAGCCTGTGCTCTTCAAGTTTTCCCCGCGCAACAATAATTACCGCCTAAAGCCCGTTATACGAGATTGTTCAGAAGGGAGAACCGTCCACGGCTTAGGCGGAAAGCTCTCTAAATGACCTTCAAGCCATTCGTATTGAGGATGTTTCTTCAAAAAACTCGCAGCATCAAAACCGATATTGCAAGAGCTGCCCCATTTGGCCCACATACGCCAGTTCCTTGCCATATCTGAGTCTATGACCTTCCCGTCAACAGCTCCTGCCGGGGCGTAAGAGAATTGTGTTCCCGGAACACTTCCATCATCCAGTTCGAAATGCCCACAAATTGTCCTGCTGGTTGGCTGCTCTTTTTGTAGATAGACATCGTAATGGTCGGCAAGCAGCCGTTTGGCAAGCTCCACATCAATCTTTCCATAGTGCTCTTTCATCAACTGATTCCAACGGACACGACGAGCTACGCAAAAGTCTCTCACATCGTCCCAGGGTGCCTCGGTCTCCATTCGTAGGATTTTTATGTTTTCAGTAACGTTTGAACCCGTGAAATATCCGCTTTTCTTTTTCTCGAAGCTATGATGTTTCAAGCCAAGCTCAAGGCGGGCAATCTCACCAGTTCTAAGATCTCCCAATAGCCATGAATTAGCATAAGCGCCGCTATTATTCTCAACCATTATTTCTGCCCACTCATCGACGGTATTGGCATATTGCATTGCTTTTCTGGCCCGCACAAACACGGGGACACCCTTTGAATTAAATCCTCCGAAACCACCGATGGTAGTTTCTGTGCCGATTATCCCTGCACCGGTAATGAAGAAATCCGTGGCGCTATAAATACAAGGCCCCCAAGACTGCATCAGGATGCGATGGCCGCTTTGCGGGACGATATCCACTATAATGTTAGCGAATCTGCCGGGTGGATAGCCGATCCATGAATTATGGGCCATTACTATCTTGCCACCGGTAGTTGCCTCGCCTGTGGCAATAAAAGCACTGCAACCGGGGCAATCATCTCGCTTCATTTTCTTCTCCTGAGGCCACCAATACCAGAGAATATCAAGGAATCCGTTCATAAAAAGCATTTGCTCGAAAGTTACTTTCTTGCCCGCCCTCTCCATTCCCGCAACCATGCCCTTCATCTCCTGGACATATTCTACAGGGACTTTATTCTTGAAAAGCCGGCCGGCAGCCTGCACAAAGAAATCAAGATTCTGGCCGGTTTCAAACTCCAGTGTATATGCAAACATGTTTAAGAACTGTTCTGTCTCATTGGCGGTCAAGAAACCTCGCTGGAACCCTCTTTCATAAGGCTCTCCCTCAATATAAAGGAATATCCAGCCATTCTCATCATATCTATAACCCTTTGCCAACCACTGTTCTTGTTTGCCTGTCGAAATCCCTGTCCTGAGCAAAGCCGAAGGATCGATTGTTCTGCACGATACAAAATAGGCAACCAAAATGACCGGGGCACACCACAGTAGAATCCTCTTGTACATTGTACAGCCTCCTATTTTCTGAGCCTCTTGAAAGTTTGGTAGGTATTATACTCCGCACACCTGATAGGTCACCCGAAATGCAACTCAACAATATCTTTATCGTTAAGGACATGTGTCAGGTGAACGTTTTGGCCGGGGTGGACGTCGGTGCCCCAGACACGGGCGGAATGAAGCTTCTCGGCAAGCTGGCGGTGAATGGCCATCGCCATATCCATAATCGTAGAGCCGGCAGGCAGTGTAAACGGCAGATTCATATCGGCGGGCTTGCCGGGCGGCTTGGCATAAAGCCGAATAATACCCAACAGCGTGAAAAACAATCTTGGCAGTTCTCCTAACCCTTCAGCAGTCTTGGCGGAGACACGCACAAACTCAAAAGGCTTTTTGCAGGATTGCTTTAGCAGCTCGAATGCGCCGGCTTTTTCTATATCGCACTTGGTGCATATACAAAACACCTTTTTGCCGAGTGCGTTACCGTGGGCGTCAACCGCCGGCGTCTGCCCATCCAAAAGCAGCGTCTTCGACTCCAAATAGTCAAGGCACACTAACATTTGCTCTTCCACATCCGCCGACAAATCAATCACAATCCCAATCATGTCACCGTTACGATATGTCCCCACCTGGCCGGGGGCTGAATAATCTGCGGTTATCGGCGGCATATCAACTAATTGAATCTGTACATCCTCGAACTGGGCCATCCCCGGCACAGGCGCACCGGTTGCAAAAGGAAAATCAGCAACTGTAACCTTCGCGTTGGTAAGAGCGGCGACGATAGAGCTTTTGCCGGTGTTGGGTAGTCCCAAGAGAACAACCTGCCCCGCCCCCGTCCGCGGAATATGAAAGCTGTCCGTTTGCTTGCCGGCCTTTTTCTGCGTGGCTGCTTCCCTGAGCTTACTTAGCTTTCGCCTAAGGTCGGCCTTTAGACCATCTGTGCCCTTGTGCTTGGGCATGACCGCCAGCATACGCTCAACCGCAAGGATTTTCTCCTCGTTGGTCGTGGCGGTCTTCAACCACCGCTCAGCCTTGAAATATTCCGGATTAAGATTAGCTGGCATCTTCCAAAATTAGAAAACAAACATCAAAATGAAAAAATACAACATATCCGGACCCGACCGGACACCTTGTATTTTACTATCTGATTTTGATATTTGCACTTTGATTCCGTAGGTTCGGATTCAGACTTATCCGCATCCGCAGGTAAAGGAATTGCCGGGTGATGACAGCAAGACCGGTAATTTGCTAAGAGACTGTCATTGAAGGAATTGGTTGTGTGTCCTTTCCCTGCCTATTGTTGTGAATGGGCCGTGGCCCGGATAGACGACTGTCTCATCCGGTAGTGTGAGGAGATTCTGCGCTATGCTCTCGATCAGCTTGGTCATGCTGCCGCCTGGGAAATCCGTTCTCCCGACAGAATCGGCGAAAAGTGTGTCGCCGACAAAAACGATTCCCTCCTCCCTGCAATAAAGGCAAATTCCGCCCGGGGTGTGGCCTGGGGTATGCAGGACCTGCAGTTTTATGCCGGCCTGCTCGATGAAGTCGCCGTCATCCAGGAGGGTATCCGCAGGCGTGGTGCGAAACATTCGACCGGTCAATGCGGACAGGTTATTGCGGTGATTGGTCAGCATTTCAGCATCAAGCTTATGAATGTAAACCTTTGTTTTTGGGAAGTGCTTACGAAGCTCAGCAAGGCCGACTATATGGTCGGCGTGGCCATGAGTGAGAACCACGGCAATGGGATAGAGTTTACTGTCGTGGAGAAAATCAATCATTTCACCGGATTCAAGACCTGTGTCAATTACAATGCAATCGCCGGCTTGTGGGTCTACTCGCAGAATGTAACAATTTGTTTGAAAGTCACCGAGGATAAGTCGGTCTATTTTCATTCAGTTGCCACGCCACGATCGAGCTATGCGCCTCTAATGACTATTTTCCGCTACCCACAGAGTTCGGTTCTGTTGTTGTCTGTTGTAGTTCGGATTTTTGCTCGGTCTGCTCTTGTTTTTGAGGTTCCTTTTTCTCCGGTTCTTTCCCCGCTCCGGTTTTATCCGCCGGGACGGGCTTTTCGTCTTCGAGCAACTCCGAGAGCTCTTTTGTCAGGTATTTGGCTTTCCAGTCGGCGATTTCGTAAACCCAGCCGGCATGTTTGAGAGTGAACCTTTGAGCTTTCTCCTGGGCGAGGAGCTTAGCCTCCTTTTTCTTTAGCTCTGCTTCAGGAACGACTTCTTTAGGGTTGATCGTAACAGGCGTCTTATCCGTGTACTCGGCCCGGCAGGTTATGAACCATTTGTCATCCTTTTTAGCGATCTTGAGGGTGTAGACGGTGGAGTCCACCAGCGCGCAAGCATATTGCTTATCGAACGAGAGTTTGGCGGTCTCATCCGACTGTTTTTTGACATCGTTGAATGTTAGACTCGTCAGCGATGTCAGGACGCTCTTGGCCTCACTTCCTTTTAGTTTCTTTCCAGCGGGCAGATTATCGATTGTCACACCGTCAGTGTTGGGATCCGCCTTAAGCAGATACCCACCAGCGGGCAAGGTCACTTTCAACGACTGGATGTCTTCTCGCTTGACCGCGGTAAGCTCTTGTTCAAGGTACTCCAGGGCACTATTTTTGAACCACGGCACATTTGAGGCCAAATAGACTTTGTCGCTGGATGCCAACCTAACGAAACCGCCCTGGCCATTCTCGGGAGACTTGCCGATGATAAGGCCGGCGAGCAGCGATGAATCAGGCCTGAGGAACTTGACGAAGGTTCTGGCTTTTTCTTCGGTCACTTCGAGGTCTTTCTGGTTCCTGGGGTCGTCAGTATACATTTCCTGCGTTTGGATGTCGAGGCATTTGGTAATCAGGTCGTTTATCTGCTTGGCGTCGGCGGGGTAATTGTCTTTGTTGACAAGTACGAAATTCGCACCATCGCGTTTGAGGGTAATGGTGTCTTTACCTTTTCCGATGACTATGCTGTCGATAGCGGCGGGGTCAAGCCCCTGGACAAGATAACTCGGCCCGGACGGCTCCCCTTTCGGCCTATTAGATAGACGCGCCTGCATGACAGCCCAGATGACCATAACAACTGCTACGACAGCCAAAATAGCCAGTTTCCTATTGCTCATATATAAACTCTCCTTTGTGAATCGCAAACGACCGTTCGTATACCCAGGTCGTCAATCCGTTATGCGTCGCTCGCGTGACTGATGTAATGTCTCTTCCTCACGCCTCTTCGGATGCCCACGACCGCGGCCACGATCAGTATAACAGTCGGTGCCCCTGCCATATTGAAGTTGCGCAGCCTGTTGCCGAGCTGGTCGATTCGCACTCGTCTTTGAAGTTTTACTTTACGCAACTCCCGCTGGGCCTGGTGGATTTTAAGCTCAAGCTCGCGCTTCTTCTGAACGATGACGCTACCCACAACATCCTCTTGTCCTTCTTTGGCGGAAGACACGATAGATTGCAGCTCTTTGTTGAAACCTTCGATCTGGGCGTTAATCTTGGCGACTTCCTCGGCGGTTTCGGCCTCGGCTTTTGCTTCGATCTCATCGACTACGACAAACGGCCTTCTGAAGTTACCTCGAGACCTTATAGAAATTAGATCACTTGAGCCGCTCAAATCCTCGATCGCATTTAGTAACAGAGCGCTATTATCACCGACTACAACCTTGCCGAAAAAGGCCTCTTGATAGGCCAACTGGTCGCTCATGAAATCAACATCCGCAAAAACAACAACTGCACAGTCGGCGGCCGCCTCTTTAAGACCTTCGAGGTGTTTCTTGATCTTTTTAGGCTTATTGGGGTCTTTGTCACCGTCTTGCTTATCCTTGGCGGAGTCTTGCTCATTCGCATCAACTTCTATCACGATACCCTGAGGAAAGCTGCTTTTGAAATGCCCCGTAACCAAATAACCCATCACAACAGGCTTGGTACCCTTTACAAATTTGCTCATCAGCCGCGCCGGGTCAGGAAACATCAATTCGTACGGGCTGCTGACGGACCAGCTATTGCCTTCATTAGTTGTCATAAGTAAGGGCGTTTGCTCTATCTCAGCGGCCGTAGTTTTTTCGTCGCTCTTGGCTTGCTTGTTCGGGTCCTGAGGCTTTTTGCTTGCGGTGTCAACCTCGCGCAAGACGCCGGCAAAAAGCACTCTGACATCGTTGAGAGTAGCGGTGATGACGTTATTGCGATTGAAGCATTGGGGCGTAAGATCAAGGTAGCCTATTATTTTCTCAGGTCGTTGGTCGCGTGAAACGGATGCGGCGATTGCAAGGCTTCTATCGCCGGCAAACGTATCTTTTGGCATTTCAAGCCCCCAGTTTTTTAGAAGCACATTAAGGTCCGAGCTTTGTGACTGCTGCGTAAACTGCGTTGGACTTCGCTCGGGCTTATCGGCAAAACAATGAGGATCGACGCACACGATTGTCCTGCCGCCTTTGAGCACAAATTGATCGACGGCAAAGAGAGTCTTTTCGGGCAAATCCTTAGGATGAACGACCAGAAGAATATCAACGTTATTGAAATCGTTTACGTCATTCACATCGGCGGAGATATCGGCTACCTCGAATTTCCTACGCAGTTGCTCGACAATCGTCCAAGGCGGCCTCGGTTGCTGACCTTGCATACGCATCATCTGGGCCATGTATCCGCTGACATCATCACCCATAACCGGTAGGGAGCTTAGTATTGCGATTTTCTTTTTCTGACGCGTGATAGCGGTGTCGATAAGATAGCTTATGTCATATTCAACGAAGTTCTGCCGATCGGGTGAGAAGAACGGTATGACCTTTTCGACTCCGAATTGTGTTTGGATTGCCAGGCCGAAGAAGAAATTTTCTTCCTCTGTTATGGGAAACCGCCGGACGCCATATCTCAGGGCTTGCTCTTCGTCTTGCGAGAAGGGTCTTGGGTCGATCACCTCCAGCTCGAACAGCCCGTTAGACGCTGCGACATATTCTTCGAGCAGCGACTTGACGAATTCATAGTAGTTGTTGAAGAATCGAATCTGGTCGGGACCTTTGAGAGCGGCGGTCTTGGCATAGTAGAGCTTGGCTTTAATCGGCTGATTGAGCTTGGCCAGGATCGCTTTTGTGCCGTCGGAGAGTGTGTAGAGCTTCTGGTCGGTTATATCGACCTTCAACCTCTTTCCGATGTTTTGAGAGATGCTGACTGCGCTGAAGGTAATTATCAAGATGAGGATCGCAGCAATGGTGGCACGTATCGTCCGGTTCATTAGCTTGCCTTCCTTTCATCTAAAACTATAGTGCAGGCGGCAATCCAACCTGCGATCAATAAGATGAAGTAGCAGATGTCTTTGAACTCCAAGACGCCTCTTTGTATCGACTCGAAGTGTATCTGGAGACTCATGGTTTCTATTGCAGAGACAAGGCCCGCCGGCAGGAAACTTGAAAGATAGTCGAGGGTCGTGGGCATTCCGGCGAAAACAAGAACAGCACAGGCAACAACCGAGAGGACAAAGCTTATGACCTGGTTTTTGCTCATTGCTGAAAAGAAGCAGCCGATAGCGAGGAATCCGCCGGCCATCAAGAAACTTCCTAAATAGCCGGTAACTATCAGGCCGATGTCAGGGTTTCCGAGGTAACAGACGGTAATAACCATCGGGAATGTAAGAGTCAGTGCGATTCCCAGGAAGAGCCAGGCGGCGAAGAATTTACCCAGCACGGCCTGGGTTATCGTCACCGGCAGCGTGAATAACAACTCAATTGAACCCATCTTACGCTCCTCGGCCCAGAGACGCATCGCAGTCGAGGGAACCATGAAGACAAACAACAAAGGCAGATTCATAAAAAACGGACGCATATCCGCCTGCCGGGCATCAAAGAAACCCTGCTTGAACGTTAGGTACGCAGAGAAAAATAGAAAAATCACAAGGAAAACATACGCCAGAGGTGTGGCGAAATAGCCTTTCAACTCTCTTTTGAACACCGCCATGAAACTATTCATTCCTCTTACTCCTTTACAGCGAACTTACGAACGTCTTGTGCTTAGGCTGCTTTGGTTCGGGTAATCTTGCGGAAGACCTCATCGAGACTGCAGTGGTACTTTTCTTTGAGCTCCGTTGGAGTTGAATCCACTAATATCCTGCCTCGAGCTATGATTATGGTTCGTGAGCATATAGCTTCGACTTCTTCGAGGATGTGGGTGGAAACAACGATGCACTTATCCTTGCCCATTTTGTTTATGAGTTTGCGGACTTCGTACTTTTGATTTGGATCAAGGCCATCGGTAGGCTCATCCAGGATAAGCACTTCGGGGTCGTGAATCAAAGCCTGAGCAAGGCCGACTCGGCGTTTGTACCCTTTGGACAAGGTCTCGATGGTTTGGTGATAGACAGACTCGATTGAGCATATTGGAACGACGCGGTCGAGGACTTCTTTACGTTTTTTTCCTTTTATCCGGCGGACATCACAAACAAAATTCAGGAACCCCCCTACCGTCATTTCGTTATAAGCCGGAGAGTTCTCCGCCAGATAACCGAGAGAGCGTCTTACTTCAACGGGATTTTTCAATATGTCGTAACCACAGACAGTTGCGGTTCCGCTATCCGGCCTAATGAAACAGGCAAGCATCCTCATCGCGGTAGTCTTACCGGCCCCATTAGGACCAAGCAGACCCATGACCTGGCCTTTCTGCACGTTAAACGATATACCGTCAACCGCGACCACCGGGCCGAAGCTACGCCTAAGTTCCTTGACCTCAATCATTTCCATTCTCCAGAAAACTACACGGCAGACCCACCCTATAAGTCACCCATTGCCACGAGTAAAGTGTATAAATTTACTAAGTATCCCATGATAGTCAATACCTGCGCGAGACAATTTTGCCCAGTCCGGCTTTAGACGGAACGGGGCGGAACTCGAAAAGGTGCGCGGATACAGACGGGATATTCTATGGCGACGAGCGTGCTTAAACTAAATCCTTTCATATTGAATCCGTGTGGTGAGACGTTTATACTTGAAATTATGGCAGCAAAAACAAGGCAGAATGGGCAGAAAAGCAATCCCTGGCAAACCGATGAGGTCCAGGCAGCGATTGACTATGGGATTGATGTCTCTATGCTAATGGCGAACATCGGTAGAACCCCTACCGAACGTATCATCCGACACCAAATCGCACTCAATACTGCAGAGAAACTGCGGAAAGCGAGACACCTGTGAGCAGCAATTTTCTAAACCTACTTGAACGGCTTATGAAAGCAGGCGTAGACTTTGTAATTGTGGGCGGTTTCGCAGGTGTTGTGCAAGGATGTACGTATGTAACGCAGGACATCGACTTATGCTGCGACTTTACACCCTCCAACCTGCTGGCAATGCAAAAGGCCATATCTGATTTGCACCCGGTTCACCAGATGACGGCCGGCCGGAAAAAACTTGAGCTTACAGAGACAACCTGCAGGCAGCTCAAGAACCTGCATCTTGATACCGACATCGGACAACTCGATTGCCTCAACTTCATCGATGGTCTCGGTGATTATCAGAAGGTTAAGCGGGCAAGTGAGCTTATTGAAGTGGAAGGTATGCAGCTTCGCGTGCTGGGTCTGGACTCTTTGATAGAGGCAAAAAAGGCGATGAATCGCCCCCGTGACAAAGAAGCCATCGTGCAGCTCGAAGCAATAAAGAGACTCAAAAGTCAAAAAAACTGACTGAGAAGGTTTATTTACGGCCCTTCGATTACACCTTAGTCCGGCGCGAGGCGATATACACCATTAACTGGCCGGCGAGGCCGAGGCAAAGAAGTGCGATTGTGAACCAGTAGGGCCAATAAAGTCCGACATGCTTACAAAGGATACCGCCGGCAGCGGAGCCGATGGTCGTTCCGAGGGAGATTGTGATTTCGTGGATGGCCATTTGTGTGGAGCGTCTTGTGCTATTGGATGCGCCGTAGTAAAGGTGAGAGCTATAGGTGAAGCCGAATGCACAGCCCAGGACTACGGCTGCAAGCATTAAAGTAGCCAAGTGGCTGCCATACACAAACAGCAATACGGCCAAGATAAGCAGAACCTGCGCGGCGAAAAGCAGGATCGGCCTAAAGTGCCAGAAGACGGACCTTCCAGCGGCGGTAAGGACAAGGAAGTTGCATGTTGAAAAGACGGTAAGAAGCAAGCCGAATTGTGCTTCGGAGAATCCCAGGTTGACAAACAACAGTGCGAATTGAGAGCGAACAACGGCCAGACACGCCCAGGCACTAAACATCCCGATTCGGGCTATCCAACGAAAACTTAACAAAAGCCCGGGGTTATGGTGGGCTGAGCTTGAATTGATAGAGGCGTGGGTAACTTGGACGGCCTTTGATGTGTCTATTCGGCCACGTCCGAGGACAAGACATGAGAATCCTATACACACCGCCGCGGCAATCATAGGCAGCAAGAGATTTATCTCGACCAAAGGGGCGCCGATGAGGGGGCCGATGAGTCCGCCAGCCGACCAAGAGCCGTTGTAGCGTCCGAAGCGTCTGTTTAGTCGCTCACCTTCGTAGCCGCCTGATACCCAGCTCATTAGAAACGGCCAATAGAAGGCCATCGCTGCACCAGCGATGGCACCGGAGGCAATGATTATCCAAATCCACCCCCGCTCTTGTCTTCCGACAGGAAGACACAGGGGGCCGAATCGGTTACAAGTCTGCGCCTGATAGATAGCCAGGCATACAAATATGGCTGCGAGCAGCCCAACAGCAGCCGCGGCCCGCGTGGCACGCTTGACATTGAGATTGTGCAGCAACGAACCTGCGACCAATAATCCACAGATATACCCAATCCCATTGGCGGCTGGAGCATAGCCTACGTGGATTTCTGTGCCACCCATGCCACTTAGGATAAAGGGCATGGTTGTCCACCAAACATTCAGGCCGACGGCCATTGCGAAAGCTCCGGCATACTGAGGCCAAGCACCCTCGGCAGAGAACCTAACCGAATTGTCAGAACCATTATCCATCGTTACCAAGTTCAAAACACCGATTGTAGCCGCCCAGCGCTATTTTGCCAGTGGATACAGTTTGTCCTTCAGGGTCCGTACATGGAAATTAAAAAAGTGAGCCGCCCCTTGGCTGGCGACTCACGATATTGGTTCGCGGATTTTCTTCAATGACGGCTGACCGGTGCTATTTTGGATGTGAGTTGGGTTCGTCTGCCATAAGGCATCCCTTAGCGGATTTACCTTGAATGCCGGCTGCAGGACAGGTACCTCCAGATCGAGTGTCTCCCGGAGCAAGAACCTGCCGGCAGTTCGCCAAAGCTGCCGCAGCCCAGGCGGATGCGACCAGAGGGTCGTCTTCTTTTGCATCCGTAAAGCTATTTATCCAAGAGCCGTCCGGTCCTTGCCGGTCGATCAGCTCACAGGCGAGGGCATGCGCCCAGTCCAATCTGCCGACTTGAGTTTCGATTTCGACCACACCAAGTCTGCTGAAAGCATGGGCGACAGACCAGAGGTAATAGTAGTACGTGGCATTCCTGAGGACTTCGCGGTCGTCGGCGAAGATACCTGGGTTGGTTTTTGTGGTAAAGTTGCGTTCGAGCCACCTCCTTGCGGCAACAACACGCGGATGCTCCGGAGATAATCCACAGGCAAGCAGAGCCCGAAGTCCGTCTGCGGTCATGCTGCCGTAGGAATAGTATCTCTGCCGACCAAGGCGATCCGGTCCTGCGATGCCGGCCTTGTTCTGCAAAGGATCGTTTGGACAAAAGAAAAAACCGCCGTCATCAAAACGCTGATCTGACTCTGCTGGGTCATCAGCGAAGTTCTGACACTTCTTTACGAATATGAGGATGTCCTGCCAGATTGGGTCCTCTGGAGGAACTCTCGCCGAACGCAAGGCGCCTATCCCGAAGACAGTTGAAGTGAGATTTGACCCGCACATAGGGTCCTTAGGCTGACCTGGGGCGGATTTTCGAGGAAGATTGAGCGAGAATCCCCAGCCGCCATATTCCGGATCGGACGGATTCCAGCCGAGTGAGCCGGTCAACCTTCGGTCGCATAGATATCTCAGCCAGACAGTTTGGGCGTGCATGTTTTTCGCGGTTTTATCCTGCAGAACAACCACCCTGCTCGCTGAGGCCGCGGTGTACACGGGGAAGTTCAGACCGCGCAATCCTGCGTTTATGCTTCCGTCCTCATTGACCATTGAAACGAGGTATTGAACACCCTTGTTGAATGAAAGGCGGACCTTTTCAGGTTGACCGGGAACAAAGAACAGGCAGCTCATTATATAGGGAGTCAGTGAAGGTCCATCTTTGAAACAGCCGTATGCTTCCGACCGCCAGGCACCATCTGGAGACTGTTTGTCAATCAAGTATTCGGCAGCTTTATATAGAGCCTGGTCAATTCGATCAATTTGAGGGTCATGCACCGCGGCATAGGATATGCCGGCGATAGTCAGACCAAAGAGGAAAACAACCGACGTCGATTTTTGACATCTCACAACGGCGTCCTTTCGTACTATCGGCGTTGGATTTTAGCTGCGACCGGAACCGGGGCACGATCCGTCATCAGCACCAGAAGCGCTGCCGATGTGCAAAACGTTCGGCCCGTGATGCAATGGTGACCGGTCCAACTGCCATCTTTGTTCTGGATATGGTTCAGGTTGGCTGTGATTTCCTTGTCCCATTTGGTCCAATCCTCGCCGCCCTTGACGACAAGGCTCTCGCCGATGTTCATGTAACTGAGGAACTCTTCTCCGCCGTTGGAGCCAAAACCGGCAATGAATTGCTTGTCATCCAGACGTGAAATAATTGCCTTACGGGCAGATTGAAGGTCTCCTGTATTTTCCTCGAATCGATTTAGAAGCTGCTTGGCCTCGGCCTGCTCAGCGGGGGTTTTTGCGGTTGCAAGCTTCTGCTGGACCTCTTTTCGCATCGCAGCGTTTGTATTTTCTGAATCCTGAATAGCACCGAGAGTTGCGGCGCCTGCGTAGAGTTCAACACTCGCTGAACCCTCGGGGCTGAACTTGCCGGAGGACCGGTTGTACTTGCCTCTGGCGTTTGCTTCAAGGCGGCTTCGGACCTGTTCGCTAACCTTCTTGCCAGATTGGGCGGCGCGGTTGATACCTTTGCTGGCCATGGACTGTGACAAGGTGCTTGCCCAGCCTGTTTCACCAAAGGTTCCATCAGGGTGCTGGTTGCTCTCGATTTTGTCCATGACTTTATTAAAGGCATCTTCGACCATCTTTTCGCTCTGTGCGTCCGGCATTTTGCCTGTGACCTCCGCAAAGAGTATTGACGCCATGAATGTGTCTATATAAGTGCCGAGCTTCATTTGCAGGCGGCTGTCACGTAGCTTTGTGATAAACAATGAATTGGCATCCGATTCCCGGACTTCGCTACAAACAAACTTGACAGCCGAGAGGATGTTTTGCACGTATGGACCGCTGTTTGGGGCGCTGCCGGACCTGATTAGTGCCAGAGCCGCGGCACAAGTGTCGGCAACGTTTGGCTTGTCCTTGAGGTGGTCCAGGCTGTTGCCCATTGTGGGTGACTCCTCGCCCTGGCTCCAGCCGCCCTGCGGGTGCTGGTGCTCTATGAGCCAGCGAATGCCTCTTGTGACGTTCTCGCTCAACGGCTTGGGCTTGACTGCGGGCGCCCATCTTTCGACCGGGCTCAAGACAGGCCTTGCAGCTCCAGTCAAAGGAGCCAATGCAACGTTCGGATCTTTTTCGGATTGACCCGGCCCGGTCTGTGACGCCGAGCAAATACCAAGATGGAATATCACCCAGAAAATCACGACCAGGATTGTCGCCGTTTTACGCATGGTTTTCCCCTTTCATTCAATTACTGACTTAGCTCTTCGACCGGGCCGACTACTTAGTGTTTCTGATGAGAACGGGTTGCCCATCAACCATCAACAGGATGTCACCATCGAGAGCGATACTGCCCTGGCGATTTTCCTGTGCCAGCTTTTCCGCCAGCTCGATGTATTCTTGCGAGCCATGCTCGATTACCTTTGTCGGCTTAATTTGTTGTTCCTGATTGACTAGACGGCTGTCGAGCCAGCGATTGCCTCGGCGATAGAAGGCCGCGCCATTTATCTGCTGAACGTTCGTGATTGAAACCCTCTGCATATTTTCATCCAAGTAACCACTGCTGTAGTTGAGGGTCTTTTGGGATTTTTGTTCTGAAAGATTCAGACTTTGTGTTACAGCGTCCATGCCGGATCGACCCCGCATCGCCCTGCGAGAAAAATTATCCGCGGCTTCAGCGCTGGTAGCTCGGCTGTCAGCAAGGTTGGTTCCCTCTCGTGCCAGGAAGGCGGTATACTCGGTGAGTATGCCGAACTCAGTTGAAAGACGCACGATTTCATCGACAAGCTCTTTAAGTTTGGGGTCGTTTTGTGCGGTTGCGGGGTCGGCACCCATTTGGCGGATTGTGTCGATGAGCTCGGCAATTTTTCTACTTGCCCAAAGGCGTGGGACAAAACCATTCTGTGTGTCGGCTTTGTCAAAATCGAACGTAAATTTGAAGCCGCGGTCTTTGCCGAGGTAGTTGCCGGAGATTCTGAACGTGAGAGGCTCATCACCTACGTACTGGCCGAGCAATATTAACTGGTCGCCCGCGAACAGGTCGGGCAGCTTGTCGGGGAGAATATCGCGGGTTCGTCCAATGGCGGAAGAACCATCCTTTGCCAGGATGTCGAGTTTGACCTCGGCGAGGACAGGACCTGTAAGTTGCTGAAAGACCTTACCGATTTTGGCTTCGACATCCTCTTTAGGTAAGATGAATTCGGCGCGTCCGCGGGATTCAGCGGCTATCTTATCAAGTAGAGGCACGTTCACATCAAAACCGACGCCAAACGTGAATACCCTGCGATTGTATGGGTTGGATTTGATAACGAGTTCGCGGATTGTCAGTTCGGATATTTGTCCGACTGTCGGTAGACCATCAGTCAGGAACAAAACAAGCGGGAGCATACCTTCGCTGGGCTGCTGACTGAGTGCCTCACGAAGTGCATCGTATATGTTGGTTCCGCCATTGGCCGTTATGCCCTCGATGTAGGCCCTTGCGGCATTTTCGGTTTGTTGCGTCTTGATAACCGGTTTTTTAGAGAACCACTCCACGGTATTGTTGTAGATGGCAATATTAAAGGCCTCACCTGATTTTAGGCCGGCGATTATCTGAAGGGCGGCCTCTTTGACCTGTGCTATTTTTTCGTTGCGCATACTGCCGGAGCGGTCGATTACGAGTGTAACCTCTCGTTTTATCGCTGGGTCATCCGATTTCGGAAGCTCCGGGGGTAAGCCGGCCAACAGCAGGAAGTAGCCGCCGCCGATTTTTTTATCCGGAAAGGCGAACATTGAAGCGGTGACGCCGTTTTCCTGCAACAGATATGAGAGTCTAAATGGGCCGGGCTCCTTGGCGGCATCGGCGGTTATCTTCACACGGAGATGCGCGTCACTTTCGCGTTCTATCTCCATTTTGTGGCTCGGCGAATAGACGGTCGATATCGGACGTTTGGCCTTTATGTTAGCCGAAACTTTCCAGGGGACTGCATATTGGAGCGACTCGGTTCGCGGCAAGACGTAATCCACCCGGTTGCCATCGACATTGAGCAGGTGGTCGTACGTCAGGCGCACCTTCTGTCTGGCGCCTGCTTCTATCGGAAAGACGCTTGAGCGGATTAGATTGTAACCCACGAATTTCACCAGCGCCGGGTCGCGGATTTTTGAGACCAATTGCTGGTATATTCTCTTCGCCTCTTCTTTGGGCAGTACCTGCGCGGTGATTTGGCCGGTGGGACCATCGTAGGCAAAACCCCGCACGACCGCCCTATCAGGCACCGGCACTATTAGCTCCGCTTCCTGTCGGCGGTTGGATGTGTTCTGAAGACGAATTTCGATGGTCGTGGTTGCGGTGCTTTCGATGATATCGATAAGCACATCAATATCTGTAATGCTAACAGCTGATGCCTGGTCGAACGTAAACGCCCGAATACTACTTTGAGGAACGATAATGTTTGGAGCCAAAGGTCGGACCTCAATGTGGTGTATCTGCGCTTGGGTCCGGCAGGCAATAAACAAAAACAGCAGCCCCATAGTCATAATACTTTTTTTTGTTAGTTCCGCCATTTTATGTCTCCTTTATTGTGATTATGAATTGTGATGGTCTTCACATTTAATATAACGCACGGGAGTGTGTGAGGTTCGTAAATAGTTTGTAAAAAGACGGTGCGTACGTTTGCGGTTCGTTCAGCACACAGTGGCGAACTGTCACAACATCTTCCGCCGAGCAAGGAGTAAGAGGGTGGTGAGAAACTTACGAGCTTGAGAAAAGATACGTGCGAATAGTTGCTGGTCGGGCGTTTTATGTACAGCTCTAACGGGACGTTCGTTTCATTCCCGGAGGCATAGTCAAGCCGGAAGGCCCGTGTCGCTCTTTGAAATCAACAATAATTTCAACCGCGGCGTCGGGGTCATCCTGAATCGTGAAAACGTCCAGATCAGCAGGGGTAATGTAGTGATGCTTTTGATAAATTGTACCCTTCATCCAATCGACCAAGCCCTGCCAGTAGGTACTACCCATAAGAATAACGGGAAAGTATGCCTGCCTGAGTGTTTGGATCAAAACGAGTGCCTCAGTAAACTCATCCAGAGTGCCGTAGCCGCCCGGAAAGACGATGAAACCGTGGGCGTATTTCAAGAACATGACCTTGCGAACAAAAAAGTACCGAAAGTGAAGTGAAAGATTCTGATATTGGTTGGGAATTTGCTCGATGGGCAGTTCTATATTTAGGCCTATGGATGTACCGCCGGCTTGAGTAGCCCCTTTGTTGGCGGCTTCCATGATGCCCCCTCCGCCGCCGGTTATGACGGCAAAACCGGCTTTTGCAAGCTTGTAGGCGGTTTGCTCAGAGAGCTTGTAATATGCGTCTCCAGATCCTACTCTGGCAGAGCCGAAAATGGATACGGCCGGTCCGACCGTGGCAAGCTCTTCAAAACCTTCGGTGAACTCGGCCATTACTCTGAATATTCGCCAGAGGTCTCTTACCGGACTATCGGTAGTCTCTATGAAACGGCGGTTCTTCATAATTTTCCAGACAACATCCTGTCAACAAATCAGATTTTACCACAAAGCCGGGTTGTTTGCTGCCGGGCAGTATCGGGCGACCGGACATTGTGGGCAATCAGGCTTGCGGGCCTTACAAACATTGCGACCATGAAAAATTAACAAATGGCTGAACAGAGTCCAGCTCTTTTTTGGGACTATATCGGCCAGATCAAACTCCAGCTTTACCGGATCACTGTTGCCAGACAGCCCGAGGCGTCTGGAGAGCCTGATAACATGAGTATCGCAGACCATACCGGGTATGCCAAAGGCGTTACCGAGCACAACATTGGCGGTTTTTCGGCCGACGCCCGGCAGCGTAAGAAGGTCATCCATGTTACAGGGAACCTTGCCGGCGTACTGCTCTATGATTTTTGTGCAGGCGCCTTTGATATTGGCCGCCTTGTTGCGGAAAAACCCGGTGGTTCTGATGTCCGATTCGATTTGTTTCACATCGGTTCGGACCCAATCTTCGGCGCAGGTGTATTTCCTGAACAGGTCTTTGGTGACAATATTGACTCGTTCATCCGTACACTGGGCAGAAAGAATTGTCGCAATCAAAAGTTCAAGCGGGTTGGTGTACCTGAGTGCTATTTTCGCATCGGGATAGGTTTTCTTTAGAATCGGCCATATTTTCTTGACCCGCTTAGCTGCCTCAGCCTTATCGACTTTTACCTTTATTTTTTTCGCCATTGCATCCAAGCTCCAATGCCGGGTGCGATAATACGAAACGTCAGCCCTTATCCGGCAGTTGTGTCAGCGATTGCTTCAGTCTGTCTGCGAATAGAATACCTCGCCAGCGGGCCGGCTCTTTCCTGCCCGGTACTAACAACATACTGACAGGAACACCAGGCTCATTATAAAGGCTCTTTAGAGCCAGTGTGGCGGGGTAGTCCCGCTGGGTAGTGTCGGCTTTAATCGGCAGAATGCTCTTTTGTTTGATAAGCTCGGCGATGTCCTTGCGGGAATAGACGACCTTTTCGATGGTCTTGCAAGTGAGGCACCAATCGGCTGTAAATTTGATTAGAACCGGACGACCCTGCCCCAGGGCAGTATCTATTGCGTCGGCATCGTAGGGTTGCCAGTCAATAAGCTCGCTTGCGGGAGCGGATAGAAAAAGAAATCCAACCGTTATAGCCAGCGCAGCCGCGACTATCCTTGTAACCCACTTGCGGATAGGTTTAGTATTGAAACCTACCCAACCGCTCCACATCCAGACACAAAATGCCAGCACGACCGCGAAATACAATACTCCTGCCCTGCGGGACTCCGGCAGCGCCGTTATGAGTTTAACCGCTGTAACCAGCAGGACAAAACCAATCGTTTGTTTGAATAGCTCCATCCAGCGTCCTGCTCTGGGCAGTTTCGCAAGCAGTTGCGGTAAGGCGGTTAGAATCGCGTATGGAACCGCCATACCAATGCCTATAACCACTATTGTAAGTGCAGCCAGGGGTGGTTGTTGAGCTTGCGCCCAGGCAAACACTGCGGCTAGGATTCCGAAGCTGCATGGGGTGCTTAGAACGGCAGCGAGGAACCCCATGCCGACCGCTCCGGTGTAGCCCTTACCGGAGCCTGACTTGCCGGCAACTGAAGATGGAACTGTGACGGTGAAAACACCAAACATGAATAGGGCCAACACCACCAACAGAAGCGCCATGGCCGCGACGAAATTGGGACTGCGGAACTGGTCGCCCCACTGTAAAACTGTGCCGTAGAAGATGCGCAGGATAATATTGGCACCTGCAAGGGCAATAAAGAAAAACAAGATTCCAAGGCAAAAGGCCAAGCCTGTCGTAAATGAACGCGACTTACCCTGTTTGGCGTTCTCGATGATGCGCATGACTACAAGAGGCAAGACCGGCCAGACGCACGGCATAATGTTCAGAGACAAACCCGCTAATAACGCCAACAACAAAGCAAACCAGGTTTGATAACTTGGGCCTTGAGCTGGTGCGCTCGTTTGGGCGGCGGGTTCGGACACAATCTGCCTCCATGAATTCATAGCAGCCAAATCGACCGATACGGAAAGCGTCTTCTCAAAGGGCGGCAAACAAAGTAAGCTCGTGCACGCTACGCCGGAGATTTTGACCTCGACCGAGGCTCCGGCAGGATTGGCTCCTGTTAGCAACGTTGCCGGGTCAAGAGGAACAAAAACAATAAAGTTGCCGACGTAGACGTCAATATACTGGTCCACAGAATCCCTGAAGACAGTCCATTTAGGAAAAATGGCCTTTTGGAAGCTAAGTTGAGGGGATTTGGCTTCTACCTGGAGTTCGAGGTTGGGTGCCGGTGCGGTTTTGCCGTTCGCGTAATAGTGAAGGTCGCCGGTTCCTTCAAATATGACGGCCAAGCCGGGTTTTTTGCCCATTCGAACGGTTTCGAGCCGGACAAACGACACTTCATTTTCGTTTCTTACAAGCTCAACGCGACTTGTCGGCGCGCCGGAAGAAACAACTACATTGTGATTGTAACCATTTTGAACGGCCCGAGCATGGCCAATAAACAGGGCGCACAATATCCATAATATGCCGGGAACACGCTTTCGCATAGATACCTCAAAAAGACAGTGTCAGCATAGGGCTGCGTCGGTTCGCCGATTGCCGCTACTGTTTGGCATGAGCAGCGTCGGCCTATCTGGCTTTGGCTTGTTCCGCTGCGAGCAGGTCGCCGACGGTGGGCTTATCCAACTGCCCGCCTTCGAGAATTATTTTGACATCGTCAGCGTCAAGGGTCTCATATTTAAGCAGAGCCTTTGCTATCCGATCGAGTGTGTCTTTGTTCGCCTCGATGACCTCTTTTGCTTTTCTGTAAGATTCGTCGATGATTTTCTTGATTTCGGCGTCTATAGTCTCGGCGGTTTTTTCAGAGAAGTCTCGTTCGGCCGGCATAATATATACGAGGTCTTTTAGACCTGTATCTGACTCATAGCTGATGGGACCGAGTGAATCACTCATACCCCAGCCGAGAACCATTTGTTTTGCGATGCGTGTAGACTGCTCTATATCGGATTGTGCTCCGCTTGATATATCGTTGCAGAATATTTCTTCCGCGATTCGGCCGGCAATGCAGACCTGCAATAGTGCCATACAATATCTTCTGGTAAACAAAGTCCGGTCCTTTTCAGGTAGTGCGAAGGTCGCACCACCCATCGGGCCACGGGGGATTATGCTGACTTTGTGCAAGGGATCGGCATCCTTGAGCAATGACTGTACAAGAGTGTGACCGGCTTCGTGATAGGCGGTGATTTCTCTTTCTATCTGGTCAATGACTCGGCTTTTCTTGGCCCTTCCCCATCGGACTTTGTCTCTGGCCTCTTCGAGGTCAGCCGTTTCTATATTGTCCTTGTTGGCCATTGTGGCCAAAAGGGCGGCTTCATTGATGATTGCGGCCAAATCTGCGCCGCTAAACATAGGTGTACCCCGTGCCAGACGGTCTAAGTTCGCATCGGGTCCCATTTTGACTTTCTTGGCGTGGACTCGGAGTATCTCAGCGCGGCCCTTGATGTCCGGCAGAGGAACAACCACCTGTCTGTCGAACCTGCCGGGCCTGGTCAGAGCGGTGTCAAGGATGTCAGAACGGTTGGTTGCGGCGATTACTATCACCTGGTCATCGGTATCGAAGCCATCCATTTCAACCAAGATTGCGTTGAGGGTCTGTTCACGTTCATCGTGGCCGCCGCCGACAAAGCTGGCGCCGCGCTTTCGTCCGATCGCATCGATTTCGTCAAGGAAGATTATACAAGGTGCGCTTTCCTTTGCCTGGCGAAACAAATCACGGACACGAGATGCACCCACACCGACGAACATCTCCACAAAGTCACTACCGGATATATTAAGGAAGGGCACATCAGCCTCACCGGCTATGGCCTTAGCGAGCAAGGTTTTACCGCAGCCGGGAGGCCCGATAAGCAAAACCCCGCGGGGAATTCTGCCGCCGAGGCGCTGGAATTTCCTGGGATTCTTAAGAAACTCAATTATCTCAGCCACTTCCTCTTTGGCCTCATCAATACCGGCGACATCCTTGAAGGTTACCTTGACGCGGTCTTTGCCGTGGACTCGATGCCTGCTTCGGCCAAAGGACATGAGCATTCCGCCAGGCCCGCCGCGAAGGTTGCGCGCGAACATGAAGTAGAAAAGGCCAACCAATACTAGAAGCGGCAACACCCACTGCACTAACAGAAAAACCCAAATACGTTGTTTAGTGTATTTGTACTTTACATCGCTGTTCTGGAGCATCTCTTTTAGACTATCGCTTGCGCTTTCAGGTCGATAATCCACGGTAAAGGAGCGGGAGCTTTTATCTTTCGCGGGGCCGGCATTTTCTTTGAACTTGCCGGTGATTTCCGTTTCGCCGATTTCGAGGCTTTCTATCTGGCCATTGGTGAGATGCTGTTTGAACTCATCCCAGCGTATATTGTTGGTAGTCAGGCGTTGCTGCAGCAGCATCATGGTCGTGAATACAACAAGAGCAATCATCAACCAGCTAATCGGTCCGCGCCTTGCGTTGGGCAAAGGAGGCTTTTTAATTAGCTGCCTGTTTTGCCCTCGGCGGAATTTAGACGACTTTTTTGTTCGGTTATCGTTCATAACGTTTGTTTTTCAGTTATATCTACAGGAAAACCACCCAAAAAGCCTGCATCACCCGACATTGATAGAGTTTACCAGTTTTTTTCCATCAACTCTACAATCTTCTGTGCCAGCTTGTTTGCTGCGATTGCCGATGCATAGCCGAAGTCCTGCATCTGGTAGTCGGAGTAGCTGGCGGAAGCAGTTACAGTCTGATTATCTATCAGCAACTTGCCGGTCTTAAGGTCCTTCCAGGTAACTATTGCTTTCAGCTCAACTTCCTTCTCCAAAGCCAGGCCAATCTCGCGCTCAGTCGTCAGAACAGATTCAGATATTGAGACAATCTGGCCGCGCATGAGGCTGTCAGCACGGTCGGCGTTGGACGCGATTTTATAAGGCGTTTCGGACTCGATTCGCTTAGCCAGAGCGTCGGAAAGTTCGTACTCCACCCCCCGGCGGAAGCTCCGGTTATCGAACATCTCCAGGCTGATGCTGCTGATTTCCTGGGGAAATAACGACTGGTCGGAGTAACCCGCAACGCCGGCACAACCGCAGACAAGCAGACACGAATTGAGGGCGAAAACCACTGTGCAAGCAGAGAAAGCAAGCTGACTCATAGAGTATTTCTGCAGTCTCATTCACTTTCCCTTGCCGTTGGGATTAGTCTGCGGTCCGGCAGATGTCGTGTCGGACTTTGCCATTTGGGCGGCTGTACTATCAGGCCAGTTTTGGATAACCATATCGAAATAAAGATTTGCCGCCTGGTTTTCTCCGGTCCTGCGATAAAACTTACCTGTGATGTACTCCTTGTAGGCCAGTTGCTCATCTACACCCTTGATTGTTGCTGGGATACCCAACTTTTTGGCATCCTCGGGGTAAAGCAAAGTGAACTTCTCGTAATAAGTTTTTGCTGCTACCAGCCTCGAAGCATCATAATGAGGGCGTCTTTTAACAGAATTGGCGTTGTAGGCAGCAAGCTTATTCTGAGCCATTTTCAGCAGGGCTCGCTTGCCGATTTCCCCGGTTTCCCAGTAAGAGGCGATCTCGGACCATTTGAGGTAAGCTTCGCTGAACTTCTGCTTTTTCTCATAATGCTCAGCGACCGCCAACGCTGCTTTCAAGCCAAGCCCGTTAGGGTCATCGAGGCCGGTACGGTCACTGATTCTTTCCATAATCTTGACGCCCTCGGCATAACCACTGATTTTGAAAATGCCGAGGATCGTTTTCTTTCTGCCGGCCAAAAAGGCCCCGGCGATGGTAAATTCTCTATCAAGGGCTGGTTCATAAAACTTGCTCTGTGGATACTTATTAAGCAACTTCTCATAGGTTAAGATGGCTTTTGAGAAGTAGTCCTGGCAGTAAAGCAGCTCAGCTTTGACAAACAGGTCAAAATCCTGGCCGAAGGCCTTTGGAAAGTTTTTTTTGAGTTGGCCGAAGGCTTTTTTAGCAGCATCGGCTTGGCCGGCATTGATTAGCCTTTTCGCCTCAGCCATATTCAGACGGTATTGTTCATTGGCATCGGCTGAAACGGCTTTCAGGTCGGCGTTACCTTCCAATACCCAGGTTTCGGCTGAGGCTGCCGAAACAGCCAAACACACAACGACAACTAAGGTTATAAGCCTTGTAGCGATTCCCTGCATATTTCAGCACCACATTGCTTCCAAGCTCTGTACACTACGGCTCTATCCAGCGGTGTGGCGGATATTATACTTGACGTCAAGAGTATTGCAAACCCCCAAGCCAAAATATCACACCTGGGTATTTGACAGCGAAATTTCTTGAGGTTTACTCGTTCATGGCTTGATTTAGTCCACGGGATATAAGACAATTCCCTAAAGCAATCTTTCTGCCGGCTGACGGGTGTCTCAAAGAGGTGCTAACATCCTAACCGCCGGTCTTAAAACGACAGGGCCAAAGGAGGTGTAAGATGAAGAAGAGTCTATTTGGAGTTCAGGTAGCGGTCGTCGTTGGTGGGGTACTGTTCGCCGGTTGCCGATGCGAGGCACTTCGTAGGCTTAGCGAGTGGGGGAGCGGCAATCGTATGATAGCTGTTGACGAGTATGTCGATAAGATGAAAGCCGGATGGATTGGGCAGATGGCGGGCGTGGGTTGGGGAGCGCCCACAGAGTTCAGGTATAGAGGATCAATCATACCGGAAGAGGTCATGCCGCGGTGGAAACCTGAGATCGTTAACCAGTTCAACCAGGATGACATATATGTCGAGATGACCTTTCTGCGAACACTGGAGATTTATGGTTTGGATGTATCGACCCGGCAGGCCGGGATCGACTTTGCCAACAGCGGGTACGACCTGTGGCACGCAAACCGAGCCGGGCGAGACAATCTGCGAAATGGGACCGCACCGCCGGATTCGGGCCATCCACAGTTTAATAAGCACGCGGATGATATTGATTACCAAATCGAGGCCGACTACTCGGGCCTGATTGCCCCGGGGCTGCCCAATGTACCTATCCAATTAGGCGAGAAATTCGGCAGACTGATGAACTACGGCGATGGGCTATATGGCGGTCAGTTTATAGGTGGCATGTACGCCGAGGCTTTTTTTGAGAAAGACATTGAAAAGATTGTACAGGCGGGGCTAAAGTGCATACCGAAAGACAGCCAATATTATGAATGTATCAATGATGTGCTGAACTGGTATAAGAAGTACCCAAATGACTGGGTGAAGACCTGGCAGCTTGTCGAAGAAAAGTACCAGGATAATCCCGACTATCGCAGATTCTCCTGCGACAAAGGCGAGTTCAACATAGATGCAAAGATAAACGGCGCTTATGTTGTGATGGGGCTATTGTATGGAAGAGGATACCCCGATGCGACGATAACCATCGCAGCAAGGTGCGGCCAGGACTCGGACTGTAATCCCTCGAATGCGGGTGGGATTCTGTTCACCACAATCGGATATAAAGACCTGCCTAACGAGTTCAAGTCGGCACTGAACAGCCAAACCAAGTTCAGCCACACGACCTACAACTTTCCGACATTAGTCAAGGTTTGCCAGAAGCTTGCTCGTCAGGCGGTAGTCAATTCGGGTGGCCGAACCGAGACAGATGCCAAAGGCAGAGAATTTTTTGTGATCCCGCGGCAGGAGCCGAAGCCCAGCGCATTGGAGCAATGCTGGTCGGCAGGGCCTATTTCAAATAGCAGATTCACTGAAAATGAGGTGGCACAGATTACGGCTACCGCCGGAAAGGACCTGTCCGAGGCAATCGGCAAGTTTGCGCCGGGCTGGAAGGTGAGCAGGTGCGGCCAGGATATGGATCCGGGTCTGCGGGCGGAGCAGCGCGGCAGGAAGAACGTCCTTGTCACTCATCCGCTGGACCAGAATATCGGCTGTATTATCAGCCGAAAGGTTGAGCTACCGGCAGGCAAAAGGAGTACGCTGAAGTTGGAGGTTGGCCATGATCCTCGCGGAGACTGGGACCTTATTGTAAAGGCCAATGGGACCCAGCTATTAAGAAAAACAGTCGGACCGGACACAGCACAACTTGGGTGGTTAGAGGTGGAAGTTGATTTGTCACGGTACGCCGGCAAAAACGTTGAGTTGGAGCTGATTAATCAAGCGACCGGCTGGCACTACGAGGCAGGCCTCTGGGCGGAAATTGCGTTGATAACAGAATAAAAAGCAACGATTAGTGTATAGCGTATAGGAGATGTGGAACAAGCCTGTATCCATTTTCCAACGTTGTCATCCTGAGCGCGGTTAGCCTTTAGCCCCGAGCGTAGTCGAAGGGGAAGGATCTGGCCTCCGAGTTAAATTTGGCTTACGCCAAAACTCTGACCTCTCCGTATATTACCCTGCCTTGCAGATATTTTACGAAGACAACTTCGCGCTAACCAGTCGGTTCAGGCTGATATCCTCCTCAGCGGCCTCGAGCGCGAGTTGACGATGTATTTCCGGGGGCACTCGAACCATGAATTTGCCGCTATATCGACGCGAGCACAGCGGCTTAGGTATGGATTCACCGTTGGCCTTCATGTCCTTGACAACATCGACCACCGTCTTGCGAATCCCTCGCAGGGCCTTCTCCGGGGTGCGAGCCAGCCAGCTCAGGCTTGGAAACTCCGCACACAATCCCACACATTGGCCGTCCTCTTCGGACCAAATCACTCGATATGTATAATGGTCAATCATTGATAGAGTTTTCATTCTGTAACCTCTCGATAGCCTGTAGGGTGGGCTTCAGCCCACCAGAAAAGTCACGACACAGGTCTGCAAAACGCATCCCCTTGGGATTGTGTCGCATCTGCTCCAGAACATCGTCGATACCTGCCATAATGAAATAGTACCAATAATGATACTATGTGTCAAGGAGATATTTTGAATTTTTCCAGAAAAAATGTTATCCCAGATTTCTCAAATAGTCGATAGTCGTCAGGAGTGAGTCGCTGGCAACTAACGACTGACAACCAGTCTTCGGCTGGTTCCACTGTGTCATGCCGAGTCCCGATGTCGGAGCGCAGCGCAGATTCCGATGTTTTCTATCGGGGTCGTTTATCGGGGTCGAGGCATCTTGCCAAACCACAAAACGTGACACTCACTATTTGCAGAACCTATCAAGTGAAATTCACTTTAAGCGAAGCCCTGCAAGTCTGACTTCAGACGATCCTCGGCAATTTTATTCGCCTCTGGCGAGAACAACCTACGAACTCCGAACAATGAACTCAGAACCCGCAGACCCGCGTACCCGTTTTGGAGAGAATATTCAGAAGCATCTGGATGATGTCCGATTTCCCGTTTGTCAGAGAGTTTACAAATTCCTTACCTTTCATCACATTTTCCTTCAGTCGAACGCTGGAACTCAACGTTGCCGAAAATGTGGTTGCCGGCGCATCCGCTTTGCCGGCGGTTTTCTTCTCTGAGACACAAGGGGATTACGGGATTCGCGTTCTATCCGTCGAAGCGTCTTGACCATCAGATCCAGGTTGTATTTGTGCCGCCTGGCAAATTCATCTCTATTGCGCCAGACTTCAAGCAGAATTTCATTCTTCATGCTCATCTCGCTCCACGATTTCAAAGGGAGTGCATATTTCAGGACAGACATAGCCTTGTGAGGCACAGACCTCCCGAACGAGAGGCTTTGTTGCAGGGTTATCGATGTGACGACAATTCCATGTGAGCAAGTAATCGACTCCGTGGGCAGCCGCGATAGCGATGTGAAGGGCATCGGCCTGAGCTTTCTGTGGCAAGGCGCCTTTTTCTGTCAAAGCACGCGCAAGTTCTGTGGCATCCTTGGTGGTCGTCAGCACAGGTATGCCTCTGAGCAAGTCGAGCCGTTTCTTTGCCGTCCGCGGGTCTCCTTCTCTGGATTCCGCAACTACGAGCGCCGAAGTAACGACTTCATACAGCCTGCGAGAGCCTTCCCACCATTCGGTCGTAACCTGTTGACACGCAACCGTCATCAGGTCCGGGCTCGGCCGGGCTGCCAGATAACTGATGATCGATGTTTCAATATAAATCGTTGGCTTCTTTTTCATATAGGATAGTATATCCGTCTACTCCGTTCCGCCAAAAAGAAAATCTGTCAATCCGACTTCAGACGATCCTCGGCAATTTTATTCGCCTCTGGCGAGAACAACCTACGAACTCCGAACAATGAACTCAGAACCCGCAGACCCCGTCTTTCAACAGCCCCGCTGACCATAGTTCTTTTCCCAGGGTATATGAAGACAAGAGAACTTGGCTTTGCCCCCTAACCTTATGGTACACCTATCCTCTGTAGTTCTTCTAGGAACCGAGCAACCCCACGGAGACACTCTAAGTCATCAGGGGGTATCCCATCTGGATCGAAGTGCATCACGTCATTACGAATATCGCGTACTCGGCCCAACTCTTTACAGAATGTAGCGCGATCAATGGGTAGTCCCACTTTATTCCAGCGGTCCGAGTTTTCAAGAAGTCGGATATATTCGCCAAACGTCAGGTCAGCCACCCCTGATACTTTCCTTTGGCTGTCAGTAGGATCCTTAACGATAGAGAACTCTTCTGGAGAGAGCTTTTGTCCGAGGATATTGCGGATGTGGTTCTCGACCTCTCCCAATAATAAAAATGGCTCGGCTAGTTGCTTGAATTGTAGACTCAAATCACTTGCAGTAACAATCCCTGTAATGCGGTTATCGCTGCCACGGATTAGAACATATTGATACTGGACTATAATTGGAATGGCCTGGAACAAAGATGAGTCAGCGCGTATCTCTTGATGTTGATCCATGAATTCGCTGGCTTGACTTCCATTTTTTCTTAAAGATAGACGCGCGCCTATAGAAGTCCAACTTACGACTCCCTTAACTTCGCGTTCGCCTATCATCACGGGCAACTGGGAAAAGTCATTAATAAGCATGATTGTCACAGCTTCTTGGAGTGTAGTGTTGGGAGTAACGGAAACGGGCTTCTTATTTGCAGACTCTAGCTTACTGATTCGGTAGGTTGGATCAGTATAGATGGATAACTCCGCCGTATCCGAAACAGAAATAGAATCAGATCCTTTTAATTCAACCGTCTCAAGAGGTATCTTTTGCTCATGCGAAGGTTCTGGCTCAAGTTTGAATTCAATAGATGAGTCAATATATGCCGATTCAAAGTCAGGCTCAGTCCGCAGTTTCACTTCCCATAGCTCACGTCGAATTCTATATACAGTTAAGGAACTTCGGCGCTGGGCCTCAAACCAAGAAAGAAACTCTCGGACCGTTGGCGAAGGAACCGACCTACCATCGCGGATCTGTTGTGCAATGTCTTTTAGACGAACAGATACTTCCATGTCTTCACCTGCTCAATTTCGGTGAACGAAACTAATCCGTTATGAGTTGCCCCGTTTTCCCCGGTTCGTGAGCGGACGGCGTTTACCATCGTGATCGCGAATAATAGGGACAGCCACAATTTTCTGCACACTTACCCGACTATTGATACAGTATTATCCTTTTTATTCGAGTTTGTCAGTTAGGTTTCTTTGAAGCCTTGCCGGACTTGACAAGCTTCAACGAACCATCCTGCACAATTCCAATCCCAGGCGCGTAGTATTTATATTCTTTTTTGCCGGGTTCTAACGGTGTCGTCTCCTCAACCTTCAGACAGTTCTTGAATTCGCCCGCCAGCGTCTTGAGCGTCTCATCCAAGCTGACGATTTCCGCCCGATCCATAGCCACGCCAGGCGCCACTTCCTGAAAGTACCTTGCTTTCAACAAAGGTAATCCCGGCATCATAAGGCCGAACTTGGCGCCATTGACGCCCGCCAGCCACGCGCCTTCGTGACCGACGACCTTATCATCCTTATAGATATCGACCTCTTCGCCGAAGTAATACACGCTGTTGGTCCGCTTACTGATGGCAAAGAAATTCCTGGAGACTTCCACTAACTTACCGCCCTTAGTTTCTCGCTCCTCGACCACCCGCGTCTGAACGCCATCCACCTCTTTTACCTCATCAAGGACCGTTATAGTAACCTGTTCATTCCCGCCGCCTAAGACCACAAAGTAACCAGGTTCGAGGATGAAGTAAGGATTACGGCCTGTGGCAGATAAGTCTGCCTTATCCATCGAGAAATCCGCTGTCCAGGACGCAATATCTTGCTTTTGTTCATTCGCCCGTTGGCAGCCAAATAGTGTGAGTGCTCCCAAGACCGTAACTAACAGAAACCATCGAGACCTGCTCATTACAATCCTCCTGATTTTATATAGTCAATGTTTCGGCTATGCCCAAACGAAAACGAGTTTGGGCATGCCACCCGTGGCGCACAGCACATGTAAGTAGATCAATGTTAGAATATCGCCGTTTGTGATATTGTTGTTTGGATTATCCACAAAAGCAAGTAAAAAGGCAGAAAGTTGACAACCCCCCTATTCGCCTCCATATTAAGGTTTCTTCTTTAGTCGTTTGTCTTTCATCTGCCGTTTTACATCTTCTATTTCATCGCCAAATAATCAATCATCATTCATCAATAATCAATTGCAGCACCTTCCCCTTTTTGCACTTTGATATGTATCTTTGATTTTCCCGTTCTCCGTAGCCCGTGGTGGCGGTCGAAGGACGAATGCATTTTGATTTTTGATTTCCTCTTAAGAGACTACCACTGCAAATCAGTTCACGAGCCTTTTTCACTGGCATAAATGCTTTCGCTATATTCAAATAAGGTGGAATCAAACTATAGCATGAACGAAAAAAGCATTAAAAACTATTAGAGCGTTTAGTTGTAAGGAAGAACCAAGAGGGGAACGGGTCTATGTCTCATCATTTGTTCAAGCGAAAGCCGCTCAGTCTGCTGCATGAGGAGATGAAAAGCGACAACCGCCTGCGGCGCGTGCTCGGCCCATGGTCGCTGACGAGCCTGGGAATCGGTTGCGTAATCGGCGCTGGTATATTCGTAATAACCGGTTATGCGGCCCATTACAAGGCTGGGCCGGCCTTGTTAATCTCGTTCGTGATGGCGGGATTAGCCTGCGTCTTTTCCGCGATGTGTTATGCGGAATTCGCTTCGATGGCGCCCGTGGCAGGTTCGGCCTACACTTACGCCTACGCCACCTTGGGCGAGTTATTCGCCTGGATAATTGGATGGGACCTTGTCCTCGAATACACCGTCGCTTCAGCATCAGTCGCGCATGGCTGGTCGAAGTACTTTCAGAATTTTCTCGGGATGTTTCACATCAAATTGCCGCTTGCCGTATCCACAGCCCCCTTTGACTTCAATCCGGCCAAGGGGGCCTTTGTGCAAACGGGCAGCTGGTTCGACCTGCCCGCGGTGGTCATCGTCGCGATTCTGACGGTCGTGCTTGTGATAGGCATACGTGAAAGCTCTCGCTTCAACAACGTGATGGTGGCGATTAAGGTGGCCGTAGTGTTACTAGTCATTGTAGCCGGGGCGTTTTTCGTTAAAGCAGCCAACTGGCATCCATTCGCTCCGTTTGGCTGGGCGGGGCTGAGCCTCTTCGGTAAAACGCTCTGGGGACAGACCGGCGCGGACGGCGCGCCCGTGGGCATGATGGCCGGAGCTGCGATGGTATTCTTCGCTTACATAGGGTTCGACTCGGTCTCGACCCACGCCGAGGAAGCCTGCAATCCGTCACGTGACGTCCCCTTCGGTATCATCACCTCGCTTATTATTTGTACTGTATTATATATCGGCGTGACAATTGTACTGACCGGCATGGTCCCATACAACCAGATAGATGTGGATGCTCCCATAGCGGCGGCGTTCCAGCGAGTGGGACTGCATTGGGGGCAATTCATCATCTCGCTTGGAGCTGTGGCCGGCATCACTTCAGTCATGTTGGTACTGATGCTAAGCCAGCCCCGCGTACTTCTGGCCATGGCGAGAGACGGTTTACTGCCGGAAAGCTTCTTCGGTGCGGTCCATCCCCGTTTTCGCACACCCTGGAAATCAACCATCCTCACCGGCATCGTAGTCGGGACCGCGGCCTCGTTCATCCCGCTCGGCATCTTGGCGGAGCTGGTTAACATCGGCACGCTGCTGGCTTTTGTCATCGTGTGTATGGCGGTACTCGTCATGCGATATATCAACCCACAAGCCGAACGGCCGTTTCGCTGCCCGTTAGTGCCGCTCATTCCGGTGCTCGGCGTATTGTTCTGCCTGGTGTTGATGTTCTCGCTACCGTCGCAGAACTGGCTGCGTCTGTTTATCTGGATGATGTTGGGCATGTTTATCTACTTTCTGTACGGCCGGCACCATAGCGTGATGGCCCGCCGCTCCCGGTTAAATCTGTAATACAACCGCATTAAAAATAGCAAACTAACGTTTGATACGATGATTTACGCGAAGCTGCTGCTAACGGCTATATTCTGGGGCGGCACTTTCATTGCAGGAAGGTCTGTTTCCCAAAACATCGGGCCATTTTCAATTGCCTTCCTGAGATTCGCCGTTGCTTCAATACTTCTTGCACTATTGACCTGGAAAATTGAAGGTAAGTTTCCTCCATTAAAGAAGAGTCAAATCATACCGGTTATCCTGTTAGGAATGACGGGCATTTTCACATACAACGTCATGTTCTTCAAAGGCCTAAAAATAATCGAAGCCGGCCGGGCATCGCTCATAGTCGCAACATGTCCGGTTTTCATCACGATTGCATCAGCATTGTTGCTCAAAGAGGCAATCAATCTGATGAAGGCCTTTGGAATCGTCATTTCGGTATTAGGAGCAATAATTGTCATCACCAAAGGACATTTGCGTGAAATATTCGCCGGAAGTCTGGGTTGGGGAGAATTTTATATATTCTGTTGCGTCCTGAGTTGGGTTGCCTACTCGCTGATAGGCAAAGTAGTTATGAACGACCTGTCGCCGATTGTCTCAGTATTTTATTCCACGGTTGTAGGCGTGATTGCACTATTTACCCCGGCGTATTTTGAAGGACTAATACAAAATATCAACAGACATTACGTGTCAGACTGGTTAAATATTCTCTACCTTGGCATTTTCGGAACCGTGATTGGATTTGTCTGGTACTATGAAGGCGTCAATCAAATCGGCCCGATGAAGGCGGGGCTATTTATAAATTTTGTTCCCATATCTGCCGTCCTGCTTGCTTTTGTAATTTTGAGAGAGCCGATTACAGCATCGCTGCTGGCGGGGACTGTGTTGGTCATTTCCGGCGTTTACCTGACAAATCGGACCCGGCGGATTCCTTGACTGTGCAAAGGTGATTGCTTATAGTGTCTGCATCATAGTGGTCTGTTACATGTGTTCCGATAAATTGTCATTGCGAGGTCCGGCATGTAGTTCTGCCGGACCGTGGCAATCTCTGCACGCGAAACAATAGAGATTATTTCGCTTCGCTCGCAATGACATCCATGGGCGAAAACAAGAAAATGGATATACAACCGGTCAAAGGAACAAGAGATTTCTATCCGGAAGATATGGTCCGGAGAAACTGGATAATTGACGGCTGGAAAAGGGTCTCTATCCGCAACGGCTTTGAAGAATACGATGGGCCGATATTCGAATATCTGAAGATGTACCAGATCAAGAGCGGCGATGAGATTGTCGAGCAGCTTTTCTCGCTGCAGGACAGGGGCGGCAGAGAATTGGCAATCAGGCCCGAAATCACGCCTACTTTGGCTCGCATGGTCAACCAGAGGATTAACTCACTGCCGCGGCCTATAAAGTGGTTTTCGGTGCCGAGATTGTGCAGAGCGGAAAGACCCCAAAAAGGCAGACTTCGTGAGTTTTTCCAGTGGAACGTGGATATAATCGGCGTAGATGAGATAGTCGCCGATGCGGAAGTGATACTCTGCGGCATCGACTATCTGAGAGAGATTGGTCTAACGCACAAAGACATCGTTGTCAGGATATCCAGCAGAGAGATGCTCGCGGCGGTATTGAAGACAATCGGCATCGACGAAAATGAATTACAGAATCTCTATGCAATTCTCGACAAACGTAATAAACTGCCTGAGGACGCCTTCGCGGAAATGCTCGTGGAAAGGCTTCCCAGTGAGGATAAGCGAAGAAAAGTGCTCGAGCTTATGAGCGTCAAGTCAATCGATGAAATCAGCCGCGTGGTGGAGTTACAGGCGGCCGCACAAGAGTCGGTCGGCAAGTTGAAACGTCTGTTTGAGCTTCTTGCTGTGATGGGAGTTGGGGACTATTGCGTTTTCGATATTGGTATAGTGCGGGGCCTGGCCTACTATACAGGCATCGTGTATGAGATTTACGACAGAGGTTCCCAGCTTCGCGCAATCGGGGGAGGCGGCAGATATGACGATTTGCTGAAACAGTTCGGCGGGCCGGCAATACCTGCAACAGGATTCGGAATGGGCGACTGCGTCCTGGGGATTCTGTTAGAGGAAAAAGGGCTGTTACAGAAGCAGCTGCCTTTGGTGCAGCCCGATTTTTTTGTTGCCGCCGTAGATGAACGATACTATGAGAAAACAATCGAGATAGTCGCCAAAATAAGGCAGGCGGGCTTTGCCGCCAATTTTAGTTATAAACCATCCAAATTGACCAAACAGTTGAAACAGGCCTCAGACCAGCATACAAAAAAGTGTATTATCGTCGGCGATGAGTTTATGGAAAACAAGCTCGCCATTAAAGATATGGCGACGGGCCGGCAGGAGCTTGTCGAGGTTGACAGGTTTTTTGAGTCATTAAGGACCTAATCTGAGTGAAGAGTCCCTCGCTGAACCATTATGAACGGGCGTTTGAGAACTGGCTAATCGACAACCACATCCATTATGCCGCGGCGGTTGACTGTAAAAGAATACATCTGGATAGCGGTACGCTTAAGAGCTTTGATTTTGTTGTCCAGTCACGAACCGGCAGGAAAGTCATTGCCGAGGTCAAAGGCAGGAAGTTTCGAGGCACAAACCTTGCTGAATTGACCGGCCTGGAATGCTGGGTTACGACCGGCGACGTTGATGGTCTGAAGCAATGGCAGCAAATGCTCGGGCAGGAATACCAGGCCGTTTTGGTGTTTGTGTACAAAGTGGAAAAAGTGGATGTCGATTTTGACGGCCGAGAGGTCTTTGACTTTGGCCTCGATAGGTATGTATTTTTCTGCGTCAGACTGGACGACTACCGGTCATTTATGAAACGCCGCAGCCCAAAGTGGAAGACTGTCACGCTGCCTGCCGATAAGTTCCGCAATTGTGCCCTTGATCCGGATAAAATTCTGCTATAATTATCGCTGACGTCTTATTTCGGCGGAAGTTGGATTTGGATATATATGAGCAATAGTGCATATTCTCCGCGCCCTTTTTGAACCTATCTTGCGGAATAACAGTCAACCCAACATACCGTAAAAAACACTTCCGAGAAGCAAATATCACTATTGGTCACTACAAAAATGAAAGTCCTAAATTTTTTAGGTGTTTGTGCTGATGACGATTTACACCAAGCAACATGCTCACCGCTATAACAATCGCCGCATTATCTCCTTGACAATTAATCCTCAGTCGTGTAAAATATTTTATAATGGAAAGTAGTGAGGAGGTGGATTTATTTCCTTTCAGGTTGTCCTGACTCCAAAATCAAGGGATTGTTTTCTGTGTCTGTTTTTCGCTTAATGAAGAGGAGGAGTAAAATGAACCGCTTAGCATTGGTAACACTAATACTTTCTATGTTGATAATGACCCCGAGCGTTGGATTTGGTTCGCTGGTTGACCTCGGACCTGAGCAGTTCGTGCAAGCCGGCGGCGTTGACATCCAAGTGCCTGGTTATTCAGCACCATCCTTCGTAGACTGGAATAATGACAACCTGAACGATCTTATCATCGGTGAAGGAAGCGGGACCTCTTCAGCGGGTAAGGTTCGCGTGTACCTTAATACTGGGACAAAGTCTAATCCACAGTTTTCCAACTATTCTTACGCTCAATCCAACGGCGTTGACCTATCCGTCACCGCCTCTGGCTGTCTGGGCAGCTTTCCCCGCACGGTTTATTGGAATGACGATAACCGCAAGGACTTACTCGTAGGGCTGGCTGATGGAACCGTGAAAATCTTTCTGAATACCGGCACCGACGAGAATCCGACATTTGACGGCGGACAAATACTACAGGTCGGCAATCCTGGCTCAAACCTCAATGTGGCAGCGCGAGCCACCCCCACGGTCGCGGACTGGAACAACGATGGCAAAATGGACCTCGTTGTTGGTGCACTTGACGGCAAGTTACACATCTATCTGAATTGTGGTTGTGGCGGTGCAATCCCCCCACATTTCGATTTGTCGCTACCCGCCGGTGACTTCGCAAAGGAAAATGGCGCAGACCTGCTCGTGCCCTCCGGGCGTTCAAGCCCTGTAATTATGGACCTCGATGGTGACGGTAATAAAGATTTGCTTACCGGCAACACCAACGGTGAATTACTCTTTTACAAAAATATTGGAACCGATGCAGCACCGGCCTTCTCAGGTTATTCACGCATCACATCACAGGGTATTCCGATCGACCTCGCAGGGACACCTCGGTCGAGACCATTTATATGCGATTGGACAAAGGACGGCTACCTCGATGTATTAGTCGGGGCGGGCGATGGAAAGGTACATCTGTACCAAGGCGTACCTGAGCCTGCAACGCTTCTACTACTGGGTCTGGGCGGCGTGACGATCCTTAGAAGACGCAAGGTATAAAACAGCCATACTTTGTTACGATAGAACGCTCACAAAAATTAAGACCTACGTGGCTCTGTCCACTGGCACTGAATCCCGCGACTGTAAAACGGCCCATTTTATCTTAGATTTTTCCAGAATAACGGTCAGATGAAATGTCATTTCTTCTTCGCGGCCCTGGGTTACTATGCGTAGCGTCCCATCTGCTGAAACACAGGCCAGCGAGGCTTTGGCTGAAGCCAACCGCCACTGCCATTGCAGAGACACCGCCTGCCACTGCATAAAACGCCGTTCAAGCTGACCTCTGACTTCATCGAGTTCCAGGCGTTTTTCTTCTGTGCCTGCGACAAAGCAGACCACTTCAGAACTGGGCGCAAACAAAGCAATGATGCCATTGACATCCCTATCCGACACCGCACCGGCAAGCGTGTTCATTAACTCCGCCACTTCGGTCTGGCTCAACACGTCCGGTTCCACCATTAGGCCCTTTTCAAAAGCTCACCAAGTGGAATTAACCTACCATAAGACCAGCACCTGCAAGACGAACATAGGCATCTCGCGAAACGCCGTTCCTTAAGCAACATTACTACTATGAGAATATCGGCCATAATTAGAGGTCTGTTTGTCATGCTTAGAGGGTCTATGACACGAAAAGAGGCATCTTGTGCATTTTGAGCCGTTTTGTTGGGATTATCGCATCCCCGGGACAAGGCAGCCGTTACCCAATCGGTGTTTATGGGACGGACAAACAGTTGGTTTGCCAGCCTATATCGAGACACATTCGTGAGGCCAGACCCGAGGAGACACATCATCACACTGGACAGTTTCTGAAAGATTCTCAGAGATTCTGCTGTCGGTGCAACAGCAAGAGGCACACTTTTCGCTTTTATTTATCGGCTTTTATAGGTAAAATCGCGGTTGATTGGTCTGTAATCGTTTTAGTGTGTGGTTTGTCCACATAGGGCGGCTGCACACTGAAACTGATAATCTCCTGCCGAGGACCCTGCTATGTGCGTTGAGTCAGGAGGAAACAGTTGGAGTCTTTTGCACGTAACGATGCCCGTGTTAAAACGATTAGATCGGTAATCCTGCCGCTATTTCTCGTTTCTGGTGCAACAGGACTCATCTACGAGGTTACGTGGACGCGGTCTTTCGGGGTGGTGTTCGGCAACACTGTATTTGCTGTCAGCACGGTGCTGACGGCGTTCATGTTGGGTCTTGCGATAGGGAGCTGGCTGTTTGGCAAGGCCGCTGACAGAAGTCGCAATCCATTAGGATTGTATGCAGTGCTGGAACTTCTGATAGGTGTGTATGCCTTTGCTTTCCCGGCGATCCTAAAGACAACAGACCTTTTTTACATCTGGCTCTTTCGTAGTTATGAACCGGGATTCTATTCTCTTAGCATAGTGCGGTTCATTATTTCTGTTGTCATAGTTTCACTTCCGACAGTGCTTATGGGCGGGACTCTGCCGGTGCTTTGCAGATTATGGGTAGCTCCCTCCAGCAGGGATTCTTTACATGAGCAGACCGGACGCAGTGTCGGCTTTCTGTACGCCATCAATACCTTTGGAGCAGTTGCAGGCAGTTTTTTGGCAGGCTACTTTTTGATAAGACTATTAGGGGTCAGCACGACGGTATATGTGGCTGCTGTTGCCAATGTGGTCATCGGCGTTACTGCGATGGTACTCTCCCGCCTGATAAGGCGATACGGAGCTTATGATAAAAAGGCCGCAGGTGTCCGGCGCCCAAAGGCTCAACCTGAGCACCCAGAGCCGGTCGCCGCCGGAGGGATAGAGCCTGCCGCCACGCGTGGACTCATTGTGTTGTCGGCAATTGCCGTATCCGGATTCTGCGCATTGGCGCTCGAGGTACTCTGGACGCGAGTACTGGTTTTTGTGCTCGGGACATCAGTTTACGCATTTACGTGTATGCTAACATGCTTTATCTTCGGCATCGCTGTCGGCAGTGTCGTTTGCAGTCGATTCCTGGTGACAAAGATCAAGAATCCTGTTTTTGCTCTTGGCATAATCGAGCTGCTGATTGCAATTTTCGTGCTTGGGTCGGTGCCGCTTCTGGCTTCACTTTGGCATATTGATTTCGTGTTCATAAGTGAGGTGGTCGGAACGCGCACATCCTTCGCACGAGATATAGTTGCACACTTCCTTGACACACTTGTTGTTGTTCTGGTCCCCACCGCGCTCATGGGCATGGTTTTTCCAATTGCGGTTAAAGCCTTTGCCCCCTCCCTGCAGGCCATTGGCCGGAAGGTCGGCCAGGTGTATGCCTCTAACACGATAGGTTGTGTCGTCGGCTCATTTATAGCCGGCTTCGTGATGATTCCTTTCCTGGGGCTGCGTGACAGCTTTATACTGGTTATTACGATCCAGTTTCTCCTGGCAAGTGTACTTACCCTGCTCGCCGAGAAACATCGTCTCCTGCTGGGGATACCCTCGGTCATCTTATCGGCAGTCGTTATTGTTGGCGCCCTGGCGAAAATGCCCCGAGATATATTTGTGCGGACGATGAATACCTATCATTACCCCAGCAAAATCGTCTTTATAAAAGATGACGCAACCGGCACTATCACCGTGCACGACCTTCCGGATGGAGACCGTTTTATCGCCGCCGACGGGGTGGATGTCGCCGGCGTGGATTTAATGCTGCGCACAACTCAAAAGCTTCAGGGTTATGTGCCGCTGATTCTCCATGAGAACCCAAGAGATGTGCTGCAGATCGGCTTTGGAAGTGGAGAGACATGCGGCATAGGACTCGCCTTCGGCGGGGAAGACTTTCGCTATAGCATTGTTGAAATCTGCCCCGGAGTCTTTGAAGCAGGTCAATACTTCGAGCAGATAAACCGCGGCTCGTACAAGAACCCCAAGCTTCGAAAAATCATAATGGACGGCAAAAACTTCGTGAAGCTCACAAATGAGATGTTCGACATTATTATGAACGATTCGACTTACCCCGGCACGACTGGAAGCTCGGCGTTGTACACATACGACCATTTTATGCAATGCCGAAAGCACCTTAACCCCGGCGGTGTCCTGTCATGCTGGCTCCCGATAGACCTTCGGCCCGAAGATCTTCAAGTAATTGTCAAGAGTTTCCAGGCCGCTATGCCCAATTGTTCGCTATGGATGGCGAACAACTGTCTCAACAAACATGCCGTGTTAGTGGGGACGTTATCGCCCATGCGGATCGATTTCCAGCGGGTCAAGAAGGTTGTTGAACGGCCTGATATAGCGACTGATCTTGCGGAAATTAACATTCACTCGATTTACGACTTCTTAGATTGCTTCGTTGTCGGGGAAAACGGGATTCGGACGATAGCCGCAGATAGTCCCCTTAATACCGACGACAAACCCTATCTGGAATTTGGGGCCGCCATCAATCGCGATGTCGAAGGATGCTGGCTGGCTGTCCTCGAAATGATCGCCGGGAATCACCGGTCCGTTGCCGACTACGTCGTCAATACGGGCCAGACACCTGAGCAGTCACAGCAGGTGAAAGCAACACTCCAACAGTACTTTCTGGGAACTAACCACGCGTTGAAGGGGCTTGTCGGTATGCTGGAGGGCAACCCGGAGACAATGACCACGGAGTTTGAGCTTGCTCGAAAAGCAAATCCTCTGGACCGAGACATCGATAGTTGCATTAAAGAAATGAATGATGAGATAAACGCCCTCCGGCAGGCGATCGAACGGACACCTAAATCCGCACCCCTACGGTCGCGTCTGGCAAAGAGGTACATGCTGTCCGGAGATTATCAACACGCAATCGACCAGTATCAGGCATTTCTGAGGCTCAATCCAGACAATGCGGCAGCGTGGAACAACGTTGGCGTCTGCCACAGGAGGCTGAAGCAATTTGATAAGGCTGTCGAGGCCTTCAATAACGCCATTCAATACGACCGTGAGCTTGTCCAGCCTTGTCGCAATCTCAGCGAAATTTATGAACAGCTTGGAGACCCAAAGGCTGTTTGTAAATCACTTGAAAAGGCGATTCCGCTAAGCTCTGATTCCCGCAAAATCTATATATACGTGACCCTTTCTCGTGCGTACTATATACAGAATGAATACGGTCCGGCGATAACCTGCTTAGACAAAGCTCTGGAACTGGCTCCACAAGGTTCAGATATATGGCAATACATTCAAGGTCAAAGGCGGCGGGTAAAGCAGGTTGTAGATGGACAGGCAAAGCCCTGAGCGATACATTTCACGGGCACCTTCGAGGTTGCGCAATGAAAATGAAAGAACGACTTATCATGAGAGTATTGACCGGCGCGGCAGTGCTCTCGTTGATGCTTTGGCTTACATACAATTGTAGAGCGGGCGAGTTTACAGGAGGCACGCTCATATTTCGCGGCACAAGTGACGCGTCGGCGGCAGTCGCTGTCGGCGAAGATAAGATCATTGTCGCAGATGATGAAAACAATATATTGAGGGTTTACACGATTAACAAAGGTGGGCTGCCGGTTTTTTCTTACGACCTTACAGATTTTCTGGAAGTCGAGCCAGAGTACCCTGAAGCTGACATAGAGGGTGCGACTAAGATAGGAGACCGCATCTATTGGATTACATCGCATGGCAGGAACAAGGACGGTAAACTTAGGCCAAATCGGTATCGTTTCTTTGCCACCGCAATCAGCACGGAAAACGACACTTTGAGAATCTATCCCGTAGGGATTGCCTGCAAAACACTCGTGCACCAGTTGATTCAATTACCATTGATGCGCAATTTAAGTTTGGATAAGGCCACGGGATTCAGCCGGAAAACCTTGAAAGGTAAAGAGCTTGAAAGGCTTGCCCCCAAAAACGAAGGTCTTAACATCGAAGCTCTTAGCGCCTCTGCCGATGGTAATACAATCTATATAGGGTTTCGTAATCCTCGACCGATTGCAGGTCCGAATCGCACGCCGCATGCTCTTATTGTGCCGTTGAAAAATCCGGCTGCGGTGGTTGAATCCGGCGCTTCTGCGGTATTTGGTGAGCCGATCTTGTGTGATTTCGGCGGTCTGGGTATCAGGAGCATGGAATATTCCAGTTTCCAGAAGATGTATTTCATTGTCGCCGGCCATCACGACGAAGATCCACATTTCGCTTTGTATCGCTGGTCGGGAAAAACCGACGAGCAGCCAGTACTTGTCCGCCGACTATCTTTTGAGACAAACAATTTCACGCCCGAGGCTCTGGTACCGTTCGCCAACTCCAGCAAGCTGCTGATATTGAGTGATGATGGGACTATCCCTGTCAAAGTCTCGGACAAATCCGAATGTGCGGATGGCGAACTTACCGCTAATGGTTTTTGCCCGAACAAGTTCCTGACCAACCCCAATAAAAAAACTTTTCGAGGGGTTTGGATTGAACCATGACAACCACGAAACCCTCTGTGTCATTTCGAGCGGAGGCCGCTAAGCGGCCGGAGTCGAGAAATCTGGATTAGCAAGATAGTTTTTCCTATAATGATAGTATGTCTGCAAGCAAGACCTGCTATGTTTACATTATGTCCAATCAATCGCGGACTTTATATGTCGGATTCACCAACAATATCAAAAGAAGAGTCTGGCAACACAGGTCCGGGTTAATTGAAGGTTTTACCAATCGCTATAAGATCTGAGGCACACCTTACGATTTCTTATGGGACAGAAAACCGAGTTGAGGAACCCGCCGTGAAACGGCGGGCTAATTATTTGTCTTCGCGGCTTGCGGCAACAACTGCTGGAGTTGCTGCAGAAAGGCTAGTTTTTGGGATAGGTGCTGACGTTCTTGCAGGTCGGTTGTGACGGATACCTTCTTTTTGAGGCCGAAGACTATGTGCTCGAGGGCTTCGGGTTTGACCTCGTGCGGGAAGACAACATCGTAAGATACTACCTTGAGTAGATTAGAGCAGACAACCGCGAAGCCGCCGTCGACGAGCAGAAACATGTCTTCGGGTTTTTCGATTTCGGAAGACAGGCGCTTGACCTGCACAATACCGAGGCCCAGCTCACAGAACATCGGTGCATGGTTACGCCACACGCCGACCTGGCCGTCGTGAGCGGGAAAGATCACGGAAGTTGTCTTGCAATCGAGCAGCTTGCCGGCCGGCCCAATCACCATGCAATCGAATGTGTTTTGATCAGGCAAGTGATTTCCCTTATTTATCTGGCTGTAAGTGTCACAGCTTTTTGGGTGACATCGTCGAAAGTGCCGACATACATGAAGGCCTCTTCCGGCAGGTTGTCGCCTTTACCTTCGCAGATTTGTTTGCAGCTCTTAATCGTTTCTGCAATTGGCACGTATTTACCCTCAAGGCCGGTAAATTGTTTCGTCACCAGGAAAGGCTGAGAGAAGAACCGCTCGAGCCTCCTGGCGCGTGCAACGGCCAACTGGTCTTCCCTGCTCAGCTCATCCATGCCCAGGATTGCGATGATGTCCTGCAGGTCGTTGTAGCGTTGCAGATATTGGAGCACAGTCTGGGCAACGTTGTAATGCTCCTGGCCGACAATGTTGGGATCGAGTATTCGGGAGGTGCTTTCAAGCGGGTCAACAGCGGGATAGATACCTTTTTGCGTAATGGAGCGTTTGAGCACGACAAAGGCATCCAGGTGCGAAAACGTTGTTGCCGGGGCCGGGTCGGTCAGGTCATCCGCGGGCACATATATCGCCTGGACGGAGGTAATTGAGCCGGCCCTTGTGGATGCGATTCGCTCCTGGAGTTCACCCATCTCGGTAGCAAGGGTTGGCTGGTAGCCTACGGCGGAAGGAATTCTGCCCAGTAGAGCTGAAACCTCACTGCCGGCCTGCGAAAATCGGAATATGTTGTCTATGAATAGCAGGGTATCGCCGATGCCGATCTCACAAAAATACTCCGCCTGGACCATTGCGGCCAGAGCAACACGCAACCTTGCCCCTGGCGGCTCGTTCATCTGCCCGAAAACAAGGCACGTGTGGTCCAATACTGTATCCTTGCTGTCGCCGATGTGTGTACGCTGCATTTCCAGCCACAGGTCATTGCCTTCGCGTGTGCGTTCGCCCACACCGGCAAAGACCGAATATCCGCCGTGTTTTGTGGCGATTCTGGCGATAAGCTCCTGGATAATTACGGTCTTGCCGACACCGGCACCGCCAAACAGACCCATCTTGCCCCCGCGGACAAACGGACACAATAGGTCGATTACTTTTATGCCGGTCTCGAACATTTCCGTCTTTGGCGACAGGTCAACCAATCTTGGCGGCAAACGGTGAATCGGTTTTCGTGTTTCGGTTATAATTGGGCCCTTCTCGTCGATGGCTTCGCCGAGCAAGTTTAAGACTCTACCCAGCGTTTGTTTACCTACAGGTGCGGTGAGGGACGAGCCGGTATCAATGACGTCCATTCCTCTGCGAAGACCCAGAGTGCTGCCCAAGGCAATGGCCCTTATTCTACCCTCGCCGAGATGCTGTTCGACTTCGCCCCAGAGGCTGGTTTTACCGGTGCCGAAATCGCCGCGAATCTCAACTGCATTGTACACGGCCGGCACGTGCTCCGGTGCAAACTTGGCGTCAAAAACACTACCCATCACCTGCATTAACTTGCCTATGTTCATCTTAAAGCTCCGGTTCCGCTGATAATGTCGAGCAATTCGCCCGTTATCTGAGTTTGTCTTGCCTGGTTGTATTCCGCGGTCAGGTCTCTAATCATATCTTCCGCGTTCTTTGTCGCATTTCTCATGGCTATCATACGCGCTACGTGCTCGCTCATCGCGGCCTGAAGAAAACAATCCTTTATCGTTGAGTGCATTATCATTCTTGCCAGGTCTTCGATAATATCCTTGGGCGACGGCGACATGTAGAAATCTTCAAAAACCGCATCCCAGGGCCATATCACTTTAGCCCGTGTCGCCAAATGGTCTATCAACTCGGTCAGCGGCATGATTGTCACCGTTTGTGCCTGCTGGTGGCCGGGCGAATGCAAAGCCATATACAAGACCCCGAAATAATCTAATTGCCCTGCGATATAGCGGTCTATAAAGTCATCTGCTATCTCGTGGATCTGTGCATCTGAAGGCACCTCATCGAGATCACTGTAGAGTTTTGTCGGTGTAACACCGTGTGAGCTCAATATGCTGTTCAACCTCCCGCCGGTTGTATAGATATCCAATTTCTTATTCGATGACTTTGCCAGATTCAGATGTGTCTCCAGCAGCCTGTAAATGGATGCGTTATAAGAGCCGCAAAGACCCGCCCTGGAACTAATCGCTAATACCGCGGACCTGCCTGACGAGTTTTCTTTCAGCAACGGATGCTCCAGGGGTGTTTCAGATGTGACCAGCAAGTATCCTGCTTGTGCGAGGGCATCGTGATATTCGGTGACGGCGAGCCATTTATTGTGATAAGTTTTGAACATTGCAGTCGAGATTATCTGCATCGTTCGAGTCAGCCTGCAAATGTTACTGACCGCCCTGCGGCGCTGAAGTATTTGCCGGATCCCAACCATCCACAGCCGACCTTTACTGCTTTGTGCCCTTGAATTGTTTTAGCGAAGCGGATACCTTTTCAACTAATTCATCGCTGAAAGCCTTGGTCTTGTTTATTTCATCAACATACTCAGGATGTTCCTTTGCCAGATGCCGCAGGAATTTGGCAGCGAATTCAACAACGGCATTTAGGGGTACATCATCGAGCAAGCCGCCCGAGCCTATATAGATAGTAACCACCTGCTCACCGACCGACATTGGCGCGAATTGCGGCTGCTTCAGCAGTTCCACCATCCGGCTGCCGCGGTCGAGCTGGGCCTGCGAAGCCGCATCAAGCTCCGTGCCCAGCCTGGCGAAGTTTTGCAGCTCGCGAAATGCCGCCAAGTCAAGCCTGAGCTTTGCGGCGACTTTCTTCATGGCCGGAACCTGAGCGTCTCCCCCGACCCGGCTGACACTGACCCCGACATCTATAGCGGGCCTTATACCGGCGTGGAACAGGTCTCGCAGCAGGTATATCTGCCCGTCCGTAATGGATATGACGTTTGTCGGAATATAGGCTGAAATCTGACCTTCAAGGGTCTCGACAATAGGTAGTGCAGTCAACGACCCGCCGCCCCTTTTGTCGGACAGTTTGGCACTTCGTTCGAGAAGGCGACTGTGCAGATAGAAAATATCGCCTGGATAGGCTTCACGTCCAGGGGGCCGCCGCAACAGCAGACTTAACTGGCGATAGGCGATGGCGTGTTTGCTCAGGTCATCATAGATACACAACGTGTCGCGATGTTTTTCATACATGAAATATTCCGCTAACGCACAGCCGGCATAAGGAGCAATATACTGCAGAGGTGCACTATCCGCAGCCGTGGCGGCAATTACAACCGTGTATGCCATTGCACCAAACTGCCTTAAGGTCTCTACGACCTCAGCGATTGCCGATGCCCGCTGCCCGATTGCTACGTAGATGCAGACTACATCTTGGCCTTTCTGGTTTATGATTGTGTCGAGAGCTATGGCGGTTTTGCCCGTTTTGCGGTCGCCGATGATAAGCTCACGCTGGCCTCTGCCGATTGGAATCATCGAGTCGATACTTTTCAAACCTGTCTGCAGAGGCTGTCTGACAGGCTGCCGCTGGGCTATTCCGGGGGCCTCTGACTCAATAAACCGCCGGGCATCGGTTTGGACGGGGGGGCCGCCATCGATGGGTTCACACAATGGGTTGAGCACTCTGCCTAACAGCTCTTCACCAATGGCAACCGACATCAATTTACCTGTGGCTCGCACGTCTGAGCCTTCTTTGACTTTTGTGTATTCGCCATAAATGACCGCGCCTACTGAGTCTTCTTCGAGGTTAAAAACCTCACCGAAGACGTCATTCTCAAATTGAAGCACCTCGCCCACCATGGCGTCATCGAGTCCGTAGATGCGTGCGATCCCGTCCGCCAGTTCTACCACTCGACCGACTTTGGAGACGTCGAGCTTACTTTTATATTGGCTGATCTCCTGTTTGAGAACGCCGCTTATTTCGGTGAAATCGAATTTCATTAGCGTTACTTCCTACTTTTTACCTGGTTTATCACTGTCTTGACAGCCGCTTGAATCCGATTCCTGATTGAGTTGTCAATCACTTTGTCGCCGCAACGGATGATGGCCCCGCCGATAATGGCAGGCTCGACAGCAACTTCAAGTTTGACATTGCTGTTTATTGCAGCGGCAATATCATCAGAGAGTCTTTTCGTTTCGCTGTCCTCAAGGGGCTTGGGCACTGTGACTTTAACATGATAGTACCCGTGAGAAGCGTCCCAAAGCTCGCCGTACCGGTTGATAATGTCGGTTAGCAGCTTTACGCGGCCGTGTTTCATTACGACTATTAAAAAATTCATAGTCAGATCACTGATTCTTCCGGACAACATTTTTCGCACCAATTGATCTTTGTAGTCCGTAGAGAAGTACGGTGAATCGAGTACTTTGAGGAAATCTCTTTCCTGCTCGATGATGCCGTACAAAACCTCGATGTCGCCCTTGACCACATCAACGCTTTGCTGCTGGCCGGCAAGCTCAAACAGGGTTAGCGCATAAATCTCTCTCAGGCGTATGGCGGTACTTATCATATCTGTCTACTACCGTCCGGTTGCCGTTTGATTTGCTCTATCGCATCCTGAGTCAGCCGGCGGGTATCCTCAGGAGTCACTGTGCGACCGAGGACTTCCCGCGATAGCACCGAAACCATGTCCGCTGCTTCCGCCCACAATTGCTCCAACGCGGCAACACGAGCGTATTCAATATCACCCTGAGCTTTCTGCTTGATCGCGAGGACCTCCTGAATCGCCCTTTCCAAAAGCTCCTCCTGCCGTTGTTGGGCCTGGTCGGTGGCCTCTGTAATGATCTTTACGCCCTGTTGTTTGTATTCATCGAGCAATCTCTCCGCCTGTTGGCGGGCATCGTTGGCGGCATCAATTTGCCGCTGTATGTGCTGCTCTCGGGCGTTTAGCTTTTCGACCATCGGTTTCCAGGCTACCTTGCCGAGAACAATAACCAGCACTGCAAAAGCTACTACAGTCCACAGAGCATCGGCAAATGACCCGCTGAAAAGCCCCTGCCCGCCGGTTTGGTCTGTCTCGGCGGCCCAAGCGCTGGCCGAGACAAGAAAAACAGCCAAGACTATCGTAGATATCCTCAGTGCCATTTGATAGTGCGGCTTGCCTTACCGCATCCAGTAAAGCGCCAAGAAACATATAAGCAATGAGAAGAATGTGACTCCTTCTACAAGGGCGGCAGCAATAACCATTGTCGAAAATATGCGTGCCCCGGCTTCAGGTTGGCGGGCTATAGATTCAACAGCCCTGCTTCCGATCCAACCAATAGCAAACCCGGCACCCAATATTATCATACCACAGCCGAGCGTTACCGCCAGAACAGCCAATGGCGAGACGCCGGTTACCGTCGCAGCTAACACACTACTTGCTGAAACTACCATGTTTCCTGAACCTCCATATAGAGACTATTTTTAATGCTCCGGCGAAATCGAAAAGCCGATGTAAAGCGTGGACAAGAACGTAAATATAAATGCCTGAATAAATGCCACGAGCAACTCCAAACAAGAGACCGCCACAACAGCCAGTACCGAGGCAGCCGCAACACCATAGTTCTTGAAAATGAGTATTAGACCACAAAACGTGGCCACAAGAATATGGCCTGCAATTATATTCGCAAAAAGTCGCACCGCAAGAGTCATGGGCCTGACAAACGCGGTTACGATTTCCAGAAAGTACAAAAGGGGCATTATCCACCATGGCGCCTGTGGGGCAAAATTAATAATATAACGCCCGAACCCCTGCTGCTTGATGCCGCAGATGTGAGTCGTGAAGAAGGTTACTGTAGCCAGCCCGCCGGTGACAAAGATGTTAGCCGTGGCAGGACCCCCAAAACGATTCTCCTTTCCTGTCAACAAAGTAATAATCTTTTCGGATGGAACCATTCCAAGCAGATTGAGACTCAGGATAAAGAAAAAGATAGTCCACACAAACCCGATATGGCGGTCGGTGCGTTCGTGCATCACGGGTCTGGCCACTTCTTCTCTCAAGAACACACAAATTGATTCGACCAGGTTTTGCAGGCCCACCGGCACCATCCGCCTTGGTCTTGTCGCCAGAGGAATGGTCACCAACAGTAAAAGCGCAGCCACCGCCACTACGAACATGTGGTTACTTATAGGTACACTCCAGCCCCCGATAGAAACCGTGAATATCGGCGCAGATTGGCTCGGCAGGAGCGGATTGAAATCCGCCGACCCGATAATGTGAAATACTGCAATGCCCAAGCTCAACAACCTCGTTAAAAGCATCACCCTGTGCTGCGCGAAGCTGACATGGCCCGGCACGATAGCCCGGTATGCCCGGAATCAGCAATGGCAACGAAAAAAAGAATGTTACTGACTATCGCCTGCAAACACAATAAATTTATCGCGGGAAAATTAGTTGATGGTGGATAATGGTGAGCAGAGAACTACAGCCCGGCAATTTAATAATGCCCTACGAAGTATATCTTTGTACACTACAGGTCCTGAGCCTGAGCGGATTGACTGCCGCTTGGCCGGATACATCGGAGCAGGAGGGATTCGAACCCCCGGTACCTATCGGTACAGCGGTTTTCAAGACCGCCGCCTTAAGCCACTCGGCCACTGCTCCAAACCGTTACGCGGTTCTTCAGAGCATTTTGCCCACTCTAAAAGACCTGCAATCGCGTCTTTGATTATTGTATGCAGTGCCCTGTATTCTTGTAAAGCATTTCACACGCTGGGAAGTGAATTCCAGGGTTGAAGGGCAGAGTCAATATGCGCCACGAGAAGGTCCCGCCCGGACCACAGACACAATGCCGACAGACTCACAGCAGTTACTTTATTTTTATTGACCCGACGTTTGTTCGCAGCGTTATCCTGCCCTCGGCCGAGCTAATCGTTGTATCTATAGATCTGCCGATGGCGCCAACCACCGTCAATTGTCGTGCGGTTTCGATTGAGCCAACGTTCGTAGAGGCAGACAGTTTTGCTGAGATTTTGGCTGGTCCTTCGAACTCGATACTGCCGACGTTTGTTGTGACTTCGGCGTTGAAGGCAGCGGGTGCATCGTCGGCGTACCTGACTTCTATTGAGCCGACGTTGGCATGGACATTCAGCCCAGCTTGAACCTTTTCACAGAAAATCGAGCCGACATCGGTAGATGCCTTTATCTTACCCTGAAAATCTGAGATTCTTACGGTCCCAACATTAGCTGAACAATCAAGATTTAACTGCCTTGGGGCAAATACTGTAAAGTCAACCGAAAGATTGCTCTCGGTTAGGTCGCTCGGCCTATGGGCCTTTATAGTGAGCTTGTCATCGAATGCTTTTGCCGTGATTTCGACCTTTTCAGCCAGCTCACGGGCCTTTTCCGCCGTGCGTGCCTTTACGGTAATCATCGCGATTATATCGAAGCTGGTTATATCTGCGCTCTTAACGGTTACCGAACCGACATTGGTCTGGACATCCAATTTTGTAATTCCTTCCAGGGGGGCCGACAGATTTACCGTCCGCTCATACTTAGCTTTGAATGAGTCGCCGATGTTGATAATGCAGCCCGGAAAAAATGCCATTGTGCAAAACAAAAACAAAAGGACGAGGCTCATAATTGATTGTCGTTTCATCTTTTAGCTCCCTCAATAATAGACCTAATGACTGAAGTATATTATTGCTTCGCCGGTTGGCATTTGCAAGAGCCGTGTTCGCAAACTTGTTTTTATTTTGACGCATTTCGCCCTTTGCGATATTCTTTCACGCCGCTATTCGCTTTCCAGAAACGCCAAAAAACACAGAAAGGGTCGGAGGCAATTATGCCTGAATTGATTCTCAAGCCGCAATACAATCCTCTTTTGGGTTTGCGAGAGACGGAAAGGGCCATAAAGTTCATAAAAGACCTTTTTCAAAACAGCCTCTCGCAGGAGTTGAATTTACAACGGGTTTCGGCTCCGTTGTTTTTGAAAAAGGGTTCCGGCATAAACGATGACCTGAATGGAGTCGAAGCCAAAGCCGCATTCAGAATAAAAGACGATAACTACTGTGAGACTGAGTGTCTTTTTTCGCTTGCCAAGTGGAAAAGAATGGTACTTGCCGATTACGGATTCAATCAGGGCGAGGGTCTATACACAGATATGAATGCAATTCGGCCCGATGAGGAGTGCCTCGACAACTTACATTCGGTTTATGTGGACCAGTGGGACTGGGAAAGAGTAATAAACGAGCAGGAAAGGAATCTTGAGTTTCTCAAACACATTGTCAGGAAGATATACAAAGTTGTTCGACAGACCGAGCTTGCTGTTGCTGAGAAATACCCTCAGATAAAGCCCAGCCTCCCCGATAATATCACATTCGTACATTCTGAAGATTTGCTCGAGATGTACCCCGCTCTGGGCCCAAGGCAGAGGGAAGACAAAATCACCGAGATACACGGTGCAGTTTTTGTAATCGGCATCGGAGGCCAATTGCCTGACGGGACCATGCACGACAATCGTGCTCCTGACTACGACGACTGGATAACTCCCACAACTCCGGGCCGAAAAGGCATCAATGGCGATATATTCCTATGGTATCCTGTCTTGCAGAAAGCCCTTGAGATAAGCTCCATGGGTATTAGGGTTGACAAGACCGCCCTGCTGCAACAACTGGAAATCAGGGGCGTCCTTAAGCGGACGGAATTGGAATGGCACCGAAGATTGTTGAGCGGCGAACTTCCTTTGAGTATAGGCGGCGGTCTTGGTCAATCCAGACTCTGCATGTTCTACTTGCGAAAGCTACACGTTGGCGAGGTGCATGCAAGTGTCTGGCCCGAGGAAATGGTACAGCGTTGCAGGAAGGCGGGCGTCCCTCTGCTGTAGCCGTTGGTCGATAGTCGTTTAGTTACTACCGGCCATCCTGCTGTTATTCTCAATGATCCAGAGGGTGTTTTGCAAGTGGCTTTGTTCTTGCAACAAAGCGGCAACTTCCGGAGGCAGTTGCCGGCCATGGCTCTCGACAGGCTTGTATAGGGCGGTCTGCTCATCCCTGATCCCAACTATCGGGGCTGAGTTTTTCTCCGTGATACCAATAGTTTTTGTTCTCGCCTGAAGCTTCCCGCCCTCGGCTTGTCTCGATACCGCCTGATTCTGTTCAAGCAGGGTAGCAATTGTAGTCGCCTGCTCTGAATCCGTGGTTGGCGCCTGCTTTATTGCGAATTTACTCTGTTCGCCGCTTTGCTTACATCCACTAATCAATATCCCACAGACCACAATTGTCCCCAGTACAATTCTCGTTGTGCTTATTCTTATCCGATTCATTCTTGCCCCCTTTTCTTTAGCAAGACCGGCCTACATCTACTACAGCTACTTATGACATCGGCAAAGATGCTGTTATTTCTTGACCTTCTGTAGTATTCTCTTGTAAATGCCTGAATTACTCCGCCGTTGCTGGTTATTCTTGTTCGCCGGCCTCTTGGCGAAATCAGCTTGAGCTATAAGGGGGGGTTTGATAGATTATCACGGGCATTTGATCCATGTTTGTAATACACTCGTGGAACGATACCGGCCCCGATCTTGGCAAGCAAGAAACAAGCGTTGCAGGAGGTGCAAAATGGATGTCCTTTTAATTGGCAGTGGTGGCAGGGAGCACGCAATAGCGTGGAAGCTCACCCAATCGAAACAACTCGGCAAACTGTACATAGCGCCCGGCAACGCCGGTACCGCCCAGTGCGGGCAGAATGTACCTATCGGGGATATGGAGATCGACAAGCTCGTGAAGTTCGCCCGCGAAAAGCAAGTTGGATTGGTGATAGTAGGGCCGGAGGAGCCGCTTGCAGCAGGTCTGGTCGATGCGGTGGAACAGGCCGGCATAAAAGCCTTTGGGCCGAGTGCAGGCGCCGCTCAGCTTGAAGCCGACAAGGCCTTCTCTAAACAATTGATGCGCTCCTGTTCCATCTCAACAGCAGAGGGCAGGGTATTCGACAGATTCACCGACGCCAAGGCCTACATAGCAAGTCGGGATGAGCCCGTGGTAATTAAGGCGGCAGGTCTTGCCAAGGGGAAAGGCGTCATCGTTTGCGACGACCCGGCGGATGGTATTCTAACTGCCGAAAAAGTAATGTGCGATAAAATATTCGGCTCGGCGGGGGACAGAATCGTCGTTGAGGACAAGCTCCTGGGTGAGGAGGCTTCGATATTGGCTTTCGTGGACGGTCACAATATCTATATCATGGAATCCTCGCAGGATCACAAACCCATCGGAGACGGCGACACCGGGCCCAATACCGGCGGGATGGGCGCCTATAGCCCCGCGCCTATTGTGACCGAGTCAACGATGGATTGGATAACGCGGGAGATTCTTGTGCCGGTTGTTGACGCCATGAATCGTAACGGTACACCGTACAAGGGCGTTCTATATGCTGGCTTGATGATTACGACCGGCGGACCAAGAGTGCTCGAGTTCAATGTGCGATTTGGCGACCCTGAGACTCAGCCTATTCTCATGCGGCTGAAAAGCGACTTGCTGGAGGTATGCCTCGCGGTGTGCGACGGCAAGCTCGATGAAGTTACTCTCAAATGGGACCCCAGGCCGGCGGTATGCGTAGTTATGGCCTCGGGCGGTTATCCGGGCGACTACAAAAAAGGTAAGAAAATCACCGGCCTCGAGGACGCTCAAAAGCTATCGGATGTCGTTGTATTCCACGCCGGCACGGCAATTAGCAACGGCGACATCGTTACCAATGGAGGCAGGGTACTCGGCGTCACTGCTCTGGGTGACCAAATCGAGGATGCCAAGACCAGAGCTTACCAAGCCGTTGAGAAAATAAGTTTTGAAGGTGCATATTGGCGACGCGATATTGCCGATAAGGCTATAAGAAGACTGAAGCGCAAATAGGCTTCGTAGGATCGTCTCAGTTAGTTTCGATATCATGGCGAAATTAGCAGATCAAAATCCTCCATATCAAGTTCGACCGAGCGTAAGGGTCCGCAAGATTCTTCTTCGCGTATCACTGGTAGTGCTTGCCTTGGTTGTGGTGTTCTTACTTGCTTTCCTTTGGCTCGTTTGGTCTCTTCCTAACATAGCTCTGGCACAGATAGGTCGACTTACCAACACCAAGATTTCCGCCTCATCTATAAAATCAAGCGCGGATGGCTCGGTCTTCATTGAGGGTTTGGCTATCAGGCCCGACCGCCTACAATCATACGATGACGCTATACTCAAGGCCAAAAAAGTCTACGCCCGCTTTGATGTGGCAAGCCTCTTGTTTCTGAGGCCCCGTCTGCATGAAGTACGCCTGACCGATTTCGTCCTTGATGCCCAGTTTGATCTGGACTCCGGTCGCTGGAACATCAGTGAGCTAAAGATCAGTATCCCCACCCACGGCTCAGGTATGATACCTACTATCAGCCTTGAAGGGGGAGTGTTGCGATATAGTAAAGTCTCCGGAGGAAAGGTTGAAGTAGCGATGGCAGCGCCGGTTGATGCAAAATTCGCATTGGATCAGCTGACGCACGAGGGCTACAGCTTTGACATACGAACGGCAAAACTTTCGAGCGGCTTCGGCAAGAGCAACCTGCATGGATATTGGAAACCGGGCAAAATCGTCCTCACCGGCGGGATTTCATCTACGGATATACCTTCGCTCGAAAGAGCCTGGGCCATAGATTCACTGGCAGGCGAGCTTAATTATGATAAAGACCGCAGCTACAAACTTACACTAAGTATGCAGAATTTGCATAGTTCTCGCAGTGCTGAAACGGATTCTTTCACGCTTGCCAGACCGGCATTTTTGGAGCAATCTAATCCGTTTAGTGCTCTACAAGATTTCTTCGGGCGATACCGGCCTTCGGGCACCATCAGTGTATACGTGAAGTCCACAGGCAATCTCGATCAACTCGGCGAGGGCAAAATAAGCGGTATGGTCTCCTGTCACGATCTTTCGGTCTGCTACGTTAAGTTCCCATACAGAATCGAGCACATGACCGGCGAAGTAAATTTTACAGAGAATGGATTCACCATAAAAGAATTGGCCGGCAAACACGGCAACGTCATTATGACTATCAGCGGATGGAGCGAGAGCTTTGGTGAAAGCCGCAAGTACCAATACCGAGTCGCCAGCAATAATATGGCCCTCACCGATGATTTATACAGCGCAATGAACGAAGGCTATAAAAAGCTTTGGTCCGATTTCTCGCCCCGCGGTACTGTAGCTATTGATTATCGCCTTAGTCGCAGCTCACCTACGGACAAGCAGGAAACTCTGGCGGTTAAACTCCTTGGCATCCAGGCTACGTATAAAAACTTTCCTTATCCACTTGAGAACCTCACCGGCAACATCTTCTTCGACCATGACAGCATTGTTGGGCCCGATTTGGTTTCGCAAAAAGAGCAGACAAAGATCGCACTGACTGTGGAGGTAACGGAGCGATACACCAAGCATCCGGTCTATTATGTATTCATAAAAGGCAGTAATATTCCATTGGACAAAACCCTTGCCGCCGCCCTAAAGCCCGAGCACAAAATGCTTTACGACAAAATTGACCCAAACGGCCTTGCAGACATTGAAGCGAGGATATTTACTTCCGATAGTAACTCTGTCGGCACGAGTCTTTTGGCCGATGTCTCAGTAAAGCAGGCATCCATGAAGCTCGGCAAAGCACCGCTGGTTGTCTCAGACATATCAGCCCAGACGACTATTACGTCTCAGTCGTTGAATGTCCGCAGTTTCACCGGCAGCTACAGCCAAGGAACCGTCTCGCTCACCGGCGCGATGCGGCTCACCGACCAGACGGAGCTTCAGGAGCACCATTGGAGAATTGATGCAAAGGGTGTCTCACTCAATACCCAGTTAATAGGTTCACTGCCGGAGGCGATGTCAAGGATGATTTCCGGTCTTCGGCCGCAAGGCAAGGTTGACATTATCGCAGACCTTAATGAGCCAAAGGGGAGCATCTCGTCTGATTACAATATAGTGGTCGATTGTTTAGGCGATAGCATCAACCCGGAACGATTCGCCTATCCCTTGAAGGATATTACCGGCAGATTCACGCTCGACAAGAACAGCATCACATTCGAGAATGTCTCGGCTGCCCCCGCAATTGACGTAGGGACAACGGATGTCAAACCTATAATAAGAACAAACGGCGTAGCGGGCTTAACCAATGGCTCGTTTGCCAATGCTGCTTTCGAGGTTTCTGCAACCGGCCTTCCTCTAAGCGACCAGCTCAAGACCCTGCTACCTGAGCGTTTTAGGCGACATTACGGGGAACTCTCGCCGACAGGCCGGCTTGATTTGGACTTCAAAAACATAAAAATCACTAATGCCGACGGCGGAGAAAAGCTGGTCGACTTTTCAGGCGCAGCACGATTCAAAACCTGCGGTTTCAACGTCGCCGGTATTAAGGCCGAATTGGATGGGCTTGCAGAAGCAAAAGGTCTATACAAGACCACCGACGGCCTTATCGGCGGTCAGGTCAGTTTCGCCGACTGTGCTCTAACAGTTAAGAACAAAACCGTTAACAATCTGCAGGCCGACCTTGTCTATGATCCGAGTCTTAAGAAATGGTCGGCTGAAAACCTTACGGCTCACTGTTACGGCGGGCAATTAATCGGCAACCTGCAAATTACTTCGCAGGATAAGGGCGACTTGGAATATCTGCTTGAAGTCGGTTTTAATCGCGTCAACCTCAGACAGTTCCTATTGGCCGGTAAGCCCAAGGAAACCGAAGAAAAAAGCGTTACTACCGGCACTATGAACGCCGCGTTGAGTCTCAGTGTTCGCCCGGGTGATAAGTCTTCGTGTCTCGGCGCCTGCAGCATCAGTGTTGCCGACATGCAGGTTGGCAAGGTCTCTCCCTTGGCTAAGCTACTGGCCGTGCTGAGGTTGACTGAGCCGACCGATTATACCTTTGAACGGATGCTTGTTGACTCTTATGTAAGTCGTGACAAGCTCATCATAAGACAGTTCGACATGTCCGGTCGGTCGGTCGCATTCAACGGCTCAGGCTGGATGGACCTGCCCAGCGAAAATGTGAATTTAACTCTTGCGGCAAGGGGTCAGCGCCTGGCCGCCACGGAACCTTCGCTTCTGCAATCTCTCACAGAAGGTCTCGGCGGCGCAGTCGTTCGTATGGAAGTAACAGGCAACGCATACGACCCGCATGTTGAAACCAAGGCCCTGCCCCTAATCGAAGATTCGCTCAAGATTCTCGGTACACCCCAATAATGACTCCCCCAAGGGGGCCGGATGGAGCCTATGAAAAAGGGTGAGAGACGGGATTCGAACCCGCGACCCATGGAACCACAATCCAATGCTCTACCAAACTGAGCTACTCTCACCATATCTTCTCCCGTTTTCTTCAGAGATGATTGTATTGTGCCTGTCTGATTATGTCAATATCCATCCAGGATGACACACAATCACACTCCCTCGTTTTTTTCCTGAAAATCTCTTGAACAAATCACTCACTTTCTGGTATAACACGCTCGTGGTATTGAAGCGGAGGTTCAATACTCATCCTCTTGAATTACCTCCAACATTCCAAATCTTGTATCAAGCAAGAGGCCCTACAATGCCCGTCGAAAAGCGTTGTGACAACTGCTGCTTTTCAACATTCGCTACCGGCACCGAACGACCTGTACTCATCTGCCGCCAGAAAAAAGGCTCTGAAGGCCGGCGGAAAACCTGCCGGCACCTCCAGCACTGCCCCAACTTCTACCCTTCACGGGCTTCCCGCGCTAAAGGCTGCACCCCACGTCTCATACCCCTGACACGCGGCCAATTCACCATCGTCGATGCCGAAGACTACCCGCGATTGAGCAAGTTCATCTGGTTTGCAGAAGGTACTCCCAAAAATTACTACGCCGTGCGAAAAGAAAACGGCAACAGCATCAAAATGCACCGCCAAATCACAAACGCCCCCGACAATCTCGTCGTTGACCACATCGACCACAATGGCCTGAACAACCGTAAGAGTAATCTCCGCATCTGTACCTTCGCCGAGAACTGCCGCAACCTCCGCAATTCCCGCCACAAAACCTCAAAATATAAAGGCGTCTGCTGGCACAAAAGACAAAAGAAATGGGCTGCAGCGATAAGATGTAACAACAAAACCTACTACCTCGGCTACTTCCACGATGAGAAACAAGCTGCAGAAGCCTATGATAGAGCCGCAAAGAAATACCACGGCCGATTTGCTTCTCTGAATTTTCATTGCCGTCATTCCGAACGGAGCCCCACTCTTGCTTTCGCAAGAAAGCACGGGGGCGTAGTTGAGGAATCTATTTAAAATTGTAGGGTGGGCACTACCCACCAATTCATATCTATTTTCGTAGGGTGGGGCTCGCCCCACCGATTCCTTATCGTCTATCACCCATTTTTTGGGGTGTGTTCTTCCTTATTATTTATCCCCCGAAGCCTGCTTCGGGGGTCCGCCTGCCCTTCGTAGTATTAGCGAAGAAGGGTCATTCCCGCATGTCGTTAGCGGGAATCCATGTACTTCGCCCCCGGTTTCACGCCGGGTTGTTTAGCCATCGACGGTACGGCGACGCGATATCGTTTAGCCCCCCAATTCTTGCTCTAAGCAACGTCGATGGGTATTGTGTGTGTTCTTCATTATTATTTAGCCCCGAAGCCTGCTTCGGGGTCTGCCTGCCCTTCGTAGCGTTAGCGAAGAAGGGTCATTCCCGTGAAACCTGCCATGCCTTCCCCCGAGCGAAGTCGAGGGGAGCAACGATAAGTATGGTTTCCTTAGATATCAAAAAGAGCAGATACATAAGCTGTTCAACGTAGTCCCAGTAGCTGACACCATCATCCCGCAGTACGTTACAGTAATTCCAAAGCTTGCTTACAATCGCTGAAGATTCGTTTGCTATAATTATTTTCCAACTTCCCTCGTAATACCTGCAGGGGTCAATGCCCTTATCGTATCAATCCCGCTAGTACCAGGGGGTATAATATGATTTGTCCGAATCGAATTTATGTTCAAGTAGCCAACCGGCTTATCATTCCAACTATTTTCCTTTTGTCTTTGGTAAAGATACAATCTTGCACCATCTGTGAGAAGGATTCTCTTGCAGTTATCCAGTTTAAGTTTGTTAACATAATCTGTGGCCTGAGAGAAAGTCTTATTCTGTAGTCCGTGCCCATACTCTTTTGCTTCGCACAGCAGACACACATTCTCTTTTTTCCTAGGTGTGCATGAGAAGGCGGCGAGGTCAATCCTATTCCACTCAACTGCGAGCAGTTGCTCAGACCATCCCAGAGCAAGCATAAATGGCAATATCATATGAGCCACAACCTCATGCTCTGCAGGTTTTTTAGATTGCGCCCTGTTTTCTCTATACCATTTCGCCAGCCGTCTTTGCCTTTGTATCGCCAATATGAACTTATCTACATCTTCGTTTGGCAAACCCTTTGAGAATAACTCGGTGCCAAGCTCTTCTAATGTCAATGGTTTGGGCAAAGAAGGCAAAGGTTTCAAGTCACGGTGTTTGCATTGTTTGAACAGTTCCTGTAGCTGGCCTTCTAATCTATGAACTTTGCTGAAAGTTGGACCACGTTGATAGAACAGGCCCTTGCTCTTTTGTATTTTTTGCAAATAGTCCGTCAAATGATGCTGCCAGATAACCTTCTGGGCGTGCTGCAAATCCCAGCCGAAGACATCATCAAAAATTTCTGTCCAGAAATACCTTCTCATCGCTGGCTTAATCAGGCCGATTGCCTTCGCTTGTGACCCCAAACGAAGCAAAACAATGTCGTTATCTTTTACTTCCGTGCAGAATTGACGTAGTTGTGTTGCGATGTTCTTACTAATCAAACCCTGCTCAACCAAGGCATTATAAATCTGTTTATCATAAGAACCGGGATTGCCAGGCCCCATAAATATCACGTCGTAATCGAGGAAAAGTTTTGTATAGTCCCTTCCTGTCTCACCTGCTGCTATTTGCCAAACCTGTGTCATTCAACAACTCCTTATAATCAATAACATGCTGGTGTGTGGACGCATAACTATGGACAGCGGGGCTGTTGAAAAAGTGACATCTATCCGATAACATATTTTACATTGAACAATTGCTGAATTCCAAATAAAACTCGTCAAAAGCATGGAGGCTTAATCTTGATAGGCAAGCAAGACCGCTGGCAGGAAGATTTATTTGTCGCTGGTCCTTTGTCACAATTGATTCCTGACGACCATATCCTAAAACAGGTAGATAAGATACTCGATCTCTCATGGCTGCGAAGTGAGGTTGCAGACACCTATAGCCAAACGTCTGGCCAAGACAGTCGAATACATCAATCGCCCAGTTCATCGACCGATTCGGAGAAATGCCAAGTTGCCGTAGGTGGCCTACTACTCCTGACTTCTCTGCTGCCGGAACAACCACAGCTATATCAAGGTCTCCCTCAGTACTCTCGTGACCTGCCGCAGCGCTGCCGAAACGGTGGAGCAAAGCCCCATACCCAGCAGCCATAAGATTTTCGGTCACAAATAGCATATCTTTTTCTGCTCGTTCTGACATAACGCTCTCCTTCATATTGTGATGTTTCGCTTACGAGTATATCATTTCCGAACCACCAAAGCAAACCGCCATTTCGATATTCCTTATTCATCTTCTGGCTCAACAACTCGGCAAATGTCTTTCCCGCAGAGTTTGCACTTACCCCGAAGGATAAGGTCTTTTTTCTTCATTTCTGCGGTCTCAAGGACAATTGGAACTGAGCCAAGACACTTACCGCAAAAAACGTTATTAAGGATTTTCTCTTGCGCCCATTGCGGAATTCGTTTCCATCGTCGAGCTGCATCCGGCATGAATGGATCACTTGGATGAACGGGCATTATCATCTTCTACGTCTTCTTTCATCGAACTATTAAACTATGGACACCCCATGATATTTTCCCATTCTATTTCACGGGATTCACCCTGTGAGATAATTCTTTGCTATCTCATAGGGTAAATACCATAATAGAAGGAAAAAAGCAAAAAAGGAAAAACTATTTTCAATCCACATCCACTTTAGACCCATTTTCCACATTCAAGCCAACAAAAAAGGTGCATCGGCTTTACCCAATGCACCTTAGTTTCCACAAAACCCGCTCTTCAGCGGTTTTCGTCATTCGATATTGGTAATTCGAATTTGTTTAGAATTTAGATACTCAGCTTTCGAGTTTACCCAAGCTACAAGTCACGAGCGACGAATTTCCTTGGGCCAAACCAAAACTCGCCCGCCCAGACTCTCCTCCCATGACAATCTCCACCTCAAATTCGAATCTTTCATTCTCAAAACTATGTTTTTTAGATAACTCCATTAGTATATACGTATATGCTTATATAGATGACACACATCCTCGCCGAAGCCGGGCAATTTGGTTCGCCTGCCTTGCATTTTGTCTTTCGGCCAAACCAAAACTCGCCCGCCGCTCTTTTTGGAGGGCTTGCCCGCCATCCTCTTGGCAGTCTAAAAAACAGTGTTCGTCTGTGTTAATCAGTGTCCTTGTAATTTGTTTCGGCCAGCCTTAAACCCATGATTCTTAGAGCACTCCATAAGTATATACGCATATACTTATATATGAATCACTTCCGGGATTCGCTGCGACAAATGATTTCCACGAGAGGTGGATATAAACTAGGGGGCAGACACGAATGGCGGGAAAGTCAAAAAGAAAGCCCCGCGATAAAAAGCGGGGCTAAGCAATCCACTATTGACCAGGGACTATCAAATAACGACTATTTCACCGCTGCTTGTGCTGCCGCTAATCGTGCAATCGGCACTCTAAACGGGGAACACGACACGTAGTCCATACCGACCCTATGACAGAAGTCAATACTGTCCGGTTCGCCGCCGTGTTCGCCGCAGATACCGATTTCAAGGTCCTTGCGGGTCTTGCGGCCACGTTTGATGCCGATTTCTATCAGTTCGCCGATACCCTGCTGGTCAATGCTCTGGAATGGGTCTCTCGGTAAGATACCCTTTTTCAGATAATCCGGCAAAAATCCACCGATATCGTCACGCGAGAAGCCAAAACCCATCTGTGTCAAATCGTTAGTACCGTACGAAAAGAATTCAGCCACCTCGGCAATCTGATTCGCCACAAGTGCCGCACGAGGTATTTCAATCATTGTCCCAACCAAATGCTTGATTTTCTTGAGGCCGTATTTCGTTAGCACTTCCTGATATACCTGCTTAATAATTTCAAACTGATTATTAAGCTCTTTAACATCGCATACAACAGGTATCATTATTTCCGGATAAGGTTTCTTGCCTTCTTTGAGCAGCTCTGCCGCCGCCTCGAAGACGGCCTGCACCTGCGTCCTGCTCACTTCTGGGTACGTAACACCCAATCGCACGCCGCGGTGTCCCATCATAGGATTCGACTCGTGCAGGTTTTCGGCCCGCTTTGACAGCTCATCAAGCGTTATGTTCAGGTCACGAGCTAACTGCTCCAGCTTAACAGGATCGCGGGGAACAAATTCGTGCAGCGGCGGGTCCAGAAGACGAATTACAACCGGCAGCCCATCCATCGCTTCAAGTGTGTCCTTTATGTCCCGCTTGATGTATGGGAACAGCTCATCAAGTGCTTTCTTTCTCTCATCCTCGGTCTTGGAGACAATCATCTTGCGAAGGATAAATAGCGGCTCATCGGCACCCTTGCCGTAGAACATGTGCTCCGTCCTGAATAGCCCGATACCCTCTGCACCGAACAGCCTTGCCTTCTGGGCGTCCGCGGGCGTATCGGCATTAGTGCGGATGCCCAGCCTTCTGATGGAGTCGCATATCTTGAGAAAATCATTGAAAATTTTGTTCTCTTGAGAGGCATCCGTCATCCGAAGCTGTCCTTCATAGACGGCGCCCTTGCTGCCGTTCAATGTGAGCCAGTCACCTTCTTTGAACGTTTTTCCGCCGACAGTCATTTCTCTCTTGGCGTAGTCAACATGCACATCGCCGCAGCCGACGATACAGCATTTGCCCCAGCCGCGAGCCACAAGCGCAGCGTGTGATGTCATGCCGCCTCTGGCCGTCAAAATACCCTGAGCCGCCCGCATTCCTTCCACGTCCTCTGGATTGGTTTCCTCTCGAACGAGGATCACATCCTTACCCTGTTTTTTCCATTCCACTGCATCAGGTGCATTAAATACGATTTGCCCGGTCGCTCCACCCGGTCCGGCAGGCAGGCCTTTACCCAAAGGTTTGTGCCCTTTCTCGACCTGCGGGTCGATTATCGGGTGCAGCAGCTCATCCAACTGCTGCGGCGTAACACGCATGACCGCTTCTTCTTTGTTAATGAGCTTTTCCTTGAGCATATCAACGGCCATTCGCACCGCGGCAGGTCCGTTACGCTTACCTACACGGCATTGCAGCATCCACAGCCGGCTTTTTTCAATTGTGAACTCGATATCCTGCATGTCATGATAGTGCTTTTCGAGTTTCCTCTGTATGCCGTAAAGCTCCTTGTATATCTTCGGCATTCTTTTTTCGAGGCTCTCCAGGTCTTTGTTGTGCTCCGACTTTGATGATTCATTCACAGGCGCCGGAGTCCTTATGCCTGCAACCACATCCTCGCCCTGGGCATTGACCAGGTATTCACCGTAGAATTTGTTTTCCCCGTTGCCCGGATTGCGTGTGAAAGCGACGCCCGTGGCGGAATCGCTGCCCATATTGCCGAAGACCATAGCCTGAACGTTGACCGCCGTGCCCCACTCATCCGGTATGCCCTCTATCTTGCGGTAGCTGACGGCACGTTTGCCGTTCCATGAGGCAAAGACCGCGTCAATCCCGCCCCACAATTGCTCATTGGGACTATCGGGAAATTCTTTGCCTAAGACTTCTCTGACCTTGGCCTTAAACAAATCAACAAGCATTCTAAGATCGCCGGCGGTCAGGTCCGTATCGGTGCGACAGCCTTTTTCCTCTTTCATCTTCGCCATGATTCTCTCAAGCTGCCTGCGGATTCCCTCATCTTCTTTCGGCTCTATCCCTGCGGCCTTTTCCATCACTACATCCGAATACATCATAATCAGTCTTCGGTAGGCATCATAAACGAAGCGTTCATCCCCGCTTTGCTTAATCAATCCCGAGATGGTTTTCGTTGTCAGGCCAACGTTTAGCACTGTCTCCATCATTCCGGGCATCGATTTACGTGCTCCGGAACGCACCGAAATCAAAAGTGGGTTATACGGGTCTCCGAACGATTTACCCATTATCTTCTCGACCCGGGCCATCGCCTGCTGAACCTTCTCCTTTAGCCCTTTAGGATAAGTCCGCTTATTCAGATAGTAATAAACGCAGACCTCGGTCGTAATCGTAAATCCCGGCGGAACTGGAACACCTATATTAGCCATTTCGGCAAGGTTTGCGCCTTTGCCGCCCAGGAGGTTTTTCATTTTCGTGTTGCCCTCGGCCTTACCGCCGCCAAAAAAATAAACCTGCTTTGCCGCCATCTAAAAGTCTCCTAAAATAGTCGATAGTCGTTGGTCGATAGTCGTTAGTCAGTGGTCGTTACTCATTAGTCAGGCGTTAAGGTTGAATTTGTGTCTTGTCATTCCCGCGAAGTGCCTGCCCTGCTTGCCCTGCGAAGCCCCGTCGTTTGGGGCGAAGTGGGGAGCGAAGCCGAATGGGCGGGAATCCAGGTTGTTTTGACACCCTCTTGGCCACTCTTACCCAATAATTCAACTTTGACAAACCTAATAGTTGCTGGTTATTAGTCGCCAAAACTAACGACTATCCCCTATCGACTAACGACTGTCATCATTAACAAAGGCAGGTAGTATATTCCCCACTTTACGATGTGTCAACGCCGACGGAGCCTCTTTTTCTCCATCGCCGCTATCAGACAAGTACTCAGATACCAGACAATAGACAGGAAAATGCTCTTCCGCATGGGCAGAATTCGTCCTATAAGGTTTCTTACTATTGCTTTTCGCTGCCTTCAGGGCACGGAAAAACAAGCACTATTTCCGCGAGGTGAAATACCACACGTTTTAGGCCGATGTAGGAATGGCAATTGCAGAGGATCGGTCTCGACCGCGTGGTATGCTGGCCGCTTTCCTAAGAAAAGGAGCCAACCGAGAAGAGCCAGAGCCAGTGCCAACAGCACAGTGTAGGTCTTAGAAGCCGAATAAGTTGCATGGTATCAGGAGAATCAAAAATGACTCGGAGTCTTCCGGAACAATCTATGCACATAGAGGAGCAACTAGAAAAGGGAACCGTCTCTGGCCGTGCCGGTCCCTTGTGGACAACGATTGGTCGAGTTGCTTTAGTCTTCCTCTATACCGAACTTGTTCCACGATGGTTTAGGACCCGCAGAACTCAATATGCGGATTGCAGGACCTTGCTGGGGGTCGCTTCCGTTGTGCCTGGTCTCAAGCTAGGGGTTGGTCTGTGCCTGCTCCTTTTGCTCGTGGTCTTCAAAGTAGAATCACACCAAGAGGTAATGATGGCAGTCTCAGTCTATCTTGTGATAGACTCCCTCTACCAAGCTTACGACCTCAGTCGTGCAAGTTGTGTGAGGATGAATAAAACGGCAACAGCGGTGATTGACTTTTTGACCTACCCCATCTATCTGATATTTCTACGAGAATCCAACCAATCTCGGTCACGACACTAGCCACAGCCACAAAAAGCAGTCCATGTAAGACTACTACAATTAAAACGAAGAGCACTGTCAAAAAAAGCGGGACTTTACCTTCCACTAACGCATAGAAGCAAAGACCGAAGGAAAAGCTGGCTGCGATTAAAGACCCCAGCATGAGATAGGAGAATAGGTTTAGAACTAATTTCCATGTGGAGAGCCTTAGTAGAGGCTCTTGACCGGTAGATAGTTTCTCCAACACCAATAGAGCACCTCTAATCCAGCCCCACAGAAGTGGAATTAAGGCGATCTGCAAGCCGAAAAGTGTGCAAAACAAGCGAATATCATCTATCAGCATCTATTTGCTTACCCTCTTTATGACTATGCGAGACATCCCGCTTCAGAGGCAGAGGTTTTATAGGGAAGATCGGAATTTTTTTTAAATCAGAAGAATCTCGTGAGACCACCTGCTCCACAGGCTTTGCAGTACTCCAATCATATTGAAATCTTGAGAAGAATCGATTAATGAGAGGAAACGCGAAAAAATGTATATGATTAGGTACTTGAGTACCAGCAGTTCTTCTCGTCCATCTGTTATGCTCTTGTTCTATCCGGACAAGATTGTCGGTGACAACGAACTGTAGACGCGGACGCTCTGGCAACAAACGAAAAGAAGATTCCAGGTGATACTTCTTAATCCCATCCTGCAGATTCTGCAACACCTGTAGGTGACCTTGGTTCATCTCCTGGTAACAGGGCTCTCCCGTGGCAATTCTTATTGTGACGCCTCTTTCTGTTTTCAGCCAATCCAGAATCTTCAAGAACCATTCCTCACTGATTAACTCCGGATTCATTGATCCCAGTACGATGTTCAGATTTCCACCAGTTGGTATGGAAGGAAAAATTGCACCCAGCCACAATTTGGGATTCGACGCTGAGCTACTGGGCCACGTCGCACAGGTGTTAACAAAGTACCAATGTGCAACGAAGGCCAAAACGGTAACAACGAAGGCCAAAACGGTAACGAGGATTTGTATAGATAGCACTGCGGCTGGCCAACGCATGTCCGAGAGCAAAGCACGCGAGACAGATAGGGTAAGAAGAAAAACAATACCGGCCATCAATGCGAAACCGACAAAAGTCCTTGAGATCGCTTTCCTGCGTCGCACCGAGTAGGACTTAGATACATCGTCTTTGAGTTTCTTCAGATACCCTCTGTCAGCAACATAGGCCGACCCTTGCTTTTCTTCCATGAGCTTGTTCATTATGGCATTGAAGTTTCTATCGAAAGGCATGATATATTTGTATATTAAGATGAAAAATGCAGCTAATGGCGATATCGCGGCACCAGATGCAACATATACCTCAAGCATCTTGTCTGAATCTCCTCTCCATTCACATAACCATTGGTTTGAAAATCGATGACGAATCCACTTACCTTCTTCCCGAAAACTCTTTTTTTCCTTTTAGAGTTCGCAGATTACGCGTTGTCTCTGGAAAAGTCAAAGAAATTTTCCAGATTTTCGGTAATCTGTCTTTCAGCAGTATGAGCAGATTCTCTTGTCAAGGCGTTAAAACTGGCGATGACCCATTTTTTTTGATGATTTAGCTGTAAGAATCGAGTTTTACTCTGATTAAAGCACCGTTGCATATCTTATTGCCCGGTATCATCAGAAATTTTTCCTTATTTTTACAAAACCGACGTAGATATTCCCAAATGGCTTTCGAGTCACCTCTCCCCATATGGGAACCTTGAAAAAATGGGTCATCACGAGAAAACCGGGGCTTTTGGGATGGTAAGGGAACTGACTGTGGGTATTTATTACGGGAGTGGCCAATTCTCAGAGGGTGTGCGGGCAGTTTTCATCAGGGCTGCTATTTTGGCCACGATTTCAGGATGTTGCTGAGCAACATTATGCTGTTCACCTATATCGGCCTCAAGATCGTATAGTGCTATGGGGCCGTTCGGGTCTTTGGCAACGTTTAGACGGACGGCTTTCCAATTGCCCAGCCGAACGGCCTGCTTTTTGCCTTGTTCGTGGAACTCCCAATATAAATATTCGTGCTGTTTTTGCTCTTTGGGCCGAACCAATAAAGTGGGCAACATCGAGATACCATCAATATCCTTCGGGTTTTCAACACCCGCTAATTCGCAGCAGGTTGGCAGAAAATCCCAGAAGGCAGAAACATGATTTGTAACTAATCCCCGCTTTATTTTTCCAGGCCAGCGGGCTATGAACGGTACGCGGATTCCACCTTCATATAGGTCTCGTTTATTGCCTCGCAATGACCCGGAGCTTTTATTGAAAGTGGGATCGGCGCCGCCTTCTCTGTGCGGGCCGTTGTCGCTGGAGAACAGAACAAGTGTGTTTTCATCCAGACCAAGCTCTTTTATTTTAGTAAAGAGTCTGCCGATGTCGCGATCCATCCGCGTTATCATGGCGGCGTGCCCTTTTTGAGGCGCCGGCCAATTCTTATCGGCATACAACTCCAGCGAAGGCACTTCCATACCGTCCTTGCCTGCTTCATTATTGGCGTGGGGAATTGTGTACGCCAGATACAGGAAGAATGGCTTACCTTTATTGCGCTCCACAAAAGCCAACGCCTCCTCAGTGAACAAATCGGGCGAATAGGTATTGCGTTCAACCGACCGTCCCCAGCCGCCAGGCTCAGGTTTAGGGAGTTTGTTACCATCGATGACAACTTTTTCTTCATTACGCCACAGGAACTCCGGATAGTAATTGTGGGCATGTCTTTGATTGAGATAGCCGAACCAATAGTAAAAGCCCTTCTTGTTCGGGATTCCGGTGGTATCCGCCTCTCCGAGTCCCCACTTACCGACTATGCCTGTGGTGTAACCTGCCCCCTTGAGTAGTTCGGCAACCGTAACATCCGAAGGTCGCAGCGGCACAAGGGCATTACCACGTATCCAGCAATGTCCCGTGTGCAGCCCGGTCATCAGTGAGCACCTGGATGGCGCACAGACCGTGCTGCCGGCATAGAAATCGGTAAAACGTATCCCCTCGGCCGCCATTTTGTCGAGATTTGGCGTCCGGATTTCCTTCTGGCCGTAACAACCCAAGTCGCCGTACCCGAGATCGTCGGCAATGATAAGAATGATGTTAGGCCTTTTGGCTGCGTCCTTGCTTTGGGATTTGGTCAGGGCAGTCAGAGAACGGCAGCCGGCACCTGCAATCGCCAAACCCGCCGAGCAACCGCAGGCGAGTCTCAAGAAGCTTCTGCGAGTTTGACAATCGTGCAGGTCGTTTTGAGACTCCATTGATTCTCCCCTGCCAACACTTTTATTGCGGCAAGAACAACGTTTACTTTTGTGGCGCAGGAATGGTAATGTCTATTTCGCGGACCTGTCCGAGAACCGACAGCGGTTCCCCGAAGTCCTGCGGCCTGCCCACCACAACTATCTGCACTTTGTCCGGCTGCAAGTATTTCTTTGCAGCCTGCAGCACGTCCTGCTTCGTTACCTTTTCAATATTCTGTTTGGTCTTTTCCAGAAAGTCGGGCGGATAGCCGAAGTACTCGTATGTCACAATGCGGTTTATGATTTGCCCTTTGCTGTCAAACTTGAACACGAACGAATTGAGATAACTATCTTTTGCCAGGGCAAGCTCTTTATCGGTAACCTCGCTCTCGGTCATTTTGCGGACTTCCTCGATCATGGCCTGTATCGCATAGACCGTCTTATCTAATTTGGTCTGGCAGCCTACGTAGAACACCCCCGGGTGGTCGTAGTCGGCGGAGTAAACCCCGAAAACCGAGTAGGCCAATCCCTTGCGGGACCGCACGTTCTTGAACAATCGGCTGGTGAAGCTGTCGCCGAGAATTGTATTCATTATCGTCAATGCGTGATAGTTGGGGTCGTTCAGCACTCCTCCTACGTGGCCGAGGAAGATAGCCGATTGATTAATGTCGTCTTTGCGAACGAGGTTCACAGTTGACCTGAAGTCATATTGCACCTGCGGCACCTTTGGCACTTCCACATCGGCTTTTTCCCACCCTTTGAAAGCCTCGCCGATCTTCGCAACCATCTGCTTTGAGTCGAAGTCGCCCCAGACAGCCAACATTACGTTGTTAGGATGATAGAACTTGCCGTGGAACGCAACAAGGTCGTCTCGCGTGATATTGTCAATCGTTCTGTATTCGGTATGCCGGGCATACGCGCTTTCCGGACCGTAAATGACCTTCACATACTCACGGTTTGCGATAGACCTCATTTCGTCATTGCGGCGGGCAATAGAGCTGCGATGTTGAATCTTCGCCAGCTCAATTTTGTCCTCGCGAAATGCCGGGTTCATCAGGACATCGGCCAATATCGCCAGACCCTTGTCAACATCATCCTTCAATACCGACATCGACGCCCCACCCGAATTTAGCCCTATCCAGGTCTCCACGGAAGCCGCAATTTGCTCCAGCTCCTCATCGATCTGGTCGCCCGTTTTGGTGGTGGTGCCGCCCGTCCTCATCACAGTGCCGGTAATAGAAGCCAGGCCGACTTTATCCGCCGGTTCATAAACAGAGCCGACCCTAATCCTTGCCGAGGCATTGATCAAAGGTAACTCATGATCTTCCAGCAAAAATAGTTGTATGCCGTTGGACAGAGTAACCCGTTCGATCTTGGGAATTTTGATATCACCAATCTTGGGGTATTTTAACCGGCTGTATTGCGTGGTCCGCTCACTCTCGCAGCCGGCTGCTATTACGCACAACCCAATAACGAATAAGCGAGAAATTACCGCATTTAACGATCCGTTGCCTCTCATTTTGCGACTCCCATCTTTTAGTCGATAGTCGATTAGTCGTTAGTTGTTTGCCTCTAACGACTAACCCCTAACGACTAACGACTGTTTCAATAACGCCCACTGTTCGATTTTTGGTCGTAAAATATTCCTTCGCAACGCGTTGAATATCCTCTGCGTTGACTTTATTGATCCTGTCAAGCTGCACAAACAGGTTTCGCCAGTCGCCCGTAACTACCTGATAAAAAGTCAGTTCTGCCGCCAGGTCGGAATTAGAATCTAACTCGCGTATCAGACTGGCCCGGCTGCGAGTCTTGGCCTTTTTCAGCTCTTCCGGCGTAACCGATTCGGTTTTCAACCTCTCAATCTCAACATAGATGGCATCCTCACATTCCTTGTTTGTATGGCCTTTAGCCGGCACCGCGTAGAACATGAACAGCCCCGCATACTTATTGCCTGGAAGCCCCTGAAATCCTGCGGCGCCAATGGCAATCTTCTTCTCCTTGACCAGACTTTTGTACAGGCGTGATGTTCGTCCGTAACTGACAATATCCGTAAGGACATCAAAAACGGCGTTGTCCGGGTGATTGATACTTGCCTTGTGATAACCAATGATAACAAACGGTTGCGACTGGTCCTCCACTGTAACACGGCGCTCCCCAATCTGCGGCGGCTCCACGGTCTCAACGGGTTCCGGCTTTAAACCGCTCGGAATCCGGCTAAAGTATTCCTCGGCTAACTTGCGCATCTGTTGAGGATTCACATCTCCCACTACCGCAATGGTCAAATTGCTCGGCCCATAGTATTTTCTGAAAAAGGCCTCCCCTTTGCCTCGCGTCAGGGCCTGCAAATCGCTCATGTGACCTACAACAGGCTCTCCGTAAGGATGGGCTTTATATGCGATGGCCCCAAACTCCTCGAACAGGCGATATTGAGGGTTATTCTCCCCCATACGCCGCTCTTCCATAACCACATCTTTCTCTTTATAGAATTCTCGCAGCACCGGGTTCAGGAAACGGTCCGACTCCAGCAACGCCCACAGCTCAACCTTGTTCGAGGGAAGACTGACAATATATTGCGTCGCATCATTGCTGGTGTATGCGTTGAAACCTTCTCCACCTTCTCGTGTGAGTGTCTCTTCATATTCGTCATGCACTATATATTTCTGGGCCTCTTGCTCCCACTCTTTGAATTGCCTCTCGTACTGTTCCAGCAGAGTCTTGTCCGCCTGCTCGCCCTTGCGACGTTCCGCTTTCATCGCCACGAATAGCTCATCTATTTTCGCCAATGCCTGTGCTTCCGCCTTATAATCCTTAGTTCCGACGGTCTTGGTCCCCTTGAACGCCATGTGTTCAAACAGATGTGCCAGGCCGGTGATGCCCTTGACCTCATCGACCGAACCGACATCGGCGTAGGTATGGAAAGAAACCAACGGCGCCTCATGCCGTTCGAGAACTAAAAATTTCAGGCCGTTGGGTAATGTAAACTCCGTCACTCGCTTTTCGAACTCTGCTAAATTCTGGGCATAAACTGATGTCGAGATTAATACGATGACCAGCCAGAGTAACGTGACAATACCATGCGGCCAGGCAGTAGCTTTATTCATAGCTCGCTCCATATCATAGACTCCCATCTTGATTCAATATGTGCATCCTTAATGTGGTTGGACGGCAGACAAACGCCATCCCCACCAAACCCGAACCAATTTATTTTAGCAACCTTATGTTCGTCAACTATTTTATGGGCATAATCTGAAATGGTTATACCTAATCCGTATAGATACTTGCAATCTGGAAATCTATGCCTTACCTGGAATCCTGCCTGCCCGACCCGCCGATGGCGGGGCAGGCAAGCCTTCTATTTTAGCTCCCACGGAAATGGGCAGCCGCCGAGACATAGATTGACAAGGATACTGTAATCGACAAAATCAATCTTCTGATTCTTATCAAGGTCGGCTTTTATCCCAACCCCTGTCTCAAGCCAGTGGTCACAAAACGCCGCCAGCTCTCCGAAATCGACTATGCACACAGCACTGCCGCCCGACCAAAATCCACCTAACAGCTCATATTTGCCTGAGCTACTGTAGCCTGCATTAGGTTGACCAATAGTGCCGACAAGAACGTATTGCCCACCAGTGCTCGTCCCGCCCCCACCATCAATCGTGTACCAGTCGATGTGGTACTGACCGCCACTCGATACAGAAGCCAACGAAAGTAAGAAACACGCGATGCAGACAGCCATCACGAAGGTCATAATACGGTATTTCATAAGTCCCGCCACTACATTGTCATTTCGACCGGAGCGTCCCTTTGGGACGCGCAGCGGAGAAATCTGCTTTCGGGAAGAATGTAGGATGGACCCGTCCTGAGCCGGGTCAAAGGACTTCAGCCCATGCTGCTGCTGCCTCGACTCGATAAAACTCACTCGTCTCATTATTCCATCTCCTTCAAATAATCAGTCATCATTCATCAATAATCAATTAAGGGTCTCATTGTTGCACCTCCTTCGCTACGGCCTGGTGCTCTTCGGAGGGCTTGGGTTTCGGCGCATTTTCGATACTTCTATCCTTCGGCAGCCCATAAGATTCCGGATGTAGGTAGTACCCCTTCGCGTATTCCGGCTTATCCTCTTCCACCACAATGCGATTAGCCACTGCATAAGGGTCCTGCCTCACGCCTGTAACCTGCCAAGAGACCTTCATGCCGGATTTGCCCCCAGCAATCTTGAATTGGTTGTCGGTTATCTCCTCGGAGATGTAGAGGTTCGGCCCGGGGGCGCCTATGGCTGTCAGTTGATACCGGAAATCCTTGTTGAGCTTCCCGAACCACTCCGGCAGTGTAATCACGGCTTCGCCCTTTTCATCGAGTGTTATGTTGCCGTTGTAGATATTCATCATATCCGGCGACTCCACGAAAGAGTGCTGCAGGAACTTATTCTCCGGGTCAAGCGGATGGTCGATCTGGAATGACCCGCTACCCTTCGTCAGTTGTCCCGTAACACGGACCCTGCCCTGAAAGTACCCAGCCCAGCCGAGGGCGACACCGCTCTGGCCATACACGCCCGTGCCGTCGGTATGTATTCCAGAAATAGCCGCGCCGGCGCCCGGGCTGGTAGCTATGATACTGCCTACCACGTCCAGTTTTGCAGTCGGGCTGCTCGTTCCGATGCCGACATTGCCGGAAACAAACAGACTTCCCGCGTTTGTTATTGAGCCAGCAGTATATAACCCAGTATTAGTATAAAGCCCGTATGAGCCGTTTGAGGCTAGATACCAGCTATTCTGCCAGTCGCCGCTATCAGTTCTGCCTGGATAGATATAAGCGCCAGATACTTGCTTTAGGCCGGTTCCATATCCCGGCCAGTTCATAATAGTAGTGCCACTGTTTATTCCGCCGGGAATAAAAGCGGTACCTCCCTGTACTTCTAGCTTGTTCGTCGGACTTGTCGTCCCGATGCCGACATTGCCTCCATTTAAGAAGCTGTTGCCTTCTGAGCTGAGATAAATGGCCTCGCCGCCTGTTCCGTTACGCACAAAGAACGCGCCGGAGCCGTTACTGCCAATTTTGGAGAAGACGCGTGCGGCCCCTGAAGCAGAATGCATGATGCCTATTGCTTCATTGCCTGTAGAAACTTCCAAAGGCCAAGATGGATTCGTCGTGCCGATGCCGAGTTTGCCTGACGAAAGGATATTTCCATTTTTCAGTACCATGAATGGCCAAGCCGTCCATGTAGAATTGCCCAACGTAACAGCGCTCCACGTTGGGTTGGAATCGTCTGCCGGCTGTATGGCAATCAAATCATTTCCGGCACTACCATAGGATCTCAGGCGTTTGGCCTGCACTCGGCCGTTTACATCCAATTTAGCTCCTGGACTTGTCGTGCCGATGCCGACATTGCCCGTTACGCCTGAGTACATATTGCTGTCTGAGATAACCCAGCCGGAGCCAGCACCGCTGCCGCCGTTCATCGCAAATAAGGCGTAGGGCGAAGGTGTTATCGCTTGGCGCGGAGTAAGGATAGAAAAACCGCCTGTGCTGTTACCAGATCGAACGGCAATCTCTAACCACCGCGCCTGCCCATTAAATATGTTAGGATCACTTCCAAAATCCAGTTGCACCGTAAAGTAGCCCTCTATCACATCAAGGTCATTTACTTCAATGGTATTACCCTTCTTTGCACCTGAAGCGGCATCATCGTAGAGCTTAAATTGAAAGTCATAGAGGCCATCCGCTTGTGAGTTGTTGTCTATCAGGTGTCCCTGGTATGCGAACGACATACCTACCGGCGCTGCCTTGGCCAAACCTGCCAAAATCAGGCCCAATACAAAAACAAGATAGATTAGATGGATTGTTCTTTTAGACATAGTTTCTCTCCTTCGAAAAAGGTGTGTCTTAAAATCGCTGAATCATTAAATCCACGTGTGTGGATGGACGTTCTGCGTACAGCCCCAAGGAATTGGTAAATATAGTGATGTTTCTCCACCGTCCGCCTCCGCGAACTCGTGCATAAGTCAACAGAGTTGACCTATCAGACTCTCCCTGTTGTTGAATAGACACCCTGATTATTCTTGGTCAGAGCAATATATCCGTAAAGTCAAGTTAGTAAGTATTTTACACTCCGCCCACTGCTGTTGTCAAGAACGAAAATACTTATTCTTTGGGACGGGGAAGTGAACATCGAGTATCCGGTTTTCGACGGGAATTCCAACTAAAAACTCAAAACTGTAAGATAATTGGTGAGTATTTGGATTGCTGAATCCGGGGCTGTTAATTGTCTATCGGGGCTCCCGTGTGAAGCCTACGGCCCAACTGCTGGCAGCTCCCGCAACGGCATACACCAACTTGTCTCAGATGTGATATCCCCGCAAGTTTCCTGGTCTCAATGAGTCTCGCACCCTTGGCCTCCATCTTGCGAAACGCCATCTTTGCCTCATGATTATCATGTGAGCCGACTGCATCGAACACAACAAGGACTCTTTTATCTCTCTGGAGTAAACCCAATGCTGTTGCTCGAACGGCCCCCTCGGCAGTAGCGCCGATTAAAATGAATTCGGCAGCCTGTAATTCGCTAAGAAGCCTGTCGATACGTGGCTCATCAAATGGGTCCACACATCGCTTGTGGAGGATAACCTGCCTGTATCGCCTCAGCATATCTCTCGGCAGGTCGGTGCTGCCGTCGGCGGGAAAACTGACCCTGCTATTGAGCAATGTATAACTGACTTTTTTCTGCCCCGTGGTGCCGTCGATGCAGTACCTCATATCCCCATTATTGTCTCCGCTCCCGTTGTCAGGATACACCTCGCAGGTGGATATGATTGGTATCTCCCTAATTCTGGCCCACGCCATGACTCTGCGGATATGCGCTAAAACCCGTCTGTGGTTTCTTACGCACGCACTGCCATCAGCAAGTAAAAAGTCCCTTTGGGTATCGACATCGACCAGAACCTGCCTCCGCCTCGCTCTGACCATTTGGAGAATCATAGGCAGATTTCCTTTCCGGGCCATGAGCGTAGCAGTCCTAATAAGCAATACGCATCAGCCCGTGCTAAGTTCACACCTTCTTATCGAGTGCATTTTGGGCTCACTTTAATACCGGCAGGTACACACAATCCATTTTCTATGTTTCCCAAACACCCTCGCTCTTATATAATTTTGTGAATCTGCGTATGCTTGTTTGTTCGTATGCCTATTTGAATGTGTTATGTTACGGTTCTCGAACTAATGGTCCGAATCCTGAAAGAATATGAACAAGTGGTTCTCTTGCCCGAAGACTTAGACGGGAGAATCGATTTTGCGCAGATATTCGGACGTCCCGGCCCAATTCATATCGAGGTTGGTTCAGGCAAGGGAACTTTCTTAGTCAACCAGGCTAAGGCACAGCCCCACGCGAATTTCCTCGGCATTGAATGGGCGCGCAAGTACTACCGTTTTGCCGTCGACCGTGTTGGCCGATGGGGCCTTACAAACGTCCGACTCATCCGGACCGACGCCGCTTCCTTGCTTCGAGACCATACCCCCGATAGTTCGGTTGACTGCTTTCACATTTACTTCCCCGATCCTTGGCCAAAAAGACGCCACCACAGAAGGCGATTCCTCTGCCAGGCCAATTTGGATAATCTCATTCGCTGCTTGAGACCGTCGGGGCAGATACGAATCGCCACCGATCACGCCGAGTACTTTGATTCAATAAAGCGGCTTGTAACTGCTGCCGGCACGCTCCAGGAAATCGAATTCTTTCCCACCGCCTGTGCTCAGGTCGGCGAATGGGTCGGCACAAATTTTGAACGGAAGTACCTCAAGGAAAATAAAGCAATCTACACCCTGTCTGTGGAGAAGAATATGGTAGGGTAGGGATTTTATCGTTGGAGGACAAGATGGAATACGCAGTGGGCAAACCTGGGCGGATAATTGCAGCAAGATTGTTCGAGGGCGAAGCACTCTATGAATCCATAGAGGCAATCGCAAAAAAAGAGGACATTAAGTCGGGTGCTGTTCTTATCACCGGCGGTTTCAGAAAAGCTAACGTGGTGGTCGGACCAAAAACGGAGCAGCCTAAGATAGTCCCGGACTTCAGAGATTTTGCCGGCCCGGGTGAAGTCTTGGGTGTTGGAACAATCTACCACGATAGCAAGGGGCCAAAGCTGCATATTCATACGGCCATCGGCAAAGGCGACAGCACAATGGTCGGTTGTCCTCGCGGCGGAGCAAAGACATTTCTTGTTCTGGAGGTTACCATAATCGAAATCAAGGGTATTAAAGGGCTGCGCAAGCACGATGAAACTACCGGTCTCGATTTGCTACGTTTCGAATAGAATCGCTTCAAATGCCACTTATTCGTATGCGGTACTCGAGGCTCAGATAATGTAATCGTCCCAAAGTCTGTGGTCTGACTGGCAATAAATAAGCCTCCTTGCCGATGTTTAGTAGAAACATCCGACAGGGAGGCCAACATGATTCGCTATTTTCTACCATCGGCTGGCACAA
>Ga0315274_10000131_pt1 | contig 107484 bp, 96 predicted proteins | sample YL17G02_20_MG_FD_203700 | JGI IMG/M metagenome (GOLD analysis project Ga0315274, IMG submission 203700) | Sediment microbial communities from Yellowstone Lake, YNP, Wyoming, USA - YL17G02_20 | ecosystem: Environmental > Aquatic > Freshwater > Lake > Sediment | place: USA: Wyoming | collected...
GTGAAAGTCGAATCCCGACCCCAGGATATCCCGGCCGAGCAGACCCTTGGCTTCCGCCTGCTTGATCGCGTGCGTCACATTATTTACTGCCAGGGGGTACTCGTTCCGTACATAAACATAGCCCCGGTTTGCGCCTATCGCTCTCGCCCCTATCAACATACCTTCAAGCACACTATGCGGATTCCCCTCGAGCAGGCAGCGGTCCATGAAAGCCCCGGGGTCGCCCTCGTCTGCGTTACAAAGGACAAATTTAACCCCGTCCGGGGACCTTGCCGACCGGCAGGCCTTCCACTTGCTCGCGGCAGGATAGCCGCCTCCTCCCCGACCTCTCAAACCCGCTTGCTCGACTTCCTCGATTATCTCCTCGGGCTCCATCTCGAATAGGGCTTTCACCAGGGCCGAGTACCCTCCCCTGGCTATGTAGTCGTTTATCTCGCAGGGATCCAGCTCGCCGTTCGGCCCGAGGATCTGCCTCTTTTGTTTGGCGTAAAAAGGCACTTCGCCCTTTCTGATAACCCTTTTCCCCGTGGCGGGATCCTCGTACAGAAGCCTCTCAACGACTGTTCCATTCATTATCGTTTGGGAAACTATTTCCGGTACGTCAGTGGGGGATACCCTCTCGTAGAATATGTTATCCGGCTTCACCACCACGATCGGCCCGCGCTCGCAGAATCCGTGACAGCCCGTTGCCCTCACCATGACCTCATCGTTCATCCCGTTGTCTTTCAAACCTTTTTCGAACGCCTCCAGGACTTCCCGGCCACCACTTGCCTGACAACCGGTTCCACAACAGACATGGACCGCGGCCTTGCCGGCGTACCGTGCGGTTTTGACGTGATCCCGGTAATCTTCCAGGTCACCAGGATTTGTGAAATAGCTTTCCCTGATTACCTCCTCATCTCCTATCTCGTACCTCTTGAGGATCCGACGGACCTTCGAGGCGTTCATCTCTCCGAAGTATTTCCCGTCCACCACCATGATTGGCCCCATCGCGCACGCCCCGAGGCAGTTTACCGTCTCCAGGCTGAAGAGCATGTCATCGGTAGACTCACCGGGCTCGATACCCAGGCATCGGCTGACCTCCTCGAGAAGTCCGCTGGAGTTTCGAACGTGACAGGCCGTGCCCATGCAAACCGTCACTACATGCATCCCCTTGGGCACGAGCGAAAAAGAAGTGTAGAAAGTCGCTATCGCGTAAATGTCGACGAGGGGTATCTCCATCAATACCGCAAGTTCCTTCAACGCTTGCTCGGGAAGATATTTGTATTCCCTCTGTACTTCGTGGAGCATTTCGGTCAGGCGGCTCCTCTCGGCCACGCCCCCTTCGACGATCCTCGTCACGAACTCGGTAACCTGTTTCGTTTTCGGAATTCCCATATTCTCACCCCTAAAAAAGAAGGGACTGATGCCTGTGACGACATCGTCCCTTTTCGCACTCCTTTGTGCTATCCTGCGAAATGATAGATGAAGACCTTAATAGCGTCAAGGTGGGCAAGCCCGGTTACTTCTTGCCTACCTCGTTCGCCAGTATTACCGCCTCCGCAATTTCCCTTATCGGCCTCCTGGTGTCCATGGATTTCCTGCGAAGTGCCGAGAACGCCTCATATCCGCTAATGCCTCTCTCGGCCATGAGGATGTCCTTCGCGCGGTCGACAAACTTGCGCGTCTCGAGTTCCTCCTCCATCAGTTTGGCCTTTATCATCAGGTTGGTATTCTCGATAGCCATCGCGGCCTGGTTCGCCACCGTCGCCAGTATCGTCTTTTCTTCGCGACTGAACTCGTGCGGGATCGAAGTGTAGCAGTTGATAACACCCACGACCCGACCTTTGATACTCATCGGCATGCTGAGAAGAGAGCACAGGTTCTCCCTTACCGCGATCTCTCTGTTTGCATATCTCGGATCGTCCTTTACGTCCCAGCAGTCGATAGGCCGGTTCTCCTGAGCTGCCTTGCCGCTTATCCCCTCCCCTATACGGACAGGCGGTTTCTTCAGGTACGCCTCGCTCACGGCCTGTGTCGCCCGTATCTCGAGCTCGCACCTGCTCTCGCTAAGTAGCATCAGCGAGCATATGTTCGAGCCCATCACCTTGGCTGTGACGACGACGATCAGCCTCAAGATGTCGTCCAGATAAGTCTCGGATGTTATGGCTTCGCTGATCTCCGAGAGAGCTTCGAGATGACCGCTGTTTTTTCTCTTTCCCTGCTCCATCTACATACCTTCTAGAATCTCGCCAGGTGGTACTCGCAGACCCCGAACTTATCTACCACATCTACCTCGGAGTCGCCCGTCCCCTTCATCTTGCCCGTGAAACCGCCTGAAGGCTGGTGAAAATCTGACAGTATGACTCCCAGGTTTACCTTGCCCTTTCGCTCTCCGGCAGGATTGAATCCTACATCCAGGCCACCGTCAGTGGTAGTTATCTTCCACGGGTCCATCAACTTCTCTTTTTCGAATTCGAACCTCGCGGCAGAAAGCAGGTTTATCCTGCCATCGACCCAGGTGCAGTTCTCGTTGTACTGCTCGTCATCGGTCTCGGGTATCAAGCCCTGGCACGCGTTCATGCCGATCAACCGGCCTTCCTCGTCATAGCCGCCGAAGGTCGCCCAGTTCCAGAACGTGTTGTACCAGAAATACGACTTCTGTATATCCATCAAGCCAACGTGCTTCAGTGGGTCTAATGTTATCTCGCGCCCTCCAACGCTCACGGTCCCTTCCACCGGGCATACCGCTTTGTGTGTATACTGAACGCGCCCCGATCCGAGCGGACTCACCATTACCAGGGGCTCGACCCTGTCCAGGTCTTCCAGGACCCTTATATCCGCCCTGACCCTGGGTTTCGCGCCCCTTGCCTTTATGTCCGCGCTGAGGCGGTGCAACCCGTTGTCCAGTCGGTTCTCGAAATCCAACCTGTATCCTATGTGGTGGAAATACGACTCCCCGTGCCACAACTCTCGTGCAACCCTGACCGGAGTTCCTATCCCGGTTCTGGCGTGCTCGAAGAACTCGCCACTTTTACGGTTGAATGTGAAGAAGAAAGACATGGACATATACTTGGCGTCGAATACCACCATGCCGAAGTAATACTCGTCGTGAACGATCCCGAAGTGCTGCCATTCTTTGAGCCTCATGTTTCGCGCGAATCGGGGCACCGACCTGTCACCGATCTTCAGATCCAGGTCGAGCAGGTTGATCTCATGGAACGGGTCCTTGAAAACACCGTAATCAGCCACCCGCCCGTCAATAACCATTCGCTCCGGAGTTTCTTTTCTCTGGCGCATGTTTATTCCTTTCTCCATGCCGCAAGCTCACTTTCCCTTGAATTCTGGCGGTCGTTTCTGCATGAACGATACCATACCTTCAACCAGGTCCTCCGTTGAGAAAAGGAACGACTGGCTTGCCTTTTCCCACTCGAGTACCCTGTCCAACGGCTCTGTCATTCCCATATGCAAGCCTAACTTGATCTGCCCCAGCGCAATCGAGGGGCCCCGCGCCAGTTCCTGTGCCCACTGGCAGGCGAAATCAATATACTGCTCATGCGGCAGGCACCTGTTTATCATTCCCAATTCCTCCGCCTTGCAAGCCGGGATATTTTCCGGCATGTAGGCCAGCTCAAAAGCCTTCCGCGGCCCCACCAGCCTGGGCAACAGGTAGGATCCTCCGCCGTCCAGATTCAGCCCCCTGCTGGCAAACACCTGGATGAACGAGGCCTTTTCACTTGCAACTACCAGCTCGGGTGCCAGTGCCAGGTTGCAGCCGCCCCCCGCCGCCACCCCGTTAATGGCACCGATCCAAGGTTTTGCCATGTTCATTATGCCCATCGTAATCGGATTCGTGTACTTCTCCATGACGTTGCGTACCATCACCGAGACGTTCCCATCGAAGCCACTGGTCACTTTCAGGTCTGCTCCCACGCAGAAAGCGTCCCCCTCTCCCGTCAGCACCGCAACCTTGATCGCATCATCCTGTTTCACGCGGTTAACGGCATCGAGCAGGGCTTCGAGGAGTTCCGGGTTCATCGCGTTGCGCGCCTCCGGCCTGTTCAGCCTGATTGTGGCAACACCTGAATCGCCGACCTCCAGAAGGACTTTGTCGCTCATATGATCCCTCCCGATCTGCTGGCTTATCCGGTCCAGCCTGGCAACCTGCAGGACTCTAAAAACTGATCCGGGGTATCTTTTTCCCCCTGAATGATATCAATAGCCTGTTGAATAGTTCCCGCATGACCGTTCCTATTATCCACAGATACCTGTCACGGTTGAGCGGGTGTGCGCCGGGGCTTCGCTCAATGGATTTAGTCATTAGAGGCTTATTTACGCCGGCTCAATCTCGATCTCGACCGCCCATTCTCCGTCCGGGGTCGACCAGTTAACCTTTCCCTTCTTACCGAGGAGCGTCTCGTAGTAGCCGAGGACCTTTCCGCTCAGAAGCGCCTCGTTCAGGGGGTTGTTGACCCGGAGCCTCAGCTCGTCGTTCTCGAGGGAGAGGCTCTCCACGTACCCCATCCCCCTGAACGGGAGGTCGTCAAGGAGTATCCTCATGTTCTCCGTGTCGTTCCCTTTGAACTCGGTAAGCCCCGAGTGCGAGAGCCTCATGCCGAATTGCGCGAGCCTATCCGCCGTGAAGTCCCGCTCCGCCTCGATGATGATTCTCTCTATCTCCTCGCCGAGCTCTTCGGCAATCTCGCGGCAGATAACGTCTATCGACCAGTTGGCGAGGAGCATCTCCCTTAAGCCCGTGAGCCTGTTGGTTATCGTCCCGTTATCGAGGCCCCAGGTGTAGTTGTTTGCCTGGCGAGGAACCCCGCAACTCGGACAGCGGGAGAACTCCACCGAGCCCCCGATTATCTGCCTGGAAATGTATTCCAGCCGGTCCTCAACCCCGGTGGGGGCTTCTGACGCTGTGCAGGCTACCACGTAGTTCTCGTCCCCAAGGTCAATGCCACTCACCCGGTACTTCCTCCCGAAGAGAGCCTCGCTTGTAGCCTGCCGGTCCCCCGCTGCCGCCGGGAGGTAGAAGAGGTTCCTGCCGACGTACAACACGTTCGTGCGGTCTCCCACCCTCACCATCTCCTGGTGCCCCTGCCCGGAGTGATCGAGGAAGAGCATCGTCACGTTCCACAGAAGCCCGGCAAGGAGATTGCTTTTCAGCATGAAACCGGGGAATATATCCAGCGCGGTCCCGAACCACCCGAGCGTCGCCTTGCGCTCGGACTCGGTGACGATATGCCCGATGCTGAACCCCAGCGCCTGCTCGAGGGACTGAAAGATGTTACTGAACTCTTCGACCTCGATTATGATGGAGGGCGGCGGGTCGTACCCGAGCATGTTGTGCTTGATGAGACCGTCGGCCGTCCAGTTGACAAGGCGTGACGCCATCCAGGGAGCGCCGCAGTCGTGGCAGCGCATCCGCCGCATGATCCCCTTGAGCAGAGAGTACAACGTCAATTCCCCTCGCACCTCCTCGCGTCTTCAGACTGTCCACTTTGTTTATCGGCTCGGATTCCTCCCGGCTCGAGGCTCGAGCTTGTCGTCTACAAAGCCCGCGCAGCGCATGGCCAAGGCGAACAAGGTCATCTGCGGGTTGACGCCGAGCGAGGTAGGAATAATGCTCCCGTCGCAGATGAATAAATTCTCCACGTCCCAGGTCTCGCCGGTGTGCTTCACTACGCTCTCCTCGGGATCGCTCCCCATGCGGCAGGTGCCGAGCGGGTGGTAGGCTGTGGCCCCTATATAGTCGCCGACCTTCAGCTTCGACGTCTTGAACGAGCGGAGATCGCGGGGAGAGGAGAGCTCGTGGAAGCTCCTTGTCTGGGTGAACACTGTCTTCGCCCCCACGCTGAAGAATATCTCGGCGGCGATCTCGGTGACGAACTTGAACTTCTTCGCGTCCTCATCGCCCAGGTTGTAGCGGATGAGGTACCGGTCCGAATCAAGCGGATGGGGGGTGACCCTCCCATCCGACGATACCTCTGAGACCTGTCCGCCGAACGTCGCCATATAAGGGTACTTCCACATAAGCTCCGCGTGCCGCCTTCCCTTCTTTGGCAGCCCTATTGCCATCCCTGCGGGCGGTGCCGCCCCCTCGAGGAGGAGCACGCCGTCGCTGGCGAACTCGTCGACGTAGGCACCCTGAGGTATCCCTTTGGGGCTTTCGAGATTCTCATCCACGATTGCCATGATCCCGTTCATGGGATGTATAGTGAGGTTGCTCCCCACCTGGCCGCTCGAGTTGCATATACCCTGGACCTGGAGCATGCGCGGGGTGTGGAGCGCGCCGGCAGCAAGAACCACCACCTCGGCCTCCACCTCTATCCCCGGCCCGGGCTTTCCCGCGCGGTCAAGAAAACGGCCTCTCACCCCGACGGCCCTGCCTCCCTTGATGGCTATCTCCTCGATCACGCACCTGGTGTAGAGGTCGCACCCGGACTTGAGCGCATCCGGGACGCAGGACACGTTGCAGCTCTGCTTGGCGTCCGAGGGACAGCCGAGAACACAAACGCCGTAGCCCTCGCACTCCTTGGCGTTGCGCTTAAGGAGCCCGCCGGAGAGGCCGAGCTTCTTCGCGCCCTCCAGGAACAGAAGGGAGTTCCTGCCCACCACTTCCTCGTCCGCCTTCTTGACCATGAGGTACTCTTCCACCGCGGCATACAGCAGGCCCATCTCCTCTTCGGTGATATCCCAGAGACCGAAGTCGAGGTGCCACTTCTTAAGGACGCGGTGCGGCATCCGGAAGCAGGTGCCAGAGTTGATGGTGGTACTGCCCCCGACCGTCCTGCCCTGGGGGATTATGACCATGGGCCTTCCCACCGTGAAGACCTGCCCGCCGTACCAGTACATCCTGGTGTAGGCCTCGTGCAGGCTCATATTGAAGTCGTCTCTCGTGAGATAGTCACCGGCCTCGAGGAGAAGGACGCTGCGACCTTCGCTCGAGAGTTCCTTCGCGAGTGTCGCCCCGCCGCAGCCGGAGCCAATCACCACAACCTCGGTCGAGAGCCTCAAGTCTTCGGTTATCCTCTCGCCGGCGTGCATTTTATCGGTGAGACCTTTTTCAGCCTCTTCAGTCGGCCGATGCTCTTCGGCCTTGGTGGCTTCATCTGACCCTTTCGGGGGTAGCGGCTTGCCGTACCTGCTCACGTGTCGTAGCTCAGTCTCCTCCTTGAGCGCCGCGACATCGAACCCGAGCAGCTTCTGGACATCCTCCCTGGAATAGTAAGCAGTCGCGGCCGCGAGGGACAGTAACTGGGCGACCCCCAGTATTTTCTTGCTACCCGAAGAGAATACGCGCTCGATGATCTCGGACTGGGCGCTTGCCTCGAGCCTGGGGAAGGTGCGGCCTTTCTTCAGCAGGGAAAAGAGGTTCAAAGCAAGGAATGCGAACATGGTCGCGGCACGGAACTCGAGGACCCCGGTCTCGAACAGCTCCTCCTGGAAGGCGATGGAGTCCCGGCAATCGGCTTCCGGGAAGTTCCCGACAGCCTCGAGCCCAAGCACGTGCGGAGTCACCGCCTCGATGGACTTCTCGATGATCTTTAGCATGTGGGCACCTGCCTGGATTCGGTTTGCCTACCTGAGTTTATATCATGAGTAGAGTCGAACGCGGGCGCCATAGCAACAGGGGGGCTATGCCCATCATCTCATCAAGCTCTCTTACCGCCAGCAGGCCCGCGTCTGTCGTTATCATGGTATCATGGCTCACCGGAATTCGAGCCTTAGACGGCGGTCAAAAAGCAGTCTGATACCCCCGTTTTGCGCTTCAATGGATTCTCTCTCCCTGAAGTATCGGATGGCCAACAATTGGCTTCTTAATGCATGCTTAAGTAATCCAAGGGGTGAGTCCTTCCCGTTGCAAATGAAATGTGCGGGATTAATAATCATATTGTACTGTTCTACATAGAACCGTTCAGGTGGAAAACCTCCCATATCCACGGTTCAAGCTCTCATGCATCATCAATGCTTATAGTTATACGAGTCTGATGTGAATGTGGGATTTGTTAGTATTGACCTTTAATAAGGCCTTTATCAGCCGCCCATGGCTTTGCGGGCGGTGGACCTGATCAGAAGGCTCCTGTCCCTTGCCAGGTCACGGAGCGCTTTCTTGGCCTCTTCGCCGCCGATCTTGCCCAGTGACAGTATCGCGGCGGCCCTCACCTCGTCAGGCAACTGCTCGCGGCGCCTGCGCCCGGTTGCTATCTCCACCAGGGGCTGTGCCGCCTGCCTGACGCCAAGGTCTCCCAGGGCCCTGCAGGCTGCTATGATAACCTGCTCTTCCTCAGGTACCTCACCTTTCTTACGGACGGCGATCGCCTGCAGGAGGCGCCTGACACTGAGATAATCCCTGAACTTTCCGAGCTCGCGCACCGCCAGTGCCCTCAGCCGGGGATCGAAGTCCAGGCTCTCAGATAAAAGCATCTGCAGAGACTGCTTGCCTCCGAGCATTCCCAGCGCCATTACGACCTCGCTCCGCACCTGAACGTCCTCTTTCACCAGTAACGGGTTGAATACCGAGACTGATGTTTCGTCACCTATCATGGACACCAGTCTTACGAGATTGACCAGCTGCGGGGGCGGGAGCTCCTTACCCAACCCGGCCGCTATCAGGGGGATAGGGTCTGACTTCAACTCCTGAAGCGAACCGGCAACAGACCTCAGCATCTCGTCGTCCTCCGAGGCTGCCGCAGCGTCTATCAAAGCCGGCAGCGCGCGGTCCTCCATTTCCAGCAGCACCCTGGTGATAGCCTCCTTGGCAGCCTTATCTCCCGACATGAAAACCGCCTGTACCACCTTGCCGGTGTCTGCGGTCATCAGCTTGTGTATCGTCTTACTCGATACCGAAACCCCTCCAGGTGTTCCCACGCCCAGCGTATGAACAACTCCCAGATCAGGTTCAGCGGGTTTTTCTCCAGAGACTTCCTCGAGGCTTTTCGACAGTTCCGCAAAAGTCTGCACGGCAGCCTTTTTCTCGTCCAGTATCTGCGTGACCTCGTCTATCAGGTCAGCTGCAAACGCTGCTTTCCCCAGCTCCCTCAGAACCTGCAGTAATCCCCAGATCTGTTGCGCCGCGGTGACGCGTGCCTCGGGAGACTGCCTCAAAAACTTTTCAGCCAGACTGTCCATAACCTCAGCGCCCAGCGCGTCCTGGTCGTTCTCGAACAGGAATCTAGCGGTCCAGACCAGGGCCGGCCCTTTCACTCCGTCGCACTCGGATATGTCCCCGCCCCCCATCAGCGACTTCGCCAGGTCGATTCCCGTTATGCTGGCTCCGGGTTCAGGTCCAGCGGCGTCTATCTCCGCCTGGCTTATGATCTGGCCGAACTCAGTCGCGAGTTCACCCTCCGCAGCAGCTGTAGCCTCGTCAAGGACAGACTTCATCGCTATCATGCGCTGGCTGGGCCACTCGTCAGCAGTCTCCTGACTGGAAAGCTGCCGGTACTCGGTCACTACCGATTCCACTACAGCGGTCAGCTGCGGATTTTCCAACAGCGGTATGATTACCTTCAGGAGCTCCGGCGTCTTCTCGCTCAGGCCCGCCGAACGAAGCAGAATCTCGGCCAGCTGGGGTGTGTCCAGCTTGGATGTGATCTTCGTAACCTCGCGGGTGAGCTTGTTGCGTACCAGTGGATCGTCTACCTGCTCAACGAGCCCCGAAACCCTCTCCAGGATCCCCTTTGTCTCCTCTATCCGGAATGGAAGAGGCTCAACCTCGGTGTCCCAGCCTTTCTCCGTGATCACACCTTCAACCATTGCGAGCATCCTGTCCGGGTTTGACATAATGTCCTGCATGGTCTGCGTGCCGACCTCAGCCGGTGACACCTCTCCGGCGAGGAATCGGGCAAATATCTCGTCTTTCAGGGCCTTCAGGGTGACAATATCTTCCTGTGCCTCGGGCGTTCGCGCGTCAACCACTTTTTCCCGCTTCGAAATGGCGACGTACATCTGCTCGTTTACCTCGATGTGCCTGATCCCCTGCTCCTCCAGAGCTTTGTCAAGCTCGGTTTCCCTCCCCGAACCCAGTTCCGGTGCCTTGGTCCCCAGTATGACAAAGAACCTGACCAGGTCTTCCTTTGTGATGCCATCCCAGAACGTGATGCTGCTTATTCTTCGGGCTTTCATGAGCTCGTTGAACGACCCGATGATAGGCCGCTTCTGCAGAGCGTCATCAAGTATCTGGTGGTTCACTATCAGCTTGCCCTCGACGAAACTGATGTCCAGCGATCCACCTATCGGTAGCAGGCTGGTCAGGCCCTCGTAGGCGCTGTTTATCATCCGAACTACTGCCGGGTTGTCTTCGGGATATAGAAGAGAGGTCTTTGTCGCAGCATAGATGGACTGCAGTACCTGGACTATACTGGACGCGAGCTCTTCCGGCGCCTTTTTCAGAACCTCATCCGGCAATGCAACTACCTCCGGCCAAATATCATCCGTTTACTCTCAACACACCGCAATAGCGCCACGATGATATTCCACTAGTGATATCGTTAATTCTGTCACGGTCCTTTTAAGAAGACCTTACCATAAAATAGTTATACGCCCGAACAACAGCCCCTTCAAACTTGTGTCCTGCCGGGCCTCTATACCTTCCATAAGATCTAGTGATCTCCACGGTGCCATGGACACTGCAAATGCGACGGAAATCCCACGTCTATCGATCTATTGCTGTTCAATGCCTGAAACTGTAGAGAAAAACTCAAAAAGTCCTTTCCTGAAGGGATAGAGGCCCTCAGGACGTAGAATATATCGAAGAACGAACACTCGAGTTGACGTTTGCGGCAGAGACACATTGCATGTCGGATTGGTGCTCGAAAAAGGAGGTTTCGATGAAGTTCTCAAAAGCCAGCATCGCCGTGATAATAATCGGAGTGGTGCTCATAATACTGGCCCCGGTATGGCGGTGGGCTATCGCGCCACAGTTCATAAAAGTCCCTGATGACTTAAATATCACATCGGTCTACGAAGGCACTCTCACCCTGTATGCGAACCCACAGAAAATGACCCTTTTACCGGAGGGCCAGGAGGAGATCGTCCCGCTCACAATAACGCGAAAAGATACCAGTGTCCCAACGAAAAGTAACTCTAACGTCGCTGTCGTCAGGGAGCAGGTGGCTGCGAAAGCGCCCAACGGTGACGTCGTCATCTCCTGGGACAGGTATTTCGCCATGGACCGTAAGGGAGGCAACAACGTCGCCGGCAACAACAGTGACATGGACCGTACCGGGTATTACATTATGCTCCCGATGGGAGCCGGTAAAAAGACGTACCAGATTTGGGACGACGACCTGAAGAAGACAGGTAGCGCAGTGTTCTTGAAAGAGATAACACTCAATGGCAAGAAACACAAGAACGTAAAGGTGTACGTCTTAAATGTGAAGGGCGCATATGAGAAGATGGCCACACCGCCGCTCGGTCTGCCGGCGGAACTTCCCGGCAGCCAGGTAAAGCAGATCCTGGGTAATCCCAATCTGGCTATTCCAGACGCCACGATGATAGCAATCGATTACTACAAGAAGACCGACGCCGAACTGGTGGCCGAACCCCGCACCGGTGCCTTCGTCAATATACCGAAGTACCACGAGGAGTACGCTGTGAATGCCGCGTTGCCCGGCCAACCACCGAACTACATGAAGCTGGCCGTTCTCGAATACAAGCAAAGCAGTGAGAATGTCAGTGTGGTGATAGATGACACCGCCAAGTACTTCGGGCTGCTGGACCTGGTCACACTGTGGCTTCCGCTTATATTCCTCGTCGTCGGCCTGATACTGATGATCGTAGGGTTCTTCCTCGGCCGCAGGCCCGCTGCCATGCCAGATACGATGGACGTCGACCGGCAGCAGAAACAGTAATAACCGGGCACGACCTGTCGGGGTTGCTTCTGCAGGAAGGTCATTCACTCAAACCTGCTGCGCGCTTTCCGTAGAAGGGCATGCCCTGGTATTTCGAGATCGGCATCCTCCAGTCCCTGCCGAAAGCCCTGCTGGTTATCTTCACCCCCACCGGCGCCTGGCGCCTCTTATACTCGTTGCCATCTACGGCAGAGATCACCCTGCGGACGAGCTCCCGGCTGAATCCCATTTCCATGATCTCTTGCGCACTCATACCCTCTTCCACGTACGCCTCGAGTACCGGATCCAGTTCCTCGTACGGCGGCAGCGTGTCCGTATCCAGCTGGTCCTCTCTGAGTTCTGCGGTCGGTTTCCGCTCGATTATGTCTCGCGGGATAATGTCATTTCCTGCCCGATTGTTCATGTGCTCGGCGACTTTGTATGCCTGCGTTTTGAAGAGGTCCTTTATCAAGGCGAACCCCCCTGCCATGTCGCCGTACAGTGTGCAGTAACCCATGCTGAGTTCGCTCTTGTTCCCCGTGACCAGTACAAGCCATCCGAACCTGTTGGATAGCGCCATCAGTATGTTCCCCCTTATCCTTGCCTGCACGTTCTCCAGTGTGTGGTCAGCCCAACTGTGCCCGGTGCTCTCCGGCAGAGACTCGCGGTAAGCGAGAAAGATCTTCTCTATCGGTATGGTCAGCAGCCCTACGCCGAGGTTAGCGGCGAGTTTCTTAGCGGAGCTGGCGCTGATCTCTGAAGTGTACCTGGACGGCATGAAGACGCAGGTCACGTTTTCAGCCCCCACGGCCTCGACTGCCAGCGCGGAGACGAGCGCTGAATCCACACCCCCGGAAAGACCGATAACCACCTTCAAAAAACCGTTCTTTGACATGTATTGACGCAGGCCTAGTAAAAGTGCCTCGAATATCTCCTCTATCTGATCGAGTTCGCGCGATTGCGCCGCTGGCTGCACCGATTGTCTCCCGTTAAAGCCCTTCACGGGCAATTCCAGCATGAAAACCTGCGGGTTTTCTCCTGCGCGGACAGAATCGCCATGCCTGTACCTCGGCTCCAGAGCCCTTGCTCTTCTTAGCGGTGTCAAATCAACCTGACTGACGAGCAAAGCTTCGCGGAACCTCGGAGCGGTTGCTATAAACCCAAGCTGCGGATGATGGATACACGAGCCCCCGTCGAAAACCAGTTCATCCTGCCCTCCGACCATGTTCACATAAGCCAGCACTGCCGGACCGTCGATCGATCTCGCAGCAATGAGTTTCCGTCGATATGCATGCTTGCCCCTGTTGAAAGGCGACGCTGAAAGGTTCAGTATCAGCTCAGCTCCTCCCCCGGCAACCTGCGCTTCGAGGGGGCCGCCAGGAAACCAGATGTCCTCGCATATCGTTACTCCTAGCCTTACGTCCCCGATCTGCAAAACGACGTTCTTTTTACCAGCGCCAAAATATCTCTTCTCGTCGAACACACCGTAGTTGGGCAGGAAAGTCTTGCGGTATATACATACGATCTTTCCCCGGCTCATGACCGCTGCTGAATTGAATGTGTCAGAATCCGCTTCTGCGAAGCCCACCACGGCGATGGTGTCCCCGGTCTGCCGGGCGATCCTGCTTATACCCTCCGTGCTGGCGCGCACGAACTCCGGTTTTAAAAGAAGGTCCTCAGGCGGATACCCGGTAAGACAGAGCTCCGGGAACGCGACAATGTCAGCGCCGACCCGTACTGCCTGCTGGTAGTAATCGACGATCTTTGCGCTGTTGTTATCGAGATCTCCGATAGTGCTATTCATCTGGGCGAGAGCTACGACGATCTCCGGCATGCTTGACCTCCAACTGTTGATGAACTCCCGGGCCTTGCATCTTTAACCATCATGACCGTGAGCAGATGAACGGGAAATCTATATGGCTTTTAAGCCCCAGTCGCCCGTCCTGACCCTTACCGCCTCCTCTACGCTGGAGACGAATATCTTGCCGTCACCGATTGATCCGGTCCTGCAGCTTCGCACTATCACATCGATGGTCTTGTGTAAGTCCTCGTCAAGTATCACCACCTCGACCTTGACCTTTGGTATGAACGTCACCGTGTATTCACTTCCGCGCCACCGATGCGTGATGCCTTTTTGCTTGCCGTGTCCACGAACCTCTGAGATCGTGACGCCCGGATACCCTATCTTCGAAAGCGCATCTATGATCTGCTCTAACATTTCAGGCCTTATTATCGCTTCCAACTTCTTCATACCCTCCTCCTTAAAATAATCTAACTGCCGGCCAGGAAAAGTTCCGGGGTCTCTTCCGTGTAGGCAGGCACTCCCATTTCTTCGTCAAGCCCGCCGATCTCGACCTCAGGAGCCACCCTTATCCCGAAGAGCCTGTTCTGGACCCTGAAAAACGTGTAGAACAGCGTACAGACGAACAGTATGCACACGCAGGCCCCGATCACCTGGGCTATTAACTGGCTCCAGTTGCCGTACAGGGCACCGCGTACCGCGCAACTCACACCGTTCCATCCGGCACCGTATGTGCCGTCTGCGAATATACCCAGCGCGATTACGCCCCAGATCCCGTTTATCCCGTGTACCGCTACCGCGCCAACCGGATCGTCTATCTTGAATCTTCTCTCAAGTGTAAACACTGCCACGCAAACTAGAACCCCGGCGACCGCTCCAATTGTGCAGGCCGCCCATGCCGGCACGAACGCGCAGGGGGCAGTTATCGCCACCAGTCCTGCCAAACAGCCGTTAGCGCTCATCGACGGATCCGGATGTCCCGTCTTCTTCCACATGTAGAGCATCGCCACTACGGCCCCGAAGCACGAGGCAAGCAGCGTGTTGGCCGCTACCACCGCCAGCCTCAGGTCGCCACCCGAAAGCGTGCTCGCGGCGTTGAAGCCGAACCATCCGAACACCAGGAATATCGCTCCGACTATCGCTATCGGGATGTTGTGGCCCGGGATGGCTCTCGGGACCCCGTTCTTCTTGAATTTTCCGAACCTCGGACCCAAGACCAGGATACCCATAAGCCCTGCGAGGCCCCCCACCATGTGTACTACTGATGAGCCGGCGAAATCCACGAAACCGTTGCCCAGGTGTGCCCTGCTCCCCAGCTGTGACAGCCAGCCTCCTCCCCATACCCAGTTGCCGAATATCGGGTACGCAATCGCTGCCATGAAGAGGCCGTATACGCAAAATGCCGAGAACTTCCACCTCTCTGCCATCGCGCCGGTGGGAATCGTCGCAGCCGTGTCCATGAACACTACCTGAAAGAGGAAAAAGGCGAATATGCCAACGTCGTAAGCCGGGCCGGCCAGGGCGAACCCTTTCCCGCCTATCAGACCCCAACCGCCGATAGCCAGCTCGCGTGTGAGGATCGGCTGCCCGCCGAATATCTTAAGAGTACCAACACCTCCGAACATCAGCCCGTATCCGATAAGGTAAAAGCCCACGACCCCGATGCCGAATATCATGAAGTTGGTCATCATGACGTGCAGCGCGTTCTTCTTCTGGCAGAACCCCGTTTCCACCAGCGCGAACCCGGCCTGCATGAAGAACACCAGGGCTGCGCCCAGAAACAGCCATATGAAATTCAAGGAGACCTTTGTGTGACCGACTTCATCCAGCACCGCGTCTGTCTGCGCCTTTGAGTCCTGACCCTTCGGGAGGTTTACATCTCGCCTGTTGCCGGTGTTCGCTCCGCTCGGGTCCCCCGCGTTTGCAGCCCCCGCACAGCAGATTATTATCACGACCGAAATTAACGCTGTTAATGCAATAAATCGAAGTCGCCTTCCGCGAGGTCCATTCCTCACCGACTCGTATCCCAGCACCCGGCCTCCCCTTTCTTGCTGTACTTGCTTTAAAAGGATACCCCCCGGATGTTTCAGGATTATTTCCGCGATGTAAAATGCAGGTAACAAGGTCGTGTCTCAGCGGGGACGTGTGTCTCGTCTGTTTATCAAGACGCTTCCCAGCGTTCACCCTCAATGGGGAGGCGAGTCAAGCTGAGGTTGAACAAGCGCGCTGAATAGAAGGGGTCCCCATCGGTGCTGCCATCTGTATTCACAAGAAGCTTGTCAGCATTCTGTGCCGATGGGGAGGCGAGTCAAGCTGAGGTTGAACAAGTGGTGGAGCTGGAGGGATTCGAACCCTCGACCTCTTCCCTGCCAAGGAAGCGCGCTCCCCCTGCGCTACAGCCCCACGGGGTATACATCTATGCAGGTCGTATGATACCGGTAACAGCAGCGGTCCTCAAGCTGGGTCGGGCCTCCACTCTACGAATGGGACATCCTGCCAGAGGTGCTCAAGGTTGTAGAACAACCTGTCTTCCTGCATGAAAACATGTACCACGAAATCCAGATAATCCAGCAGGATCCACCGGCCGGACTTCAAGCCCTCACGTCTGGCCGGCTTGAACCCTTTATCTCGTAACCTCTCCTCGATCGCATCTTCGATTCTGCGGACCTGCCTTTCGCTGTTGCCGCTGCAGATTACGAAGTAATCGGTTATGCAGAGAGTTGTCCGCATATCCATTATTCGTATGTCAACGGCTTTCCTGTCATCGGCTGCCCGGGCTGCCTCGATGGCCTTCTGCTCGGATGTCAACAAACGCTGTCCTCCGGGGCCGAATCGCGGCTAAGGCAGGTCTCTGCGAGACATGAAATACTGTAGAGGCATTGCGACATTTACTTGCTTGCGTAGTCCTTTCCTACAACAACGGTTATGTCCGTTACGTCCTGAGTCTTCGGGCGAGACTCTATTCGTCCTACCTCGAGCGATTTCTTTATATCGCTAGCGGCCTGGGCCATCTTCTTATCATCACTGTAAAGCAGCACGACCGTATCAGCGTGGTTGAAATTGTCCGCGTTCGCGGTATTCACCACGTAGACCTTATCCAGATCGAGTTGGGAAGCGACCTTTTCGCTGATCCCCGGCACCCCGCAGCCGTTAAGTATCTCCACTCTGACCCTGGGATTCGGCTGTTGGCTGCCCTCCGACTTTACGTACTTCTTCATGAACGCGGGGAGCTTCTTCATGTCAACGCTGAGAACAACTGTTTTCTCAACGCGAAATTCCTTGACTGGTACGGTCGCCTGTTGAAGCCTGTCTTTTTTCAAAAGGGCAAAAGCCTGCAAGAGCCCCGCCATCTCTTTGCTGGATGCGTCGCTGTCGACCAGGTTCGCGTTCTGTTTTGTGAATTGCTCAATGCTGTTGTAAGAGGCTCCACGAGAATATGTTGCCAGGAATACCGGCACGAAGTCACGCTGGCGCTCTATCAGCTCCAGCTCCTTGCCGGGCTCGGAGTAGGTCAGGTAGGAAGCCAGCTTGCGCCCATCCAGAACCTGCTTGCCTGGCTCCAGATTGACCTTCACGTTCAGGCTCTTGTCATCGAAGGATACCTTCTTAGGAACGCTGACCGTGTATTTCTCTCCCAGCTTGCTGAAGACTATAGAAAGGTCCCGATCAGAGCCCAGAATGTAACGATCCACTTCTATCCCCATCATGTTCTCCACCGCCACGAGTGTCATACTGATGCGGCCTTCGTCCAGCTCGATCAGGTTGGATAGCTGATCTGGGCCCGCTCCAGGTACATCTACCATCAGGTTGCCGGGGAAATAGATGATGCTACCGCTGTCGTTACGCGAATCGTATGATGCCAGTACCAGAGTGCTGAGCTGCTTGATACCGTTTACCTGTTTGGTCACAGCCAGGAGATAGTTTGCGGTCTTCTTCCCCTCCGGCAGAAACCGGGCGGGCTCTATCCTCTCTTTTTTCTTCCAGGGCCATATGCCCTTGATCTTTCTGCCTAGCCACTCGAAACCGTCCGCGGTCTTGTTCCATGCTTTGTCGAAAAGCGGGACCTTTATGGCAGCCCCGAGTATTACGAAGATCACGAACAGCGCCACTACCGCCAGCAGCCACCGCCACGCCTTCCTCTTTTTTTTCTTCTGATTCATTCGTTTCTTGGTCCTGTATCCCACGTAATCCTGCACTATCTCCCCTTCCCGATGGCAAGAACACGGGCCACATATATAATTACCGCCAGCACAGCCTATGACCTTTCGAGGTACAGGCCTTTCTCCAGTATGTAGGCCCGAACCGGCTCTGGAACCAGATAGCGCAACGAAAAGCCCCCTGCCACTCGAGCCCTTATATCGGTCGAGGATACTTCGAGCGCGGGTATCCGCATTGCTTTAACCCTCTCCAAGGCGGGTTCACCATTGCTGGCGTATTCAGGCAGCGAGTCGGACAGCCTCTCCAGCGGATAACCGGGACGGGCAGCGGCGATGATCCGGCTCTCTGTAATGACTTCCGCCGGTTCCTTCCAGGTCTTAAAGTCCAGAATCTCGTCTGCGCCTATGATAAGGAATAACTCCGCTTCTTTTCCGTGCATGCGATGCAGTTCGCGGAGAGTGTCGATGGTATAGGAGAGGCCTTCCCGTCCTATCTCCATGTCAGAAACCGAAAGACGCGGATTCCCGTCGATCGCCAGCTCTACCATCCTGTAACGATCTTCAAACGGGGCACTCCTTATTTCTTTCTTGTGTGGTGGGCGGGCCGATGGAATAAAAACAACCTTTTCCAGCGCAAACTGAAACCATGCCTCTTCGGCCGCAACAAGGTGGCCGTTGTGGACTGGGTCGAAAGTGCCCCCCATTACACCGAGCCTCAATGCCCCTCCCCGGGCTTCAGTTCCCGTCCCCTGAGAGTAACGCCGAGTGCACCCTCGAGGGACTCGACAATATCCCCCAGTACCCCGTGAGCCTCCTCGTCGGTAAGTGTCCGCTCCCGGGAACCAAACTCCAATGCGTACGCCAGGCTTTTCTTACCCTCCGGCACCTGCGGCCCTCTGTACACGTCAAACAGCCTGAGCGACTGCATAAGGGCACCGCCCTGCCTCTTGATCACTTCTTCCACGCGTCTGCCCTCGAGGTTCTCGTCAACGACCAGCGCTATATCAACTTTTACCGTAGGAAACCTGCCGACCTGTCGGTATCCGGCGGCGGAACCGGCTGATTCCCGCAGGCGTCCCACATCGAGTTCGGCGATGTAGGTCTCAACTCCAACGTCAAAGGCCTCCGCGACATGCGGATGCAGCTGGCCCACATAACCCGCACCGGCGTCACCAGCGGTAACAATCGCGCCCCGGCCAGGAGCCAGGTGCGGGCGGTCAACCGCCTCGAAACCCACTTCCTCGATTTTCAGGTAAGCAGCAAGGTTTTCCACCAGGCCTTTCAGGTCGTAGAAGTCCACAGGTCCCTCGTCGCTGCCCCAGTGAAGCGTCCCACTCTGTCCGCACAATAGTATGCACACGCTCTCCACTTCAAGAGGCAGTTCCCGGGGACTGCGGGCAAAGAAAACTCTCCCGAACTCAAACAAGGCCAGGTCGCGGTTCCCCCTGTTTATGTTGTTAGCGGCGACCCTCAGGAGCCCGGGAAGAATGCTGGTCCTCATTACCTCTCCCGTCTCGGCAAGCGGGTTCATCAGCTTTACCGTGTCGCGGAGCCTGTCTTCCCCGGGGGCCCTCAGCAGGTCCAGGTCAGACGACCGCATGAAACTGTAAGTCAGTGTCTCCAGCAGGCCCTGTGCCACCAGTACCTCAACCAGGGATCTGTCCAGCCGCTGCCCGCGTGTTAACCCGGCATCCAGGCCACCTCCCGGTGGCAGCGACGCCGCTATCCTACCGTAGCCGTAGATACGGGCGATCTCCTCGATCAGGTCGACCTCTCTTTCGAGGTCCCTTCTGAAAGTCGGGACATCCACCCGGAAAGTCTCTCCGCTCCCGGTGACCCCCATCTCCAGCCTCTCAAGTATCTCCGCCATATCAACCCTTGAGACGTCCGTTCCCAGCAGCTCGTTCACCCTGGCCGGCCGCAGTTCTACCGTCACTGGCATTATCGGCTTCGGATACACATCTACCTCTCCCAGGGCTACCGTCCCCCCCGCCAGCTCAAACAAAAGAGACGCGGCCCGCCGGGCAGCCTTCCTGGTGCCTCCCGGATCGGTGCCTTTCTCAAAACGGCTCGAAGCCTCGCTTCGCAGCCCGAGCCGCTTCGAGGTGCGGAGGATAGAGGTAGGCTCGAAACAGGCGGACTCGATGAGCACATTAACGGTACGCTCGGTGACAACTGTATCCTCACCGCCCATTATCCCGGCAAGCGCCACCGCTTTCCCGGCGTCTGCTATGACCAGCGAACGGCTGTCCAGCTGACGGTCTACACCGTCAAGGGTCGTTATCTGCTCTCCCTGGTGGGCACTGCGCACAACGATTGTGTTTCTGCTGATCAGGTCCAGGTCGAACGCGTGTAAAGGCTGTCCCAGCTCCAATAGAACGTAGTTGGTGACATCAACCAGGTTATTTATCGGTCTCAGCCCTGCAGCCAGCAGGCGCCGCTGCATCCATGAAGGTGAGGGTGCGACTTTCACGCCGCTGACAACACATGCTGTATACCTGGGGCATTCGTCAGCGTCATAGATCATCACCTGGACCAGGTCCTCGACCGGCTCGCCCGGGTCATAGATCTCGACCCTGGGCATGCGAATAGCCGCCCCAGTAAGCGCGGCGACTTCTCTGGCAATACCTACCATGGACATGCAGTCCGGCCTGTTCGGCGTTATCTCGAGTTCCAGGACAGTATCTTCCATTGGCAGGATCTCATTCAGCATCTGCCCGACCGGCGCTTCATCGCCCAGCTCCAAGATCCCACCTGCGTCTTCGCTGATGCCCAGCTCCGCGCCACTGCACATCATCCCGTCACTCTCCACGCCCCTTATTGTCGCGCTACGGAGTTCTTTGTCAGAGATCGCCGGGAGACGTGCGCCCGGGATCGCGAGGGCCGTCTTCATGCCTTCCCTAAGATTTGGAGCGCCGCACACTATTTCTCTGACAACCGACCCGTCCTCTACCATGGCGACCCTGAGGCTATCTGCCAAAGGATGAGGGCGTACATCTACTACCCTGCCTACCACGACACCCCGGGACCCTTTTCCGATAGAATGTACCCTTTCCACAGACGTGCCTGACATAGACAGGATCTCCGCCAGTTCTTCTGGTGGAAGGTCAACGTCTATGTAGTCAGCGAGCCACTCGAGCGATACTCTCAACCCTCGTTCTCCTGATCAAAACTGACGCAGAAAGCGCGCGTCGTTCTCGTATAGGACCCTGATATCTTCAATACCGTATCTCATCATGGCGATGCGCTCGATTCCCATTCCAAAAGCGAAACCGCTGTACTCCTCCGGGTCGTAACCAACCTTCTCGAACACGTTAGGGTCGATCATCCCGCAACCGAGTATCTCCAGCCATCCTACTCCCTTGCACAGCGCGCATCCGTATCCATCACATGCGAAACAGGAAACGTCCACTTCAGCGCTTGGCTCGGTGAAAGGAAAGAAATGCGGCCGGAAGCGGACCTTCCGCTCACTACCGAAGAGCTTCCTGGCGAACACTTCCAGGGTGCCTTTCAGGTGCCCCATGTTTATGTTGCGATCCACTGCAAAACCTTCCACCTGCAGGAACATCGCCGAGTGTGTCGCGTCGATCTCGTCACGGCGATATGCCCTGCCCGGACTAATCACATAGAGAGGTGGCCTTCTCGATTCCATTACCCTTACCTGTACAGGCGAAGTATGAGCCCTGAGCAGGACGTCGTCTCTGTTGTCCATTCCGGGGTCGCTGCGCCAGATGTAGAAGGTGTCCTGGAGCGACCTGGCGGGGTGGTAAGCGGGTGTGTTGAGCGCCTCAAAATTATAATAGTCGAGCTCCACCTCCGGCCCCGTCTCGATGCGGTAACCGAGGCTTATGAAGATGGACTCTACCTCCTCGATGACCCGGGTAAGAAGGTGCTTGTTGCCAACCGGCCTGCGGCGGCCGGGTAGTGTCACGTCCAGCGCCTGCCGCCTCAGCAGCTCTTCACCCTCCCCCGCCCCCAGCTCGCCCGCCTTTCGTTCGAGCTCTCTCTCCACCAGCCCGCGCAGTAGATTGCCGACTTCGCCTGTCACCGGCCGCTCATCGGCCGGGAGTTCAGGAAGGCGTCTGAATATCCCCGTCACAACACCTTTCTTGCCCAGCAAGCGCACGCGCGCGCTTTCGATATCATCTAGGGTCCGGCACCCTTCCACTACCGAGGCCGACTCCTCGACGATCGCCGCAAGGTCGGGCACGGCCGAAGTAAGTTCTTCAAGGCGCTCCCTTTCCCTCACTCCTTTTCACCCCGGTTCCTTACGCAAATCTGTCTCAGCGCCTCGAACAAGACAATGCCAGCGGCAGTCGCGACATTCAGGGACTCCGCTTTCCCGGGCATCGGAATATGGACGGACCCATCGAGGAGCTCCCTGTCTTCTTCGCTGATACCGAACGCCTCGTTCCCCACTACCAGCGCGGTACGCCCGTCAAGGCCAGCATCCAGGTATGACATGTCGCCCCGGGCATCCAGTCCCAGCAGTTTCATGCCCCGGGAGGCGAGATCGTTTTTCAACCTTGCCATGTTGACATTCCTGACCAGCGGCATGTGAAAATGAGACCCGGCGGCGGCGCGAACCACCTTTGGGTTATACAGGTCTGCACATCCCGCGGTAAGCATGAACCCGTCCACACCCACCGCGTCAGCTATCCTTACCAGTGCTCCCAGGTTTCCGGGGTCTCTAACCTGGTCAGCTATCAGGAGGAGCGAGATTTCCCTGGACAGCACGTCTTCATATTCGATGTCCACCTGCTCCAGCACGCCGAGTATCCCCTGCGAGGTAACTACGTCGGAAACCCACTCCATCAGGTCCTGGCTTATTTCGTAACACAGTAGCTGCCTTCCCACTTCACTTGTGATAAGTCCTGCTTCCTCCGACCGGGAATTCACGTAAAGAAGTTCCGTCAATCTCGCGCCTGAGCTGACTGCTTCCTGGACCAGGGTGACCCCTTCTACCAGGAACATCCCCTCCCGATCCCGAAATGTCCTTCGCCTGAGCCTGCGTACCCTCTTTATCACCTTGTGGTTTCGGCTGTTTATCGAATGCAGTGTTAGATCTGCGTTTCCCACCCGGTTGTTACTCACCAACAACCTCGTCATCACCATCACTTTCCGGCATCGCTGCTGATACCTTTTCGGCAACCACGGTAGGTTTCTTCGCGGTCCCTGCACCGGCAGCGCCGGTCGCTTTCTTAGCACTTTTGCCAGAGGGTTCGCTCCCGGCGACATCCACAAGTTGGCTGAACGCCTCGGGATCGTGCACCGCAAGCTCGGCCAGTATCTTGCGATCCACCTCGACCCCGGCCGTGCGCAGCCCGTTGATAAACTTGTTGTAAGACATCCCTCGCTCCCTTGCCGCCGCGTTTATCCTGCTGATCCAGAGTTTGCGGAAATCTCCCTTACGGGCGCGACGGTCCCTGTACGCATAACTCAGCGAATGCAAGACCTGTTCGTTTGCAGGTCGGAAAGACCTTCCCTTCGAACCCCGGTACCCCCGGGCCATCTTCAACACTTTTTTCCTGCGCTGTCGTGTCGCAACACTGTGTCTCGTCCTTGACAATGTCATCAACCCCTTCCAGGGACATATTGATTGAGCTCGATCAGGTCATCACGGGATTACCTGGGGGCGCCGATCCCGAGTATTTTCCGCACATTCGAGGTATCGGCAGGCGCAACGTCCGCCTCGCGCTCGAGGCTCCGTTTGCGCTTTGAACTTTTTTTCGTGTAGAGGTGGCCATCGTAAGCTTTCTTCCGCCTCAGCCTCCCGGTACCCGTAACACGGAACCGCTTCGCGGCTCCCCTGTGGGTTTTCATTTTCGGCATTTCATCACTCCTTGTTCTGTTCAACCGTGTGCGGCGAGAGGACCATGGTCATATTGCGGCCATCCAGCCTCGGTTTCGATTCGACGGTGGCCAGCTCGGTCAACTCTCCGGACATCCGGTTCAAGAGGTTCAAGCCGAGCTCAGTATGGGTCATCTCCCGCCCGCGGAACATTATGGTCACCTTGACCTTGTTCCCCTGGTGCAGGAACCTGACGACGTGTTTTTTCTTGGTCTCGTAGTCATGTATGTCGATCTTGGGCCTGAACTTCATTTCCTTGACGATTATTACGCTCTGCTTCTTTCGCGCGGCTTTTTGCTTTTGTTCCTGCTCGTAGCAATATTTGCCGTAATCCATTATCTTGCATACCGGCGGGTTCGCCTGGGGAGCAACCTCCACCAGGTCAAGGTCCTGCTCCAGCGCTATCTTCTGCGCTTCATCAATCGGCTTGACGCCAAGCTGTTCGCCGTCCGGCGCTATGAGCCTGACCTCCGGACTCCTGATCGTCTCGTTTATTCTGAGTTTGGTAGTTATCGCAACCCCTCCTCCTGTTCTAAGGCCTTCCACTAAAAATGGGTGGCGAATGCCACCCCTCTATATCCCATTATGGATAACCCTACAGACAACCTTCTCATTTCAATCGCCTGAAACACTGCTCGCGGCACCGCAGGGTGAGGAGCGGCATTAACGCTCCTTCTTCATCTGATTGTTCACAAAGTATATCTAAACTTGTTGAAGCTGTCTATCGCAACGGGTTCGCAGCCTGAATTCGGCGTTTTTATTGCATGGCTCATTTCCCGTTCACAACGGTCCCGGCGTGAGACAGAGTGGCGTTGGTTAAGCGGGGAAGGAGCGTTCGCCATGCTGAAACCGGTGGAACATGTAATGGTTAGAGTAGCGCGTTGGTGACTCCTCCAGGTTATAATAACCTCGCGAAGCGTATCAAGTTGGAGATGCCATGCTGGAGCCGAGGCCAAAAGTCCTTATAGCCGATGATGATGAGAGCCTTCGCAGGTTGATATCAGAAGTTCTGCCCAGGCACAAGTTCGAGGTATACGAGGCAGCCGACGGGTATCAAACCCTCGAGACCGTGAAGAACCTGCAGCCGGACATCGTGCTGCTGGATATCATGATGCCGGGAATCGACGGCCTCGAGATCTGCAGGGCCATGCGTGATAACCCGCATACCAGGAACATCCCCGTGATAATGCTCACCGCAAAAGCCCAGGTCCAGGACAAACTCGACGGCATAGAGTCCGGGGCCGATGACTATATTACAAAGCCCTTCGACCCCGTCGAGCTGCAGGCGCGCATCGACATGCACCTCAGGCGCTACCTGCGTGAGAGCGACATGAGCCCAATAACGGAACTCCCCGGAAACAAGGCCATAGAAGAAGCGGTTTCAAACCGCATCGAATCCGCAACCAGGTTCGCCCTTTGCTACGTGGACCTCGACGAGTTCAAGGCCTACAACGATTACTACGGGTTCCTGTCCGGGAGCGAGGTCATCAGAATGACCGGCAAGGTACTCAGGGCAGCCGTTGACGCCAGAGGACACGAGAGCGACTTCGTAGGCCACATAGGAGGCGACGACTTCATCGTCCTTACCACCATGGAGCGGGCGGAAGCAATCTGCAAAGAGATCATCAAGCTCTTTGATGAAAGAATTCCCGAACATTATCAGCCGGAAGACCTCGAAATAGGGTATATCGTGAGCACCGATCGTCGTGGAGCCGTTATGCGTTTTCCGATCATTACAATCTCCATTGCGGTCATTCATAACGAATATCGAAAGCTCACGAACCCTGATCAGATCGCCCGGCTCGCCGCCGAGTTAAAGAAATACGCGAAGGACCTCGAAGGCAGTGTATATATCTTCGACAGGCGGAAATCCTGAGCGCCTGCCCGCACCATCCACACTGAATACGCATATTCTGAAAAGGTTGGCATACACCGGCCAAAATATTTTCCGGGGAACGCTCGTGAGCGGTTCAACCGTAGTTGAGAATTGTGGGAAGCAGGCATGGAACCTGGAAATAGCGGTATTCTCTCCGGGTGTGACCGTCTTTAGAAGTGGAAGGTGAGGTATTACTGCTCGCCTTTGACCTGGAGTTGTTCCTCGCGCGTCGATTCACCGTTGCGGAGCTCCCGACCCCTTACTACATCCAGAAAGGCCCCTACGACCCGGGGATCGAACTGGGTCCCCGAGTTGATCTCGAGCTCCCTGACCGCCTCCTCCAGCGGCAGCGCTTTCCTGTAAGGCCGGTCTGACATCATGGCCTCAAACGCGTCCGCCACGGCCAGTATCCTCGCCCCGAGCGGGACCTCCTCCCCTTTCAGCCCTGAAGGATATCCTTTGCCGTCATATCTCTCGTGGTGGTGAAGTATTATCTCCCGAGGGTCCTGCAGGAAACCTACCGGTTCGATTATCGAATCTCCCAGCTGAGGGTGTGTCTGGACATGCATGCACTCCTCTTCGCTCAACGCCCCCGGTTTGTCCAGTACCCTGCGGGAAATCCCTATCTTGCCGATGTCGTGCAGTGCACCGGCATACTTGATGTTCTTCCGCTCGAGATCGGAAACCTCCATGCTGCGCGCGATGGCCAGCGCATACTCTGTAACCCGCTCGGAATGGCCATGGGTATAAGGGTCCTTGACCTCGATTGCCCTCGCCAGGGCCTTTACGGTCGAGAAGTAACTCATCTCGAGGTTCTCGTATAAAGTAGCGTTCTCGAGAGCCACAGCCGCGTGGCTTGCCACGGCGGTCACCAGGCTGAGGTCCTCACCCTCAAGCTCGTCGCTCTCCTTCCTGTAAAAAAGAACCATGATACCGAGTAATTTTTGGCGTGAGAACATCGGTACCAGCAGAAGGGATATGATGCCGGTATTCTCGATTCGGTCCGCGGGTATGAAGGGGCTCAAGTGCACGTCGGAAACAACCACCTGTTTTCGCTCGAGAAGCGTTTCTACTTCCTCTTCAAGTAGATCACTTATAGAAATGCCTTCACCCATACTGGTTTCCCAGTCCGAATCGGTGAATACGCCGTAAGTAGCGGTGGGATAAAAACGGTCGTCTTCTTCCATGAACAGATACACACTACACTTACCGACCTCGCATACGTCAGCGGTAATCTGAACAAGGCGTGAGAAAAGAGTGTCTATCTCCAGCGTCGATGTAACAAGCCGGGAAACTTCCAGGAGCGCCATCGTCTCTTTCAGCTTTTTTTGCTCGCTTCCGTGCAGGCGCGCATTTTCCATCGCCACCGCGACTTTGTTTGCAAACCTCACGGCAAGGTCCATCGCATCCGGGGTGAACATCTGCGGCCTGTCAACGTTGTCCATGAGGACTACACCGACGTTCCGGTCCCTTACAAGGAGAGGGACGATCGCTACCACCTTGGTTTTCATCCTCTTCATCAATCCTGTGATTAATGGGAGGGACCTCCGATATCCCTCCACTAACACCGGCTCCCGCTTGTAAACAAGCTGCTTGACTTGCTGCTCGTCGAGTTTCACAAGGGGGTCGCCAAAGACCTTCTCGTGATCGAAATTGGAGGCCTGCAGATGAAGTTCGCTGGTCAACAGGTCCCTGGTAAAAAAAGCGCACCTGCCTACCCCGACCAGCTCGACGCACTTCCTTACAGCGGACCGCATAAGAGTGCTGTAATCCAGCGTTGCGGCGAGGTTTCCAGGGAAACGGTCTATTTCCTCCTGGCAGGACTGGTAAAAATGTATTGTCTCGTCCCGCGTCTGAATGAACGATTGAGCCCTTATCATCCCGGCCTGATCCAGGAGGTCGTCCAGCAGGGACTTTGCTTCCAGGGCCGCTGCGGCATCCACATCCTCTTTCTCGACCATCTCTGAGAGAAGGCCTGTCAATGCGTGCTTTACGGCGAGGGGTACCTGGAGGACCTCCTTCAGCATAAAGCCGTTTTTCGCCTGGGAATAACTCTGGAACGTCTCGTTTCCCAGAAAATCCGTAGTGTCGTCGTTCGCGATAGCCTCACTGAGCCAATCCAGATATGTGGTCAAATATCTCCTGCGGGTTTGCTTGATGGACGAGTAGAACGAGGAGGAGGGCGAAGCCTCTGGCGAGATCCGCGCGATCACTTCGGCGCGTCTCCTGCCAAGGACCTCGAGAGCAAGTCTCTTCCCTTCCCCGGTGGTAAAGGAATCTGCGCTCAACGGACCCTCCTGTCTATGAAAAACTATCGGGATTCTGCCCTCTCAGCTTGAATCCTCAAGCGGTGACGGAAGCGACGCAGTCAGGCTGGCCATCTCGATAGCGGTCAGGGCAGCCTGCCACCCCTTGTTACCGGCCTTCGCCCCGGCTCTGTCAACAGCCTGTTCGAGGTTATCAGCGGTAATAATCCCGAACGCCACCGGTACCCCCGTTTCAAAGGATACCCGGGCGATCCCCTTCGATACCTCCGCGGCTACATAATCAAAGTGCGGAGTGCTGCCCCTTATTACGGCTCCAAGACAGATAATCGAGTCGTATTTGCCCGACACAGCCATCCTCCGGGCCACCAGCGGTATCTCGAAGGAACCAGGCACCCAGGCTGTGTCGATGTCCTCCTCGGCCGCCTCGTGGCGCTTCAGCGAATCCAGCGCCCCGGAAAGCAGGCTCTTGCTGATAAACTCGTTGAACCGGCTCACCACTATGCCAAACCGGAAGCCCCGGGCCACGAGCTGCCCCTCGAAAGTGCTCATAACATCCTCCTTAACTACCATTTAAGTTTTTCTCCGTCAGTCCTTCACGTCCTTCAGGTCCAGCATGTGGTTCAGTTTCTCCTTCTTTGTTGTCAGGTAACGAAGGTTGTCACTGCAAGGTTCCACCTGAATCGGTACTCGTTCAGTCACCGACAGGCCGTAGCCCTCAAGGCCCACCCGCTTGGCCGGGTTGTTCGTGAGAAGCCTCATGGAAGTCACGCCGAGATCCCTGAGTATCTGCGCGCCGGTGCCGTAGTCCCGCGTGTCAGCCGGAAAACCCAGCTCGATGTTCGCCTCCACGGTGTCATATCCCTGGTCCTGCAGCTGGTACGCCTGGAGCTTGTGCGAAAGTCCTATTCCCCGCCCCTCGTGGCCGAGCATATACAGCAGCACGCCTTCCTCTTCAGCCTCAATCGCTTTAAGAGCCTCGTCCACCTGCGCTCCGCAGTCGCAACGCCTTGAGCCGAATACATCGCCCGTCAGGCACTCGGAGTGGACCCTGACCAGGACGTCGGATTTCCCGGCAATCTCTCCCTTGACCAGGGCCAGATGAAAAGCCCCATCGACGATGCTCTCATAACCGATCGCCGTGAAATCGCCGTGAACGGTCGGGAGTCTGGCCTCTGAGACCTTCCTGACAAGCTGTTCCTTCTGGATCCTGTACTTTATGAGATCCTTCACGGTCACCATCTTCAGGCCGAACTTACCCGAGATCTTCTCCAGCTCTGGAACCCTGGCCATGGTGCCATCCTCGTGCATGATCTCGCATATGACCCCCGCGGGGAAATGCCCCGCCATGCGGGCAAGGTCAACGGCCGCCTCCGTATGTCCTGCACGGGTCAACACCCCTCCGTCCCTAGCCCTCAGAGGAAACACGTGCCCCGGCTTGCTGATATCTTCAGGCTTCGTCTCCGGGTCCATCACCGCCTGGATCGTCGCCGCGCGGTCATAAGCGGATATGCCCGTGGTTATCTTCCCTTTTGCCCCTATAGATACCGTGAAGGCCGTTCCGTGGGTGCTGGTGTTCTGCTCGACCATAGCGGGTAGCTCGAGCTCATCGAGGCGGCTCGAGATACACGGCAGGCATATGAGACCGCGACCGTTCTTACTCATGAAGTTCACCACTTCAGGGGTCACTTTCTGCGCGGAGCAGACGAAGTCACCCTCATTTTCGCGGCTCTCGTCATCGACAACGATGATTATGCTGCCAGCTTTCAGCTCCTCGATAGCTTCTTCAATGGTGCTGAAAGGCATGCTCACACCTCTCTTTCTTGTCTACATCTGATCGGGAGGCATGAACCCTCCCCTGAAAAGGGCATCTTCAATCCCCGCTGCGCCAGAGCCACGGGAAAGTAACGACTCGACATACTTCGCAACTACATCGACCTCCAGATTGACTTTCGTGCCCGGACTTGCTTCTGCCAGGCTCGTGACCTCGAGGGTGAGAGGTATCACGGAAACCGAAAACCAACGCTCCCGGGCTTCAACGACGGTCAGGCTTATGCCGTCAACAGCCACCGAACCCTTTGTAACGACATAGCGGCTGACCTCGGGTGGCATCTCGATTCTTAAAACAACTGAGTTCTCCTCTCGCCTCAAGGCTGTAACTGTCCCCACAGCGTCAACGTGGCCGTTCACGAGATGCCCTCCAAGGCGGTCACCTATGCGCATGGCGCGCTCCAGATTGACCGCTGACCCCGCACGCAGCCCCCCTATCACCGTGCTGTTCAACGTCTCAGGGGTCACCTCGAAGGCGACATTGTCTTGCTTCAAGTCAACCACAGTGAGGCAGGCTCCAGAGACCATGATCGAATCGCCGACCTTTGCGCCCTCGAGCACCAGAGACGCATTCACCCTCAGCAGGCCGGACCGGCCGCCCGACGCCTCACGCACGGTCCCTTTCTCCTCCACTATCCCGGTGAACATCAGCTAACCTTCTCTCTTGGGATACGCCACTACTCTTATGTCCGGTCCACTTGCCGTTACAGAGTCAATCGATACCTGCCATGACTGGTCAACCTTCGCTACGCCGTCGCCGCCTAACATGCCGGGCGCCTCACGGCCACCGATCACCCTGGGAGCAAAGTAAAAGACGAGCCTGTCAACCAGCTCCTGCTCCCAGAGCCCCGCCGCAAGCTCGCCCCCACCCTCGACCATCAGACTGGTGATTTCCCTGCTGCCGAGAAGGCCAAGCAACAACCGCAGGTCTACACGGCCATCCGTTCCGGCTCTTACCACTTCCACTCCCGCATCCTCGAGACTCACAACCCGTTCCTGAAGCGCGTCACCCGTCACCGCTACCATAGTAGGTGCTTCCCTCACATCCGCGATCCGGCTGTCCGGCGGTGTGCGTGCCTCGCTGTCGACCACCACCCTCAAGGGAGGCCTGTCTCTGCCCTCCCCCGTTCTGGCGGTCAGCAGAGGATCATCCGCGAGCACAGTCCCTATTCCTACCATGACGGCGTCACTTGCCGACCTCATGAGGTGAACGTCACGACGCGAATCGTCGCCGGATATCCAGCGGGAATCACCGGTCCTTGTGGCTGTTTTCCCGTCGAGGCTCGCCGCGATCTTCAGCGTCACAAAGGGCATCCCGGTTGTTATTCTCTTGATATAAGCCTCGTTCTGTCTCCTTGCGATCTCGGCGTAAGGCCCGGGCAGGACCTCGACCCCGCTGTCCTTCAGGAACTGCTCGCCCCTCCCGTTGACCAATGGGTTCGGGTCGCGCATGGCGATTATTACCCGCCTGATACCGGCATCGATGATCAAATCGGCGCACGGAGGGGTACGCCCGTAATGGGCACACGGCTCAAGGGTTACGTACAATGAGGATCCTTTGGCCCTGCTGCCCGACTGAGCAATCGCGTTGACTTCGGCATGGGGCCCTCCGAGCACTTCGTGGTAACCCTCCCCTATCACTTCGTTTCCGGAAATCATCACGGCACCCACCAGGGGGTTCGGCCCTGTTGTCCCCCGCCCCAGCTCGGCGAGCTCAAGCGCGCGAAGCATGTAACGCTCTTCATCGCTGGCAGGCATTGGTTTCTCCAGGCCCGCTATAGTCTGTCTACCGGTAACACAAATCTCCATTTCGCAACGGGTCTCCGGGATGATTAAAGCGCCGGGAGAAGTCACCGGCGCCAGCGATGCCTTGAAAAGGCCTTCTCCCATCCGGACTATTACCGTCGGCCCCGGAATTCCACCGGGTCAGCTTTATAAAAAGCTCGCGGGCTATACCGCCGGTCGGGGATTTCACCCTGTCCCGAAGACTATATTCACCTGTAACAATGATAGCAAAAGCGCGTAACAGGTACAATATCCCCATTGTCGCCTTGAAGCGTTGAACAGACCTGGCGACAATCGACGCACGGAGATGGCCTTGAACGCTGCTTTCTTCATTGAAACCGGTTAAATCTCGTGTGTGCTTGCAAATTCAAGAAGAGCCATAAAGAGAAACGTATGAAAAAGCTGAGACCCGAATACATCCTGATAGCACTGGCATCGATAGCCTGGGGGTCAGGTGGAGTCTTATTCCGATGGATCGATCTGGCTGGCAAAGAACAGGTAGTTGTTGGTTTGCGAGCGCTTTTCAGCCTTCTTTTCTTCTTTGCCGTCATTGTCGCGAAAAGGGATTTCCAACTTGTTAAGCCGGGCAAACGGCCTTCACTTCTCTTGCTGGCCGGGCTTTTCTCGGGCGGGTTCGGGCTGGTCTACTTCAAAGCCCTTAATCATCTATCTATCGGTGAAGCGACATTCATCATGTACCTGGCCCCGATCTTCATCGCCCTTGCCGCACCAGTGTTTTTCAAAGAGAAGCTTGAAAACACAACAATCCTGTGCCTGGCCCTCGGACTGGGGGGGACCGCCTTTCTGGCCTTTTCCGGAACGTCGGGAAAGACCGGAGCGCTCAGCTGGGTGGGGCTGCTGTTCGCCTTCCTCAGCGCCGTGTTCTACGCCACCCAGGTTGTCATCCTGAAGACGCTCCGTGAAGACACGCCGTCCGTCACCATCGGGCTCTGGCTGGCTGCCGTGACATCGATAGTATTCCTGCCTTTCGCCCTCGTGCAGAATTACACGATCGGGCTCAAGGGCTGGTTCGCCCTGGCTGTGCTGGGCCTGTTCCATCTGGGCGCTGTTGGCCTTGTCTACCTGTACGCCCTTCGGCGGGTCAAAGCACAGCACGCCGGCATACTGGCGTATCTGGAACCGGTCAGCGCCATGGTCTTCGGTCTGATATTCCTGGCTGAGATCCCGGTCTGGCAGGACCTGGCAGGTGCCCTTCTTATCATCGCGGCAGGCGTGCTAATTATCCTTCAACAGTCCGGCGGGAAAGCTACAGGCTCGCCGGGGGACCGTGGTTGAACCGGAAGTAGAGCATTTCGGATATACTTGCAGGAGCCTATCCAACAGGACATCTGAAGGGAGTGCAGGTGAAAAAAGCAGCCTTTATGACAGCTGTGGTCGCGGTCACGATGCTTGTGCTTGCGCTGCTTCCCGGGTGCGGTGGCGACACCGGCAAGGCCAGGGATTACACCCAGAAGGGAGACAAGATCATACTGGGAATGCAAACCGAGACCTATAAGCTGAACAAAACTCTTCAGAGGATCCTTACCGACCTTTCCTCGGGGAAAATCACCGTCAGCGCGCAGGCGAAGCAGATGGAAAACGACCTGGAGAAGGCCTCGGCCGATCCGGTTGAGAAAGCGAAATCCGCCAGGGCGGAATTCGAAAAAGTGCTCGGCCTCCAGGATGTCGGGAGTTACAAGGAATACGCCACGCTCAGGATCGAGGCTATCGACAACGTGATAAAGATCATAGACGAGTCGAAGGTATTTCTCGCTTATTCCGCAGGCTTTCTCGAGACTGCCGAAAAGGGCCAGGCAGTCAACCAGCAGGAGTGGCAGGATAAGGCACAAACATTCTTCTCCTCGATCAATGAACTCGGGCAAAAGGTCAACGAGAGCGGGCAGAAAGCGGACAAGCTCAAGAAGGAGAAAAACCTCTAGGGCGCTCGAAGGTCGTTGCCGGACCCTCTGTCGAGCAGCCGCCTTATCTCCGCTGCTGAGGCGTCGATGTCCGGGCTGGAAAATATAGATGAGCCGACCACGACGGTGTCTGGGCCCGCCTCCAGGACTTCGGCGAGGTTGCCGGTCGTTACCCCTCCGTCCACCTCCACCTCGATATCGACACCGAGTTCCATAGCGTCGCGCTTAACCGCGCCTATCCTGTTAAGCATCTCGGGCATCAACTGCTGTCCGCCGAACCCCGGGTAAACACACATCACCACCACGAAATCGATTGAGGCCAGATGCGGCTTCAGCTCGAAAATGGGCACCTCCGGGCTTATCGCGAGTCCTGGTGAAACACCCAGCGCCCGTATCGCCCGTATAACGCTCTCGTTATCACGGGTGGCGCGCAGGTGAAACGCGATCCTTTCCGCCCCGGCCTCAGAGAACGCCTCGATCCACTCTGGCGGGTTGTATATCATCAGGTGGCAATCGAGGGAAACTGTAGTGATCCTCTTGATCGCGCCCACCAGTAAGGGCCCGAAGGTGATGTTCGGCACGAAATGCCCGTCCATGACATCCAGGTGTACGTAGTCGGAGTATCGTTCGATGGCACGGACCGCCGCTTCCAGGTTTGCGAAGTCCGCGTTGAGGATAGAGGGGGCAAGTTTTATCTTATTGCCCATGAGCAAAGCGCTCCTGCGAGTACGGTGTTTCCATTCGCACTGCTTGTACTTTCAGGCATAAACGGGTTCCTTCGAGCCATTCCCCCCGACGGCGATCAATACACGTACATGTTCCCATAAGGGCGGTGCGAGAACGGCATGAGCTTGATAAATTCTGCGGGGTCAACCGGCCTGGCGGAAGTCCCGGTCGACTGCGAGAACTCCTCGAGCAGGCCCTCGAGCAATACCCTGTCTTCCTCTTCCAGGGGAAACAACCTTACTTCTCTCCCCAGCTGGCTGTCCCGCACCTTGCCCTTTATGTAAATAACGCCCCCGTGCATTCCCGTTCCCACGTAATGGCCAACCAGCGGCGAGTCTCCTTCTCCAGAGCCGAGCAGCACCATGATTCCACCGGCCATGTACTCTCCAAAGAAATCTCCGGCCCGGCCACCCGCCACGATCACTGGCACCTGGTCCTTGAAAGATTTCATATGGATACCTACGCGGTAACCAATATCGCCTGTCACGAATATCCTGCCACCCCGCATCCCGTAGCCTATCACGTCCCCCGCGTGCCCTTTGACCACGATCTTCCCGCTGTTCATGGTGTTACCTACTACGTCCTGCGCGTTATCGTTTACGATAATAGTGGGGCCGTTCATGAAAGCCCCTAGATCGTTGCCTGGCACCCCGTTTATGACGATTGTGACTTTTTCATCGAGCCCGTCGCCGATATACCGCTGTCCGTTCACACCGTCGAGCACGATCTCCTGGTAGCCCCGGTCGATCAACTCACGGATGTTCTCGTTCAGGTCCCGGTAATACACTCCCTTCGCGTCCAGGGTTATCGCTTTCACGCCGGCTTCCCGCTCTTTCACCCGTTCAGTCATATCGCTGATCACCCTCACCTTCCTGCAGGCTGAACGTCCAGGATTTCCATTGTAGTAGAATCTAGGCCCAGGGCCCTCAGTCGTTCCCTGTTACCCCGCAGGCTTTCGATCGCGTTCACTCCCAGGGCGCCGAGAACCTCCTGCAGTTCATGTGCCCATGAGTTGACAAGGTTTACCAGGCGCTCCGCTCCCCAGTCGGGGTCGAGCCTTGCGGTCAGCTCCGGCCTTTGAGTACAGATGCCCCACGAGCAGTTTCCGGTATAGCACTTCTGACAGACCCTGCAACCCAGTGCGATCAACGCGGCAGTCCCTATTGCAACAGCGTCGGCGCCAAGCGCGATCGCCTTAGCCACGTCCGCGGCACAGCGGATGCCTCCGGCAGCTATGATTGATACCTCGTTCCTGATCCCCTCCTGGCGGAGCCGTTCGTCAACCACAGCCAGTGCTATCTCCAGGGGTATTCCCACGTGGTCCCTGATCACAGTCGGTGTGGCACCACTGCCGCCCCGGAAACCATCCAGGTAAATGATGTCTGCGCCGGCCCTTGCGATGCCGCTGCAGATGGCCGCCACGTTATGGACCGTGGCTATCTTGACCGATAACGGCTTGTACCCGGAAGCTTCCTTGAGCGCGTAGATGAGCTGCCGCAGGTCTTCTATCGAATATATGTCGTGGTGCGGGGCGGGGCTCAGCGCATCGGTTCCCACAGGTATCATCCGCGTGCTCGAGACATCCCTGCCGATCTTCTCCCCGGGGAGGTGACCGCCTATTCCAGGCTTTGCGCCCTGGCCGATTTTGATCTCGACGGCGACACCTGCGTTCAGATACTCGGAATGGACCCCGAAACGGCCCGACGCGCACTGGACGATGATATGGTCCCCGTAAGGGTAAAGCTCCTTGTGAAGGCCCCCCTCGCCCGTGTTCATGACCGTTCCAAGGCGCTCGGCCGCGATGGCGAGAGCCCTGTGCGTATTAAGGCTTACGGCGCCATAAGACATCGGGCTGAACATGATCGGTACGTCCAGCTTCAGGTTCTTGGCAACGGGGGTTTCCAGCCTGTAGTGGCCGTCATCTTTACCGACCTTCAGTTTTGCAGGCTTCTTACCCAGGTAAGTGCGAAGCTCCATTGGCTCCCTCAAAGGGTCGATCGATGGATTGGTCACCTGGCACGCGTCAATGAGCAGATGGTCGAACACGTTCAGCCACGGAAGATCGTTTCCCATTCCGGTGAGCATAATCCCGGAGGTCTCCGCCTGTTTCCAGATCATCTTTCGCAGGTTCACGTCCCACGAAGCGTTCTCGCGAAAAGCAAGCGGGTTGCGGGTTACGGTTATGGCATCCTCCGGGCAGAACGCCACGCAGCGGTGGCAGGCAACGCACTTAGATGAATCGGCCACAGTCCTGTCCTTGAAGTCGAATGCTCCAAAGCCGCAGTTCAGAACACATCTTTTGCACCTTCGGCAACGCTCATAGTCGATATCAACCAGGAACTCGCCTGGAACAAGGTTTCCGGGCATTACGCATCACCCTTTAGTTCGCCGACCACCGGCCGACCGGCGGGCGGCGCCCATACCCGGTCGGGAGTGGGACAGATCTGTCTTATCGCGGACTCTTCACTAGCTACATACAGGTAGTCATCTTTATATGCCGCTACGAGCGGCCTCAACTTTATGCGGTCGTTCAGCCCTATCATCCCCCTCGAATAACCGACAAGTACCGCGAACGGTCCGTTCACAAGGGCGCTCCCGTACGTAGCCCTGATCGCCTCGAGCAGTTCTTTTTCCGCGGGGTCCCCTTCCTCGTCAATGTCCTGCCAGAAAGGCGCGGCCAGGACTTTGCAGGCAATCTCGAGCGGCAGCCCGTGCTTCCTGATCAGCAGGTCAAAGAGATAAGCCATTACCTCGGTGTCGGTAAGCAGCGTGCACTGATAGCCGAACATCTCCAGGTAACGCTTGTTGATCCCGTAGGAAGATATCTCCCCGTTGTGAACCACCGCCCAGTCAAGTATGTTGAACGGGTGGGCCCCACCCCACCAGCCTGGCGTGTTGGTAGGGAAACGGGTGTGGCCGATCCAGGTGTAGCCGGAATAATCGGGCAGCCTGTAGAAAGCGCCCACGTCCTCCGCAAACCCGACGGCCTTGAAGACGCCCATGTTCTTACCGCTGGAGAAAACGAATGTCCCGGACACCGTGGTGTTTATGTTCATCACCAGGCGTACCATGAAATCTTCAGCTCCGATCTCCTGAGTCTTGCGGATATCTTCTCTGGGCTGAGCGAAATATCGCCACAGCAGCGGGGCGCCCTCTATGTGCGGGTTCGGGCTCGTGGGTATCTCCCCGGCCTCCTGCACTTCCATGTTCTCGTTAAGAAGGCTCTCGCATGCCTTTTTCCCGGCCTCGTCCTCGAACATGACATGAATCGCGTACAGGTCCTTGTGATTCGGGTATATGCCATATCCCGCATATCCCGCTCCGAGGCCGTTGCCGCGGTCCCGCATGACACCCATCGACTCGATGATCACGTCCCCACTGATCATGTGGCCGTCCTGGCTGATAACTCCTGAAAGGCCACACGCCGAGGGAACCTTCTCCCGGTCGACGTTCCACTTGCGATACTGGTCACCGAATGCCAATCTTAATCATCCTTCCCGCTAAATGTCTTCCCCAGCAGTCTTGCCAGCTCATCACCGCCGGATGTGGCAACCGGGCCCAGGCCCAGTTTGCTGCGAGCGCGCTCTCTTACCTTCCCGAGGACCCCCGTATTCTGGAACATCTCCAGCCCCTGCCGGGTCTCAGCGGGGGCAAGCCCCCGCGCAATCGCCATGCGCTTGGCCTGCTTGAAGACCTTCATCATGCCGAAGCTGTTAGGACAGAGTTCGATGCAGGTCCCACATTCAAGGCACTTCCAGATATCTTCCCCGGAAAGCACGTCTTCGACCCGGCCCTCCAGCATCGCGCCGATGATGTCGTGCGGTACGAATGTGTCATCTACCTGCGAAACCGGGCAGTCGTTGGAGCAGGAGCCGCAGGTCACACATGTCCCCATCATGCCGTAGTCGAAACCCTCCGGCAGCGAGGCTCTCAGCTCTTCGAGCTCTCTCCACCTGTCGAGAAAACTCCTAACGTCGACCCTGTGCATGTCGAGCCCCATCTCCCCCGTGTCGAACCCGAGCGCCAGCCCCAGCAACTCCGTGTAATAAAACACCGGTACGTTCAGGCCTTCGATGTCCCTCTGTATCAGGGCCTGCTGGTTATCGAACTGCTGAAAACACGCCGGGCATACCACTGTGATCGCGTCGACCTCCATCTCGTCCAGCTCGAGAAGTTTAAGACGGGCACTTGCCATCGATTCTTCCGGGCACCCGGAACGCCCGAGCGCCTCACCACAGCACATAAGCTTGCTGTTGTAGTCGAGGCTGATGGCCCCGAGGCACTCGATAAGGCGGTCGAGTTTCTGCGGTCTCAACGGATCGTCCACCCTCACTACCGGTCCTGGGCGGAGCAGCTGGCAGCCGTAGTGAGGGGCTATCCTGAGACCGTCCAGAGGCCTGACCACCTTTTGCGCTAAGACCGCGGGGCCGATCTTATCGTGAAGGACTTCGATGATGTGATAAACGGAAGCCCGGAAGTTGTACTCGAGCCCTATCTCTTTCAACCGCCCGGATACATAATTCCTGAGTTCAGTGCTTCCCTGGAAAGCGTTTATCGCCGCACGGAATGTGGAGTAACAGCCGTTACAGGCGACGAGTAGGTCTCCCCCGTGTTTTTCAGCCAGGGCGAGGTTTCGCGCCGCGGTAAGGCACCAGGCCTCCTCGGAAAGCGTCTCCACAAAGAACTTCTCGGGGCAACACGTAAACCCGTCGATCTCACGGAAGCCTACACCCAAGCGCTCCAGGACGAGCCGCATCGACTTCTCGAGGAAGGGAAACCTGTTCGGTATGGTGCATCCCCAGAAGAATATGTAATCGTTCACTGAATAATGATTTCCTTTTACTGCTCCCGATAAAGCGCTTGACGGGCATTTTAGCATTGACCTCCGGAGCGTTCAATGATTAGCGACAAACACTTCACTCATAGGCGATCAGAGCACAGGCAAATCATTCTCCAGCTCATAGGTGGTAATAATCGCACGGTACTTCTCCCACTCCACCTTCTTGTCTCTTATCAGGATGTCCATGACGTGGTCTCCGAGGCAATCGCGCAGAAGCTCGCTCTTCTCGGCCAGGCATATGGCCTCCCAGAGGTCCGCGGGCAGGCTCTCTATCCCGAGCTCCTTCCGCTCCTGCTCGCTCATCTCGTAGATATTGCGCTCGATAGGCTCGCCCAGCTCCAGGCCTTCCTCGATGCCCTTGAGGCCGGCCGCTAGCATGGCCGCGAAGGCGAGATAAGGGTTACATGCGGGGTCCGGGGATCGGAACTCAATTCGGGTTGATTTCTCCTTTCCCGGCTTGTACACGGGCACCCTTATCATGTCGGAACGGTTGCGCCGCGCCCAGGAAAGGTACACCGGCGCCTCGTAACCCGGCACCAGCCTCTTGTACGAGTTCACCCACTGGTTGGTGACAACGCATATTTCCGGGGCGTACTTCATAAGACCTGCGAGGAATGCTTTTGCCTCCCCGGTCAGGTAGTACGTGTCTTCCGGGTCGAAAAACGCGTTCTTGTCTCCCTTGAACAGCGACATGTGAGTGTGCATCCCGCTGCCGTTCTCCCCGAAAAGTGGCTTGGGCATGAAGGTGGCGTGAACACCGTGGATCATGGCGATCTCTTTTACCACCAGCCTGTAGGTCATCGCGTTGTCGGCCATTTGCAGCGCGTCCGTATAGCGCAGGTCGATCTCGTGCTGACTGGGGCCAACCTCGTGGTGGCTGTACTCCACCCCGATGCCCATCTCCTCCAGGGTCAGGACCGTCTCGCGCCTGAGGTCGCTGGCCAGGTCAAGAGGAGTCAGGTCGAAGTACCCGCCCCTGTCAAGCACCACCGGCGGGTGCTCCGAGTTGGCGAAATAGTAGAACTCCAGCTCAGGCCCTACGTAGAACGTATATCCAAGGTCCGCCGCCTTCTTGAGATTCCTCTTGAGCACGTACCGGGGGTCTCCCTCGTGTGGGCTCCTGTCGGGCTCGATGATATCGCAGAACATCCTCGCCACGGCACTGTGCCCACTGGGCCGCCATGGAAGTATAGCGAAGGTCGACGTGTCCGGCTGGGCGATCATGTCACTCTCGTCGATCCTCGCGAAACCCTGGATGCTCGAACCGTCGAAGCCCATGCCGTCCTCGAGGGCCTCCTCGAGTTCCTCCCTGGTGATCGCAAAACTCTTCAGGAAGCCAAGGACATCTGTAAACCAGAACCGTATGAACTTCACGTCGTGCTCCCGAACCGCCTCCAGGACATACTCTTTATCCTTGCCTTCAGCCATGCGTCCTCCTTCTTTATGACGGCTATACGTACATGGTCAGATTATAGGGGCCGGTTGTTTCGGAATTGTTTCGCGGCAGTGAAATAGTTGTTAAGGAAAGCGTGGCCTGTGCAGGCTCTCATGGTGCCCTGCCTCAAAGTATGAACCGGTATCCTACACCATGCACGGTCTCGATGTACTGCCGTGAGCCTTCGATCTTCGACCGCAGTCTTCTCACGTGAACGTCCACCGTGCGGGTGCCTCCGAAGTAGTCGTATCCCCAGACGTTTCTCAAGAGTTCATCCCTTGAATACGCGCGGCCGGGGGTGGAGGCCATCATCTTCAGCAGCTCAAACTCCTTGTAGGTAAAGTCCACCGGCCTGCCTTCCAGGAAAACCTGGTGCGCGTCCAGGTTTATCGTCAGTTCACCGCAATCAATGATGTTTCCCGGGCCTCCGCGCTTGAGCATCAGCACTTCCAGGCGCGCCACGAGTTCGCTCGCTCCACCCGGGCCAACTACGAAATCATCCGCGTGTTTCAGGATCTCCGGCTCAGGCCGGCTTTCCTGGTCCACGAGTGCCACCACCAGCGGTATGCGAGAGACCAATCCTCCCGCCTTATCAAGGACCACTCGTGCCATGCGTGGAAGATTTTTGTGCGGGGAGACCAGGACAACCGCTGATAAGCCATCATGAAGCGCGCCTGCCAGCCTTTCCACTCCCACCATCTCTACAGTCTCAATGCCTTCGGCCTGGAGCGCCAGGGCGAAATCCCGCGCTTGCTCGGAACCGTCGAGACACAGCGCGAATGTCCTCATCCTGTCACCTCGATCCAGCTTCATTGATGCCGCTTTCATCCCCTGAGTCCGGGTAAAAACGAGGCCCGGCACATCTCTTGTGCTCGCTGGAGCTGACCATTTTCTCCACTTTCTCGATGAGTTCCGCGTCAAACTCGGGCCGGCGACCCTCCTCCAGGGCTTTCAGGATGCCGTCGATATCCCGGTAAGTTACGCCCATCTCCCCCTCGTCGGTCTGTCCTTCCCAGAGCCCGGCGCTGGGAGCCTTCCTCAGAATGCGGTCAGGCACATCAAGCGACCTTGCGACCTCTATCAGGTCCGTCTTGTATATCCCTGCAAGGGGGAATATGTCCGCCCCGCCGTCCCCGAACTTCGTGAAATAGCCGACACTTATCTCGCTCTTGTTGCCTGTGCCCACCACCAGGTAACCCCTGGTGTTCGCCATGTGATAAAGCACTGTCATTCGAAGCCTCGGCTTCAAGTTGGCCGCTGCCGAGGCGGGCCCTCCCGGCAGTAACCGCAGAAGGCAGTCAAATGTCTGGCACAGGTCGACCGTGATGGCCTGGATCCCGTACTGTTCCGCGACCAGCCTGGCGTCCTCGACGTCCAGAGGATCGCTGTGACATGGCATGATCACGCCAAGTGAGCTTCCCCCTGCCGCGTCATGACAGAGGGCACCTACGATCGCTGAATCCAGCCCTCCGCTCAGGCCGAATACCAGACCGGCGGCACCGGCCGCATCTACCTGCAGGGTTATCCATTCAACCAGGCTCTTGATCATGTCCATTCCGCAATACCAGGGTTCCGCATTACGCGCTTTCCATGATGATACTTCATTTCTGCAGGCAACAGGTACAGGCGCCTCATCAGGCGTTCCGGCGCATAACCGCTATGAATACTCCGTCGCAGCCGTCCGCATCGGGAAAAAGCTGAAAGAAAGGAGGCTCCCTGTGGTCCTGAACTATCGGGTTCGCATCTACCGGGGCAAACTCGGGGTGATTCTCCAGAAAAGAACTGACAACGCCTCGATTCTCCCTTTCTGAAATAGTGCAGGTGGAATAGATGAGACGGCCGCCCTCGCGCACCATGATCGAAGCCTCTTCCATGAGGAACCTCTGCAGACCAGCAAGCCGTTCGATGTCTCCGGGAAGCTTCCTCCACCGGATGTCCGGCCGACGGCCCAGTGTCCCCAGCCCCGAACAGGGAGCGTCCAGCAGCACCCGGTCAAATCGATCGTTGATGAGCCCGCTGACAGACGCGGCGTCCGCCTCCCTGGCCTGTATGGCGGAATTCCCGAGCCGGCTCGCTGATTCCAGGACCTGTTCGAGCCGCCGGGGGTTGATGTCGAGAGCCAGCACTCTTCCCCGGTTGCCCATGAGTTCCGCGAGATGGTTCGCCTTTCCACCGGGTGCCGCGCACATATCCAGTACCTGCATGCCTGGTTCCGGTGATACCGCGTGACCGACCATCATCGACCCCTGGTCCTGTAATGCAAAATACCCCGCACGGTATTCATCGGTCTCTCCAATCGCGCCCCCTCCTGTTACAAGAAGGCCTTCCGGGGCCAGTCCAGACAGTATTACCTCAAAGCCATCCCCCTTCAGTGATGTCGCCAGTGAATCCCGTCTGGTCATTTGCAGGTTGCATCTCAGAGACGTCAACGGTGGCCTGTTGTCAGCGGCGCATATCGACTCGGCCCTTTCAAAACCCAGCTCAGCGATCCACATCTCTGCAACCCAGCGAGGATGCGAGTGGCGAGCCTCCAGATAGCCGCAGGGGTCTTCCCGGGGGTCCGGGTACCTGACGTCATCTTTTCCCCTGATGAGCGCGCGAAGGACGCCGTTCACATATGAAGCCTTGCCCTGCCCCACGCGCCCCTTGGCGGACTCAACAGCAGTGTCGCACGCCGCATAATCGGGAACAAGGGTGAACATGACCTGGTACGAGGCGATTCTCAGTATCCAGAGTAGCCAGGGGTCAAGCTCATCAAGTGGGCGGTCCGAAAAGAAACCGAGCGTGAAGTCCAGTGTTCCCAGCATCCTGACCGTTCCCTGGACAAGTTCCGTAACAAACGCCCTGTCCCGGCGATCGAGCCCGGAGCCCCCGAGTCTTGATGCCAGCAGGGTGTTCAAATATGCGTCCTTGCGCTGATAATCCAGCAGGACCTGTAGGGCGATTTCGCGCGAATCAGCGCCCGGCATAGAAAGGCCTCCTGGATCGGCGCGGCCTGTCAACGCTCAGGAGAGAAGCGCTCGCTGATCTGGATACGCTGTCCCCTGGAGAATTCCGCTGCGCTCATCCGCGATTTCCCTTCCGTCTGTAATAGAAGCGGTTGGATACAGGTCGTCCCGGTATTCACCAGGAATCCTTCCTTCCCCATCAGCATCAATGTTCCCGGCTCGTCCTCCTGCGGGACATCGGTTACCCGTGCTGTCAAAACCTTCACGCGCTTCCCCCTGAAATACGTGTATGCTCCCGGGTCCGGGTCCAGTGCTCTGACAAGCCTGCCAATCTTCTCGGCCGGCTGGCTCCAGTCGATGTTTCCCTCCCCGCTCCGGATCGACGGCGCGCTGGTGGCCTTCCCCTCTTCCTGTGGCACGGATTCATGGCGGCCGGCCCCTATCTCATCCAGAGTCCGCACTAGCAGGCGGGCCGCCAGTCGTGAAAGCCTCTCACGTAATGTTCCCGCCGTATCATCCTCGTACACCGGCTCCTCGATATGCATCAATATGTCCCCGGAATCCAGCCTATCGGTCATCTTGACGGTAGTAACGCCGGTTATGCTTGCCCCGTTCATTATCGCACGTTCGATCGGAGCGGCACCTCGATACCTGGGAAGCAGAGACGGATGAACGTTCACAAATCCATTAGCCGGTTTTTGCAGAAGCCATTGAGGGATCAATCCACCATAAGCGACGACCACCCCGATATCCCATGTCACGTCACGCAGCAATCCTTCCAGCGGGGCTTCAATCAGATGTTCCGGCTGCAGGAGTCGAAGCGACCTTTCGCGAGCCATTTCAACCACAGGGGTGGGGGCCGGTGTCAAACCCCTGCCTGCAGCCCGGTCTGGTTTTCCGACCACTCCGACGACTTCGTGATCGCTTTCCAGCAGGCGCTCCAGGGATGACAGAGCAAACCTGTCGCTCCCGAAAAAGAGTACTTTCAAAGCCGCTCCAGGGACTCGTGCGCTCACCTGCTAACGCTGGAGCTCAAGGTCCCGGTACTCCTCCAGCGCCTGCCTGCGTTGCTCGCCTTCACAACGGTCTATTATCAGAATTCCATCCAGATGGTCGCACTCATGCTGGAACATCTGGGCCATAAGCCCCCATGCTTCAATGATCATCCTCTGGCCTGAAGGTGCGGTGCATTTGAGTTTCACCCTTTCACCGCGAGGGATTTGAACCGATATTCCGGGTAAGCTCAAACAGCTTTCCTCCAGGGGTTCCTCGCCGTCGGACTCGACTATCTCAGGGTTGACCAGGTGCCGTACCCCATATCCTATGTCGTAGACAAAGAGCCTTTTCAGTACGCCTACCTGGGAAGCCGCGAGCCCGAGGCCGGAGGCCAGGTGCAGCGTCTCCCCCATCTCCTCGACGAGTTCCTCTATCTCTTTGTCCAACGTGTCGACATCGCGGCATTTTTCGCGGAGTACCGGGTCTCCAAGCGTCCGGATCTCCATGGCTTACTCATACACCTCCGGCTACAGGCCAGCTTCCTTCCTCAGTATATCCGCCCTGTCGGTTCTTTCCCAGGTAAAACCCTCTTCCTCTCGTCCGAAGTGCCCGTAGGAGGCGGTGCGCCTGTATATGGGGTTTAGAAGCTTCAAATCCCTTATGATCGCCGCTGGTCGAAGGTCGAAATGGTTGCTTATAAGCTCTCGTATCTTCTCGATAGATACTTTTTCCGTCCCGAATGCTTCGCAGCTCACCGACACCGGGTGGGCTTTCCCGATCACGTAAGCTATCTGAATCTCGAAACGGTCAGCCAGGCCCGCTGCGACGACATTCTTGGCGACGTAACGCGCAGCGTAGGAAGCTGACCTGTCAACCTTTGTGGGGTCCTTACCGGAAAAGCATCCTCCACCGTGCCTGGCCGCCCCACCGTATGTATCCACGATTATTTTTCTGCCGGTCAATCCGGTGTCGGCCATCGGCCCTCCCTTCTCGAACCGCCCGGTTGGATTCACCAGGAGGACAGGACTATCGTCAAGGTATTCGGGCGGGACGATTGGCTTTACGACATGCTCGAAAATGTCCGGTTTCATGAGGTTCTCTATGTCCACATCCGGATGATGCTGGGCGGATACGACGATCGTTTTCACGCCGACAGGCCTGTAACCATCGTACTCGACCGTCACCTGTGTCTTGCCATCCGGCCTGAGGTAAGGGACAACTTCAGCTTTCCTTACGTCGGAAAGCCGGAGTGCCAGCTTGTGGGCAAGCATTATCGGCAACGGCATCAGTTCCTCTGTCTCATTGCACGCGAACCCGAACATCATCCCCTGGTCCCCGGCCCCCTCCCTGTCCAGGTCGTCATTCTCACTCTCTCCCCGCCGCTCCTCCAGCGAGTGCTCCACACCCTGGGCTATATCTGGTGATTGCTCATCGATCGAGGTCATCACTGCACACGTCTCGTAGTCGAAACCGTACTTGGCCCTCGTGTACCCGATATCTTTTATGGTATCCCGGATGACCCTCGGCATATCCACGTACGTCACGGTCGATATCTCACCCGAGACTATCACCAACCCGGTAGTTACCAGCGTTTCGCAAGCCACTCGCGCTCCTGGGTCATCCTTGATGATCGCGTCCAGGATCGCGTCACTGATCTGGTCCGCAACCTTATCGGGGTGGCCTTCGGTTACCGATTCCGAGGTCAACAGGTTCAGTCCATCAGACATATTTCTGCCTCCAGCTCTAAGAACGTGCCAGATGCTATGCCCCTTTCCTGAGTATGGGAAAGGGAAATACTGGCCACCTGCGGCGTCTGCAACGGCATAGACTACCACATTAGCTTATCGATGGGTATCCTCGAATGGTCATCAGGCGCCGATGAGTCCGTTCAATCACTGGGTCGGCGTTTTCAGCTCTTTGGTTATGAAGTCGCCGTTCATCCCGTCGACCATCACGTGCAGGACCTCCGCCCCTATACGCGGTTCCCGGTACACAACGTCCCATATCCACTTGTACTTCGGGGCAGGCATCGCCTCGGCGAGCGCGTCATAATCAGCCTTGCAGCGGAGAACCGCGTGTACGTTCGCATCCGGGTGAGCGTCGAGAAAATCGCCACCGCCGTTCCTCAACGCCACGTTGTAAGCCTCCGGAGAATCGACCCTGAAATCCTCTGGTTTATTCTCCCTGTATATCTTTCGTCCCTTGTCGCTCCCCTTGTTGCCTCCCGGAGCATTGGGCCACACGTTCCCGCGGTTATAGATCACGAACATCTGGGAGTTTTCCTCCGGGGTAGGCGAGAAGAAGTAGACCTCCCAGATCTTCGACTTCCCCACCCTGTTTAAGCCGTCCGGGTCATCGTCACGCATCTCGATTACCCAGTTCTTGCTCTGCCATTTATTGGCCGCGGCCTTTGTGTACTTCGCGGCTTCATAAGCAGTAACCGCTTCAGGCCTTCCCCCTGTTTCATCCGTCACAACATCCTTTTTATTGCTTCCGCAACCTGAAGCCATTACCAGCGCAAGCAAAACGCATAACACCGAGATCAAGACGACTCTAGTCACACGCATAAACCATCACCCTCGAGTTAAAAACCATCACTTATGACTCCCTCGCAGATTCTCCGCGGCTCCGTTGTTGTCAATATTCTACATCACCCGGTTCCTGCTATCACCTTTTCCCCCCTGCTATCGTTTACGCGTTACGCTGACAATCACGCTTCCACCAGTTAGACTGTTCCAGGGTGTGGGAAGTTCAAAATATCCGCCGGGAAGGTGGCTATCCCCAACGGAGGCCTCGAGGCATGTATACATCAGCACTTCCCCACCTCAACGGATTCCTGAGTGCTACAAGGATTCTAAAAGCGCGCGGGAGTCAAATATCAGCACCCCGTCGATCTCGACCGGCTTCTTTAGCGCGGCAAACGAGCGTGCAAGGTCACCTGCAGCCCCGCCAGAGCGGTACCTGAGAACCAGGTAATGCGGCCTCAACGATTTTATCTGCGCCTTTGCCGTGTCAAAGGTCACATCCGAATCCATCAGATAGATGGATTTTCCACCTTCACTTATCAGTTCATTTCCCGTCGCCTCTTTCGGAAGCAACGTCATGCTGCCGGGGTGGTAGCTGTCCAGGTAGAAAGCCAGGGGAGGGCTCAGGTCGGCCAGCTTCAGCGCGACCGTTCCCGATGCCCCTGTCCTCCTGTTGATGTAGTCGGCCACCTGCCTTTCCCTTTGCGCGCTTAAATAACTCCGATCGGACTTCATGAAAGACGCAAGCCCGACCGGAACACTCAGGCCCAGTGCAAGAAGCAACACCCCGATCACCGATGCTGCCGCGATCGAGCGGTACTTCACGGAAAATACGCGGTAAGCCTCAGATACGCCAAGACCCGCCAGCAGCGCGAACGCTGGCAGAACCGAATAAACCATCCAAGGGGGTTTACCGAGCGAGATCGATAGCAGGAGATACGTCAGAGCTATCCAGACGACCAGGAATATCCCGTTCTGACGAGGTCCGTCGTCTTCCCCCATCAAGGCCCGCTGCCCCGTTCCCTTTAATGACCACCCGACCGCTATTACTCCAGTAAGTACGAGAAAAAGGAAAACCCATCCGAGATCGTGGGGGAGGTTCTTTATGTAATAGTACCAGGGTTGGCGCCAGTTCAGCGATTCTGTGCTGCGCCCCAGAAAGAAATTGGTGAATTCCCCAGTAGTGCTCGAAAAGAACACGTACCACCAGCACGAAAGGACCAACCCCGTCGCAACGCTCTTCAAATAACCGATCAGCCTGACGCGCCTCCTGGAAAGCAGAACGAATATCAATAGCGCTAGGAGAACGAATACGAATATCTCTTTTGTCAGCATCGCAAGACCGAGAAATACGCCTGCGACCAGATACCTGCTCCTGAAAAAGAACAGCAGGAACAGCATCAAGAAAAGCAAGGTCAACGATTCCTGTTTCACAAACGTATCGTAGACACGCGCGGCCGGCGCCAGCGCAAACAAGAACGCGGCCACCAGCGCGGCTGTATCTCCGAACCAATCCCGGCCGCAGAGGAATATTGCCACCACGAGAAGGGCCGCAAACATCAACGACATGAGCTCCATTGCTACCGACAGTCCATCGCGACCGGTGCCTGTGGCCTTCGCGTAAAGGATCCCGAGACCGGTATACATGGGGGGATGGCGGTAGAAGTTCCCGAAGAACGAGGTCTGGCTCTCGGCAGTATAGCCCTTTGCGCCATCCATCATCGAGTTGATGTTCCAGGCCTCGTCGTAGATGAGAACATGGCCCAGGTTAAACACCCGCAGGAACACCACCAGAACGAGGATCAAGAGCAGTATCGCCACTACCGCTTTTTGATTCTTCCACCTGCTCATCAACATGCTCGCTTTCTCATGCCTGGCGACCTGCTTCGAGCCGCCATAACAAGAACCCGGGTTGGCCCGCTATGGCTGTCCCGGCGGCCCCTTCATAGACATATTTTCCAGATAGCCGTGTGAGTCCTTTTCCAGGTTCCTTCTTCTCCTCTCGCATGCCAGTCCGGTAATAGGGTCCAAAACGTAAAGCCCCACGCGTCCGGGCACCCCCCGGATCGTTGTTACCCGCAGGCGAGTTGCCGGGCCATGCTATTATCTGGCCCGCGCCTTTGAAAGATACGTGGAAGTCCTTGCAAGGAAATCAACGCTATTATGTAAAATATATGTTAGCGGTGGGTTAAACTACCCGGCTTCAACCGTCGATAGTTAAGCATGACCGTAACTGAATGACCTGGGAGCGTTACGACGATTTGAAAAAATGTGAGCTCTGTGGCCTGGCAAACCCTGAAGAAGCCCGTTTCTGTATGAAATGCGGAAAAGACCTTGATGCATCCGGCATGCAGAAGGCTCCTTCCGGTACGCCCGAGTACGACAGTTTCACCCCGGCAGGCTCTGAGAAATCAGCTCCTTTGAGAGGTGGACACCGAGCCTCCGAAGAAAATACGGTTCGGGGAACTCCGGCCGGGGAACAGCCTCCCCCACCCGTGCCGGAAGACACGTCCATGACTGCCAGCGCTGGCTTTGACGTCGAGCCGACGGAAATACACCCGTCGGGAGCAACCACCGACTTCAGGTCCAGGCCGAAACACTGCGAAATATGCGGAGCCTCCAACCCCCGGGACCAGAGATTCTGCAAGCTCTGCGGACGCGAACTGGAGGAAGCCGGGCGTGATGAGGCCGTATCAGCCGGTCAGAGTGTAGAAAAGTTGACCACCGTTCCGGAGCCTTCGGAGCCCGCCTCCGGGCAGAAACCCGTACTTCCTGTCGGAGATGGGACCGATTCGATCCCCACAGAACTCGATGCAGAGGTATCGCGATCCGAAGAAGCCGTCATCATCCCCGAGGCCCCGCACAAGCAGAAGTTCTGTGATAGATGTGGTAACTCCAACCCCCACGACCAGAAGTTCTGCCGTCTCTGCGGCCAGCCATTCGACGAAGAACTCCAGGACGAAGATGGACCATCCCCCGAGCCGATCCCCTTGATACCATCGGATCAGAACTACTACGAACCTTCACACATGGCTTCACTGACCCCTTCGTTCAGCGATTTCCACGAGGACTCCCAGGCCCATTCTTCCAGAAAGCGGAGTAGGGGAACGCGCGAAAGCCGCATTCACTGGGGAGTGAGAGAATGGTTGACCCTGATAGTCGCGACCGTCATCGTCATCGTGCTGTTATGGCTGTTCGCATTCGGAGGAGCGAAGAACTTGTTTGACAGCAAGGCGGATAGTATCGGCAAAGCCGACAGGACCATGCTGGGCCTGCGCAGCTTCCAGTTATCAGCAGTCGTGACGCTTGAAAGCTCCAGTTCAGGTTTGACCGGGGGCAGCGGGTATGTGAACTACGAGTCCCCGGATCGGTCCGCGTATGACATCAACGTGACCGCACCAGGCAACAAGCCTGTTCGCGTACAGCATATACAGGTCAAGGACCGGCCCTATATCTTTGTCGATGGCAGATGGCAGTCCTCGGATCCGGCCACCACTGGCTTTGAAGTCGGAAGGCTGTGGAGTGGGTACTCGGGCCTGGAAGACCTCGGAAGCCAGGCGTTCGGCGGTTATGACTGCTTCCACTACAAATATCGCATCCCCCCGGAGACCATAACCAGATTGCTCGGGGTATGGCAGCCGACCGGGGTCAGTGACGCCGTCATGGAAGCCTGGATAGATAAGTCCAGTTCTCGCATCGTCCACCTGAAGGCGGAGGTTTTCAACCTGAAGATGGACGGCGAGAGGTCAAGAGCAGCACTCCTGTTCGACCTCGCAGCAACCGGTCAGGACTACAGGATCGTCGCCCCTATCTGAGAATGTCAAACCAGAAAGCCGGTACCGGGCGGGCCCCTCAGTTGATGGCTTTTTCAAATCGCTGGCCTTCATATACCTTTATGTCCCTTCTGGCCAGCTCTGAAAGGAACCCGTCGGGATCAACACAGCCTTCCGGAGCAAGGACCCCCTTGACCTTGATCTCGCCACGACCAAGCATGAGTGCTCCGATAGCCAGCGGTACGCCGGTGAGCGCATTCATATGGTCCGCTGCCCCGTAAGTCACCTGTCTCCAGACCCCCTTCTTCTTGCCTGACACGTCTACCCTGATAGCCGAGCAGGGGTTCTCAGGCTTGCCGATCCGCGAAAGCACTGGAAGCAGTGCCTTGATCAGCTTCCCGGTCCTGTCCTTGCGATTCACCGTCGTGGTGAGGCGGAGTTTTGCAATCCATATCGTGATGCGGTTGAGCTCCTCTTCGGAAAGGCCCCCCTTGAGCGTCACGGTGCGCGCCTGCATGAACCTGGGGATAGTAACCGGTTCAGGATGCCCGAGATGATACACGTAGATCTCGCCGACCGGCTCGGGAAACAGTATCTTCTCTCGCTCACTGCCCGCCTGGACCTGCTTCATCCGTCCGTTCTGGAACGAGGGCACGAATCCCGTGAAGATATGAATCGTATGCAGGACCACCGCGTAACCCTCTGAATCTGACGCGCTCCCGCCCCATGCGACCGCTATCTCTTCGACCTCATCAAGGTCATCAGCGCCCTTCTTCGCGAGGATGTTGGAGAGCCCGGGTGTCCAACCGAGTCCGGTGAGAACCGTTACGCCCTTTTTCTTCGCCTCTTCATCCAACCCGAACACTGCTTCAGCCGCATCATAGTCATCGCAGATGCTCACGTAGCTGACCCCCGCCTCCACCGCTGCTTTCGCAACCTTGAACTCGTACTTGTAGAAGGGGCCGATCGCGCTCGTCGCGACGTCGTAGCCCTCTATGGCCCGCACAAGCTCACTCGCGTTGTTGGCGTCCACTTTCATCGCCTTACACCTTGCGCCCAACTCTCCGGCCAGCAGTTTCGCCTTATCTTCGTCGTAGTCGGCTATCATCAACTCCTCGACCTCGTCCTGGCGCGCGAGGTCCCTTACCGCGTAGCTCCCCATGTCCCCTGCACCACCAAGAGCAATTATCTTCATTTCTACCCCCTCAGTTAGCCGTTGATACCTCATCTCTCCCGTTAACGGGAGCCTGCCGATCTATCGCCAACGTGCCTGATACCCTTTGGAGCCCTGACCCTGACCTCTGCGATACCGCCCTTCTTCTTTTCGACGCGTACCTCTATGAAGCCCCCAGGCACGGGGACACGCCCCTCTACCCAGTCCAGGTCGCCCAGGAAAGGGTCGACCCTGTAGCTGCTGTAACCAACACCAGCCGGCCTTATACCGAGTACGTACTTGCTCAGCAGCGGTACGACCCCGGCGGACCAACCATGACAGAGAGAGCAATAGTGATTATCCACTTCACCATCCCGGCCCATCCACTCCCAGAAGGTTGTGCCCGGTTCCTTGCTGACCATGTTGCCCCAGCAACGCCTTATCAACTCCAGTGCGCCTTCTCCGTCACCGGACATGAACCTCGCCAGTACCTCGTAGTTGTTCATGAAAGGCACAACTCGTTTGTTGTGCGGCAGGTAACCGGGTGTGGACCGCATGTAAGGCGTGTCAACGTTTGAGGAGCCCCACTCTTCCCACATGTTGGCACGCATGTATTCAAGGATAGACTTCACGTCCTGCGGCTCCCCTGCCAGGCCGGACACTATCGCCAGGGAGTTCCCGTCCTGTGGTGCCCTGCGCCGATCGGTCGTGGTGTCCACGAACACCCTTCGCTTTTCGTCCCACAGCTCTCGTTGTATTACCTCGCTCAACCTGTACGCGCGGGATATGTATCCCACCGACGCCTCGTCGTCTCCAAGCTCGTGCGCCAGAAAGGAGGCGCTGTTCAAAGCCCAGTAGTACATGACGTTCGTATATGAGGGTTTGCCCAGGCGCGGGAACGTGTAACACCACTCCATCATATTTAGGGGTGTCTGCCTGAACAGTCCCCCCCTGCATTGTGAATGAAGATAATTCAGCGCCTTCCGAGCCACTGGAAAGAGTTCTGCAAGCGACTCACCATCGGCAGTATGAAGGTAATACTGGTAAAGACAGACGACCCACCATGCGACGTAGTCACCGAAAAACCCGCTGACTACCCTGCCCGCCAGAGGACCGGGGCTGCAGGCGGGTATGTATCCGTTTCTCGCCTGGCTGGATGCGAGGGAAGCGAGCGAGTCCCTTACCGCCTCGAAGTTGTTGTTACTCACACTTATCGCGGCAGCCATCGGCCCGATGTCACCGGTCCAGATGAGCCGGTCCCTTTTGGCGCCGTCTATCAGCACCCAGTCGCCCTGCCCGATCTTGCTTTTCCCGGCGAAGCCACCCGTGGATGGTCTTACTGTGCACATCTCGATGGTGTGAAGGCCAGCGAACCACGCGCGGTTCAAAAGGTCGTCGCTCGAAAGGAAGTATCCGCAATTCCCGGGGCTTTCCATAAAGTGCGGAGTGTAATCGAGCCATACCTCCCCGAGCATTGCCCGCCCCCGTAACTCGGGGTAAAGCCACAGGTAACGGAAGCCTCCGTAATGAGGAAGCTCGAGTGGTTCTTCTCCACGTGAACCCAGCCGTCTGTACTTGATGGTCGGGTCAGCTTTTGATGCGGCCCCGGCGAGGACCGGGTTTACCAGATGAGTCAGCGACTCCACTGCCTGGGAGCCTATTCGCCTGCCACCCCCGGCTCCAAAGGCGAGGTGTACCCTTCCACCCACCTCTTTACCGAAATCTATCAGTACCCCCATCCGCCTTGCAGCTGAGCCGCGGATCTCCAGGCCGGAGGTTGAGGAATAAGGATGCTTCTCCAGCGCTTTGCCGCTTGCATCGGTTACGGCCAGGGTTTGAGGCTCAACCCTGCGTGAGCCAGGCTCCATCCAGTAGCCCTTTATGGCGCTTGTTTCTCTTAGAATCCCGGCCACGCCTCCCCCCCGGTCAGAGTCCGTTCGTCTCATCGCCGCCGGCACCCTCCGATGGGCCTTTCCCCGGGATTTCACGTTTCCCTGGCATCCCTTTTCAAGGCCAAATGATAGGATATATCAACGGCCTGACACAGACAATCAGCCTATATAGCGAGGCGGGGGCGCCGGGTGTCGCTAGACTCGCGCAACGAACTGGACGCGACGGGTATCCTCACTGACCGCGTCTAATCCCTTTGCGTCATATGCTTCAACTGCCTTGAACCCCGCCCTGCCGATTAACTTGACAACAAGCTCGAGGTCGTAAGATCTCTCCTGGTGCAACTCCTCGCTCATGCGGTATTTGTCACCGTCAACCTTAATGAAATTCGTCATTCTCAGCGTGTTTGTCCGGGATCGCTCGTCCCAGTTCATCTCCCAGATTGATAACCCTCTGTCTAGGCGGTGCACCAGCACGGAATCGCCCCACTCGCAGGCAAGCTCCCTGGTCGTATTCATGTCGAAAACGGCGTGGCCGCCTGGTTTTATGTTAGAAGCAAAGCGTCGCAGTGTCTGCTTGAGATCAGATTCGCGTGTCAGGTAATTCAAGGAATCGAAGTTACAGGTCAGGATGTCCACAGGTTCCGGCAGGGCGAGCCTGGTGAAAGGCTGCTCCAGGAAAACGATATTATTATGCGTGTCCCTTTCGCGGGCTACATCCAGCATCCACGCAGACCTGTCAACGGCGTAAACCCTGCTGCACAGGCTCGCTATGTACTGTGCCGCAAGGCCCGTCCCGCAGGCGATGTCCGCTGCAACCTCGAATTGCATGCCGTATCTTCTGGAAAGACGTCCGAACACTTCCTTCCAGCATTCAAAGGCGGCGTTCCCGATCAGCTCATCGTAGATGAGCGCGAGATCGCGGTACGGCTTATTGAATGCAGGTGCGTTTGCCACGGCTGTTCCTTGTTCTCACACTTGCGGCGACGATAGGATTATCTCCCGCCTCGCCCCTCTGCTCAAGCGCTTTCGGCCTGAGAGGTACTAACTCGATACGAATCATGGTGGCACGAACCTGACAATTCGTACTTGCCGTTCCCGAGCATTCAGAGTAACATTTCAATCACATTCAACCCGTTCATAGCGAGTGTCTGGATACGGGTGATATTTACTTGAACAACAAGGTGGATACATGTAGGCGCAATGCTGGAGGGAGGAGTGGTCACGTGAAAGAGAGAAAAGCCAGAAAGTTTGAGAAAAAGGCGAGCAAGCTCGATGAAAAAGCGAAAAAGGTGAACAAGAAGTCAGCCAAAGCTACAAAGAAGGCTGATAAAGCCAGGTCTAAGGTCTCGTAGCGTAAGCGCCCCGGGCCGGCCGCGGGGACCCCTTCATGCTTGCTGTTTCGAATACATGAGGGGGTCAATGCCTTGCGCCGGTCCTGATGGTCGTTTTTCTTCATCACGTTGGCAGGAAATTCCTGAGAGGGTAATTGTATTTCACCCCCCGTGTTGAATAGCTGTATGGTTGATTCCACACTGTGGGGCTGCATGCATCGAGAGACCGATATCGGTTGGCCTGATCTCTATTAACGGGCTTATCGCCGGCCCCAGAAGGTTCGGCAGGTAGCTCCGGTGGCAAGACATGAGAATGTGCAGGAAATGTGGTTTCCCCCGCAGGTTCGCGAGATACTTCGACTGGCGCAGCGACGGGACGATCCTGAGCACGGATTTCACCCACACCTGGACCCGGATCTGCTTCCTCGAGTTAGGCGAGCTTGAGTCAATCCTGAAGGAGCTGTCTGACGCTATCGGAGTCTCGATAGACCGGTTCATCGTCGAGGCTCATAAGAACATCGGCAAGGTCATAAATGCCAATCTACCCATCCGGCACATCAAGCGAATCCCGAGCAACAGGCTTCTTCGCCCCCAGTGGTTCGCAAGGGCATTGATCCGTTTCGCGAGTAACTTAGCCGCGGGCCTGGGTGATGGAAGGATCAGCGTCGATGAATACCGGGCGGGAGTGTCTCTGGTGCTTCGGATATCTGATCCCTGCCTTTATCCCATGCTGGTCGGAAGCGCTCTTGGGATCTACGAATCGGTTGAGGAAATGCCCGCCGCGATTGCTGAATATGGCATAGAGGATGGCGATCTCGTTATACGAATGCGACACGCCAGAAGCAGGTCAGAATCTGAGAGACGTCTGTTCCTGGAAGAACCAGCGCCCGGCGTTGGGCCTCTGTCTCACGAGAGATGTACCGGCTGTGGTGCACCTCTCCCCGCCTCCAGGGAACTCGGATGGGATGTTGAAAAAGGGGTCATCAGTAACCTCGTCAGCGGGAACCGGGAGGTGGTGGTAGGGGTCGAATCAGTCAACGCCACGCTGCGAGAACTCGAGAAGGAGCTCGGCGAGGAGATCTCGAGCATCCTCTTCAACGCTCAGAAGAGGTTCAGCACCAGAAGGCTCGAGTTGGAACAGGTAGTTGAAGCCCGGACATTCTGGGATGGGTACCTCGCCGACATGGCCCTGCGAGGCCTTGGCTTTCCACATCGGTTCACCCATGAAGGATCCTCTATATCCGTTGAGATATCCAACGCGTATAACCAGGACCTCTACGCCGCGAAGCTGTCCGCAGCAATGGAGAAGTTGACCGGGGGCAGTTCCGTCATAAGCTGGCAGCGGCGCGAGCGGCACATGAGCGAGTACACTATCAGTGAAGCTTCCAGGGCTTCTTCGTGACACGAGCGTGTTATCAGGCTTTTTCCCCGCACGGGAGAATCATCTGTCAGCTCAGGTAAATCCTGCGGGCGCGTCAGCGGCGCACGAGTCTGATCCTCCTGCAATTCGAGTGCCAAACAGAGAGAAGGTCTTCTTCAGGACGCCTTTTCCGCAGGAAGGGCACATTTCCCCGCTGGCATCCTCGCTTATCTTCTGCAGGCGCTGTGACTTTTCGCCACATCCGTCACATCGATACTCGTAGATCGGCATCCCGCGCCCCTCCAGTCCATCACCAGCGATAAACGCTCAGGACGGTATGAAGTCTGCCTCGCGAACGGCCTCCAGCCTGATAGCACCCTCCGTACAGACGACCTGGCACAACCCGCATCCCATGCATAAGTCAGCATTTACCTCGGCTCCTCCGGCCTGTTCGTCCAATGACAGGGCCTCGAAGTAACACCGCTCAAGGCAATCGCCGCACCCCGTGCACAACCCGGCATCCACTCTCGCGCTGTACCTGCTCGGATCGCACATGTTGAGCTTGCGGTTGATTATCAGCGGAAATACCATGCAGCAGTCGTTGCAGCAGTTGCATATGAAATGGCTGTCCTCTGCGCGGTTCATCGTGGTATGGATCAACCCTGCCTCCTCCGCCTTCCTCAGCAGCTCCAGGGCTTCCTTCCTGTCGATCTGACGTCCGCTGCCGCGTTCGATGGTGTATTCCCCCGCCTTGCCTATCTGCAGGCATATCTCAACCGGCCTGTCACATTTCCGGGCGGTCAGGCGGCAGGTGCAGTTTGTCACGGCAATGGTTCCCGCCTTGTCGATGATCTGTCGAACATCCTCGTAGGCAAGAATCTGCTGACGCGCTCCTACAGCTTCGCTGACAGGCACGATGCGGGCCACCGGCCTCGGAAGCAGTTTCTCGACCTTCTCAGAAAAATCGGGCCATTCTTCCTCCATGTAGCGCTGCCAGAGGTCGAGGTACTCCCGTGGCGCATCGGGCCACAGAATAGAGGCGTCGTGAAACTGCATCAGGTCCCGGCAGAGCCTGTAAAGGGTCCCATCTGGTGTCTGCTTCTTGAATGCGAGGCCTTTGTAGAAGAGGGTGTCCAGCATACCCTGGACCTCCACCTCGTCTCTGCCGTACTTTTCCGCTAGCGTGGCCGCGGTGGCAGGAAGAGCGAGCAGTATTTCCGCCTCCCGGGGGTCGGCCACCATCGCGAAAAGCTCCGGTATCAAGGTCGAATCGCCCATGAATATCCTCTCGGCCAGCTGCCTGTACAGATCCGCTTTTTCCATTTCTCCAGAACCCCTTTCTCGTCGCCCGGTAGAATCTATATGATACCAGCAATCCTTACTTTCCACCGATGATAGTTGGCTGTGAAAACCGAACCCAAGGCCGGACACCTGAACAGCAGGGCCTGTCTCGATGCTCAAACAGGCCCGAGTCGATCCCGGTTCGCGTACTGATATCACATCTATATTCGCGCCTTTAGAACAGGTACAATGAATCGAGGACAAGGGCAGGGCTACACACAATCCCTATGACTGTATCTCCTTATAAGTCTTAAGGCTTGAGGACGTTCTACCGATGTTAATGTAGCCAGGAAAGTAATTCGCAGGGGGGTAGGAATGTCCGGAGAGCCTGCTGGCGCTGAACAGGAAAAAGCCTTGAAGCGGTTCCCCATAATCTGGTGGTGGCCGTTCATCGTTAGCGCCTTCTGCCTTCTCGGCCTTTTCGTCCTTTATTCCTACTCCGGCGATATATTCGAGTTCATGAGCCCTGAATCTGCGTCAAAGTACATATTTATTGTTGCCACGCTACTGATTTCTCTCTATATCATCTCTGTGCTTGCTACCGGGGTCCGATACCTTCACCGACGTCGCTATAAGCTCGCCGCCGAGGAGAAGGAAGTCACCGTCAATGAGTAGGCGCACCGCTGAGTTTGCTTCAGTTATTCTATGCGTCGCGATGCTGCTCGGGATCGCAATTCCCATGTACCAGAAAATCGTAAATAAGGCAAGTTCGGTAACGGCTCAGCATAATCTCGATATCGCCAGAAAAGCCGTCGACCAGGCCCTGATGGAGGCCTCCACGTCTACCGGGGCTACATACTCGGGTATTGACGCGGCCTTCCTCATAAGTGTCTCCCCCGAAATCATCTGGAAAGACCTGCCGCAGGGGTCCCAGTTGCAGGCCTACGATAAGCTCGATTCACTGCAGAAGAAATCGATATTCCTCGTTCCGGCTGAGAACGGCAGTGAACTGTATCTGTTGGCGATTACCGTGGACCGGAAGATCATCTATTCCCGCGGCGTTGATGGGGCCTGGGACAATGATGTAACGGTTCCATACAAAGAAGGGTTACCCGGCCTGGTTACTGTATCGCAGTAAACCCGGCTGGAGGAGGTGAAAGCTCGGTGACGGATAAAGTGACCGGTGCAATGACAAAAAAGCAGGCGAGATCAAAACGCAGAACTGACAAAAAAAGAGTCCGTGAAGCGGTCGGATTCCTTGGAGGTCTCAAACTTGTTAATGCGCGTGACGTCTGGGCGTGGCTTCTGCTGATCGCGGTCAGCGCCATTTCGATAATCGGCGAGGCGGTCGGCCTGTTTCACCAGGGCATCGGGCATTACCTCTACATCGTGGCCTGCTCCGCTGCAGGTCTGTTCGGTTTCATCGGGCTTTTCAGCTGGCTATCGCAGGCCGCTGCAAGGGTGTCGGAGTCGTTGAGGTACTCGAACATGGTTGCCGCAACCGATGAACTCTTCGCCGTCCTCGAACTTAAGAGGCCGGATTACAAGAACCACTGGAAGGCGGCCTCAAGGGTCGCGAGAATGATAAGTGAACAGATGAATCTTCCAGATACCGAGGTCGAGACTGTTTCCAGGGCCGCCGAGGTCATGGATATAGGCCTTGTGGACCTCATAGACGAGATAGGTAGAGAGCCAGCCGACTCTGCTACGCAGAGGCTGATCGAAAGCCATACATCCATAAGTGAGACCATCCTGGCCGGTATCTACGCGGAATGGGCGATCCTGCCAATGGTACGCAGCCATCATGAGCGTTATGACGGAATGGGATACCCTGATGCATTAAAGGGCGACGATATACCCATGGGCTCGAGGATACTTGCCGTAGCGGACGCCTTTGTCGCAATGTGTTCCATTCGTCCATACCGCGACAGTAGAACCATCGATGAGGCCATCAGCGAACTGAAGGACAACAGTGAGAAACAGTTCGACCCGAGGGTGGTCGAAGCGTTGATCGTGCTCGTCAACGTCGAAGACGAGAAAAGTTTCACAAACATCAGAAGCATCGTTCTGGAGTAACAGCCGGCCCCCGTCTTCCCGCCTGGATCACAAACGCCTCAGGTCAGGAGACTGGCAGCAGCGTTGATATAAACCCTGTAATCTCCGGCTCCGAAACAGCAGCAAACCACCTTTTCGACTGTTGAATCAGCCGCAAGGAACTCTTTTATCTCGGAGAGCGCGATCACTGCTGCCCGCTCGATCGGAAATCGATAGACCCCTGTGCTTATGGAAGGGAATGCTATCGATTTGAGGCCGCTCTCCACGGCAAGGACAAGGCTGTTCCGATAGCAGTTGGCCAGCAGTTCCTCCTCCCCGCTCCTGCCCCCGTGCCACACCGGGCCGACGGCATGGATAACATGGAGCGCCGGGAGGTTATACCCCGCGGTTATCTTTGCCTTTCCAGTCTCACAACCGCCAAGCGCGCGTGTCTCCGCCAGAAGCCCGGGGCCCGCCGCCCTGTGTATGGCCCCGTCTACTCCCCCACCCCCAAGAAGGCTCTTATTCGCAGCGTTCACAATAGCGTCAACATCTAATCTCGTTATGTCACCATCCACTATCTCCAGGCGGCCCTCGAGGTAACTCACTGCAGAATCTCCTTTCCCCCCATATCTCGGAAGTACATCAAACTGGCCCGCGCAGCCAGACATCCTCTGTATTCCATCGGCATTCTTCCACTGGCCCGGCCTGCAGGGTTACTCGGAATACCAGGCGACAACACTGCGAATTAGTTGAGCTTTCTTGTGAACAGGGTCTTCATGCCTGTAAGGAATTCCACCGGTAAGATGACAGTACAGTATTAAATACCTCCAAAACGGTTGAAATACAACACCTGTTTGGGTTTTCATTGTACAGTCCGGCGGTTTGCAGTTTTGCGCGTGGACTGAGCCGAGGCGGCGATCATCGGAGGGGGTATTAAGAATGACGGTTGTGGCAGTCACGGGTTGCTCTGGTTACATAGGTTCGCGCCTTCTGCGCTTCATGGATGACGACGACAAGATAACCCGGGTCATCGGCGTTGATATTGCCGCGCCTGCCTATCGAACCGACAAGATGGTATTCCATAACCTGGATGTACGCGATCCGCGCCTTTCCGGCCTTTTTATGAAAGAAGTCGTCGAGAAGGTCGTCCACCTTGCTTTCGTTGTCAACCCCATGCACGACGAGGATCTCGAAAGAGACATCGACGTGCGCGGTACCATGAACGTGCTGTCCGCAACGGCTTCCTGTAAAGCGCGTCAACTTGTACTCGCCTCTTCCACTACCGCCTTCGGCGCCTTCCCCGACAACCCAGAATGGCTCACAGAGGAAGACCAGCCCAGGCGACATCCGAACTATACGTACGCCTCTGATAAATACGAAGTGGAGGCTATAGCCCGCGCGTTCAGGGATGAAAACCCGGGTGTGAAAGTGGCAGTGGTGCGGCCGTGCATTGTGTACGGGCCCAACGTGGATAACTACCTTTCTCGCTTCATTCTTCGCTTACCCGCGCTCCCTGGAGCAAAGGGGTTCCACCCGGTGATGCAATTCGTGCACGAGGACGACGCCGCTGAGGTCTTCATCCGCGTGCTTGAGCGGGAAGCGCACGGTTATTTTCACGCTGTAGGTAAAGGAGTCATAAGTATCGACAGTATCGCCCGGCTGGCTGGAAAGAGGGTCGTATACTTACCTCCGCGTCTGCTTTACCCTTCAGTCAACCTGCTCTGGAGAACCCGATTCCCCCGCATAGAGGGTTCCGCCGGGATGATGGATTTCCTGCGCTACCGTTGGACCGCATCGGATAAGATCACCAGGGAGAAGCTCGGCCTCGGTACGGTTCGCTCCAGCGAGGAAGTCGTGCGGCTGATGCTGGAAACCCACGGGGTCAAAGCCAGGGCTTGAGTGACACTCTCTTATTCAGAGCTACAGTTGTACCGTACCGGGTCTTCCATGCCCGCCTCCAGAAAACCTTTTCTCCGCAATATGCAGCTGTCGCAATAGCCGCATGCCGTACCTCCCACCGACGGATCGTAGCAGCTGTGCGTTATCGAGAAGTCGACGCCCAGCCCGGTGCCAAGCCGGATTATCTCGGACTTTGAGAGCTCCATCAGGGGCGCGTGTATCCTTATCCCTCCGGCTTCCACCCCGGACCTTGTGGCAAGGTTGGCCAACCGCTCGAAAGCCTCGATATATTCAGGCCTGCAGTCGGGATACCCGGAGTAATCCCGGGCGTTTACCCCGATGAATATGTCCCTGGCTCCTCTTACCTCCGCCAGGCCGAGGGCTACACCCAGGAATACCGTGTTCCGGGCGGGAACGTAGGTCGCCGGTACCCCCCTTCCGATCTCCTCAGGCGAATGCCCCTTCGGCACCTCGATATCGCCGGTAAGTGCCGATCCACCGATCACGGTTAGGTCAATAGACATGACCAGGTGCTCCTTCGCGCCGAGCTGCCCGGCCACGATCCCGGCCGCCTTCAACTCGACCCCGTGACGCTGACCGTAATCGAAGCTCAGCGCGCATGCCTCGAAACCTTCCCGTATCGCAACCGCAAGGGTGGTCGCGGAGTCCAGGCCTCCGCTCAAAAGAACGACCGCTTTTTTTACCTCAGACATTCCCGCGCAACCTCACAGTCCGCTCGTTCAAACCACGCCAACAACCAGGTTCTTCCTCTTAACAGTAGAGCTTGCGGTGCACCGGGTCCATCGCTTCGAAAACTCGCTCGGCCTCGTCGGCTGGAAGAAAAACGACATCGCCGTCCTCTTTCTGGACCGCACATCCCGATTTTGTGCGCAGGCGGTAGTTCTCGCGGGTTTCTTCCTTGTTTCCCCAGCAGACGATCTGGCACCCGCCGCATGTCAGCCTCAGTTTCATCCCTTCCAGCGCGGGGTTCGTATAACCACCGGGGGTGTCCTTCCTCTCGGGCCACTTGCTATAGTTCTCAACGGCACGAAAGAACTGCTTCTCCAGTTCCTCCCGGTCTTCAGGAATAAGATAACGGCCGGGAGACCATGTCGACCATTTCCCGCTTCTGTGCAATCCTGTAAACCCGCCGCATACGAATTCGCAGAGCATGTAGTCCTTGCGTGCTCCAAAGGTGAACTTGACCCCGCCGAGGGTGACGGAAGTCTCCATCTTCCTGTCTACCATTCCGGATGCGCAGGAGGCGATGCAGAGCTTACACCTGTCGCAGAAGGAATCTTCCGGCGGGATCGGGTCGGTGGGCTCAAGCCGGGCGGCAGTGACGACGCTTCCCAGCAGGATCGCCGTGCCGTACCCACTGAGGCCCACATTTCCCGACCATCCAAAGGAACCCACGCCGGACCTGACCGCGATATAGCGGTGGGATATCTCCGGGGGCAGGGTGAGCTGCCAGCCTTCGATGTCGGTACGATAGTTCAAGTTAGAGAGTACTCCTCTTGAACTGTGACCTTTCTCTTTGAGCATGAGCGCAAGCTCGCGCGACATAAGAGTCGATTTGATGTTGACATCTATGTTGTCCTTCTCGTGGGACATCAGATCCCGCTTGCTCAAGAAAGCGCGGATCTTTTCCCGGTCCAGCGGCAATGCAAAGCTTACCGCCGAGCGGGCTTCCGGCAACACATAAGTGAGGTCAGCGCTTGGTGGCCCACCGGCCATTGTCTCCAGTGTCGCGAAGCCTACCTTGAGGGCCGCTCGATCCAGCAGGAATTCCTCGATTTCGTCGTTTAGTGACATCAGAAGTCCATTCCTTTCGTCAGGGCTGCGGAAGTGGCTTCCCATCCACGCACCGTGGAGACGGCCACCCCATAATCTGATAGATGGTGGGGGCAATGTCGCCGACCTCCACCTCACCTGGATACTCGGACCCTGTCGGGTAACCTTCATAACCGGCGGGCGCCTTGAATATCAACGGTATGCGTGTGGTCTGCAGGCCTCCGTGAGCGCCAGGCAGCCCGACCTTCACGGTATCCGGCACGTTTATCCCCATGTTTATACCGACCGCGTTTATCCCCGTTGACATGACGTCCCCGTGGGCGGCTACCTGGTAATTATAAAGAGGGAAAACGAAAAGGTCGGGCCATCGCTCCCCGGTTTCGCCTCCGGGATGGTTTATCCAGTACTCGGAGTAGAGCTCTCCGGGCCTTACCTTCCCGGCTTTCCCGAAGTCAACTCCCTTCGCCATCTCACGCCTGTTGATCACGGTCAGCGGGTGGACCCGGCCGAGCTCCCTGTCGTCAACGGTGTATCCCTCGAGAACGCGCTCTATAGAATCGAGCTTCTTCGAATCGTCTCCCCATATGAGATTTATCTCGGTGCCCCCGGACTCGTTATAATCCTCGTGGCGCAGATACCCGTGCTTACGCAGGATCTCGCGTAGGTCGATGAATGTGTAGCCCTTCCTGGGGTCCTTCATGTTCTCCATGCCATGGTCTGATAGCACGACTATTGTGCTGTTGTCATAAACCCCCCTGTCCTTGAGCAGATCAATGAAATCGCCGAAGAGAACATCCGCCTCGCGCGCTATGTCCAGGCCATCTTCCCTGAGGACAAACGGGCTGTACTTGTTCCTGTCATCGGAAAGCTCCCCGGTCCCATTCTTGACCCACTCGTCCAGCGGCCATGAAGCGCCTGTGAAGTGGCCCGTGTTGTCCAGGTCAGCGATGTTGATGTATGAGACGTCGGGGTCCTCCTCTTTGATAGAGCGGAAGAAAGACTCCGCTATGTATCGGTCCTCGGCGTGCATCCCCGGCGTCTTCCCAAAGAAAATGCTCAATGGGATCGAAAGGACCCTCAACCCGAAATAAAGGTCGAACTGTCCGAGTAAAGTGGGGATCATGATCGACTTGAAGTTGTTGCTGTGGAACGCCACCTTGAACGAACCTGAGAGGGGGTCTCCGGGGTTCCTGTCTGTACGCGGGTCGCCCGCGGCACGGTACTTGTATGGAGGCTTGAAAAAGAGCGGCCAGCGCTCGCTATGCCCGACTATGTCAACGGAGCGCTCACCCTCCAGCTCAGCCAGCCAGTTCTTGTTCGACCAGAACCCGCATAGCGCTTTCCCGCCGGTGTTCCTCTTGGCGACTTCAAACATGCGCTCTACCGGCTTGCCGTCGCTTCCGAATAGCATCAGGTCCATGGTGTTCGGTCCCGACAGCACCTCGTCGTGCTCGCTGAAACCGCGGTAGGTCCCCCCGACCATGTATATCCCCTGTGTACCGGTGTATGTGCCGGCCAGAGCGTTCGTATGGTTCATGTCCGTCGCGGATGGAAGATAGACACGCGCGTTTTTGAAGTTGGCACCCTGCTCCATGAAAGCGCGCGTATTCGGCATCAGCCAATCGCCGTCTTTCCCCCGGCCGGTGCCGGCGCGGTTCATGTATAAGTACTCGGGGTCCATGGAGTCGATAGACCAGCAGTATACATTGCGTACGTCGGTGACTTCCGCGGCGACCGTTACCTGCTCGCTGCGGCCGGCACTGCTTCGCGCGCGCACTTCTAAACTGTAACTCTGTCCGGTTTTACTTTCGCCAGGAGCGGTAACGTTCAAAGTGAAGTCCGATGTTTCGCCGGGCTTGAGCATCACCACCGGCTCCCCTTCGCAGACCACCGTCCAGCCTTCCGTGCTCCCCGGTGTCGATACATTGATGTCGGTTTTCCTGCTATCGATATTGGTCAGGTGAAATACGAAAGCCGTGGTCTCGCCGGGCATCACCTGGTGCGGGTGTGGCCGTAATCCCACGATGTCGTTAACACAGAACAACATTCCCGGGTTGACTACCTGCACCTTTATCTCCGAGACCTCACCGGTCCGCTCTCCAGGGCCAAGCATCAGCCTTACCTCCCTCGGCTCGTTCTTCGGCAGCTCCCCGAGCGGCTTAATCGAGACCTTGAGCTCCGCGGGTTTCGGAAAAAGCAGGTTCCTTGTAAGGCCCTGGCGCTTTATCCTGTTGATCCGTTTTCCCTGTGGGTCAAGAAACTCCACCCGGCATGGGAAATCCGCGTTGGAAGACAGCCGGTACGTGTCCTCGCCTCCACCGTAGTTCTTCGCCGAGATGTTCCACTTTAGCGGCCGGCCGACATACGCCTGTAACTCCGGATCCAGGTGCCCCTGCCCAGTGAACGGAAAACCCCTCGACAGCTCGATCTTCGGTTTCGACGTCAGTGACGTCACCTTGAGCCAGATGCGGTGTTTCTCCGCGCGGCGGTTTCCTGTTACCTTTATCCAGCATACGGTGCCGTCCGGCGTGCCCTGGTTTGCCCGAACGTCAACCCGGCACTTTGCCGCATTTTTTTCTCCACCTGGTGTGACCTTTCCGGGCCTGACCTCGGCCTTGATATACGCCGACTGCGGATGAACCGAGAGAGACACTTCACCTTTTCGGTCGCCCGTGTTCCGCACTTCAAGGTTCATGAAAGTGTCGGTCTTTCCGGTGGCCGGCGAGAGCATCTGTTCAGGGAACATGCATTGAAGGTCGAACGTCGCTCCACCATGAGGGACCGCAGGCGATGCGGGGGCATTCCCTGCGGGCGCTCCCCCTACCAACGCCAGGCAATAAACAGCAATCAAACACAACACGCCGTATCGGCTGCGAATGCCGGATCGCCCCGGCATCGTAAGATGTCTCATTGTGCTCCTGGAACAACTCATATCGTCGTGCTTCCCTGCGGTGACCAGATCGTCGCGCGGAATCCCGGGCACAGAACTCCCGGGTCCGGTCATTCGGTCCGTACAGTACCGCCTGCCCGAAGCAACTCGGCAATGTCCCTGTTAGTCTTGGCAACATACACGAGCATCCCCCCGGTACACGCGAAAAGCCACACTGAGAGCAGACCCATCAGGAACGCCACGAAGAAAGGCGCGCTCAGGCTTCCACCGTACTCCTTGATAGTCCCTGATACCTTTATCATCCCGCCGACCACGACCACGGTACCGATGAGGGCGATGAGAAGGCACCCTACCAGTATCACCTTGTGCCATGTAGCGTATGGAGTCCTGTTGCCCTGAACCTCGTTCATCTTTCCCTCCCGATACCTGTTCAATGCAAATACAGCCCCTCGTCTTGAAGCTCTTATGACCCTGCCTCCCTGCCGGCACCGCTAGGCCACGATATTGCTGAGCGCCATCGCAAAAGGCATATCGCCCTCTATCTTCAGCTTGCCTGACATGAAGGCGTTGACACCGGCGAGTTCGCCTTTCGCTATCGCGGCGTAGTCCTCGAGCGAAGCCTTGAAAGTGGTACCGGGCGACTCCGCTCCGTTGAACGACACTTTTACCGACACGCTCGTGCCATCCGGTCGCGAGAGATCTAGGGTCAGCGCCCCGCTCAGAGTCTTGATCTGGTCAAGTCTGCTCCGGTCGGCCATCTGCCCCATGTCTGTGAACATGTCGACCGCGCCTTCGAGCTTCCCCGTCACCGCCGCGCGCCATACGTCCTCGGACAGCTCCACCCTGACAACAGGGTCCTTCGCAGGCCCGGCAACCACCTCGAGTTCCCTGGCATCTTTGATGACCAGGCCGTAGGTCTGCTTTTCACCGCCCACGATATCGAACTGTATGCTGAACTCAGTGCCCTCCATTCCCAGAACGGTCGTGCTCGACATTTGCTCCTCAAAGATCTTTGGAACGATCTCCTCGAAGTACTCCCTGGCGGTGATGTCCTCTTTCACTTCCATACCTCTAACCTCCTTTTCTACCTTTCCCGCCACCCTCGACGGAAACGACTTCCTTCATTGTTCTCTTCGCGTCGGACCTCCGAGGCATGAGGGCCCTGATGTGGTACTCCATCATCTCGTCGGCGAGTTCCTCCAGGTTGCGCCCTCGGCCTTTTACCACGTGTTCCATGATGACGTATACGCTGGAACCCATGATGATGTTCGCGACCAGGTCCGGGTCGGCGCGCCTCGTAAGTCCATGCCGCTCCAGCATGTCGAACTCCTCAACGAACTGCTTCCTCGCAAGCCCTGAGAGCTGGTCCACCCTGCCGGAAAAATCCTCGTCCCTGCCAAGAGCCTCCCTGTAGATCACTGATGTCAGGTCCGGGTTGTCCCTGTGGTACTCAAGTAACCGTCTCAGGTTCTCACTCCATACTTGCAGCACGCTTTCGCGATTGAGGATCGCTTCCTCGAGCCTCTTATGATTATCCTTCAATATCTGTGCGAAGTCCGAGAAATAACCTTCTACCAGGTCCAGGAATACATCCTTCTTCGAGTCGAAGTGAAGATAGAAAGTCCCTCTGCCAATACCGGCCCCCTCCACGATGTCTGTCACCGCGGCCGACCGGTATCCCTTTCTGGCGAAGACCTCCGCGGCCACCTCGAGTACCTGTTCTCTCCTGACCGGTGCCGGGAGGCGTTTTCTCTTCGTGCCGCTCCCCTTGTTTGGTACTGACATGTCAGTACCGTAACACGCGACAAGCCCCTCTGTCAATATGCATACAGCAGGTTTTCAACTGCAGACCGGGGTCACGCAAATCTGTCCATCATCCACACTACCAACTTCAACCCGGAGCCTGTAATTCTCCGGCTTAGCCTGTTCATGACATCAATGAAGTGGGTCTCGGGCCCAACGGGCACAATGCCCCTGTTGCGTTCAACCGCGCGCACTACTGCCTCCGCCACACGGTCAGGCGTATAGCGCCTTATCCTGAAGAACCTGTCGATCTTTTCTGCCAGTTTCTCCCGGTTGGAGTGGCGCGTTTCAGAACACAGCCTTACCGTCCTGGTGATGTTGGTTGAGACAAATCCTGGGCATACGGTCGAAACGCCTATCCCGTGAAGCGCAGCCTCTCCTCGCAGAGTCTCCGAGAATCCCAGGACCGCGCCTTTCGTGCAGCAGTACGCCGCTGTAAACGGAAGGGGCGCCAGCGCCGCCCCCGACGCTATGTTCACGATGTGGCAAGCGCCGCCCTGCTCTATCATGCGGGGATAGAAATAATGACAGCCGTGGATCACCCCCCGGAGGTTGACCCCAACAATCCATTCCCAGTTCTCCAGGTCTACGTCCTCGAGTCTGCCGGCAACCGCGACCCCGGCGTTGTTGCACAGGACATCCACGCGCCCCATCTTCCCATATACGTTATGGCAGAATTCCTCCATCTGCCACGCTCTGGCGACGTCGACAACCTCGGAATACATGTCACAGCCGATCGATTCGAGCTCCTGCGAGACAGCACGAAGCCCGTCGCCATCTATGTCACAGACGGCAAGGCGCGCGCGGCGGCGGGCGAAAGCCAGTGCTATCTCACGGCCGATGCCGCTGCCGGCTCCCGTGACAACCACCACTCGTCCATTAAAATCCCACATGGTCCACCTTTAAAACAACCTGCGCAGCCATTTCACGTTCGACCTCAGCCACCGGTACGATATCGTCCGGCTCAGCCTGTTCACGATGTCCAGGAGATGCGCTTCGGGCCCAACCGTCACAACAACACTGTTCCGCTCCACCGCTTTTCTGACAGCAGAAGCGACCCTGTCGGGGGGGTAATTTCGCCATCTCAACAGACGTTGGGACCTCTCCATCAGTTGCTTCTTCTTCGAAGGCTCCGTCTTTATGCACCATTTCATGGTACTGGCGATGTTCGTGGTAACAAAGCCGGGGCAGATCGTGGAGACTCCTATCCCGTGAAGCGCCGCTTCCCCTCGCATGCTCTCGGACAGGGCGCGTACACCGTACTTCGTGCAGCAGTACGGGGCCTGCATCGCCAGCGACCCGAGCGCGGCCGCCGAAGCCGTGTTGACGATGTGCCCTCCTCCGCCCTGCGCTATCATGCGGGGGTAAAAATAATGGCAGCCGTAAATGACACCCCACAGGTTTACCCCGAGTATCCATTCCCAGTCCTCCAGGCCGACCTCTTCGACCAGGCCGAACACGGCACAGCCGGCGTTGTTACACAGGATGTCTACGCGGCCCATCTCTCGATAGGTCTGATCGCAGAAGTCCCCTACCTGTTGCGCTACTGATACGTCGACCACCTGGGAATACACGCCGCACCCGATGGCCGAGATCTCGTCCTCTATCCTGCCCAGCCCTTCAGCATCGATGTCAGCGAGCGCAAGCCTCGCTCCGAGTCTCGCGAATTCAAGCGCGATCGCTTTCCCGATACCACTTGCGGCCCCCGTCACTGCCACGACTTTATCTTGGAACTCCTTCATATCTCGACCATCTCCTGATCCACCTGTCTAACGCCGCGCTTCAATCCAGAAGCGCCAGCATCTCCTCCTGGGGGGAACGCGGGAACGACTGGCAGTACTTCGCGTCCCGCATCAGCCGCTCCATGCCATACTCCCGCATGTAGCCGTAGCCGCCGTGGATCTGTACGCCGTCGGTCGTCGCAGAAACCGTCCTGCCGCAGGCCAGTACCTTCGCCGCCCGGCAAGCGGAAAGACGCGGCGACACGCTACCGTCCCCGACCGCCGCCTGCCTGACGGCTACCCCGGAGGCCTCGATCCCAAGAAGCATATCGGAAAGCATTAGCCGGATCTGCTCGTGGTTGATTATGTAGTCACATGCCTGATAGCGCTCCCTGGCGTATGCGTAAGCCTTATCGTAAGCCTGCCGGGCGAGCCCGAGCGATATCGACCCTATTCCAAGCAGCAGAATGGCCTCCAGTTGCCCGACTCCCGCTTCGCCCAGTTTTCCGCATACCATCTCATCGCCGACTTCTCCGACAAGTAACGCTGCCGGTTTTGCCGCCCTTAAACCCAGAGGGTCTATTATTTCCTCGACCGATATCCCGTCCCCCGGATAAACCCTGTACAGATCATCGCCGCCGGGAAGGGCGAAGACAAATAAGCTCGCGCCCGAACCCCCGGGCACAAAATCCACCCTGTATCCGTGTTCGGCCGTTTTCAAAGGAAATGAAAGGGCGGCCCAGCCTTCGCCGGCCAGCGGCACCCCGTCCAAATCGCTCACCCCTGAATGGTCCAGCGCCCTCAAGGCCAGGTTATGCGAAAGGAGCAGGGCGCTTAACCCCGCGGAACTGCGGGCCACCTCTTCCAGGACAAGGCAGAACGAATAGATATCCATTCCCTGGCCGCCTTTATCCCCGCTGAGAAGCGCCTCGGTAATGCCGAGCGGCCCTGCCTGTTTCCAGACTTCTTCCACCCTGCCGGAGGAAGGCCTCTCGTCCATCTCTCTGGCGAATTCATCCAGGACCTGCGCGCGAAAACTGGAGACGGATTCCAGCAACATCCGCCTTTCATCATCCAGCAGTAAGTCGCGGGTGAACTCCATTCAGATCGCCCCCTTCACAGCGCCGCGCGCTGAAGGGTTTCCGTGGAACCTTACCTTCAGGCTGTTATCGATGTCAGCCATGAACAGAGTCAGCCTGTTCAGCTGGTTTGTTCCTTCGTAGATCTGGGTGAGCTTTGCGTCCCTGAAGCACTTCTCGACCCACACCCTCTCTTCCCCCGCTTCCATGCCCATGAGCTCAAGGGCCAGCGAACTCACGTACATGGCCGTGTCCCCGCCAACCGCTTTCGCCATCGACGCGTCAGCAAGAGCTCGTGTAACCTCTTCCGACGACGTGGAAGCCTTTATTATGGCACTGGCCAGGTGCCTGCCGTACGAGGACTGGAAAAACTTTTTAACGGTCCCTGAAACCCTGATGCTGTCGGGCAGGAGGGACATCGACTTCATCGCGGGGCCGCGCATCGCTTTGCCCACAGAGTTATCGAAAGACATTGCCGCGTTCAGGTAAGCCCACCGGGCAAGCTGGATGCGGGTCCTCATGTCCGCCAGCGCCATCTGAACTCTCTGCTCCCGGATCGGCGCCCCTCCCGACCTCGGCTTCATGGCCCAGTGCAGAAACCATTCGTATGCGCTCCGGGCGATACCTGTCGCGATAGCTCCTACAGGAGCACGTGAAGCCGCCAGTATCAGCATGGTCCCCGGCTGCATTCCGTCGCCCTCGAAGGCAAGGACGTACTCGTCCGGGACGAAGCAGTCCTCGAAAAGCAACTCCGCGGCAGGGCACGCGCGCTGTCCCATCTTCTCCTCAACCCTCGGCGCCGAGAAGCCCTGCATGTCCCTGTCCACCAGGAAAGCGGTCCAGCTCTCAAGAGGCCTGTCGTTGTCGGTAGCGCAGCAAACGACCGTGTACTTCGCCACAGAGCCGTTGGAGATGAAGCACTTTCGCCCGTTCAAGACATAACCGCCGGGCTCCTTTCTGGCAATCATGGACAGCCTGGCACCGCCGAGGAAATGTGGTTCCTCAACGTCCGTTCCGGCCGACGGCTCGGTGACTGCGGCTGCCATCAGGACCGGTTCCCCTTTCTGCTCGGCCTGGGCGATCTCGCGAAGCACGCTTTCCCACAGCGTAATTGAACCCGTGACCAGCAGTGGTGTTACCCCGAGAGCGTGGGCTCCGAATATGTTGGCAATCCCGGCGCATGCCGAGCTGAGCTCCTCCATCGCCAGGGAGAAAAGAACTGCAAGGCCGCCCATACCCTCCACGCTCGATGGAATGACGAGGGAAAGGAAACGGTATGAAAGCCCGGCGCGAACGAGGTCCCAGGCGAAATAGTCATGATCTGCCTCCATGCGCCTGTCCAGCTCCAGTGCGGCGGGCATAGCGTAGCGCTGGTTGTACTCCGCGCAATCGCGCACAGTCCTTGCGAGCTTCTCGACGTACGCGGGCCTCCTCCGCCTGATTTCCCGGAGCATCGGGAAGTCCGCCAGCAAGCGGTTCCGGACCTCCTTGAGCGATGGTTCGCCTTCGTGCATGATCCGTCACTCCTTTTTCCGCGTCCGCTTTGCCTCCACCAGCGCTTTCAACTCGTCCAGCGAAATGCCGAAGCCCTGCTCCATGAAGAACCCGAACGATGCGAGCGAGAGGTGCTCGGGCCCGTACAGTATCGCCTGCATGCTTGGCACGTAAATATACATGAAGGGCCTGTCCGAGATGAGCAGGCTCTTCAGCTCAAGCGCGTAGGGGTGAGAGGTACCGATCTCGAGCTCGGCGTTTCCGTAACCGAGTGTCTGGGCGTACTGCCTGGCGTTCATCTTGAACTCCGCGCACTGGGGCTGCTGGTACTGGAAGAGGTGGCAGATATACTTCATAACAGCACTGCGGGTCGCGGGTATCTTCCGGCCGCGGACACTGCAGATAAGGTCTTCACCCTCCTTCAGGTCGCAGGTGATCCATTCAGGAGTGTCCGAGAACTCGATTCCAGCCATGAACTTAGGGTAGTTGTACAGGTCGATCCCTCCACGCAGGGCGACCTCTGTCGTAACAGGCAGGTGATGGATATACGTATAGAAGCTGTTCTGAAGCAGTTGGCGCAGCATGTTGTATCCCGGGACCTGCTGGAAATGGGGGGCGTTCACAAGTATCCCTATCGCAAACTCGTTGTACGGCTGTATATCGGTGTCGTAGTACTCGAAAGCGGTCAGGTGGACCGCGCCTATACCGGGAAGCACCTGCGCCGGGACAAACCGCCTGTCCGGTACCAGCCGCCTCGCCACTAGCAGGTTCGCCGGCAGCACCAGGGTGAAGCAGCGCGCGTCCCTGTAGAAAGTCGGGGTCTTCGCCCTGAAACCTCCCAGGCTCGCCTCGAGTTGATCCACCCCGTAGAAGAAGTCGTCAGGCATTTAAACCACCCCTTTTTTTATCCGACAGGCCTGTCCCTTGCTATCACCACGCAGTTGCGAAGTCAACCTCGCGTCCGCGGTATCCGGCCCGTTGTGGCCACCGGCCTACCGGTAATCTCACCCCGGCTGTTCGCACCACGGTGACGGCTCACTGACCTGAGACACATACGATTTCACGAGCTTAACAGCCTCTGCCGCGTCTTTACCGCACGCGTCCGCGCCCGCGTATTCAGCCACGGCCTCGTTAACGGGCCCTCCGCCTACGATTACCTTCACCCTGTCTCGCAGGCCGGCCGTTGTGATGCAGTCGACGGTCTTCTTCATGGAGTCGAAGGCAAGCGTCAGCAGCCCCGACATCGCCAGTAGCCCGACGCCTGTTTCCCGCAGCTTCTCCACGAACGCCAGAGGCGCAACATCAACTCCCAGGTCATGGACCTCGAACCCGTCGCAGCGAAGCAGACTGACCACGATGTTCTTCCCGATGTCGTGTATGTCCCCCTGCACCGTCCCGATGACGACGGACCCTTTCGGTTCTCCTGCCCCACCCGGCATCCTGTTTTCGACCAGTTCCATGGCCTGCTTGAATATCTCCGCGGACATGATCAGTTCGGAAAGGAAATACTCCCTGTCCTCAAACCTCTTGCCCACCGTGGACATGCCGGACCTCAACTCCTCCACCAGCAAAAGCGGGGCCTCTCCCTCTGCGAGCCTGCGCCGCACCTCGTAGACCGCTTCCTCCTCCTCAAGCTCTACCAGCATGGACTCGAGGTTTCCCGCCATGAGATCCCTCCTCATCAGGTCACTTTGATATTTATCATTCTATGTGACAGTATTTTCTTGATAGCCCTTATCGAGAAGAGATGCGAACAATTCTTGAAAAAGACACAATAATAATAGCATGCGCCACGGTAGCCGAGGAACTGAGGCAGCTCGACGTCCCCGAGGAGAACCTGCGAGTGCTCGAGTTCGGGCTGCACGCGGACCCGCAGAAGCTCAAAGAGGCGCTCCAGAGCGAGATCGATTCTATCGAAGGACAGGGAGATATCCTCCTCGGGTATGGCCTCTGCTCGTACGCCGTGGTCGGGCTGGCCTCACCTGCACACCGTCTCATAATCCCGAGGGTGGACGACTGCATAGCCATTTTTCTTGGCTCAAGTGCGGACCGCCTCAAGAAGCTTGCCGAGGAACCGGGGACATATTTTCTTACCAAGGGCTGGATCGAGGCCGCCGACAGCACATACTGGGAGTACCTCAGGCTGGTGGAGCGTTACGGAGAGGAACGCGCCCAGCGCGTCGCCAGGGTTATGCTCGCGAACTACACCAGGGTTGCCCTTATCAACACCGGAAACTACATGATGGACGAGTACCGGTCATATGCGCGAACCATGGCTGAGATCTTCGATATCAAGTTCGAGGAGATCCCGGGATCTAACCGGCTGTTGTTGAAAATGATCGAAGGCGACTGGAACTCAGAATTCCTCGTGGTAGCGCCGGGACAGGAAGTGCTCCTGTCGGCTTTCCTGGATGATCAGTCTTGAATAATCCCGGAGCGGCCCGGATGATGATAGAAGGCAGCCTAGAGGATCTTTTCCACCTTTACCTGCGAAAAAGCAGTCTCGAAACTTTCAGGCTCGGCGAGGCCCGGGCCATGGTTTATGACCGCTGAAACACCGCATGCCAGGCCGGTACGGAACAACCTCTCCAGCGGTTGAGCCTCAACTATCCCCATCACCAGGCCTGCAACCATAGAGTCCCCGGCCCCGACAGTGTCATGGTCTACCACCGGTACGTTCCCCCTCCAGACGCCTTCCCCGGTGACCATCAGCGCTCCCCCTCTCCCGAGGGACACGACGACCATCTTGACATCTTTCTCCAGCAGGCCCCTTGAGAACTCGATTATCTCCCTGTCGCCGGCCAGCTCGCGGCCAGCGAGGTCACACAACTCCTTGAGATTGGGCTTGATGAGGTACGGGCCGGCTTCTATCCCCCGCCTGAAAGGCTCGCCCTGGCTGTCCAGTGCTATCTTCATGCCGCGGCGTTTCCCTTCGCGAGCCAGCAGAAAATAGATATCGTCCCTGACTCCAGGAGGCAGTGACCCGGACAGCACCATGACCTCCGGTGTCTGCGCTATCTCAAATATAAGGCGAGATATCCTGTCCGTTTCCTTTTCCTCCACCGGGGGGCCGGCTGCCCTGATGACCAGCTCCCTGCCATCCCGCTCCCCGAAGATGATCACGTTTGTGCGCGTCTCGTTCTTTATCTTGACGATCTGCAGGATCAGCCCTTCCTGCTGCAGAAGATCGAGCACCTCCTCTCCGGAGTACCCTCCGATAAGCCCCATGGCAACGGAGTCGGTTCCCATCGCGCGCAGAGCGCGTGACACGTTTATGCCTTTGCCGCCCGGCGTGTGGAGTATCTGCAGTGCCTTTACGGGTTCTTCGAAAGATATGTTCTCGAGGATGTACGTTATGTCCAGAGTCGGGTTAAGCGTAACCGTGTAAATCATCTCGTATCCACCGTCTCTCTATTCCTTGCCCTTACAGATGCCTGGTTCTCGAACTATGATGAAAACCCTGGCTGAATAATATCATTACACGCGGGGGATACTGTCCATTGTTCAAAGGGCGGGCACGTGAGATCCGCGAACGCTTTGCCGGTGATTGCCAGAGATAAAACGCGTTGAGACTGAAAAAGAACACCGTGGGTATCAGTTCGGGTCAACGCGGACGGAACTCTCACGGCTGATGATAAGGGGGACCCATACTCTTTTCTTGACGCCGGACGTAATGTCGACAGGCACAAGCGACACCAGTGAGTCCTGCTTGTATACCGATGATTTCGCCCTGCCACAACCGGGGCAGAAAGCGAGGTTCAGGTCATAATGCTCGTCACAACCGGGGCAGCAGTCTGTAGGGAGGGTCTTGGTTTCAGTTTTCTTCCTGGCTCCACAATGTGGGCAGGACAACCTCGAGTCCTCGTACTCGTTATGACATCTGTTGCACTTCAAGGCATGTCCCCCCTGGACTAAGACCGCCTTCCTTACATAACTTATCGGCAGGCAAGGGCGGGACCATAACACCCAGGTATTCTGCTAAACCAGTACCCACTGGGATATCAGCACGGCGGTACACAGAAACACCTGTTTTGTTCTTTTATTTTCAAGATCGGTTTCGGGAAATAGCACCCAACGGACCTCGAGGACCCGAGTGATAAAAAAGACAAGGGCGGCCTTTATGGCCGCCCTGTGGCTGATGATCTAATGACCGTCGTCTTAACCGTTCAAGGTTCGGGCAGTGTCGTGCCGTCCACGCATCCCGGGCGCTCCCACCCCATTATCTGGTAGATGGTGGGAGCTATGTCGCTTATTCTCACCTCGGTACCGATCGCCCCCCCGGGTGTATAGCCCCGGTATCCCGCAGGTGCCTTGAGTATCAGGGGGATACGGGAAGTATCAAGGCCGCCGTGATAGGCCGGAAAGCCCATCTGCACCGAGTCGGGTATGTTGCCTAGGCTGATGCCGATTGGGTTAAAGCCCCCCGACAGTACCTGTCCATGCGTGCAGATGTTGTAGTGATACCGCGGGAACACAAACAGTTCAGGCCACTGGTGCCCGTTGACCGGGTCGGGGTTGTTGATCCAGTACTGAGAGTAGAGCTCTTTTGGAAGGACCCTGCCGGCACTCCCGAAATCAACCCCTTTCCGCATCTCCCGCCTGTTGACTACCGTGAGCGGGCAAACCTTCCCGAGCAGCGGGTCGTCCACAGTGTACTGCTCGAGGATACTTTCGATCTTCGCAGTTTTTAAGGGGTCGTCACACCATATGACACTGCCCGCGCCTCCGTTCTCGTGGAAATCCTCCTTGTACAGGATGCCCCGCTCGCGTAGGACCTTGCGAAGGTCTATGATCTGGTACTTCTTGCCGCCTTCGAGCACTTTACGGGGGTCTTTCACGTTTTCCATGCCATGGTCCGAAAGGACCACTATGACGCTGTTGTCATAGACACCCCTTTGCTTGAGCAGGTCTATGAACTGCCCGAACAGGATATCCACATCGCGGCAGATATCCAGGCACTCGTCCCGTCGCATCCACGGGCTGAATACGCTTTCATCGTCGGCGGCACCCGGAGTGCCTTTGGTGTCCCACTCGTCCTGCGTCCAGGAGGAACCTGTGAAGTGGCCGGTATTGTCGAGGTCGGCTACGTTGATGTACGAAACGTCTGGGTCTTCCTCGAGTATGGACCTGAAGAACGACTGTTTCAGGTACTGGTCCTCGGCATGGCTGCCTGGCAGGAGGCCGAAGAACAGGCTAACGGGCACTATGTACATTCCCAACCCCAACAGGAGGCTGAACTGACCCAGCAGTGTGGGGATCAGTATCTCGTGGAGGGTATCGCTGTAGAGGCTCATGGAAAAGGGGCCTGACAGAGGATCGTTCGGGTCTGCGTCAGATGACGGGTCACCGGCTATGTACTTGCGCGGGGCGGGGAAGAATAACGGGAATCGTTCGCTGTTACCGACGATATCGACGGTCCTCTCCCCTTCCAGATCCGCCAGCCAGTTCTTGTTCGACCAGAACCCGCAGAGGGCCTTCCCGCCGGTCTTTTTCTTTGCCACCTCGTAGATGCGTTCTACGGGCTTACCGTCAGGGCCGTACTTCATGAGGTCCATCGAGTTGGGCGCTCCGATGTCCTCGTCGTGTGCATCGAACCCGCGCACCGTCCCACCGACCAGGAACACGCCGGCCGTTCCAGTATAGGTCCCGGCAAGGGCGTTGGTGTGGTTCATATCCGTCGCGGCGGGGAGAAACGCGCGCGCGTTCGTGTAGTTTACGCCCTGGTCAAGGAACGCGTGGAGACCGGGCATCAGCCAGTCACCGGGTGAGCCCGGACCGGTGCCCGCGCGGTTGAGGTAGAGGTACTCCGGGTCCATCGAGTCAATGGACCAGTAATACACGTTTCTCACACTGGTGGCCTCTGCCGATACGTTGACCTCGTCATGGGTGCCGTGGCTGCTTTCCGCCTCGACACAGATATCTAACCTCTCACCGACAGGCCCCGCCTGAGGGGCCTTGACCTTCAGCGTCGCCTGTCGCGTCTGTCCAGGTGGCAGGCCCGTTAATTTGTCGGTGTCCAGTCCGACCTCCCAGCCCGGTGCCGAACCTGTCAGGGAAAGCGTTATGTCAGATGGGATCCCGTCGAGGTTCGTCACGTGCAGCAGGTATGTTGTGACCTCACCGGCCATCACCTGGTGCGCGTGAGGGCGCAGGCCGCCCGATTCGCTGATGCAGAAAAGCATGCCCGGATTGACAACCCTGACATCGACCGCGGACGTTGATCCTGTCTGGCCACCAGGGCCGAGGATGAAGGTAACGTTCGCGGATTTATTCTTGGGGATCGGTGCCGTGGGCGTTACCTCGGCCTTGAAGTAGACGAAGCCGGGGTAGAGGTAATTGCGTGTGAGGGCCTTGACAGCCACCTCGTGGATCTCGTTGCCCTTTGAGTCGAGAAACCTTACCTGGCACGAGAATTCAGATTGGTAGCCGAGCGTGTATATATCGTCTCCGCCTCCATAGTTCGCAGCGCTCAGGTTCCATACAAGAGGTTCGCCGGTGAACGCCTGTGTCACGGGGTCCTTGTAGCCCTGCCCCAGTACAGGTACACCTATATCCCGGGCAAGCCTGGGCTGTGACGCGAGCGCGGATACTTTCAGCCACACGTGGTGCTTCTCGAGGCCCCGCTTCCCTACTATCTTTATCCAGCAATTCGTGCCGTCAGGGGTATCCGGCGCACACTTCACCAGCACAGATGACTGCACAATGCCTTCGTCTCCCCTGGGATGGACACTGGACGGATTTATCGCGGCGCTGAAATAGCCGGAGTCGCAGTTCGCGGATAGCGATATCCAGGTGCCATTTTCCTCTATGTTTCGAGTCTCAAGGGGGATCGATACGGACGTGCTCCCGGTTTTCGGAGACAACATCTGTTTAGGGAACATGCTGAAAAGGTCGAACGTGGCGCGCTGGCATTTGACATCCGCAGCTTCTGCGATCCCTCCCGCGGGCCAGACCGGGATCGTCACCAGGCAGAGAGCGGTTATCATAACTGCTGCAATGCCGGCTTTTATGCGAAGGAAGGATTTCAAGAGCATACTGGTTCCCATAAGCACCCCCTGACTCGTGACCTCGTGCAGCTTATTCTCTCATTGTTTCAGCATCTGCAACAGGTACAGGCGTAACCGTTCCTCAGAATATGGCATTCTATGCCACACGCTCTGATTGACGCTTCTCAGGCATCCGCCCCCCGGAACCGAGAGGTCTTACATCTCCTCCACGTCCGTTTATCCTCTCCGGGGAACTGGCGGCCAGCGATCTGATGTTGTCTGCAGCGTTGTCGTCCCTGTCTGCCACGTGGCCGCATGCCTCACAGACGAAGACGCGGTCAGAGAGCGTCAAGTCCTCTTTGACCCAGCCGCACCTGAAGCAGGGCTTGGACGTCGGCTCGAACCTGGGTACCACTACAAGCTCGATCCCGTACCAGGCGCACTTGTATTCCATCTGCCTGCGGAACTCACCGATGGAGGCATCGGCCACCGCTCTGGCAAGCCTGCGGTTCTTCATCATACCTGACACGTTCAGGTCCTCGATGCCTATCACGCCCGGCCTCATTGAACGCGGCCTGGCTTTCGCCACTATCTCTGAGGTTGCCTGGTGGATGGTGTCTGCGCGGACACAGGTTATTCTATAGTGCTGCTTTGCTATCTTCTTCTAGCCTCGCCTCCCGGCGGTTCGAGCCCCTCTCCTGGCGGGCGAGCTCCTTCTGGAGCCTTCTTAGCTTCTTTGCGCCTGAGTAGAGCGCCTTGGGGTTCTCGTAGTGCGTGTGTTCGTCCTCTCCGTAGGAGCAGGTGGCATGCGTTTTTACTCCGAGGTCTATGCCCACGGCTGGCCCCGAAGCGAGGACGGGCGGTGGGGCGAACTGCTCGACTTCTCAGGGAGACGAACCATCTGCCGGCTCTCTCCGAGACGGTCGCCGACAGAATGTGCACGGTTTCACTCTCCGCCGGCACGTATCCGCTCTCCTTGAGCCTGATCCAGCCCGGGCGCGGAAGTTTGACGCGGCCCTCACCCACGTGGATGGAGCCGGTGAGCCTGAAAGAGCCCAAACCGCGCCTGCGGCTCTTGAAGCGGGGATAGCCGACTTTGCCATTGAGTTTGCCCTGGCGCTTGAGCTCGTATCGACGGAAAAAGTTGGCGAATGCGCGGTCCAGTTCCCGGAGCGCCTCCTGTGGAGAGCACTTAGAAACCTCGTAGAGCCAGGGGAGCTCGGTCTTCTTCCAGGGCGTTCAGCTCCCGGTGGAGGTCTATCGCTGTAGGCGATTTGCCGGTGAGCTTGTAGGACGCTACTTTTCTAGCCAGACCCCCGTTGTAGGCGAAGCGTGCCGCCCCGGCGTGGTTGGCGAGCGAGTCGCATTGATTCTTGTTGGGTTTGAGCTCGGTCCTGTAGGCCCGCTTGATGTTCATAATTGTATTCTACGTCCTGTCTGTGACATCAGATTACCGGGGATACGGTTCCATAGAATTCCATTCAAGGCCACATAATCACGAACTGCTGACAACCCCCTGGATTTATACTGGTTTATCTCGCCGGGTGGTTGTCCCGTCGCCAACGTCAAGGAATTCCAACACGATGCTGTTGAAGCGATCGGGCCGGGTAAGGTGTGGGAGGTGCCCGGCTCCTTCGAACAGTTCCTTGCGTGACCCACGGATCTGGTTGTGTATGTCCTCAGAGTCAGAGTATGAAACCAGGAGGCCCTTCATGCCGTCTATGATCAGGGCGGGCGCATTTATTCCCTCTAGCTTTCCCATCAGATCTACCTTCCGTAACTCCTTCCACCGGCGCCAGATCAGCGACCTCGATACAACACAGTTCTGCTGGATAAAGAATCGCCTCACGTCACTTCCTTCCCCCCTGCAGAACAGAAGTCGGGAAATGAGCGTCCATCCGAGCCGGAGTGGGACCAGCAGCTTGATGGCCTGGAACGAGGCCCGCATGGAAAGGGATTCGCGGAGTCTGACGACGGTACTTATCACCACCAGCGATTCCACGCATTCGGGGTGCCTGATGGCGAATATCAGGGCCAGGGTGCCGCCAAAAGACTCGCCGATGATGGTTGCTTTCCCCATGCCAGCGCTCTGCATCACCCCGTACAACTCGTCCGCCATCCACTCCATCCCTCCGGTCCCCTCAGGATCACCCCCTGCCGGCAGCTCGGGCAGCTCGAAGAGCAGCAATCGGAAAGAGCTTGAAAACGTTGGTAACTGGTGCTGGAAAAAAGCGAACCGGCCGTTCAGTCCGGGTACTATCACCATGTTCCTGTCCCCGGTGCCCTGGAGGTGATAATGCCAGCCTTCAACGCACTCAATCACCGGTCTCACCCCCGGTTAACCCACACTAACGGGGTTCGGCTAGACCCGGACGCCTACGCTTTATATTTCTTGACCGATTCCAGCATGGCCTTTACATTCTCCGGACGTGCGTCGACAGGGACGGTGCATCCCGAACTCAGGATAAAGCCGCCGTCCGACCCGATCTCGGTAATGAGCCTCCGGCAGTATTCGTCGACTTCCTCCGGGTCGCCTAGCTTCATCATGACCGCCGGCACGTCTCCCATTATGCACATGTGATCCCCCAGCACTTCTTTCGCCTGAAAGATGTCGGATGTCCCGTCCAGATTCAGGATGCATTTCCTCGCGGGAAGAACTTTGAGAAAATGAAAGAATGGGGTCCAGTTGCTGTCGAAGTGGAGCAGCGGGGTGATGCCCCTCTTCACAAAGTACTCGCACATCTCCTCCAGGCCGGGCAGGGCGAACTCCTCGAACTGCCTGGGGCTCAACACGGAAGCGCTGGTCCTGCCCCCGAAAATAAATACCCGCCCCACCCCGGTAAGCCTTACGGCTAAGTGGGCCATCGACGCCAGTGGCTTCACAAACGCCCTGCAGGCCGCCTTTACCTCCTCAGGGTAACGATAGATATCCAGGATGAAGTCCTTGAAAGACCTGAGCGTGAGAGCTATCCACTCAAGCGGCGGGAAGAAAAGGTTGGGGCCGATCATCGTCTCAATACCTTTTCTGCGCCACGCTTTTACCGACCGCCTCAACAGAAGGCCGTCCGCTGCCAGCGCGGTGGAAGCTTTCAGGAACCCCGGGATGGTCCTGAGCTCAGCGTGGTTTCCCCACAGGTTCTTCAGCATCCAGCGGCCTGCGCCCATCTCCACGATCCTCTGGTACTCCTCCGGCTCGACAACTGGGTGCTCGACAAACTGCCAGTGCGCGTCAGGCGGGACCCCGTCGACCCCGGGGAGCTTCGAGGGCACCGGGAAGAGTAGGGACATGACCCTGCCGGTCCCGGCCACCGACGCGTGCTGTCCATCTATGGTCCCCAGGTCCCGGATCGTCCTCCCCAGGGCCGCGTCTGCTTTCCTGATATCGAAGATCATCTCATGCTGCGTGATGCCACCGTACGTGCTGGAGAAAACGTCCACCAACGGGACCACGGGGACGCGGTCGGGCTTCGCGAGCCTTGTTGCCGCTTCTATCCGCTCGAAAGAGGTCATGCTCTCCATTTTCACCGCCACCACCTCACTCGGGTTTGTTTTCTGATCTTAAGTCTTGATAAGACCTGTGTTCTTCAGGATGTCCTCTACGAGATCCGCCTGGGCGCCCGTCAGCTGTGGAAGAGGTTCCTTCACCATCACGTTGATAGGATGGCCGAGCAGGCGGACAGCTTCCTTGAGCATCGCGTGTGGCGCGGATGACGAGGCCATCAGCGGCGCGTAGGTGATGACCTCGGACTGGATGCCGGCAGCCTTTTCCGAGTCACCCGCTACTACAGCCTCGTACATCTCTACCACTTTCTTCGGGATGACGTTCGGCAGGGGGCAGATAGCCCCGCACGCGCCTACCTCCATGGCCGCTACCAGGTTAAAGCTCATCCCGGTGAAAACGCAGAAGTCCTCGCCGGTCGCGTCAACGAGGCCTTTGACTTCCTCGATATCAAAGATGGTCTCCTTGGCGCCTACTACGTTTTCAACCTGTCCTATTCGAGCAACAGTCTTTGGGGGAAGTGTCAGGCTGGTGTTGGCCGGCCAGTTGTAGAAAAGAATCGGCAGATTCACCTGGCTGGCGATCTTCTCGTAATAGCCATAAACAGAGTCCTCCTCGAGCGGGTAGAATATGTGAAGGGCCACAAGCAGGCCGTCGGCTCCCGCGCTTTCCGCGTATTGTGCCATCTCAATGGCCTGGTCCGTGTTTCTCTCGTTTATGCCTGCTATGACCGGCACCCGCTTCCCGCAGCTTTCTACGACCGAATCGATAACGTCCTTCTGAAGCCCGTGCGAGAGGTAAGGGCACTCACCATTACTGCCCAGTACCACCAGCCCGTGCACCCCTGATTCAATCAGGTAGTCGGTCATCTCCTGCATACCGGCGCGGTCGATGTTGCCGTCATCGTCATAGGCGGTGAGCATCACGGTGAAGATCCCCTTGAACCGTTTCATATAAACGCCTCCTGCTTTCTAAGTCCATTCCGATTTGCGCGGAAACCTCAGCGGCATATTTGTTCGGCCTCCGCAACACTCGCAGACCGGGGTCAGGTCATGCATAAATTCATGTTTTAAGACCTGACCCTATTATAGTTGTATGGGTTCACCCATCGGCAGTACGAGCCCCAGCGGCGGCGGTACCAGTTTTAGAAACTCCTCCGGGTCAACGACCTTTCCCTTGACCTGGTAATGGATCGGTATGGCAATCGTCGGCCCTATCTCGCGAACAAGTCTGGCAGCTTCCTCCAGGTTCATGCCGTCATCTTTCCCCAGTCGGGTGCTGCAGCCTATCTGCACCAGGGCAACGTCCAGGTGAAAACCTTTGAGCTCTTCTATCAGTTGCCGCTCGGCCCTGGTGTCGCCGCAGAAATAGAGCGTCTTTTCCGCTTCCACTATAAAACCGACGGCGTCTTTAGCGAAAGGATGGAACGCGGTAGTTGCATGTATCCGTATTCCTTCATGTTCTATCTCGTCACCGGGCTTGACCTCTATACAATCGTCGTACCTGTCGCGTCTTGCCGACTCGACCGCGCGCCGGGATCCGATGATAACCGCCCCCCTGGCTCTGGCGAGCTTTATAGCTGCCCTGTCGAAGTGGTCGATATGCTTGTGAGAAACAAGCATTAAGTCAACAACCGGGATGTCCTCCGGTTTCAAGGCGGGAAGCGAGGCCCTTATAAACGCAAAAGACTCGAACCACGGGTCCGTGATCATTACCAGCCCGCTTTCAAGCTCGATGATCACCGTCGACTGACCGACCATAGTGAGTCTCAAGGAATTCCCCCTTCCCTGCGGCTCCGCGGCGCTCAACCGGCGCCCGGGCCGATCGGCTATTTCTCGACGATGGGATAGGTGACTCCGCCCTTTGGGAATACCAGGACTTCTGCATCCGGATATTGGGCGGCTGCCTCCTCGAGCGCCTCCTGGAAGGTGCCGAGTGCGAAAAAGCGGCCCAGCCGCCTGCGGGCTTCCAGCGGTATCTCGGGCGCGTAGATATTGATCCTGTTTCTGAGAGCGGTCCTTAGGGCGGTGTACATGTAGAACCGTTCCTCCAGGGGTATTCCAAAAGGAAGGTACTTGACGACCGGTATCAGCGAGCGAGCCATCATCCTTATGACCGCCTGCGAAGATGGCACCTTCAGCCTGGGGACAGACATGTCTCCCGCCCCACCCTGGCAGCGCATCGCCGCTATCACAAGCCCGCCTTTCTTCGCCGCCATGAACGTGTTCGCGACGGACTTCACGCCCTGGCGCAGGTCGTGGTCCATCGGGTGAGAGCCGGTGATGACCACATCCACCATGGACTCGACGGGGATTCCGTAAAGCTTACGGGAGAACTCCACCCCTTCCCTGTGCGCCCTCACGGGGTCGCCGGCGACGATCTTCGCCACCTTTTTCTCTGAGCTCAAGATCGTGTTCACCGCGAAACAGGTGCCCTCCAGCATCTGCCCGGCTTCCTCGATATCCAGGCGCATCGGGTTATCCTCGGGCTGCCATCCGACCATGCTGAAAGTGCGCGGCGTTGCCACCAGCATGTGATTGTGACCGATTGTCCTGATCCCCGCCACGCCCGGGAGTATGTTCTTGTAACCTCCTCCGAAACTGGCGTGGGCATGCGGTTCGATGGTCCCTACCAGGACCGCGACATCGGAGGTGGCAACAACCCTGTTGACCTCTATCGCGGTTCCCCTCTTTGTGCGTCCGATCCGAACGAGCTGGCTGTCATCACGGCAGTCGTGATTCACCCACTTCACCCGCTCGAGCGCCGCGCCACCGACCTTCTGTTCCATTTCCTCCACCGGCATAGCGCGATGAGTGCCCAATCCTGTGACCAGCGTGATGTCCTCTTCTGAGACTCCCGCGCCGGTGATCTCATCCAGCAGACTGTCCATAAAGAGATGTGCGGGGGTCGGGCGGCTCAGGTCGTCAACGACCACGGCAACGGACTTACTGCCGCGGCATATGTCCGCCAGCGGCTTTGACCCCGTCGGTTGGCGGAGCACCCTGATCAGCTCTTTATCTACATCGTCAAGCGAAACAGGTGTTGCCGGTTCGACCACACCCGAGAGCCTCCAACCGGCCGGAAGGTCGAACTGGAGCTCTTCACTTCCCCACGGAACACTGATGCTCATCCAATCACCACTCCAACCGTGCCCGCTCGCTAATGGGTGCTTTCATACCACAGGTACATGTCCTTAAAAGCATCGAGGTTCCCGAACTTCGGTTTCCACCCAAGCTTCTCCTGGAGCTTCGTCACGTCGAGCACGAAGTCGTGTTCCAGGAGTACCAGGTGGTCCATCTCCATCGGGGACAGCCCGAACAGGTGCAGGAACTTCAGTATCCCCACCGCGAACCTGGCACTGATGTCTATGAACTTCACCTGGCTGCCGGCCAGCTCGCTCAACACCTCCGCCAGCTCGCGCTGCGAGGGGACCTCGTCGGCGCCGCCAACGTTGAACGCCTCTCCGATGGCCTCCTCCTTCTCACCGGCGAGTATCGCTGCCTGCGCGACATCTACAACGTGCGCCACCTGCCAGTGATTTCTTCCCCTGCCGGGCATCGGCATTACCCCACCCTTCTTGATCTGCCCCATCAACCGGTTGACGCTTTTCTCCCAGTTGTCTGGCCCCACGATGCTGGTGGGGCGGAGTATGGAGACACCAAGGCCGAAATCCCTGATGAACTCCTGGCAGATGAGCTCCGAGGCCACCTTGTTGTTCCCGTACTCGCCGATCGGCGCCTTGAGCGCGGCCTCGGGACACGGCACCTTCTCCAGCAAGCCGTAAACTTCCGAAGTCGAGAGGAACACCATTCTTGGAACCTTGTTCTCCACGCAACCCCTGAGCACGTTACGGGTACCGCCCACGTTGATCTTTCGCATGCCGTCAGAATCCATGCGGGCCTGCGGCATGATGCCCACCAGGTGATAGGCAGTGTCAACACCGTCGCACGCCCTGGATACCGCTTCGCAGTCCCTTACGTCTCCTTTAATGTACTCAACGCCTGCGGGAAGCCCGGCCGACTTCGCTATGTCGAAGACCCTTACCTCATCTCCCCGCCCGGTAAGCTGTCCCGCGAGCTCGACTCCAAGAAAACCGCTACCTCCTGTGATCAGCTTCATCGCTTCTCCTTCAACGCATCGTCAGCACATCTATTCCCGCGTGTTCGCCCTTTTCGTCCGGGTGTCAACTAGTACCCCGTCCCATAAATACGCTTGCATTCGATCACCGCTGCATCCGCTCCTGCCGCGTTCCGCTTCCTCGCAGTACTTAACGAGTACGCCCTTGTCGCGCGCCTTCTAAGGAACGGCGCATCGACGCTCTCGGTACGACACCGTATTTACGGGACGGAGTACTAATCCCCAAGGATAGCTCCCCGGGACGCTGATCCGACTTGCGCCCTGTAACGGCTTAGATAGCCAGGTTCTATTTCCCTCTCACGCGGCTTCCATTCATACCTGCGCCGCTCAATCTCTTCATCTGAGACGCCGAGTGTTATCGTCCTTCCTGGGACGTCAATAGTTACGGGGTCGCCGTCCCGGACCAGTGCGATAGGTCCGCCAGTATACGCCTCCGGGGATACGTGTCCCACCGATAACCCACCTGAAGCCCCTGAGAAACGAGCGTCGGTTACAAGCGCGACTCGCTTTATCCCGAGTACCTCAAGCGTGGTAGTGATGGACAGCAGTTCAGGCATCCCGGGGCCGCCTTTCGGCCCCTCGTAGCGGACGATGAGCGCGGTATCCTGCATCACCTCGCCCCGCGCTATGGCCTCAAGCGCCTCGACCTCCCCGTCGTAAACCTGTGCCCTGCCTTCAAAGCGCGCAAGCTCAGGTTTGACCGCTGAGCTCTTCACCACGCAGCCTTCAGGAGCCAGGTTGCCTTTCAGAACGGCAATAGCGCCCTCTTCACGGTAAGGTTTCCTCATGCTTCTTATGACCTCTTCGTCCAAAACCTTCGCCCTCCGGGCGATCCTGCCTATGGTCGTGCCGGAAACCGTCATGCACTCAGAGTGTATCTCCTTCGACAGGCGGTTGAGTACCGCTGGAATCCCGCCGGCGGTGTACAGGTCCACGACCCCGTGCGGGCCGCTGGGGGCTATTGAACAGAGCGTGGGGATCTTCCTGTTGTACTGGTTGAACAGATCGAGGTCGAGATCGATCCCTCTCTCACGCGCTATGGCCGGCAGGTGGAGGGCGCAGTTAGTCGACCCCCCGATCGCAAGTTCGACCATGACCGCGTTCTCGAACGCTTCTTGAGTCAATATCTTCGAAGGTGTCAGGGATTCCCTGACCAGCTCGACCACCCGCTCGCCTGACTCCCAGGCCTGGATCCTCTTCTCCGCTGAAACGGCCGGGCTGGCCGCTGAACCCGGAAGCGCCATGCCCAGCGCTTCTATCAGGCACTGCATGGTGTTGGCGGTGGTGAGGAATTCACACGCGCCGCAGGTCGCGCACGTCGCGGTCTTCACCTTGTCTCTCAGGTCCCGGTAATCGCGATGGTCGACACTCTGCATCTGTGCCGTAAACCTCGCGCTGACCATGTTCGGGCCGCCCGGAAGGAAGATCGCGGGAACGTCCAGCCTGGCGGCGGCCATCATCATGCCGGGGTTTATCTTGTCGCAGCTCGAGACCATGACCATGCCGTCCAGCCACTGTGACCGCATGTACATTTCGATCATGTCCGCGATTATGTCCCGCTGGGGAAGCAGGTAGCGCATTCCCTCGTTGCCGTTCCCGATGCCGTCGCACGGCGCCGGGACATTGAACTCGAACGGTATGCCCCCGGCCGCAAGTATCCCGTTCTTGACAGAGCGGGCAAGCTCTCCCAGGTGGGTGTGCCCCGGGTTGAGCTCGCACCAGGAGTTGGCCACGCCTATCAGTGGTTTAGTCCGCAGTTCGCGCGCGGGAACGCCGAGGCCGTGCAGTATCGCTCCGCGCACCACGCCCATGCTGACGTCGCCGCCGGCGAGGATCGACGCGCTTTTCGGCTTCGAGTACCTCTTCCCGAGGTAGGTTCTGTACCGCTCCGAGGACGATTTCAGGACGCTCAACGCCCCAGTCATTACCCTCGTCACCACACCCTGCTTCTTCCCGGCATTCTTCATCTTCAATCACCCTTCGTGAGTATGTGCTTGCACTTAGGCGCCCCTTCGAGGATCGTCTCGGTAACCTCGAGTCTCCCGCCGAGCCGTCTTACTATCTCCATGTCCATGTTCATGCTGGCGCGGCAAAGCTGAGCGCATTCCGGGCCCTTGAAGCCTACCGTGCACTCGGTCCTGTAGACGACCACCCGCTCGTCGCCGGCCTCCCCTATCTCGGTGGGCATACGGGCCCATATCGAAGGAGCGAGCCAGTTAAGCGCTATTTCCAGCAAGTCGTCCTTCCTGCCTTTTTTCACCCCGAACAGTTGTTTCTCGACTATGAGGTAGGCAAGTAGCTTCGACGTATAATTCTTCATCACGAACATGCCGAGAGCGTTATTGGCCACCTTCATCTGCCTGCGTCCGATCCAGAAGGCCCCTTTCCGGAGCAGTTCTTCGTGCCTGCTATCGAAAACGGCGAGCATTGCTTTTAGTTCCTCGGTCCTGTCCTGTGACACCTTGCACCTCCTCAGGCAAAGTACAGGGTAAGTATAAGGCAAAGGCAGGTATCGCGTTCCTAAAACCCACCGGATAAATTCAGCCTTAAAGTCACTACCTCGTGCGGCTTCAGCGACAGGAACACCTTAGATGCGGTGTGCGGCAGCGGCGCTCCCGGCTGCTCGTTCAGCCCGGCGATGTACGCGCCCGAACACCTGAAGATTGATGCCAGAGAAAGTGTTACCGGCGTGCTCTTACCCAGCGTCTCGACAAGCCGCAATACCATCCCACCGCCGCTGTTCGGCTTCTTGATGACTGGTATCTCCACGTTTTGCCGGTTCAGCGAAACCAGGCTGCAGGCGCCGGCTCGAAGCGGCCCCGTTTCTGTATTCAAGAAGGCACCGGCCAGCGGATGGCCGAAAGAAGAACCGTTTCTCTGGCTCAGACCCTCGTCGCCGGCACTGCCGCTCGAGAGGGAAAACCGCATCGTGTAGGAGCCTGGGACAACGAACGCGCTCCAGGTGCAGGTGTCCAGGTATATAGGGAAATAATAAGGTTTGTCCGGGACCGTGTATCGTGCGTCGTCCACCAGGTTCAGATCGGCCCTCCCGACCGTGAAAGGACCGACATCGGGACTGGCGATCGAAACCCTGTGCTCCGGCCCTTCGAACTCGATCCAGTCGCCAAGGTGCCGGTGTGTGGTGGCGCCTCCCGGGAGCTCGTCTTCGCCGATCTCACAGGATGTATAGAGGTTGTGATAACTCACCTTGAAATCTTCATCCATCTTCAGGGGGTAAGAAAACGCGTAGCGCTGAAGCGGTATGCAACCTGTGCTCTTCACCCAGTTGACGAAATCTATGCGCTTGATGCCGTCGTAGAGCACGACTGACTGTCGACGGGGGACGTTCTGGTCATCCCTTCCCGATACGACAAGAGCCCCCATTACAGGGCCGGCCTGGGCGACCTGCACGGTTCCAGAGAAGTCGCTGCGCCAGTTCTTTACGCTACACCTCGTAAGACCATCAAATATGGGCTGCCACGTCGGCCTGTCGTTTGTGAAAGGTTCCATGTTGATGAGGATGTTTGCCGAATCCGAGGAGGGCGTTCCCTTTAGGAACTGGTTGAGGAATACGTGCTGGCCTGCTACCTGCGCTTCACCGTCTACCAGTTCCTTTCCGAGCTCCTTGTCCAGGATGCTAGCGACCGCTCTCGTTTGCGGGTCGAGCGTCACCCTGTAGTACCGGTTCTCGAGCGCGTAGGGCTCTACGGCCAGACCCGTCGGGTAGACCGGTGGCGCCAACCTCCTGATGACGCTGAAAGTACGGTATCCGATGCTCCCGATGTTGCCGGCCGTAAAGACGACATACTTCCCCGAAGGTTCGGGGGAGTCCGGATAAGCTCCCTTGAAATGCTCGTTCTGGTTCTTCATGGAGGGCCGGCGGCCGAAGCAGTCCTGGTAAACGGAGGCGTCGATGAGTTGATACGGCACCTCTTTGCCCGTGACGTCGTCCCGCAGGATAAACTTACCATCCTCCTGCTGGGTGGGCGCTTTGACGGCAACGGGGTCTGTGCGGGTAAATGAGAGCGGATTTAGAACAACTATCTTGAGCCGGCCACCGGTGTTGACCGTTGAGGCAAGCGCGGAAACCCCTTCAGAGTGAGCCTGCCTGGAGTTCCTCTCCGCTATCAACGACCACTCCGCCTTGGCCCAGTCGGGGTTCATGTAATCGGGGATCAACCCTCCCGTGTCCGGGTCCAACTTCGCGCCGTAGAAAAAGTCATGCGCCTCGAGTTTCGCGAGATTGTCCCAGGCGCTCTGCACCTCCTCCTGCGGGTACCCCGCGCCACCGAGCATGTCAAAGAGGGACCAGAACTTCATCGCGCCGCACAGAGAGCGCTGGCTGTAGCGGTCATACAGGTTTATGACCCCCTGGTTCATCACCACGAACTCCCACGGATTGCCGAGCTGACCCTGCCTCTCAGGGATCCGGTCTGCGTAACGGGACTCCATGTTTCCCAGAAAGTCAGCGTAGGAACACATCTGTACCCGCGGATAGGCCCACCGGGAGTTCCAGCTCTGCATGAAATCCATGGGTTTCGAATCCGCAGGCTCGTTGTCCCCGTAATCCCACGGTATGGCATACTGCTCGAACGGATACGCCAGGTCAGGGTTCACCTTGCCGTTCTCATCCAGGCCCGCCTGCCTCTGTAACAGCTTCTCGTTGACCGAATCCTCCTGGACTCTGGGATCGGGATTCGTAAGCTTGAAGTAGCTCATCTTCTCCTGGTTATAGCCGTAGGAAGTGCGCCAGGTAAGGACTTCTGCCCCGCTGTCTGTCTTCCATCTATAGATGTAGGGAACGCCCATCATCTCCTGGATGTGATACGAGGTGTTCGGAGCGTACACCAGGTTCTTTACTCCAGCCTTGTTCAAGAACTCGGGCAGTTGTTTTACGACGCCCGGGGTGTCGAACATGGCGCAGAACTCAGGCTTGATCCCGTATCGTTGTTCGAGGTCCACACCCTGGTTCCACGGAGCAACCTGTCCCTGGATATAACTCTCCCCGCTAGCCGAGTTCTGGTGGGCTCCGCTGTACTGCGCCCCGACATCTATGCGCCCCTGCTGGATCAATCGAATCATCCGGTCAACCTGTTCCGGAGTCCGGTGGCCGTCCATGTATTCGTATACCGGCAGGCGTGTCTCGAGCTGATAAGTGTAGTCGGGATACCGGTCGCACAGGTCGCATACGGTATCGAGTATCTTGCGGTGCTGCTCGGGAGTGAGGTCCGCGTTGGCAGTGCTGTAGAGATCGATGTGAGAGCTGGGGATAAGCCAGACGGTCCACTTTCTCTGCGGCGCCCACTGCTTTATTATCTCGTTCTGAAACTCACCGGGAGCCCCCCCGCTGATATCGTAAAGCCTGAACGCGAATCTCGAAGCGGTATTGATGTCCGGCACCCTGACGCGGTAGCCCTTCTTATCGCCCGGACCTATAGCCCCTGTGTCCGTGGTGACTGTCGCGTGCGTGTTAAGGTCCTCGACTTCGACCCTTCCCGTAAAAACCTTCGGCTCCGGCAACCAGTAAGCGATTCGCGCTTCAGCCGTCTGGTACAAGTGACCGGCATCATTTGAGAATAAAACCGTGGGCGTCGCGTCCACGATCCACTTGTACGGTTCGCCGGAGCAACCTCCGGGCGCGAAAACCCCGGTAGCCAGAAATAGCAGCGCGACGATTACCAGTGGTAGCGATTTGCGCAGGATAAAAGAAACGTATCTCCAGAGTTTGAAACTCTTACATACCAAAAGGCCACCTCCGCGCCCACGACCACATGTATAACGCTTCAAACACACGAAAGGGTATTACAGGCGTGCCTGTTTGAACAATTTATCAGACTTGCCGCGGCTTTTCGAGTTGCCGACCTTCAGGATCTCACGTGCCGCGCAAATATTGCGAACAGCCTCCGGGTGCTTCGGAAACACTCGCGCTGTGTGTTCATTCAACCACCACGGAAGCGCAAGGATCGAAGGGGTTCAACCTTATGGCAAGCGAGAACAGATAAGGGTAGTTCTTCTTGAGATGGGCCATGTACTCGAGCCATTCGTTTCCGAGCAAGACGTATGCGCGCCCCATGTCACCTTCTATATGCCTGTAGTCTGTATCGGGCAAATTCGAAAGGTCATCCCTGGAAGCGAGCTCCTCTGTGAGGTGAAAGACCGCCCATAACAGGTCCGTAAAGGACTCGTGCTCCAGCAGGAGCGGGTTCTCCAGCAACCTGACCATGAAATCCCGCTTTCCGATGAGCAGGGATTTCAACCTCTCCAGGTCTTCATGTTGACCGGAAATCGCGAATTCGTAACTGCCGAACCTGTCCTTCACGCTCATGAAAGAGCCGTTCTTCCACTGCTCGTCTGCTGACAGTGCTTCTCTTTTATCAGCACAATGCCCATCGACTGACGAGAAGAACCTCAGCAGTTCGGTTCCCACCTCGCTGAAGAAAGCCCCTATCACCATGTTCATCTTCTCCATCGTCATCCTCTTGTCCCTCTGGCCCATAAGCTGATCGACGATGAGGCTAACGAACAGAACTTCAAGCGGCAGGAAGGCGATGTCCCCGACCAGATAGATGAATACGTGGTGAGCGTCTCTGAATATCGCGTAGTGGATCGTGTACAGAATGACCGAAAACAAAACCAGGCATGACCCGAGCACCAGGTACCAGTCTCTTTTTCTCATTATATGAACCTCCTTACGGGCGTTTATCCGCTCTATTGTAAGTTCTTATGTGTTCTCCAACACCCGCATAATACCTGCTGAGACTGCGCGGAGTCGATAAAGGAGCCATGCGCTGACGGTAAACAGCATTTTTGACTTGTTACCGGTACGAAGTTGGCGGTATTCCCGGGTGGATATCGAGGATGATCTCAGTTGTGGCTGGATCGGCCTCGCAATCAGTAGCCCACCCGTTCCAGCCAGTCCAGGATTGCCCGGTTTGTGGCTTCAGGGACCGAATGCTGGCAGCAGTGGCCACCGCCGTCGATGATGACCAACTCTGCTCCAGGTGTCCTTCCCACGAGCTCCACGATCGTCTCAGGCCCTACAAGCCGGTCTTCTGAGCCCCTCAAGACCAGTGCGGGTATTTTCAGGCGGGTAAGCTTTTCAGAGTAACTCTCTTTTGCCCCCGCGATTATGCGGTCCAGGTAACCTCCGAGACCTGGATAAAGCCCGTACTCCAGGATGTAATCTACCAGGCGGTCGTTACCGGGAGAAGGGTCAAGCACAAAGCCGCGGTGCTTGCCAACCCAGTTGAGAAGGCTCTTTCGCCTGGAGGCAGGGACCAGGAACGCGAACTGGTGTACAAGGGTAGTCATCGTGAACATGTTGAGCCCGAACCCTCCCCTGCGGACGCGGTCCATCGTATTGCAGAGCACGATAGCTTCGGTGCGCTCCGGGTGCGCGGTCGCGATCTCCTGGGTGACCATTCCCCCGAAGGACTCTCCTACGATTACTGCTTTCTCGATTCCCAGCGAATCCATCAGGCGCAGGACGTCCGCCGCGTAGTCGGCTACCCGTGCCGAAAGCGTGGGCCTGCGTATCACGTGTCCGCACGCGATCGTCCTGTATCTCTGGCCGAACTCGTCCAACTGGTAGCGCCAGAACTCCTTGGCACCCTCCATGCCTGGAAGCATGATGACCGGCTTCCCTCTGCCGACCTCTACATAATCGGGTAATGGATACTTCTCATTCAAAATAAGCACCTCCACCATCTATCGACATGACGATTGCTTAGTACTCCGTCCCGTAAATACGGTGTCGTACCGAGAGCGTCGATGCGCCGTTCATGCAAGGCGCGCGACCGAGGCGTACTCTTTGAGTACTCCGAGGAAGCGGAACGCCGCAGGAGCGGATGCAGCGGTGATCGAATGCAAGCGTATTTATGGGACGGGGTACTTAGACCCGAATCCAGATCATTCAACATCTCCAGTATTTTACCAGCATGCGGATGTTCTCCGCGGACCCGCGAAGTACGGGCTCAACCGTACTTACCTTTTTTCAGGCTTTTCCTGCGCCGCCTTATACCGGGAATCTCGGTCAGCACCATGCCGACGAAGATCAGTCCGCACCCGACCCAGCCCCGCCAGGTCAGCCTCTCCCCAAGCAGGATGATGCCGAAGACGACCGAGAAGACCGGCTCCATGATCAGCACCATAGATGTGCGGACCGGCGTCAGTATCCTCTGAGCGTATCCCTGCACGTAGAAAGCCACCGCGGACGCGAAGACTCCGCAGACTATGATTGACGCCCACACGATTCCGCCGCTGGGCATCTTGAAGTTCTCGAACGCCAACCCGGAGGCGGTGTTTGTCAGGGCAAGCACGCCCATCTGCAGAAACGTCAGCAGCACGAGGTCGTATCGTTTCACGTACCGGTCAAGCAGGATGATGTGAACTGAGTACGAGAAAGCGCACGCCAGAACCAGCAGGTCACCGGAATTGATCCGCATGTTCGGTTGAATCGAGAGGAAGCCAAGTCCGACCAGAGCTATGGCTACTGAGACGACCGCTTTCGGGCTCGGCCACTCTCTCAGGACCAGCACTGAGAGAACGGGAACGAAGACTATGAAAAGTCCTGTGATAAACCCCGCGTTGCCCGCAGTCGTATATTTCAGCCCGAATGTCTGGAATGCGTAGGACACGTACAGAAGCACGCCGAGCAGAAGGCCAACCCGTAGAATCTCGCGGTCGATGAATCGAAGCTTCTTGACGCAGAACGCTCCGGTCACCAGGAAGGCGAGCCAGAAGCGATAGCTCATGAAGACAAACGGCTGGAGCTCTCTCAAGCTTATCTTGACCATCGCGAAGGTGAGCCCCCATACGACAGTAACGGCGATCAACATCGCCTCCGCCAGCCGGTTCGGGCTCAGGAGTGACCCGCTATTGACCTGAGTGGACTCCACCATGTTCACACTTCCATCACTGTAGACCCGGACAGTATAGAATATATTGGCAGCGGTGTTTACGGCAAAGGGACTTAGGCGGTGCTGAGCAAAAGAGGAATAACAGCCTGTCGCGCTTATCGCACGGAGAAGGTTAGATGCAGAAACAAAACCTGACAGTGAAGCGGGCCAGGAGAACTGTTCCGGATTACGCGGCGTTTCTGTGGCGGCACTCTGTTCTGGTGGTGGTGCTTGCACTTATCGCGCTGATTCTACTTGGCGCGTTTGCCGTATACCTTTTCGAGAGGCACTCGAACCCGGAGATCACCAGGTACGGAGACGCATTGTGGCTCACCGTCGTTACGATGGCCACCGTCGGTTACGGCGACAAGGTGCCGGTTACTGTGGGTGGGAAGATCATTGCGATGCTGGCCATGATGTTCGGTATAGGCATCCTCGGAGCTTTCATCTCGCAAAAAGCCACTCAGCGGTTCAACAGGTCAAGAAGGAGGATGAGGGGGTTGGACATCAAGGTCAGGGGACACGATTTCCTGCTTATCGGAGGGTGGAACTCGCGCGCGCCGTTCGTGCTTTCGCGCTTGAAGCAGATGCTCGCTGAGGACTGGGGAGGAATAGTCCTGCTCTGCGAAGCGGAGGAAAAGCCGGTAGATGACGACAGCATACTGTTCGTGCACGGCAGTCCAGCCAGGGAGGAGGACCTGAAGCGGGTGAAAATCGAGCGCGCGCGGGCGGTTATTCTTCTCGCCGAACAGAACGGGGTAGCGGACGGAGAGGAAACTGATGCCCGGACAGTCCTTGCTACCCTGGCTATCCGCTCGCTTAACCCGCAGGCGCGTATCACTGCCGAGGCCTCCCAGCCCACGAACGTCCAGCACCTCAAGCTGGCGGGTGCCAGCGAGGTGATAAACACGGACCTGCTGCTCGGTGAGATCCTGGCCCGCTCGACTCTGCAATCGGACCTCCTGATGATGATCACGGAGATGGCAAGCAGCGGGATGGGTAGGTTCCTCACCATGGTCCCGGTGGCCGGAGAAATGACGGGTATGACCGCGCTGGATTTGCGGTCGTACGTCAGGGAAACCCTCGGGGCCGAACCGGTGGCCGCAAGGACTGCAGAGCGGCTGGTCCCGTTCGATGAGAAATACCGGCCATCGGCAGAAGATCTACTCCTGGCAGTACGCATCAGTGCGGCTGCGGGAGGAGCTATCCGCAAGGACTCTTAAGCCGCTTCGAGTACACAGATAGCCCGGGACAGAAGCGTTCGCGATGGTCGAAAGGTGACCCATGCCTCAAGGAAAGTTAAAACAAAGAGCAAGATTTGCGGGCAGGAATCCGAAGGGGGCCGGCCTGGCCGTGATTGCCATGAAAGCGGTCGCGCGCCTTCCAATGATCAACCACCTCCATCCCTGGTTCCGGGAGGACAGGTCTGACATTCGCTGGCTGCCGATAAATACGGACATAGAGATGCCCGAGAACACCCCGATGCCACTCGAACTGCTGTACCGCCTTATAGGCGAGGCTTCACACCGTGTGATAATCGACTACTGTGGCTGCAGGAAGGCCTTTGGATGCGAGGATTACCCGGTGGGGATCGGCTGCCTGTTGCTTGGAGACTCGGCGTTGGAGGTCCGGAGGCGATTTCCACATCACGAAGCGAGTATCGAGGAAGCTCGCGAGCACGCGAGGCTTGCTGTCGATGCCGGGTTGGTCCCCGTGATCGGTAAGGCACGCGTAGACAACTTCATCTTCAAGATCAAGGACCGCAGCCGCCTGGTCACGGTATGTTTCTGCTGTGAGTGCTGCTGCATCACCAGGCTCACCTCGACCCTTCCCCTGAAGCACCTCGAGCCCATCTTCCCACGCCTAGAGAGCGTGACGGTAACCGTTTCAGACAGGTGCCGGGGCTGTGGGAAATGCGTTGAACACTGCTACGTTCAGGCGATCGAAGTCATGGACGGCACGGCGGTTATCAGCGGATACTGCCGCGCCTGCGGCCGCTGCGCCACGGCCTGCCCCAACGACGCGGTGGAGATACGCATCACGGACCCTGACTTCCTGGAGAAGACCCGCGACAGGATACGCTCGTACATCGATTACGAATAGTGACCGGCATGCCGGGTTGAACCTTACGTTTCTGTTGCGCGTCGTCTGTATTCGTAGTGCTTAACCATCGCGCTTATCGCGATGCAGGCAGACTCCACCGTCGTATAGACCATGTTATGGCTGCCGCTACCGCCCGACTCCTCGACCCACGCTTCCTTCCGGTCGAAGTTGGTAACGACGTAGATGGGCACGCCCAGCTCACATGAGTTGCTGTGAAGCTCCTGTACGTAGATGGCAAGCTGGTGTGCCACCATCTCCCACATCGCCGACAGGTCGAAGTCCTCACCCTGGACAGTCGTTATGACAGCCCCCTCACTGCGCGGCGCCTCCACGAATATGAGGAGGATCGAATCGACCTCACCGCAGTGAAGCAGTATCTCGAGGATCGGCTTCACGATTGTGAGGTCCAGACCTGCCACCAGGTCCACAGGATTGCCGGGAACCCACCAGTCCGGCAGCAGTCGACCGATACTCCCGAGCGTCTCCGATGACAACGGTACCACTTCCAGGCCTTCTTCCACGCACGAGTCCGCCGCTATCACACCCAGCCCACCTCCGCCGGTCACGATGCCCACCCCCTTACCGCGTGGCAGCGGCCTGTTGATGAATGACGATGCTATCGTGCCGGCCTCGTCGATAGTCCTCGCCAGCGTCAGGCCGGCCTGTGTGCACGCGTTTTCGAAGAGCCGCTCCTGCACCGCAAGCGCTCCGGTGTGCGACCTGGCGGCTGCCACACCCGAATCCGTCCTTCCGCCTTTCAGGGCGATGACCGGTTTCCGGGGGGTGACTCTGCGCGCGCTTTGAAGAAACCGGCGGCCATCGGTCACTCCCTCGATGTAGGAGACTATCACGTGCGTAGTTGCGTCCCCTGCGAAGTATTCGTAGTAATCCTCCATCTTCAGGTCGGCCTCGTTCCCGCTCGAAACACCCTTGGAGACGCCGAACCCCGCGTCAAGCACGCGCTCGATAAGCATATTGAGGATATTGCCGCTCTGGCAGATAAACGCAACGTTGCCCGCCTGCGGATAAAACAGGGGCATCCACGTGTACAATCTACTCTCCGGGCAACACACACCCTGCCCGTTCGGGCCGACCAGCACCATGCCCGCGGCACGCGCCTTACCTACGAGCTCACCCTCGAGCTGTGCTCCGCTTCCTCCCAGTTCCTTGAACCCCGCGCTCACGATCACCGCCGCCTTCACGCCCCTGGCGATGCAGTCATCCAGTGCGCCGGTCACTTCCCCCGCCCGCACGGTGAACACGGCTAGATCAATGTCTCCCGGGATGTCTCTGACCGAGGGGAAAGCCTGTATACCGAGCACTGTTTTGCGGTGGGGATTGACCGGATACAACTTCCCTTCGTATCCTCCGGTTACCAGGTTGTTCAGTATTATGAACCCCCACTTCGCCGCACCCTCGGTCGCTCCAACAAAAGCGATGGACCGGGGGTTAAACACGTATTCCAGGTTCCTTAATCTTGATTCCACTTTCAGAAATCGTCCCTTCTTCCAGACCGGTCGATCCTCGCTCCTGCTCTGTCAGTTCGATCGCCTTGCAGCAGCACGTTTTTGAAAAGCCCGATAACGTTTTAATAGCCTGCGGTCTGAGAATATCTTTGTCATGATCACAAGCCACATCAGCTCTCTAGTCGACCTGTGACCTCCATATATAAGCATATGCGATAATGTGTGCCGCCTTCTCACCTGCCTCTTAGAGAACCCGGGAAGGTCGAACACCGGTCTTCTTCTCTCCAGCTCATGGTCCGGAGGGATATCCAACAATCCGCTTTCAAGGCAGGAGTCGTGAAGTTCAGTTCCCGGATAAGGAAAGAAAACGCTCATAAGAAACCAGTCAGGCTGACAGACGCGGTTGACTCGGATCGTCTCGCGGAAATCCTTTCTCGTCTCGCCGGGTATGCCTATGAGGTTATACATGCCGACCTCTAAACCGTGCCGCCTGGCGGCCTGGACTGCCCCGATTATGTCCTGGTTCGAGTAGTTCCTCTTAAGGACTTCCCGCCTTATCCTCTCGCTGCCGGACTCCAGCCCGATGTTGATGAATCGGAAGTTGCTCCTCTCAAAAGCAGCGAACAGGTCTTCGTAGTCGGTGTTGGGTGTTATCCGCAGGTTGGTGCCGAAAGCTATCGGGCTCTCCAGTTCGGAGTTCATGCGCTCGAGCCTTGCGCATAGTTCCATTGCCCACTCGGGATTCACCCCTAGCGTCTCGACCTCCAGGTACACCTCGATCAGTGAAGGTAAACGTTTATTCATCTCGTACAGCTCGTCGACAATGTTCTGAGGTGACCGCAGGCGAACGTATTTCCCATCCGCCAGCCGCCTCAGGGCGTGGTTACAGCAGTAGGTACATTGAAAAGGACAACCGCGGCCGACAAGAACCGACGGGCGCGAGTTGGGGATAGCAATCCACGGCAACCACATCTCCCTGTCCGCGAAAGGAAGGCTGTCCAGGTCTTCTATGAATGGACGTGGTTGGTTCCTCTCGATTTCCCCGCCATTATTTATATATAGGTTGGGAATCCCTTTCGGCAACCTGCCCTCCTCCAGCTGTTCGACCAGTTCGAGGGTCGGGTATTCCCCTTCGCCCACACAGATAGCATCGAACGAGGTCTGCAGGCACTCATCCGGCTTCAGCGAAGCATGCGGTCCGCCAGCAAGAAGAAAGATGTGCGGATACGACTTCTTGACCCGTGTTGCCACATCTGACAGAAAGGAGAACTCGGTATAGACCGAGGTAAAACAGATCAATCCCGGGTCGAACTCCCTGATGTACTCATCAACAAGATCACGGGTGTCTCGACTGAGGACTAGTAACCTTGTCTCGTGGCCCTCCGTCTTCAGAAGTGCCGAGATATAGGAGATCCCGAACTGCACCCGTTCTTCTGTCTCCAGGGGCTTTTCGACAGAAAAGGGATCTTGCTCGGAATGAATAAACAGCACGTCCATCGCGACAAATGTCCTTGATCGGCTGGAATGTCTCCGGACTATTATCTACAGGGCGGGCATGATTACAAGAGAAGCAGCCTTATACTTATAGCTGCATCTCTCTTCCCGACCCATGCCGGTGGGTTGTGTTAAGGACACACCAGTAATCAAAACGACCGGCTTTCAGGGAAGCGCTGCCTCGACCAACTGCCGATTAATACTGGGAGGGTTCCTGTGATATCCCGAGCATTTCCCTTGCCTGCTGCGGGGTGGCTATCTCCCGGTTCATTTCTTTAGCTATCCTGGCTATTCGGGACACCGCCTCCGCGTTGCTCTGCATCTTCCTGCCTCTGGCGAAATATACATTGTCCTCCAGGCCGACCCGCACGTGCCCACCGAGCATTATCGCCATCACGTTCATGGGAAGCTGGAAATGACCCACGCCGATGGCGAAGAAGATGGACTGGGGAGGAAGCTCGTTGATAAGCCCGAGCAGGTTGGCCGGGGTCGGAAATGAACTCGTCTGGAAGCCCATCACGTACTGGATATCGTACGGAGGATCGATCAACCCCTGCATGATGAGGTCCTGGACAACCCAGTACATCCCGGGATGGTAGAGTTCCATCTCCGGCTTGACGCCCTTCGCTTTCATCTCTCTTGCAAAGTTAGAGATATCCTCGTAGCTTGCCGGAACGCATCTGTCCACCAGCACTGCCGGCCTCGGGCTGGGAATGGGCTCTGCTCTCTCCTTCATCGGGACCTTCAGAACGAACGGGCCCAGGTTCAACGAGCACAGTTCGGGGTTCGCGTAGATGCTGGCCATCCGCTGCTCCATGGTCATTTCGGGGCCGCCGCCGGTTGTGTTATTGATGATGATGTCAGGGCACTTCTCGCGGATCAGGGCGTTCGCCTTGAGATAGTCATCAGGATTACTCGAGGTCATCCACCAGATCTCCGGGTTCCTGGCATGGACGTGGACGATACTCGCACCGGCCTTGTAAGCATCGTAGGTCTGCTCAGCCTGCTCCTGGGGGGTCTCCGGCAGGTTCTCGTTATACTCTTTCCCGTGTACACCTCCGGTTATTGCAGCAGAGATGATCAGGGGCGGCAGGCCTTTTCTGACCTTTTCCATCCATGCGTACGGATCCCGGTAGTCCCAGATATAATCTTCCATTCCCGCACCTCCTCGCTCAGCCGACAGGAAAAAACCATGCACACAATATGACAGGAGGTCCCCTCGACAGAACCTGCAGGTCAACGGTTAGTATTCTACTGCATCATGGGGTTGGAATCCCATTCCGAACGAACGGGTCTGGATCTAAAGTAAAAACGAGGCAAAGGCCGGGCAAAGAACACCGGGTCTTTCTCTTAGACCATCTGGTGTCTTAGGTCATTAGCCTGGATTTATCATATCAAAAAGGAAGGAACTTCGGCTTGTATTGCTGAATTATTGATTAGAAAGAGATTTATCGGCACTCTGAGACTCTCCGGGAGGGAAACCCAGTGGGTGAAAGCCAAAAAGGCGGCTTGAAGCTTCATTTCGACGGCCGTCTGAGGCTGTAATTCCGGGGTGCAAGAGTGACAACGGACGCCGGTCTCCTGGCCGTAAGGGAGCTCGACGACGCGCTTGGATTAACCGAGACGGCAGGCGAGATGATAAGCGACTTGAGGACCGGCAGGAACGTTCAGCACGAGCTTGCCGGTCTACTCGGGCAATCGGCCTACGCGAGGCTCGCCGGTTACGAGGACGTGAACGACCAGGAAGCGCTCACAAGGGACCCGGCCATGAGGGCCGTGGTGGGCAAGAAAGCCCCCGATAGAAACGCGGCGAGCTCGCAAACCGTTTCCCGCTTCGAGACCGAGATTCTAACGCAAGAGGAGAACATAGAGGCGCTATCCTCCATAAATCACTCCTGGGTCTCAAGAGCCGTCTCTTCAACAAAGACCAAGAAGGTCATCCTCGACATGGACTCATCGGAGTTCCCGATGCACGGGAACCAGGAGAGCTCTGCCTACAACGGGCATTTCTGCTCAAGGTGCTACCACCCCCTGTTCGTGTTCAACCAGTTCGGTGCCTGCGAGGGTGCGGTCTTGAGACCTGGCAACGTCCACTCGGCGGACGGCTGGAGGGACCTCCTGGAACCCATTGTCGACAGATACAAGGATACGAGCAAGAAGCTCTACTTCAGGGGAGACGCCGCCTTCTCCTCACCCGACGTGTACGAGTACCTGGAGGACAAGGGAATCCTCTACGCGGTGAGGATTCCCGCAAACGACGTCCTCTTGCGAGAGACAGACCATCTGATGACGAGGCCGGTTGGTAGGTCCCCCAAGAAGCCACGCATCTTCTTCCATGACTTCTCGTACCAGGCGAAATCCTGGAAGAAATCAAGGAGGGTCGTCGCCAAAGTGGAATGGCACGCAGGTGAGCTGTTCCCAAGGATCGGTTTCATCGTCACCAACCTGCAAAGGAAGCCCGAAAACGTGGTCCGTTTCTACAACAAGCGGGGCGTGGCACAAGGTTGGATCAAAGAGAGTAAATATGCCCTCTCCTGGACCAAGCTATCCTGCACCAAGTTCTCCTCCAATCAGGTGAGGCTCGCTTTGTTCATCCTTGCATACAATCTCTGAAACTTCCTCAGGCGCTTTGCCCTGCCCAGCAAGATATCTCACTGGTCGCTCAGGAGCATTCAACTCAAGCTGATAAAGATCGGGGCAAAGGTGGTCATCCATTCGAGAAGGACAATATTCCAGATGGCCGAGGTCGCGGTTCCCGAGAAGCTTTTCCGGTCCATGCTCGCCAGAATACATCGCCTGGGCAGGGCATGCGCGAGGACGCCTGCCTTGAGTCTGTGAAAGACGGGGATAGAAAGCAGGGTGGATTCAAATGCGGGAGGCCTGTCCCCGCACAACGGAAAACCAAGCGGTTTGGAGGCGATGCACCGGTGCCGGGTTTCGGGAACGCGACGAACAACTGTCGACCATGCTGGAAATGCTCGAATCGTGGTAAAATACCGACGTTGGAAGCGTTATATGGGGAATCTCGGGGAAATATAGTTACGCATGGATTTACGGGGTAAGAATCGTTTGAAAGGAGATTCTTCAGCGATTCTAGCTCCAGTGGCAGGTGGCTGATTCAGGCGTGGGGTCTGAAGATGACAGGCCGTGGCGGCGGATACAGGGAACTGCCTTACAGGGAGAACGTCTTCAAGGAGGAGCCGTTCTACTGCGGTCGCGGACGAGGTTGAGATCTTCAAGTCCGCCTACATGACGCGGATTCCCGTCATCCTCAAGGGTCCCACGGGGTGCGGAAAGACGCGGTTCTTTGAGCACATGGCCTGGAGGTTGGGCAAGGAGGGTGGTGCCCTGCTTCCGCTGGTGACGGTCGCTTGCCACGAAGACCTCACGGCCGGGGACCTGGTGGGCCGATTTATCCTGCAAGCGGATGAGACCGTTTGGATCGACGGACCGCTGACTGCGGCGGTCAAGGCAGGAGCGATCTGCTACTTAGATGAGGTGGTTGAGGCGAGGAAGGACACCCTGGTGCTCATCCATCCGCTGGTTGACCACAAGCGGATTCTGCCGGTCGAGAAGAATGGCACAGTCTTGTGCGCGCATCCTCGTTTCCTCTTGGTGGTCTCTTACAACCCTGGCTATCAGAGTTTGCTAAAGGACCTAAAGATCAGTACCCGCCAGAGGTTCGTGGCCATCGACTTCCACTACCCGCCGTTGTCGGTCGAGACGGAGATCGTCTCTCGAGAGGCGAGTGTGAGCGGGGAGCTGGCGGGCAGCCTCGCATTGATAGGCCATATTACATATCAGGCGGCCGGGTATGTCATCCGTCATGCTACCGCACCGCTCCAGGCAAATGGACGCGGGGGCAAGACCTCCTTCCGACTCCCGACCCCCAAGTATTTTCTCCTTTTTTCGGCTGTATTGAAACCGCTTAACACCCGGTCTCGTATTGAAACAATGAAGCAGTAATGCCGACCGGTCGGGGAGAAGGGACGGGCATGCCGAATACGAGGTTGTCCCGGGACGGGCGAGACGACGCCCGCCTGGTTAAGAGATGCCGGGAGGGCGATGCCGGTGCGTTCGAGGACCTGGTGCGGAAGTACCAGGACCCGGTTTACAGCATCGCATGCCGGATGGTCGGCGATCGCGAGGAGGCAAGGGACTTGGCCCAGGAGACGTTTGTAAGGGCGTTCGAGGGGATCGACACATTCAACACCAGGATGTCGTTCCGGGCATGGCTCTACCGCATTGGCACGAACGCGTCCATAGACCACCTTCGCCGCAGGGGCAGGTGGCGGGACGTTCCGGTGGAGATGGCGGTCGCGGCCGGCGACTCCGCCAGCGGCAAGTCTGGCTACGGGGTCGTTATAGAGCTGCCCGGCCCGGAGACGGATATCCCCGAGAACATCAGCGTTTCCAACGAGACATCCGGATTTGTCTGGGACGCGCTCGCCGAGCTGCCGAACAACTACCGGGTGGTCATCGTGCTCCACCACATGGAGGGTCTGAGCTACACGGAGATAGGGAAGGTGCTGGGGGTTCCACGCAACACCGCGAAGACCTGGGGCCACCGGGCGAGAGGGCTCCTTTGCGAGGCCCTGGAAGGAGTGGTCTAGCATGATAGAAAGTGATTGCGCAAGAGCGGTCGATGCCATCGAAGACCTCGGTGACGGCGAAGTGGGTCGCGTCAAATGGCTTCTCCTGAAGCGTCATGCTGGCAGGTGCCGGAAGTGCGGCTCTTATCTCAACAGGATGGAGGCGGTCATCCAGGCGCTGGCCGGGCTCGAGCGGGTGACTGCGCCTGACGACCTCGTCGAGGCCGTCATGGCCTGCCTTCTCTCGGGAGTAGGTGCCGTCGAGCTGCATGCCGAAGCAGAGGAGCACAGCCGCCGCAACCTCCTGCTGGTGGCCGGCGCCACCGGTTTGGGAGTGGCGGTGGCGCTGGCGGTAGTCAGGTGGGTGGTCGGCCGAGAGCACGAAGAAGGCCTGGCGCCCATGGGCTCCGCCTGAGGGCCCCGCCCGGCTCCACTCCCGGACCAGTGCTTGAGGGCAAGCGCAAGCCTGCCGGTTGACGCAAGAGGTGCACAATGAGCGGCAGGACAACCAGTAATAGCGATGTTGTTGAAGGCATCCTCGCGGTCATCGGCGCGGGCTGCTGGGGTACCACCCTTGCCGCGCTCGAGGCCGACAACTTTGCCCGGGTCAATCTCTACACCACCGAGATGGACGCCTGCGAGGAAATAGCGCGCTACCATTCCAACGAACGATATCTCGACGACTACAGGCTCCCGGCGAACGTGATGCCCACCACCGTGCTGGAGCGCGCGCTCGACGGGGCTTCCATGGCAGTGGTCGCGGTGCCGTCTTACGCGGCCCGGGAGATTGCCGGCGTTTTCAAAGGCCTGTTCGCCGACAGGTTACCGGTGGTGCTTGCCACCAAGGGCCTGGAGATGAACACAGGGCTGCTGAGCCTGGAGGTGTGGCGGCAGGAGATGGGCCCCGCCGGTAAGCGAGGCAGCCGAGAAGCCATGGTCCTGTCCGGACCCAACCTTGCCCGGGAGATCTGCCGCGGCATGCCGGCGGTGTCGCTGCTTGCCGGCTTGGAGCCCTCGGACGTAAAGCGCGCGGCGGCAAGGCTTTCACACCCCCTGCTGTCACTAAGGGAACATCACGACCCCCTTGGGGCGCAGGCGGCCGGCGCGCTCAAGAACGTGTACGCGGTGGGATGCGGCCTGGCGCGCGGCCTCGATTGGGGAGATAACGTCATGGGCACCCTCATCTGGCGCGGCCTGGAGGAGACCGCCAGCTTTGCCGAGGCCGTTGGCGGCGACCCCGCTGTGGTGATGACGCCCGCGGGTGTGGGCGACTTCGTGGCGACCTGCGGTTCGCCGCTCAGCCGCAACCACGACCTGGGCAGGATATTGGCGGGCCGAGGAGAAACGAAAGGAGATGTGCGCGGGGTGAGGGAGGGCGCCAAGACCGCCCAGGAGGCGCTGCGCCGCTGCCGCGCGCTCGGACTGGAACTCGTGCTGCTCGAGGCGATATGGTCTGTTATGGCGGGGGCCGAGCAGCCGAGGGTCATGCTCGAGGCGGCATGCAGCCCGGCGCGTCCGGAAGCCCGCGCCCGCCACAGGTGGCCGGAGCAGTGGGCGAACTCGATTAGCCTCAAGCCCGGAATGGGGGTGGCTGCTGGATGAAGGTCGGTATCCCCAGAGCGCTCTTGTACTACCACTACGGAGAGCGCTGGTTAGCGTTCCTCGATGCCCTTGGCGTTGAGACGGTGGTGTCCGAGTGCACCACGGACGATATTATTACCACCGGCGCGTTCCGGGCCGATAACGAGACTTGTCTGCCGGTGAAGGTTTTTTCCGGCCACCTTTTCTGGCTGATGGACCGGGTGGACGCGGTCCTGGTGCCGAGGGTGGTGAGCCAGGAGCACGGGACCTGCTCGTGCCCAAAGTTCATGGGATTACCCGACCTTGCACGCTCGCTCGATCCAGACCTGCCGCCGGTGCTGGCGCCGAGGATGGACCTCGGCGACAGGAGGTATCTCTGGGCTCGCGAGTGGTACGAGGTTGCGCGTAGTCTCGACGGAAGCAGGGTTTCGTCAGCCGCGGGGGTAGCCGGGC
>Ga0315274_10000132_pt1 | contig 107479 bp, 90 predicted proteins | sample YL17G02_20_MG_FD_203700 | JGI IMG/M metagenome (GOLD analysis project Ga0315274, IMG submission 203700) | Sediment microbial communities from Yellowstone Lake, YNP, Wyoming, USA - YL17G02_20 | ecosystem: Environmental > Aquatic > Freshwater > Lake > Sediment | place: USA: Wyoming | collected...
CAATAATAAGTCCCAAACCATAACGATTAATCATCGAGATGCGCAAACCCAAGTTATCTATAGACAGGGCAGCGAACTAAAACCGTTCATGCGCTTTCAAATAGCTAAAGCACTGGCGTCTCACTTCGTTCCCGATCTCAGATCAAAGACAGATAAAATTCCAGAATTCACAGCTCATCTGATCGATGTTCAAAGCAACCTATTTGCCGCCAAACTTCTGGCGCCAGCCAATCTAATTCGTAAGGAGATCGCTCAGGTAAACGTTGCACGAGACGTAGTGACACAGCTAGCGGAGGCATTCTGGGTATCCAAGGCCTTCATGAACATGAGACTCAAAGATATCCTACAAAATGCGCACGCCTTATAATTTAGACCGCCCCAACTAAATATCCAACTATCTGTTTTTCCTAATTTATTCTAAGGTGTGGGCAGTCTAGCAAGGCCTCGCCTTGCCTCTATTTATAATTTTAATTTCAGAAAGCTAAACTGCTGCCGATAACTTGGGTGGGATAAGGGTGTTGAGGTAGTTTAGGGACACTATATGAACATAAAGAAGCAAAATCTTTCCTTGTTCGGGGCACTGATAGCAGCCTTTTGCTGCGCCGTAGCTGGGCGGGCTGTCGCGCAATCGACCCCCGAGGAGCCCGAAGCCATGGCTGCGCCTGCGCCCCAACCTGAGCCCGCGGTTGAAGCCGCCCCAGAGCCAAGTGCTGCTGGTGCATCCAAAAAAGACAAAAAGACGAACGATGTAGAGACCGACTTCCCGCCGGTTCCAGATACCCCAGGCATCCGCAAAACATTCTCGAAGAGCGAATTCGCCAAGATCTGCGCTCAGGTCGAAGGCAAATTGATTGCATATTATGACGATATATACCGCGTCGAGCAGTGCCACAGACGTCAGCTTCGCGATAATAAAACAGTCTATAACCTGCAGCGGGAAGGTCACCGCGTGCAAGACGTAGACAGCGATGTGATTGCAGCCCTGCCAGAGGGTGAACCGTTAGACGAGGCTATCACGCTAAAAAATGCGCGTGGCTGCAATAAACTCGACGGAACTTACGTGACCTATTCTAACGTAGACGTCTATTTCGTCGAACATTGTAAGAAGCGCATCTTTCCTGACTGGATGAGCTACATCAAGCACCGCGAGCGCAGACATGACACGAAAGGCGAAATCCTTTCGCTTAGCTGGATTGAATTCGACCGATTGCCACCGGGCCCACCAATCCGCTCGATAGTCGACGATATGTTTGCGAAGATGCTCTCGGGTGAGGCAGGGGTTGAAGTCATCCCCGTCGACGAGGCGTGCGCTGGCTTGGAAGGCAAAATTTCTTCTTATTACTCCTACCTGTACCGCGTAGAAAAATGCCGCAAACGTGAGATCACCTCGCCAGAGCTCTTCCTAAAGAAAGCGGGAGTCAATAAAATTGCTATCTACGAAATGAGTAGCGAGCAGTGGTTATCACTTCCGAATGGGGCGCCGATCTCGACTAAGCCCGACGTGGCCCCACAAGCTCCGATCGAATATAAGCCTAAGTGGCGTAAATAATTACTCGCGTACCTAGCAATCCACAATGCTGGGGTAGCCAAAGCGCATCGCTTCCGCACGGGTGTCAAACCTGTTTACACCCCAAGCCTCCTCCTCAAAATAAAATTATTCAATTTAACCTGAGCGTTAGGCTTTAGGGCCGGCTTGGCCCGTGACTTGCTCCTTAGGTCTACAGGACGGCCAGAAGTGGTCGCCCAGTCCTGCTCCCCGCTGTTGCTGAGTTTCTTTTACGCCTGACTGTCCAGGCCTTTACCCGTGGATGCCGAAAGTTATGTCGAGTCAAAAGCCAACGCACGCCATTAAGCAATTCAAGGTCAAGCCTAAGTCGAAGTCCTTGTTTGGAATAAGTAAATGGTTCCGCCTGCCAGTCAAAAACGCTGCCTCCCCGCTGATTAAAGGAAACAAGATCATGAAGCCCAAGTCTCGTCGTTCATTCAAAGCCCTAATGATTGCCCTAGTGATTACACTAGGCGGGGGCTATGCCGTTTACCGCAATATGTTCATGCCAAAAGTTCAAGTTCAGCATGTCGCGAGACAATGGCTAGATAACTCAGCCGGTAAAAGCACCCAAGTATCCTCCTCCCGTAAGCCTATAAGGACAGCTTACCGGGCAAAACATAGTCGCCCCAGCCGCATCATGGGCTGCCATATTCCAAGACACCATAAAGCAACGAAGCACCATTTAGCCAAGCACTCTAAGAAGCATAAAGGCAAAAAGCATCGCTTAGCCCACAAAAGCTCACGTCGCGCCCACATGCACCAAACGACCTACCGCGCATCTAACTGAACTTCGATGCCAAGTGCTGACCAGTGAGGCTCGCCACCGGGCCTCGCACTTTGAAGTGTCCTTGACAAAGACTTCTCCTACGTACTACTAAGGCCGCCTTATGAATTTAACACGTAAACAAGTTTGCCACTTACGCGGTCTTGCTCACCACCTCAGCCCTGTCGTCCAGATGGGTAAGGCCGGCTACTCGCCGAGCCTGATTAACGAGGTGAATAGAAACCTCACCTCTCACGAACTGATCAAGGTTCGTCTGAGTGCGGATGATGCAAGTGAATTTAACAACTTAGCGGATGAATTGGCCGGTGAGACGCAAGCCTCTCTAGTCCAAACCATAGGCCGCATTGCGGTGCTTTACCGCCGCGGCGAAGGCGACAAGATCAAAATCAAATTCAAACACTGAAGTCTATAGCCGCGCGCGGAGCTTTCTAGCCCGCCTGCGGAGCTCAGCATCAATCAGCTGCAGTTCTCGGCCAGCTTGGCCAGCGACTGCGCTGTTTTCTTCTGCCCGGCGCACTAAGTAGGGTAGAACCGAGGCGACAGGACCATAGGGTACGTATTTAGACGTATGGTAGCCTTGAAACGCTAAGTTGTAGGTCAAATTGTCGCTCATGCCCAGCAACTGAGACATTTCGATGCGGTCGTCATTGGCTTGTAGACCAGCTGCCTTCATCAGCACGGTTAAACGACGCAGCGAGTCTTCGTTATGGGTCCCGACAAAGAGCCCAAAATCATCGATGTGCTTGATACAGAGCTCAACAGCAGCATCAAAAGCCGCATCAGTTGCTGCCTTATTGACGTGAATTGGACTAGGCAAACCCAGCTTGGACGCACGGAGGCGTTCCTTCTCCATATACGCACCGCGCACCAGTTTCACACCAACCCTGAATCCCCGCGCTTGTGCCCGTTCGTGCAGCGACTGCAAATAATCGAGGCGATCAGCACGGTACATCTGAACCGTATTATAGATGACCGGCTTCTGCCGATTGAACTCAAGCATCATCGACTCAACCAGACGGTCGATTGCTACCTGTAGCCAAGTTTCCTCCGCGTCGATAAGCAGACGCCTACCGGCAGCCGCACTAGTCGCACACAGGTCTCTCACTCGCACTTCCACGCGCGCCCATTCCTGCTGCTCGGACTCGCTAAGAGGTTCAGCCGTAGAGGCTTTCGCCAGCAGGTCAAAGCGGGCCACACCGGTCATCTTAAATACATTGAATGGCATCAAAGATGTCGACTTCGACTGGATGATGGCTCTTTTCGTTTCAGCGACTGCTGCCTCATAAGAAGCCTCATTACCGAGACCCTCGACAGAATAATCGAGCACAGAGCGAACCTTGCTTTTGCCCAATTCACTGACTGTCTGGGCACAATCTTTAATCGTGACACCTCCACAAAATTGGTCAAAAACGGCAAGCCTCACAAGTGACGTAACGGGCAGGCGACGCGCCAAAGCCCAGTCAATGAGGTGTGTGCCTGACTTGATCAGAAGTGGGAAATTGAACGAGGTGAAGAGGGCCCTCGCCTTAAGCAAAGTAGCCGTTGAACGAGATTTGAACGCCACTTCGGTATTAGAAAAATCGATTGGTAAATCGACAGATGATTCTTTGTGCACAATTTGCCTCTCATAAGGGTACCACCCGTATATTAAAAGTGTATCAGCTTGCCCACTGCTTTCTCGAAGGCTCGAGACACTTGTGGAAAATTCAATGAAATCGGTAGACTAGCGTGCAACAGCAGCTACACTAAGACACCTACAGTGCCAATTAATTTCAGCCACGAGGTAGGATCATGCCTATCTCATCTCAGGCGGATGGACGGTCAGAACGGTAGTCGATGACACAGGTAGCGCTCAAATGATCGTGTAACGCCTGGCAACGCCTGTTGAATAGCATCATTAAAAATCCACCTCCAAGCAACGCTAGCCCAAGCAGCTTACCTATGATCTCGCGCATGAGAACCGCACCGAAAGACAACTGCGGCCCCCAATCTGTTCTGATCACCTTCAAACCAACGATCCGCTTTCCTAGCGTCTGACCATTCACCCAAGTCGGCCATACAAAATATATGATGACGGGAATGATCTTAAGAATAACGCTTAGAATCATTAATCGCGAGGAGTGCCCATAGGCCTCTAGCTGTTCGGTGTAGCGGGCAAAGGGAATACTAACTAGCAAATTCATTGGGCCGAAAAAAGCTAGATCTAGCGTGATCGCATACCACCTCTGTACGATGCTAGCAGGACGATAAACACTGAAGTCCTCCGCAACGATTAATGGCGCCCGTGGCATAGGTCTAAACTTTAGCGGTGTTGTCGCGATTTGATGACTAATTCTTCCCACTATGCGGACCTCAACTCAAGGTTACTTAACCAGGCCCCAAATCTTGCCGCCAACGGCGAATTTAAGTGCAGCTTCAGATAGGAGCTTGCCGATCTCATATTTGCGGTCGTATCTGCGAGCTGACTGATCAAATCTGCGCAGTAACTTTCAACCCGCTCGTAGCTGGACGAGAGCGGATACTTCATCAGGAATAGATCGTATAAACGCAGGGCTACCCATGGGTTCGCATGCGTCACTGAAAAGTTCGCTAACGTCAAAATAGTTTTTTGACCCGCGTTTGCTAAAAACAGTTGATAGGGAATCGTGACAGGAAGTCTTTCGACGAACTGACTAGCAAGAGCCACGTTACCAGCTCGAGTATTCATCGCACAAAACGTGGCTAAGTGATCACGCAGAAATTTACTGATCTGAGCCTTAATACTTGTTCCATAGTGAACTGGATTCTGCGGAATCCACCGCAATGCAGCGGCACACCCTATTTCGCGCACACGCAAATTCTCTGGGTTACGCTCTAACATCCGGTTAGCAAATGCTAATTGCATTCCCAGGCTGCGTATACCCTCTAATCGGCGCAAATCATCTAATTCGCTCTCATAAATAAACGTCTTTGGTAACCTTCGCCAATTTACGATCGCAAGAGCGCCGAGCACCCCAAGCAGAAAGCCAGTCACATGGGCCATGTGCGCCACATTAGCTAGGCGGAGTCCGCTGAATCCGTTGTCTAGGCCACCAGCTATATCTGCGAGCACAAAGAATAGCGGGAAGCAGTAGCGAACCTCCGCAAAGAATGACGAACCTAAATAAATCCTCCTGGGTAGCCAAACGAGAAAACGCATTCGACTATGAAAGAAGAAGACGTAAAACATCCCCATCACCGCGCTCACATTTGCCGAGGCACCCAAGGCAATCGTATCGTATCCTGCGAAGAATTGAGTGTGAACGATCATCCCTAGGCTTCCACCAAGCAGAATAATTGCTAGATACAGTAATCGATTAGTTCTCTGCTCTGCGTAAATGCCAAATATAAGAAAGGCCAGCAAGTTACCTAACAAATGGCTTAAACTTCCGTGACGCAGTTGCGACCACGCTACCGAACCAAGATTAATATTCCCTCGCACTAAGCACTGTGCGTTCAGACACATGCGGCGCAATTCTGCGAGATATCTCTGTTCAGCTTTCACATAATTTGAGTACGTTGAAAGTAATTTGACGGCCGGCGACCCAAACGGTTGTGCTGCCGAAAACGACCAGACCATCTCTTTGTACTTAAAACACAAAGGCGACGCTCCACAGTGACTGAACCGATCACGGAGAGTACTCGCATGACTTTGTTCGTTCCCGAGTCCCTCAAAATCTTTCTTAGATAATTCGGGGACGCCGTCCCGAATCTTGGTTTTATGGGGGAACCCAGTCCGAATCAGTACCGCATAGCGTTCGCACAGACTGGGCTTACCATGTTTACCGAGGCAGTATTCGACAAAAAGTTTACGTGCTGCATCGCGTACACCAGTTTTTGCAGCGGCTGCGAAGATCCCATCAGTGATCTTCTGCTCAGAGCGGTCGACTACAAAAGCACCAATCCATACGCTCGCCAACATGAGCGTTACAATTGGCATGCGCCTAAGCTTGGTTCCTAAACCTAATGGCAGTATCAGCATGGGCGTCCTTTCTCTAGCGGGCACGCGCCTTCACTGACTGGTTTCGGAGTTTTCCAAAAAGCCTTTAGGAGATTTTTGAGTTATTGCTATTTCAACCTTAATTTCAATGGCTTAGCGTAAATCTTGGGCGCGGCTATAGACCGCTGGCGCGCAAGCTAGCGGCTATGCGCATCGAATTAGTGTCTTTCCCTGATTAACAGGTCATTCCCTAATGACCAGCCGGTCGAGAAGGTGGTTCTGACCGGGAACAACGGGCGGAAAATGCGGTGCGATGATTTGCCCGCAGCGGGCAATGGCGGCACATAGCCCAGATCCCATTTGACGCTTTTTCAGCGCATTTATTAATATTCCAACCACCTCTACCCAAGTTTCCTGCGGATACTTCGCCGCAATGGCCTGATCCGCCAGCACGACAGCTCGACGTTCTACCATCGATACAAATAAGAGTATGCCAGTGGCTCTCTTGGTACGGCCGATACCCTCACGCAGAAACTCGGACTGCGCCCTTCGCCACACCTGCAGTTCAAGTTCGGCACTTGGCGTCAGTAAGCGAGTGAGCACATCCAAACGACCGAGAGCCCAGCCCAACGCAGCGAGAACCCCAAGGCCAAAGCTCATCTTGAGTACCGATAGATCTAGGTGGAATTCGACGACAACCGCACTGGCGAAAAACCATAGTAACAATATGCACACCGTAGCGACATGACTGGTCATCGTCGATTTGTGAACGATCACCGGAACTATCTCACCATCTGTGGCACGTTCTACTTGCTGAATCAGCGATGTGATTTGTTCTAAATCGACCGGATGCAACGTGTGTTTTAGCCAAGCCGGAATATCACTTTGGGTATTCACCATTTTCCCGATGCGCCTCCGCCAGAGAAACCGCCACCACCGCCAGAAAATCCGCCGCCGCCACCGGAAAAGCCACCACCACCGCTAGAATAGCCACTGCCACCCCAGTAGAGACCACTGGATCCGATGCGGCGACCACGCCCCATGCCCCCTGGACCGCTACCGCCACCGAAGTAGTGCCTGAGTACAAGGACAATGAGCACCAACATCACCAGGAAGAGGCTCGGTCCGTGCCTCTGGCTACGCTGCTCAGGCGCGATATCATCTAATGAAAATCCTGGGTCCGTGTGCTGTAAGATTGCGGCGACACCAGCGACTATACCCGTGGAGGGATCGCCAGACCTAAAATAGGGGATCATAACTCGGTCGATGATGCGACGGGAGTGCGCATCAGTCAACTGGCCCTCCAGTCCTTGCCCAACCTCAATCCGAATCGATCTGTCTGCGGCTGAGATTAGAAGCAGCACGCCATTGTCTTTGGTACCAGTGCCGAGCTTCCATGTGTCCGTAACTTTGATGCTCGCCTGCTCGATGGGAATGCCATGCAGCTGATCGACCGTCAGCACCACTACCTGACTACCACCCTGGCTCCACAGTGAGCGGAGGGCAGAAGCGAGCTTCTGCTCGGTCACTGGGTCCATTAGATGGGCAGTATCCATCACAGGACTAGTTAGTGGCGGCGGCACAAACTCCGCCCGGGCTGCTGGAGCAGCCGCGAGTAACATGCTTGCCAAGATAAAAAGTAAGGCTCTCAAAACTCTACCTTAGGCGCTGCCTCTACCGCCTTTTGCTCGGCCTCGCTTAACGCCCACTGAGGCATTTTTTCAAAATGGTAGAGCAAGGAATTAGTCCAACTAGTAGGGGGCACCGTAATCAAATTATTGAAGTCCTTTATGGCCTCAATATGACGCTGCCTAGCAACAGTGATGCGGTTTTCGGATCCCTCTAGTTGGGCTTGTAGGTCCCGAAAGTTTTCGTTGGCCTTAAGCTCGGGATAGCGCTCTGTCACTACCATCAGTTTGCCCAGAGCCTGACTGAGTTGGCCTTGCGCCGCCTGGAACTCCTGCAGTTGCGCCGGCGTGACTTTACTAGGGTCGATCGTAATCGCCGACGCCTTAGCCCGCGCCTCCGTCACAGCCGTCAAGGTCTCCTGCTCATGCGTGGCATATCCCTTCACCACCTGCACCAGATTAGGTATGAGATCAGCTCGCCTCTTATACTGGTTGGTTACTTCAGCAGTGGTCGCTTCCACATTATTTTTGGATTGGGGAATTTGTTGCCAGCCACAGCCGGTGAGCAGGATTGCAGCGCCCAAAAGAGCCGTAGAAAGAGCCGCACCCAAGGAACACTTAGCCATTTAATCCTCCGCGTCGTGATCCCAAACGCAGAACTTACCACTACCAAGCCTGCGAGCCAATCGCGCAGAATGCCCGCAGCCAATAGGAACATCCAGGCTGATCAATGGCCTGCTTTAAGCTCATCGCATTCTTAAGTGTCTCAGCATCGCATTCGCTGTCGCGGTCGCTACAGATTAGATTGCGGACACATTTCTTCGCCGCGCCGTTTTTACCCTGCAACTCTGCCCATACTTGACTAAGCGACTGCACTGACTTGTCTGGGCACTGAAAGGTATCTTGATAGCCGTCTGGGCAGAACCTATCAAGCACCATAGCTGCGCAGCCACGGTTTGCCGCTTCTCGCAGCCTCGATGCCGTGCGAAGGTCACTGCCCGCACACAGCCCCACCTTACCGTTACAAACATAAGAGCCCAAACACCGATCCAGACTGCTGCCTAACTTCCGGGCTTTCGCGACTGTCTTAATGACGGTTTGGTCAGCTGCAACACAATCATTCACTGCAATTGTGGACTTAGTTACGCTCACTTCGAGCAATGCGAACCCTTTTATGGGTCCCGAACAGACCACGAGACAGCCGCAAGACTTGGCCTGAAATCCCTGACTCACACAGCTGTCTGCGAAAGCTTTGGGATCCTTGTATTGCTGACAGCTTGCGGGTGGCTGATCGCAGCTTTGCACCACTCCACTTTGATCGTACCAGCGTTTTTCAACATCTAGGTCTCGACTTTCAGCACCGGGCTTATCGAGACCACGACAATTAGCCAGCAGCCCGAACAGCAGAAGACTCCAGAAATACTTAGATCGGAAGGACATAACTAACCTTTCAAGTCACGAATCTTAAGCATCTGACCAGTGGCGACCGCGTTACGACGAAGGCCATTCATCCGCTTTAGGTCTTGAATCGTCACTCCGAAGCGTCTGGCGATGGAATGCAAACTATCGCCGTTACGCACGCGGTATTGATGACCGTATTGATGATCGATTGCAGATGCACTTGAAGTTTGCGAAATTTTATCTTGGGTGACTAAGGCCAGTCGCATGCCCGGCGTCAATCGCGAAGACTGAAGCCCGTTAATCTGCCGAATGCGTTTCACCGACAACCCATAATTTGATGCGATTCGGGGCAGAGTTTCCCCGCGCTCAACCAAATGTACGGATGGATGCTCTAACTCGTTTTTAGCGACGTTTTTCAGCCCGTGAATGCGCATTGCTAACAGTCGAGCGTGTAGCCCTTCCACTTTACTTTGTTCAGCAGCTGGCACCCATATTCTATAGGTACCGGCATCGGGCGGCGTCATCCCTCTTAAAAGATTGGGATTAAAATCTTTCAAAACGCTCACGGGTATGCCGCTCAGTGCGGCGATATCCGTTAACTTCACTGGCGCCGGCACGGCAACAGTGACAAGCTCTGGCATGGACTCAGGGCTAAGTCCCTCGAATCCATATTTTTGTGGATCGGTCCCGATCATCGTAGCAGCTATGAATTTAGGAATGTAATTCATAGTCTCATTGGGCAAAACTTTGCGTCGGGCCATCTCCCAAAAATCCCGCGTCTTAGACCGCATGATCGTGTTCATGATGCGGCCCTCGCCTGCATTGTAGGCGGCAACGGCCAGATACCACGAGTGAAAGACGTTATAGAGATCTTTCATATAGAGAGCTGCTGCAACCGTGGAACGCAGTGGATCACGGCGTTCGTCGACATAGGAATCGACGCGCAAACCATAACGCCGCCCCGTCTCGCGCATAAACTGCCAGATCCCCACAGCTTTTGCCCTTGATGTGGCTGAGGTAGCAAAACCGCTTTCAATCATCGCTTGATAATAAATTTCCGGCGGAACACCCTGCTCACGCAAAGCAGCAATGATCTGCGGTTTATACTTTTCACCACGCTCAAGAAAACGCTGAAAACGCTCGCGATCTTTGACAGTAAAGAAGTCGATCCAACGCTCTACTTCCTGATTGATTTCAAGCGGCAGTTTTCCGGCAGTAGCATCAGTGATTTCATCCGGGGTAATCGGACGATTGATGGCATCGGCACTAAAAGTTCCGTTTTTCCCTATCGCCGCATTTACTGTGTTTATCGGTTGCTCAACAGCAAGTTCATTCTCAGCTACATTTTTCTGAGTATTATTATCGGCCACTTCTTCTTTGACGCTTGGATCATCGCGAGTTGAAGTGCAGCCGATGAGGAGAGCGGCAGCTGTGATCAGAGTTAATACATAGCGATCGCTAACGCAGCGGACTAGCATGTAAGATCCTGTTGCAATCAACTAATTCAAATGGGATCACACTGAGGAGCTCTATAGCACCAATGCTAATCATTCTACCACGAATGGCGGAAACAGCTGGCGAGGAATGGGCTCATCTAGTCTTGATGATTTAGAAATAACGTCTATTTAGCAGGTTTGACTAAACTCATTTTTTCATATCCCAGGTCTCGCGTAGTCCACTCAACGCTGCTCAGAGGCCTCTGATCGGCGTTGGGTCAAACCCGATCGTCGTAACCCAGATTTGGCGCGAGCCAGCGTTCTACTTCCGCAATCGTCATACCTTTGCGTTGCGCATAGTCCTCAATCTGATCGCGCCCGATCCGACTGACACGGAAATAATGAGCATCAGGATGGGCGAAGTAAAGTCCGCTAACTGAGCTGGGTGGCGTCATGGCCATAGACTCGGTCAACTGAATGCCCGCATTTTTTTCTACAGACAGCAAATCCCAGAGCAGCGACTTCTCGGTATGGTCAGGACACGCAGGATAGCCAGGAGCCGGACGAATCCCCCGGTATTCCTCTTTGATTAACTTTTCGATACTTAGATCCTCGGTCTTACCGAAGCCCCAGTTTTCTCTTGCCTTCTTGTGCATCAGCTCAGCCATTGCTTCCGCAAAGCGATCTGCCAATGCCTTAGCCATGATGCTGGAATAGTCATCCCCGCGATCTTTGAAAGCGTCGGCATAGGTGTCCGCCTCGGGCCCGGTGGTCACGGCGAAAGCACCGATGTAATCTCTCTGCGGTACGGACGCAGGAGCGATGAAGTCCGCTAAAGAGAGATAATCGTCACTATCTTTTTTTGCTTTTTGCTGCCGAAGAAAGTGCAGTATCTCGAGCTTTTGTTGCCGATTCTCGTCCGCATACACCTCAACATCATCACCCACACTTGCCGCTGGCCAGAATCCCAAGACCGCGCGGGGCCGAAAACGTTTATTAGCGACGATATCTTTGAGCATCACTTGGGCATCTTTAAACAAGGCGCGCGCCTGCTGCCCCCACTTCTCGTGCTCAAGAATTCCAGGGTATAGGCTTTTCAAATCCCAGGCCCAAAAGAAGGGCGACCAGTCGATATAGGGGATCACCGCCGACAAAGGCAGGTCGTTAAATACTTGAACCCCTAACACCTCGGGACGATCTATTCGGACCTTTGACCAATCTGTTTTAAAGGCTTTGGCGCGCGCTGTTGCGATTGGCAATAGGTCACGCTCGTCACTTTGGCCAGCGAACCTTTTCCTGATTTTCTCCTGCTCAGTCCTGATCTGAGCGATATAACCATCGCGCTTGGCTGGATTGACTAGGTCACTAAGGACATTAACCACTAATGATGCATCAACCACATGGGTCACAAGCCCATTGTACTTGGGCGCGATCTTAATCGCGGTATGAGCTTTGCTAGTCGTAGCGCCACCAATCAATATGGGGATATCAAAACCTTGGCGCTGCATCTCTGATGCGTTATGAATCATTTCGTCTAGCGATGGAGTGATCAAGCCACTCATGCCGACGGCAACGGCACCCACTGAACGAGCAGTCTCGAGGATCTTCTCGCAGGAAACCATAACTCCGAGATCGATAACCTCGTAATTATTACAACCCAGAACCACGCCCACGATATTTTTTCCGATATCATGCACGTCGCCCTTCACCGTCGCGATGACAAATTTGCCCTGTACGCGGGTAACCCTACCTTCAGCCGCTGCCTTAAGACGCTGCTCCTCCATAAAAGGCAGGAGGTAAGCGACGGCCTTCTTCATCACACGGGCACTCTTCACCACTTGCGGCAGGAACATCTTGCCGGCACCAAACAATTCGCCCACGACCTTCATGCCGTCCATGAGCGGACCTTCGATGACGTCCAGTGGCAACTCAACTTGCTGGCGCGCCTCTTCGGTATCTTGATCGATAAAATCAGTAATACCCTTCACCAGAGCATGCGAAAGCCGCTGCTCGACCGTCCCGCTCCGCCAAGATTCTTCTTCTTTTGTTTTTATTTTGCCCTGGTTTTTGACCGTTTCCGCATAATCAATGAGGCGCTCGGTCGCGTCCGGCCGGAGGTTAAGTAATACATCCTCGACCATAACGAGGAGTTCTTTATTAATCTCCTCATAAACTTCAAGCATACCGGCATTGACAATCCCCATGTCCAAACCGGCATTAATCGCGTGATATAGAAACGACGAATGCATCGCCTCGCGGACCACGTTGTTACCGCGGAATGAAAAGGAGATGTTACTCACCCCACCGGAAGTTCTAACACCCGGACAAAGCCGTTTGATTTCTCCAACAGCCTCGATGAAATCAACCGCATAGTTATTATGCTCTTCCATACCGGTTGCGACGGTGAGGATATTGCAATCGAAGATGATATCTTCTGGCAGCATCCCGAGACGTTCAGTCAATAATTTATAGGCCCTGACGCATATCCGCACTTTTTCGTCTTTAGTCGCCGCTTGGCCCTGCTCATCGAATGCCATAACGATGACGGCGGCACCGTAGCGCATACACAGCTGCGCATGCTTGAGGAAGGTCTCCTCACCTTCTTTCAAGCTGATGGAGTTAACAATGCACTTGCCTTGAACGCACCGTAAACCAGCCTCAATCACTGACCATTTTGAACTGTCAATCATAATCGGAACCTTGGAAATATCAGGTTCCGAAGCAATTAGATTGAGAAAGCGCGTCATGCACGCTTCACCGTCCAGAAGTCCTTCATCAAAATTCACGTCAATGATATTGGCGCCGTTATCGACCTGCTGACGCGCAACGCTCAGAGCAGCGTCAAAATCATTAACCTTAATCAACTGTGCAAAGCGTGGTGATCCCGTGACGTTGGTGCGTTCACCAATCATGACAAAGGAGGTACGGTCTCCAGCCAGAGTGAATGGCTCTAGCCCGGATAAACGAGTAGCAGAAGACACCTTGGGTATCACCCGCGGCGGCATACCACGAACAGCATCGGCAATGGCGCGAATGTGGTCAGGAGTGGTGCCGCAGCAGCCGCCAACCATGTTGATAAATTTTGACTCGGCAAACTCTTTAAGTTGTCTTGAGGTGTCGGCCGGTTTTTCGTCATAGCCGGTGTCACTCAGTGGATTAGGCAATCCTGCATTTGGATAGCAACTGATATAACAATCAGCAATTTTGGAAAGCTCTTCGATATACGGGCGCATCTCTCGCGCGCCAAGGGCGCAGTTAATGCCCACGCTAAGCGGACGCGCATGCCGGACTGACGACCAAAAGGCACTGATGGTTTGCCCAGAAAGAGTACGTCCCGATGCGTCTGTGATGGTTACCGACAACATCACGGGAAGACGTTTTCCGTAGGCATCGAAGAACTTCTCAAGAGCGAAGATTGCGGCTTTCAAATTCAGCGTATCAAAGGTCGTCTCGGGCAGTAATAGATCGACACCGCCCTCGACCAAACCAGCGATTTGGTCGTAGTAAGCATCGACTAGTTCATCAAAAGTAACCGCTCGATAAGCCGGATTATTAACATCTGGGGACAGGGAACAAGTGCGATTTGTCGGTCCTATGGCACCAGCCACAAAGCCGGTGCGACCGGGATGCCGACGCTCAAATTCCGCGACAGCTTCGCGCGCCACGCGAGCAGCTGCGACGTTGAGTTCATGAGCAACACTCTCCAAGGCGTAGTCGGCCTGGGCAATAGTCGTGCTGCTGAAAGTGTTGGTCTCAATGATATCGGCGCCGGCTTCGAGATACTCTAAGTGAATCGTTTTGATAATGTCCGGACGAGTCAATACGAGCAGGTCATTATTGCCCTTGAGATCGCGGGAGTGATCCTTGAACCGCTCACCACGAAAATCGTCCTCTTCCAGCTTGTACTGCTGGATCATCGTGCCCATGGCACCATCAATGATGACAATTCGTTGCGCTAAAATATCGCTCAGCTGCTGCGTAGTCACGTGCTCAGTCACTCCCAAATCGTAAATCCAAAAGACCGGTCTAACGCGGCTACAACATCAGCAATCGGCAAACCAACGACATTAGCGTAGGAGCCCTCAATACGCTCGACCATATAACTGCCGATGCCTTGCGCTGCATATCCACCGGCCTTATCGAGTGGCTCACCGCTGCGAATATAGGCGCCAATTTCGGCAGGCTTCAGCGTTTTTATCCATACTTTGGTGTGCACGGCAAAAGACAAATGCGAGGCATGCGGCATCGCGGCTGACTGCAATGTCACAGCGGATATGACTGTGTGGGCCCGCCCCGATAGACGGGTTAGCATCTCGGCAGCATGCTCGCTGCTAGTTGGCTTCTCCAGTATAGCGCCATCCAAAACTACGATTGTATCGGCACTAATGACGATAAATCCATGCGCATACTCAGCCTTACGCAAGAAGTGCTCGACCACCCAGGCGGCTTTTTCTTCAGCATTGCGACGCGCGTAAGCGTCGGGCTGCTCACCAGGCATAGGAACCTCTGGCGTCTCGGGCTTACATACGATGTATGATAAGCCCACGGCATCCAAAAGATCGCGCCGCCGCGGAGACGAGCTACCTAGTATGAGCTGTGGTTTAACTTTGCTACTAGCTGAGTCTTTGGGATCCATTGCTCGAATCTCCAAGGCCTGAAACGCCTGCGAGCCATGTAAATGAGCGTCGATGATACTGTAAGTCCCGACAAACTAAAAGCGGTGATGCCGCCTCTGTCGAGACTTACACAGAGGGAGTTGAGCCCCCCTTAAGATCATGGCGGGCATCGCTCAGCGCGAAAAATAGCTCGTTTTTCCAGTGCTTTAGCGCAATCTCTGGAATTAGCGATCAAACTCTTTCGTCTCTTTTACAACTCGACTACCGACATCACTGCGCCACCTTGCACTACGCCAAAGCCCCGCAATTTCGTGCACCCTGTTGTAGGCGGCCACCCGAGCTGCGGCGAAGCTCGAACCGCGCGCACTTACGGCCAAGACGCGACCGCTGCCGGTCGCGAAGCCATCACGTCCGCCCCTGCTAACATTGGCGCCGAAAGTCATGATGTTAGTCTGGACATCGTTGGTAAACAGCTGAGAAGGAAGGACGGCTGCTTGACCCGCATCACTGCCATAAGGATAAGAAGATGCGGCCATCACCACAGCTACGGCATAGCGGTCACTTGACGGAGGGCGGCGTGCTGCAGCCAGAGCGGCATCGGGTACGTTTAAACCACATGAAGCAGCCATAAGTGCAAGCCAATCGCGGTCGTCATACAAAGCCAAAACCTGAGCTTCCGGATCACCTAGCCGAACATTAAATTCTACGACCTGCGGCCCCTTCGTCTCCGACCACATCAAGCCGACGTATAAGCAACCACAATAGTAAATTCCCTCAGCTTTTAACGCCTGCAGCAGAGGAGCGATAACGCGCTCATTTACCAACGCCTCAGCTTCTTTCGGCAACCAGGGCACCGGAGCATAACAGCCCATCCCACCAGTATTGGGGCCTTCGTCTCCATCCTCAAGGCGCTTATAATCAACCGCAAAGCCGAGGCCTAGCGGTCCATGTGACCCGATAAAGGAGAAGTAAGAACACTCTCGCCCAAGCAACACCTCTTCGAGCACCACAGTGTCTGAGGCCGCGCTCATGTCGGAATGAAACAATCGCTGGATTCCGTTTTCGACATCAGCTGCCGTGATGCACACGAAAACGCCCTTGCCCGCAGCCAAGCCAGAGGCCTTGAGCACCACCCCACCGGTAGCCTGTAACATCGCGAGGGCTGCCTCGCGACATTCGGATTCGCCTTTCACTAAGACGTGAGCCGCTGTCGGTATGCCGGCCTTGGTCATGATACGCTTGGCAAATGCCTTTGATGCCTCAAGTTGCGCCGCGGCCTGACGCGGTCCAAATGTCGGAATTCCTGCGGCCGCGAACGCGTCCGCAAGCCCCTGCGATAGTGGCGCTTCTGGGCCAGAAACCACCAAGTCAATTTGCAGCCGTTTAGCTGCGGCGACTAATTCAGTAAAATCTGCCGTCGCCGGTAAGTCCAGAGATTCTCCCAGCCCCTGCATCGCTATATTTCCTGGCCACAGATAAAGCGCCGATAGCAGTTCAGATTGCGACATCTTCCAGGCCAGAGCGTGTTCACGACCGCCTTTTCCAACCAGCAATATGCGCATTTTGGGGCTCCCTTCCGCACTTGACCATGAATATGTCCGGAACGACTACCGCAGCCTCTCGGTGGATGTCAATCCTGACGATGACTTGATCTGGGACTTGCAGCCAGCAGCGCGAAGCCTCTCAGGGTTGCGCAGTCGACTTCAGACGAGTAGTAATGACGATAGCAGCCCCTGGGCTAGCTGTAAGCTGATCGCAGGGGAGACTGCTGTATCACTGGAGGATCAGTCATGAGAGCGAATGAGTCTTACCGCGAGGCCACAGCAGACCCGCGCTTAAGCGCTATACTTGGCGAGTCTCTGAAAATGATGGAAGAGTTGAGCGACCTTACACGCAAACTCGCAAGTGTGAGTAAAGATGCGACAGAATCAACCGACGGGCGAGACCGTATTAGCGGCATTGAAGAAGAATTTAAAGTATTCCAGGCGCGCCTTGTCGAACTCACGAGTGAGGGACATAAAGTAGCGGCTCAGCTAGACGTGAGTGTCCGTAAAAACCCCTACGTTTACATGGCAGCTGCAGTAGGGCTAGGATTTCTGCTGGGAAAGGTGAAGCGGCTGTAGGGACCATCGCAGCGTTAAATGACTTGAGCACCGCTTTGCGCGATAAAACGGCCGGTATTACTGGCCACTGGCAACAGCGAGCAAATCAAGCAGGTGAAGCTTTCATGCGCGTCATGTTACTGAAAGACTTGTTCACTACGCTGATCGTTGGTGGGATTGCGTTTCTGGGGTACGGCTTGAACCTGCTGATCGCCCAAATCCTGAACCCTGCAGCCGCGGCAATTTCCACGGCCATTCTCTTTGGAGTCGGCTTAGGATTCGCCCTTTGGATGATGCGTCGAAGCCGACGTTGAATTGTTGTCATTAGTTTTTGCTGCTGAGCTGGGAATTCCCCCTCCCGGCTTGGCAGCCGAAGAAGGCGCTGGAACCTTTGAAATTGATGGCGTTGCTGGCTTGGATACCGCGTTCGGGACCGCTCTTCCAGCTTTGACAGCAGGAGCTTGTGCTGCAGTCGCTGCCTTAGTAGTCGCATTTTGGACCGCACTCAGTGGCTTAGCAGACAAACTTGGGGCCTCTACTGACAGCTTGTTAACCGCTGGCTGCTGCTTGGTTACAACAGGCTCTACAGCTTGGCGCGGTCTAGGTACACGCGGAGTTGATGTCGCTAGCGGTTCAGCCGCAATGCGACCGCTATCCGATTTATCAACGTAGTTGAAGTGATAGTGAATTTTGCCATGTAAGTCATTCTTTGCTTGAAAGTGAATTTCACCCAATCGCCGAATGACGCATGAAATCGTCGCTAGATCAGTGATCGAGCCGCCAATTCTGACAATCTGACTGACATTACTGCTGAATTTAAGCAAAGCAAACGATAACAGCAAATCCCCGGTGAGATTTGGGATTGTCTCAAGCCGATCGGCGTAACAGGCGCGAATCGGTTCGTCGTAAGCCCGCATCACTGAGGCAAGACCTGCTGCATGTGAGTTGTTGGCTGCCAAATCAATCCGATAAAACATACTAATTTCACGCCTATATCGATAGGCTGCCAGGGGCACTGGTGCAGGTCCTGTCTCACGCACAACTTTTGCTTGTGCCGCGCGCGAGGCTGCGATCCTAGCCGCACGGATTTCGAGATCATCTTCCATATTTTTGCTTGTATTACATGCCCCGCAAAAAAGAGCGCCAACGAGCACTGAACGGACCAGAGTACATTTGATTTGGTGTCTCACTAGCTCCTCCCAGAGGTCACTTAAAAGGCATCGGCCAAGTCCATTAGCGACGCGAGGGATTTTTTTTAAATACCTGTAAATATTGAGAATTTTCGACGATCGGGAAAATAATAGATCCCGCCTAGAGGAGGTCCAGAGAATTTCCCCGTGACTTCACTGAGTGCGATATATCGTGATATAATTAGACGGAATCCCACCATTTATCTGCAGCCTACGTGAGTTAAATGTGAACTCCCCTATCACTCCCAAATCTAATTGGTTGACGCAGTCTGCTATTGTCATTAGCGAAGTGGATAGCGTTCATAAGATGTACAGTCAGTTGACTCAAAAGGCTCATTGGAAAGTCGTAGAGACAACAAATTCCCCGGTTCACGCTATGCAACAAGTGCGCAATGGCGTCGTTAACCTTGTTCTCATCGATGATTCTGTGATGAAACCTAGCAGCTTTTACGTCCGCCAATTTATCACAGATCCCCAGATGTTATGCACACCTATGCTGGCTTTCTCGCTAGCAGATCGCAGCATTGACGCCGCAGCACTCATGAAACTCGGATGCGAGGTGGTCACAAAACCGATAACGCCCGCAACGTTTTGGCCAAAATTCAATGAGCTCATCCGTCGCTGGGAAAGCCCGACCCACACAACGCTCAGGAAACTCAGTTATCTGCATACTAAGGTCGCTGACGAGCAGCTACTGCCAACCCTAACCAAACTAATGGCTGAGCAGGAAGTTCAACATTTATGCGCTCAGTATATTGCGATCAAATTACGACGACAGAATAGGTTCAAAGAAGCCGAACAAATCCTGCTAAGCGCGATTAAGAAGGCGCCAAAGCAGCTGAGCACAGTCTTGGCATTAGTAGACCTCTACTTTCAGGCTGGAGTTCCTAAAATCGCCCACCAGGTTTTGACTAGTGCTCGAAATGCACATGGCGCAACGCGAATGGTAGTACCCGACCTCGCGCAAGCAGCCATCATGCTCGGACGGATTGACGAGGCCATCGACACTCTTCAGCAGATCGCTAAAACCGAAAATCCAGACCCACTTAGCATCGATTTCCTCAGCCGTTTACTCTATGCTGCTGGGCGCGACAATGAAGCCGAACAACTACTCAATCGCATCAGTAAATCTTTCAAAAAGTTTCAAAGTGCCTGGCTAAACGCCGAGTCCCCTCCAGCGCTTCCGCGCCGCTAGCTAAGGCCAAATGAGTTACATATGACGAAATTTTTTGATTACTGGAAAGTCGAACGCTCCGTATTCCTGAGGCCGGTCGAGCCCAGTGATCTATTTTTAACCGAAGGGCTTCGCGCTGACTTGGATCGCCTCATTTTACTCACGCGGCAACCCCAAATACTGACATTAGTCACAGGTTCCAAAGGGACAGGCAAAAGCAGCATCCTAAAATGGATCCACGGGAACATGCCGGTAAGTACCCATGAGACATTACTCACTACTATGATCTCCTCAGAAAAAACTCCTGGCTGGCTCACCCCGCGGCTTGGCGAGTTTTTTGGAGTTCCATTACCAGTTGCCGCGGGCGACAATCAGTTACGCAGTGTGGTAGCTCAATTCGACGAACTAATTGACGAAAAAAGAAATCTTGTGGTGATGATAGATGCGGCCCATCTCGGCGAAACAACTGCTGCGTGGCAGGAAGTGACTGGTTTGATGAGTCTACAAGCACTAGCTGGGGCCTGCGTTTCGTTTGTATTATGCGGCGAGCCATTTATCAGAGAATTATTCGCGACCACACCCGAGCTAGCTACTGCAATGTCTTTTGCAATTGAAATACCCCCACTAACCGCCGAATCAACCAGTTCTTATATCACGCATCGCCTTCGACTTGCCGATATAACTGCAGAATTCACCCCAGAATCCACGGCGCTCATTTTTGCGACGACTAGGGGAATCATTGCAAAAATCAATGCGCTTGCTGAAAACTGCCTTATGGAGTGCTGCCACTTGGGAACACGCGTGGTCACACCCGAAATCGTCGGCGCAGTCTCGCGCTATATCGGCGGCAAACAGCCAAGCTCTAATCCTATCTTAGTCGGCCCGGGCAGTTTGACCACGCCCCTGACGGCGATTTACAAACCTACTCCACCAAAGTCATCTACCCAGCCTGGCACTCAGTCTCCCCTGACAGCTAGCGACGACCAGACACAAGCTCAGCAGGCTGCCGTCACACAAAAGGATGCCGCGTCTGTAGACCCGCCAGCACAAGATGCTGCTGGCATCAAACTTGCTTCCCTATTCAAATCAGAGGCTACCCGCAGACGTCAGTAGCTGTAACAGTCACTGCCGCGCCGCAGCGGATGAGACTGATTTCATGAAATCGCGCCATGCAAACGAAACTAAAAAAGCTGATCATTCTGCTTGCCATACTCGGCTTGATAGGCTTCTTTGCGAATTTAGCCGTGGACAATCCGTACACCCACCGACTAATTCGCCTGATTCTAAATGAGCAGGTCACAAAGCGCACTAACCTCACCATCAATTTTCAAGCTATCAAAGTCAAGGTTGTACCTGCTGGCCTTGATCTCTATGGACTGCAAGTCGCCGCAAATACTAAACCCGACTCGCCGTTTATAACTGTCTCACAAGTGCGTGCCCGCCTTTCATTCTGGAGCCTAATCTTAGGTGAGTTGCGCTTGGCCAATTTAGAGCTCAATGACCCGACTATACTCTGGCCACCACCAGGAAATCTAACCAGCTTACTTCGCAGCAGTGAGGATGCTAAAGACAAAGACTTTCCAGATCAAAGTAGCGGTACCATCTGGCCTCCAACCGTCGACATTCCAGTCAGTCGATTAGCCCTCATCAACGCCAAAATATTCGTAGAACACCCACTTTTCCAGATACCCGCCACGCCTAAATATCTTTCAATGTCGATCGGTGCTCTAGATGCCACCTGGGAATACAATTCCTGGCGCAATATGAAATCAACTCTAGACATCAAATCCCTTGACCTGTCTGTCGGGGCCTCGTCCATACTGGAGGCCACCGCTATATCCGGGGAGATTACTTTAAAAGATAAACTACTAAGCCTCCGAGATCTCAAGATTGATGGAGAACGCTTACATTTTTCCGGCGATGCCAGCGGTGAACTAAGAACAACCGCGGAACAATATCCGAAATTAAAAGACATCACATTTACTGCCAACACCATGGGTACAGCCGATATCTCACTATTAGGTTCATTCCTGGACATCCCTGATACGCACGGCATTGTGGATGGCAAAGTTAAGATCGACGCAACTATTCCGGTTGCTGCCGGCACAAGCAGTAATTTTCAGGTATCTGGCGAAGGCAGGTCGCACGAAGCACGCCTGTTCGGATTCCGACTTTTTAATAGTCTGACAAGCTTTATCATCGATGAAAACAGCGTGAAATTGCCAAACTTAGCCATCATCATTGAGGATGCCCGCGTCGCTAAAGGAAGTGGTGAAATCAAGCGAAACGACGCCTTAGACTTTGACTTCCGCCTAAGCCCTAGCGGCCTCCACCTGGTCGATTTACTGGAGAGTCTTAATGTCGATAGCCGCCTGGTGGATCTTTCCTTAACGGGACAAGAAGTTCGACTATCCGGAAAAGGCGATCCTTTTGTCCTAAATGGATCCGCGTCTGTCGACTTAACGGACATTATCATTCCGTCGCTACCACCAAACAAATCCGCTTTCCCACATTCACCGGAATGTCACGCTGACCTTCGGCTGCTGGTAACTAATGACCAACTTGACTTCACAGGCACTCGCGCAAGTTGTCTTCAACATGATTCTCGCTCACTAATAGCAGGCACCGGAACAGAACAGATCGACCGAGCTAAAACTGAGCTGACAATCTCCGGTGGCTTGCAATTTGCCGCTCCGGGAAAAACCAACATCCGAATCCTAGCACCATCAGCCAACTTAAGACTGGCTGAGTATTTTACACAGCTACCAATGGCTGGACGAGGGCGGGTAGAAACAAACATCAGCGGCCCTTTTGACCACCTATCTGTAGACACACACCTCACTCAAGAAGATGTAGCCATCGCCCGCATACCACTTGGTTCAGTCGAAGGAGACATAAAATATAAAGATGATCTGGTGAGCTGGGAGAATCTTCGCGCTGAACCTGACTATGGTGGATTGATCAGTTCACGCAAGGGATCACTGAATATTGGCAATGAAAATTACATACTGAATCTAGAATTTAATGCCGAGGAACTATCTCGAGAGGTTCCACGCGAAATAGCGACAATAATTGATCCAGAAAACGACTTTAGCGCGAGCGTTAGAAACCTAAGCGGTCGATTCAATGGCCCCTTATTCTATCCCCTTGCCGGAACCGGATCGTTTGATTTTTTGATTAAAGACCTGCGTCTAAACGGCGAAACCCTGGCATCAACTGTCGACGGATCAGTAGTGGGCGAACAGAAAGGCTGGCACACGCAAAATCTCGTGCTGACCCACAATGCCTTGAGTGCAGTAGCTAATATTAATCACAAGCGTGCAGCTCCGTTCTCACCTAACGCTATCACTGACAAGCATAATCCACTGCAATTCCTCGGACTGAATGCACAAGACAAATTGAATATCAACTTTCACACTATAGCCAACAAGGGGCCGTTACCTAATAGCGACACAGGCAGCACGGTTTCACAGGATCATTTAAGTTTACTCCCTTACATTGGCGATATGGTTAAACCTATTGGATTGAAGGGCAAAATCGTCGCGCAGGGAGATTTCTCTGGCACCACCGAGTCACTACAGGGCAGCTTTACAGGCAGTGTTGATGAACCGGAAATACTTGGCAGCATGATGACTGCTGTCAATCTGCGAGGTTTTGTCCGCGGCAGTCACTTAGATCTTGTGATGAATCATGGCGGCAATGCTCTAGATGGCCGGCTTTCCATGGATATCTTCCGCGATGGTCTTCCGTACGAATGGTACGTGAGCTGCCATCGCATGGACTTACGTGTTCTAGGCGCCCCCCTCTTTCATGATGACCCGCGAAATTATCTATATTTCACGGGCGACTGGCGAATGAAGGGTAAATTCAAAGACTTTTGGCACTCCATCGGAGAACTCAAGGTCACCGATCTTCGCGGTAATTATGTTCATGATCTGGCAACACAAACGCGCACGATCCAAATCAGGCAGGATGAACCCGTAAAGTTATTATTTACAGAAAGCGGCTGGCGATTCGAAGGTGACAAGGACCTTTTCCTAAGCGGTAAACATATACAGCTTCGTGTCTCCACCAAAGATAGCAAGCCACCAGAGCGCTTAGGTTTGTTTTTTGAAAGTGTGATAGATGCCGGAATCCTAAAAACATTTGTTCAAGACGTTGATACAGCCGAAGGAAAAATTAATATCGTGGGGTCTCTATTTGGATCAGCGTCAGACCCCAGGCCCAATATTGAAATTACAGACCTGGCATCCAATCCCCTCATTGCGTCAACATGGCGTCCACTATCCATTGGCATAGCCGACATAAGACCGTCATTCCGCAACATACAATTAAAAGTGAACTATCATGAGGGCCGCCTATTCATCGACAAATTATCGGCTGAAAAGGGATCAGGCAAAGTAAATGCTTCCGGTACGGTTAGCCTCGGTAAAAATGGCGACGAAGAATCACACTTAGACATCAGCCTACAGGACGCAACCATCGTTTATCCGGTAGCTTTCATAAAGAATTTTGAATCACAAATAAGTGGAAATTTAGTCGTGTCCGGCCAAGGCATGCCCTACAAACTCGCCGGAGACATAAATATCAATCGCGCCAGGTCGACCCGAGAGGTCGACATCCGAAGCGAGATCATTAATGCTCTGCGGCAAAAATCAATCGGATCAGCAATAGTTTCTGAAAAACCCAAACTTACCTTTGATCTTAATGTCACAGCTAATCAAAGCATAAACATTCACAACCGCAATCTCCAAACACAGCTATCTACTGATTTGCGCGTCAAGGGTTCCGACATTAACCCAATACTTTCTGGTCAAATTGAGGTCAATAAAGGCAAGTTCACTTACAAACAGGAATTCAAGATCACTCGAGGACTTGTCATCTTCGATGATCCCGTCAAACCCGACCCCAGTCTGGACATCTTAGCGGTGAGTGATGTCGACATTTACCGCGTTTATCTCGGCATAAGTGGCCGAGCCTCAAATCCTAGCATTGAATTCTCTGTCGACCCGCCAACGCGCGAAAATGGCACGGCAATTAGCAAACTTGAAATATTGGTATTACTGTCCCGCGGCCGATTGCCAGAGGAAAGCCAATCCATGGGGCAGCAGACTCAGAGCGCCGCGACAAGTGAAGCAGCCAATCTTTTACTTGGCCAATTCGAGGAGCCGGTCGAAAAACTTCTCGATGTTTCCGGCCAAAATGTGGTTAGAAACGTTTACATCGACACCCACCCGGCGCCAGACGGAAGCCCAGTACCACGCCTAAACTTGCCGTTTGATCTGGGTGAGAATATCGATCTAATACTCCGGACGGATCAAGCGACCAGTCAGGTTTCACTAGAATACAACCTAAATGAGAGTATCTACGCCTCAGGCGTACACGAAATCTTGCGAAATAAAGACGCTCTCCCAGCCCAAAATACTCCGGGAAACATCGAAGGCGACTCTAGAGTGAACATGAAATTTAGATTTTCCTTCGAATAAGATCAGCGCGCACTATACATTATGATCGTGTTCTCAGCCAAAACCCTCACCTCACTATCGGGGTCAGACTTTGCTAGACGTTCAATTGCAGATTTTGCAATCGACATAGTCTGATAATACTCCCCAAGCTGACGGATCAAAGCGGACCGTACCGAGGCCACTGGTTCATTTTGCAATTGCCTAACTAACATCTCGCATGACGCCAGGGATGTCGGCTGTTGAGCTATCACTCGTACCACGTTCTGTCGCACTTGAGCGGACGGATCACTCAACATACCCAGTACGACCTCACTAGCCGCAGGAGAGGACACATTGCGAAGCGCATTTACCCCAGCTATGCGGGTACTTTCCACAGAATCTTTGAGCAACGGACTAGCCAGATCGATCACCCGCGAAGACCCGGTATTTCCTAATACTGCGAGTGCCACAAGCTTTCCATCCAATGTCGTGGCCCGATTGAATTCGCTAACGAAATCATTCGCGATCAGATCAGCACGGCCCTGATCCGATTTTTTCAGATGATTGGCGACAGTACCTAGCCCGAGTTGAGCCATGGAACGAACCACTGAGTCCGTTGACTTAGTGAGCGTCCGCAATGCCTGTTCAATTAAAGGGCTGGGCTCCTGCGGCTGACTGAGCAAGCTGATCAAATTACTTGCGAAAGCTGGATCAGAGGCACGAGACATGATCTCTTCTACCAGAGTTGATTGGCATTCAAGACACCCAACATAAGCTAGGGCGCTAAGCGACTGCTGCAACCACAGATCTTTTGCCTCCAGCCCCTTAAGAGTGACTCGGAGTGCTGACAAATTATCATCATTAACGCGAACATATGCGACTAAACGGTCGTAATTTAATCGCTCTTCATTGGCACTAGTTTTTTGGCCCGCATCGCCCAATTGTCGGAACTCATCCTGAATATCATTTAATTTAGTCTGGCCCAGACGCTCCTTAGCATAAGTCTTTAACTGAGAGACATCCCGCTTTGGATCTCTTGCCGATGAAGCTGGAGATTCCACTTCATTTCGCCACGCAGTTACATTTGCGTGTGTCTGCAGTTGACGTTTTACGAATCTTAAAGAGTACCCGGTCTTTGCGACTGAGACCATTTGCTGAGGTATCTCACCGACTGAAACTGAAGCGGACTCTTGACCATCGATCTGCCGCGCCCATCCAGTTTTACTATCAAGATTGAATTTAACTTGGCCATTCAGCACACCTCGCACAGCAGGCGCGGCGCTACCGGCAGTCGAACTAGACATCGTCAAATAGCCCGTCTTTGCCTTAGTCGCCTGGATGTAGCCGCCACTTTCCGAATCGACATGGTATTCCGCCTGATAAATGCCGCTGCCATCTAATTCCCGCTGAGTCCAATTACGCGAGGAGGCAGAATCCCCCCAATTAAACTGAAATCCAGCAGCCACCTGCTTCAGCAATTGTTCTGCAAAACGGTCGATATTACTGCTAGTGGAAAAACCAGCTATGTGACCTTGCTTAGCCAGCGCCACCATCATTCCCCGCTGCAAATCCCTAGTTGTGTCCGCAAGGTCTCGTTCCCCAAGATAACGGCCGTCCTGAGCGAAATCTATTTTAATACCTGGACTAAATCGCATAAGAGTCTGCCAAATATCGGCGCCTTCAGCTACCGCGACAATCTCCAGCACACCTTCGATATCAAGTGAGATTGTCCTTGCTGTACCTAGGTTCGCTCCTGCCCCACCATTCTCGTCCATCGTGATATCGCTGTGCATTTTCACATCAAATGATTGCTGGTCATCGATAGCGAAGGAAATCGAAGCAGGGTGAATGCTATTTGTTTCGTGATTAGGACCAGACGCCACACCAAAAAGTGACATCTTCCTTGCCAGGACCAGGAAAAGTGAGCCCAATGAGGCGAGCACGACTATAGATATGATTATGGTAGCCTTCTTAGAGCTATTGATCCGCATAAGTCCTCACTTGATTCCAAAATTATGTAGGCTGAGACCGATCACAATGCGGACTGAGAGTCTGCTGGAAAACACTGATCTTCGGTTTTTAAGATACTCAACTCGTGACTTGTGCCTGCCCAATTGACAAAATTCATATCGCCACGCCAACCGAGCGGAAGCTTTCCGAGCGACTTTTCGGGTTTTCCTAGCTGTGCATATGCAGTAAGTTTTCCACCGAGAACTTCGGTCACCGCAAGCTTAATATTGCCGTTATAACAGAAGGCTAGCTTGCCATCTTTGTCTTTCGTCAATGCCACTAGACCATTGCCGCTCATTCGTGCGCTTGCAATGCTAAATACGCCATCAACTCCTGCCTTTGCAAATTTGACATCAGCTCCGCCTTCGAGACTGACCGAGGATGAAATATTAGGACCTATACCGGCGCTGAGGGACGTGGGCCTCAAGTTATAGTTAACCGGCACGGACCCCTTGATCCGAAATGCCCAGCTTACCCTGAACGGCAATGGGCCGACTGCGAATGTCAATGTGCCTGGATAGTTGTGATTGACACTTAGTAGCGATTTATTGAGTGATTTGTCCGGTTCATTTAACGAGATCTCCTTAAATGCCTCCTGGCCAAAAATCTGAATCTGCAAATTCAGAGAAGCCGCCTGACGCAACTGCAAAGCGTGAGTCTCAAGCTTTGTAAAAATCAATGATCTTTGAACTCCAAATGCCTTACCAGCGACATCGGCAGAGCTATGCAGCGCCATCCCCTTTTTGTTTCTAACATAAAAATATCCGGTTACTGACGCTGAAAACTGGTCACTACCAACTCTGTAATTGCGCGCGCCACCAATCCAACCGTCCTCGACACTATAACTCTTGGCTATTGCGACATCTTCCTGGTTTGAAAATTTATCCAAGTTCGCCTTCTGTTGTTCGACTACTGAGCCCAAATCAATCTTTGGTGAAGCCACATCCACAACCTGCAAATTCTGAGATCCCGCCCCGTGGTCGATCACATCTAACAGGTCGATTCCTTCCTGAGCTAACATACCGCCTAGGTCGGCAATTTCTTTGAGTGCAACCTCCCTTGCCACAATCTTACACTCGCCAGAAATTGCTATGGCAACGGATCCGATATTGGCTTGGACCGATTTATCATCACAGTTTGATGGCAGCCGACCTAACACCGCCTCACTCATGGAACCTGTCCAAGTGAACGGGGCCGCCTTGGGTTTAAAATAATCCCCGCTGTTGATGCTAGCGTCGGCAGCGCCCACGCTGGAGCTTGGCCCTATAGGACCTGAAACATCGAAGGTACTTACAGCCCCCCCCGGAGCCGAGTCATATATCTTCGACTTTGAGTGTTCCTTACAGCTGCTCAGCAAGGGCACAAAAAGAGATTCAAATGCAAACAACCAAATGAACCGAATCCGATTCATAGCACCCTTCCTTCATATATTCAGCGAAGCCGATCAGACATGGCGTCCAACGGCAAGAAATACGCAGTCATCGATCACTGGATTATTCGCAATATGGTCCCTATAAGTCGTCAAGATGTCCTGGTATATCGACTGCGAATTCGAACTTTCGCCCATGATCTTGCGGATATTTCGAGGGGAGATAGATTGACCTGATAAGGATCTATTTTTAACCAGACCGTCTGTGTATAAAAATAACGTATCACCCGGATCAACTTGAAATCTTGAAACGAGACATTGCTCCAAGAATTCAACTTCACCGAGATGAAAACCGCGCTGCACGAGCGTGCGAACTTTCCCATCATGTTTGATATATAAAGGCATGTGAGCTGCATTCAAAAATGATCCCTGGCCAGACTTAATGTCAAGCACAACGAACGCCATGGTCATCGAACAATTCAAAGGCTTCCCAAAGCGAACTATCGCCGCGTTGGCAGCTCTAGCAAGCTGATAAATAACCTCATCAGTAGACATGTCTACAGAATCTAATAATGAATTATAGACAGTCCCTAGAGCAGAACTAACCGCCGTCGAGACCAAAATTGCTGATGTGCCGATTGCACTCACGTCACCGATCTGCAAATAAAGATGTCCAGCCATTGAATCATAATGATAACCAAAAAAATCCCCGCCTACGTGCTGAGCCTCTTGGTAAAAAAAATCAATATCGATACCAGGTATGTCCTTTTCGCCCTCGTTCAATACACCCGTCCGGTAGGAGGCTGCGATTTCTTTGTCAAAGTCGGTGCGAGACTTAGTTTTAGCTTCTTCGATATACTCATCGAGAAGAGCCGTTATTCCCGATTTCGCAGATTTTATGCCTGAACTTTTCTTAATGATTTGATCGACGATAGCACTAAAATGACCTGAATCGCTTTGCAATCTTGACTTGGATCTAACCGTCCGAATATCAAGTTTATTGATAATTTCCTGTGTCGGCTCAGAATTCGGCATCGTACTGATGACTTTACGCTCGGGCCTAAGTGAACTTAACTGCGAAAATTCGTGCACCAAGTGCGATACCTTAGCTTCGCAACCCCACATACTATAAAACTGGCAAGCTTCTCTTAACTGCTGGCCTGCCAAGACTTCGTCACGCTGTTCAAGGCTAAATCTACCCAGGCATTCTTGAACAAACGCAAGTGGCAGTAAATAACCCGAGTCCCTCGCTTTGCTTCTAGCCAAACCATAGTAATTAAAAGACGTCTCAACCCTACCGAAGATGCGAGCAATTTCGGCGCAAATCAGGTTCCATGCCCAAGCAAACCCCGAGGGATTGGCCTTTGATAGATAATAAACAAAGCCTATCTCAGCCCGCAACTTGAGCAATTTTCGGTAGGGCCACTGACCCTGAAATCTGAGGGAAGCAATGTCAGCATAAATCATTAAGATGCGGCATTGGGGTGAAATAGGAACCAAAAGACCGGATCGCTTCTGATTATTTTTTAAATGCCCGTATGCTGACGAAGCCTCGTCATACTTACCCCAAATGGCAGCGATAGCACCTATCAATGTCCAGTGAAATGAAACACTGATGATGTCTCCATCCGCCTTGCAAGCACGAAGAAAGAGTTCGTCGGCCCTAATGTCGTTAGATAAATCATTTACGCCAAGCTTTGACTTAGCTAACTGACCAATAGTTTTTGAAAGGAACAACGTATTGCGAACAGCAAGTGATCCAGTACCCCGATGCGCCCACCTAAGTGAGGCATCCGTACATTCTAGAACCTTAGCAAAAGTGTCCCAGGTGAACAGGTCGCTCAGGAGCTCGCAATCGAGCGAAAAAGCTGTCGTTGATAAATCTACAGAATTTTTTATCGCCGCTAACTGCTGCCCAATCATCTTGGTCGTCAAACGGCGTGGATAGGTCCAGGGAAATAATAGCCCCTTCCAATCCGTTGAGACATGTGTCTGCCTTTGCTTTAGTCGACTATCCGTCGCCACTCGAGTTGCCAACCGAGCACATACTGAAGCGAATGAATATCGCCTGATATACTGCGAATTTTGCATGACACCGAATAAACCGATACTGCGTGATGCCGCTTCACCAAAACCATGTTTGAGAAATCTTCTCACCTGCGTAGCCACCAAAAACGCAGCCAGCATGGGGTCGGTAAAAAAAGACATGGAAATGCTGCGATCGATTTTCTGACTTATCGCAATCTGGCTTTGATCGATCATCTCAGCCATGGGCACCCTACCCTTGCTACCCTTGCTACCCTTCATGCGCAGAGACACAGAGGTGAGCCACACCTCAAGCAAGACACGGCCAAGTGTCGGGTGGCGGGGTATACGGAGCCCCAGTTCTTTGAGATCCATGAGTGCTGTGTCGAGAGACTCGGCAACCTCAGCTGGCTCGGTTAGGGTATCCGCATCCAAAAACGATGTTAGCTCGGCTGAGGGATGTGACGAGTCGCCGCGATTAGCTGCATCGTTCGGAACCGGTTGGGGTGCGTCTTTCATGGGTTGCCTGGCAGCGGCAGAGTCACCGCAGAAAGTAACGGAACTCATGTGGGTCATGATCCCACTTATATCATATCATTAACCACAACGACCTTCGGAGGAACTGGTATAGGGCAGACGCCACATCAGCCTTGAATTCGGATAATTCTGACAATAATGCCGATGGTTCGCTTTTTACCAGGACCCGCCTGCAGGGTTCCCACAATCAACATAAATCGGTATTGTTAAGCTTTGGTGGTATGTTACAGCGACTGAGGCGAAAGGCGGACGGCTGTGCGAGCTTTTTCATCCCTCGTTGCCTGGACGAGTTTTATGATGGCCATGGTGCTGTCGCCGCGAGCAACCGCAGCGACCTGGCGGCCGATTGATGGCTTAATTCCAGCCTCAGCCCTGGAGCGCCTTGCCGAGCGTTACCCAACCATTCGCGACGCTAATGAACTTGAAAATCTGCTTCTTGATATCGGACGTCGCCAACAAATGCTGCGCCTGGAAGCAAGATTTGAGCATGAAACGTGGGTTATTGACGGAACGCCCGCGACTCTAATCGCGGATCTGGAAGTGCGGGTCACTGCCCGCATGATGGCCCAGCTCGTCTACGCATCGCTGCAAAATTATATTGGACAAGTAGACTCTCCAGAGTCACGGGTTAAAGTCGTCGATGTGGTGCAACGCTATATGCATCGGCACGGATATCCATGGTCTAGCACCAAACTGAAAACTAGCGAGAATGAAGAGGGTACGGTCTACGATATCGCTGTAGATGAAGGCACGCCCTGCGTACTTGATCGCATCGACATTGGGTTAAAATTACCTGTTGGAACAAAACTAGATATTAGGCCCGGTGACTCCTGCGACCTGGAACTCGTCGACACAGCTATCAGCGATTTGGAAACTCAACTCCGAGATAATGGATACAGTCAGGTTAAGCTCATCTCTCCGGTGATCTCGTTTCACCCTAGACCAGCGACAGCATCTCTGACGATAACTGGGACACTCGGCCAGCGTATCAGTTATGAAATCGTCGATGATAGCCACAGATTCTTGCTCGACGACCTATTTGGCGACGAAGATCTCACGGCAATTGATCCGACAATAGTCAGTCCTGATGCTATGACAGCCGAGCTTGCACGACGCTACCGCAACCGTGGATTTCTTGATGTAAGTATCAAAGGACCGACACCCAAGACCGAAAATAGCGATGCTATCGTTTACGTTTACCACGTTAATCCAGGCAGACAATATGTGCTCAAGAGCGTCCAATTCGAAGGGGTCACCGTCTTTTCCCAAAAGCAGCTCATGGAAATCATTGGAGTTGGCAGACTTTGGCAAAGCTCACAGCCTTATAACTATGAAGAAATTCAGCAAGGTCTCATGGCTCTACGTGCAAAATATCAACAAGAAGGCTACTGGGATGTCGACATCCATGACCCAGGAACCGGTCAACGCGACAAAGAGACAGGATCGATTCGACTTACGATTGCGGTCAATGAGGGAACATCGAGAAAACTTGCCGAAGTCAAAATTGTTGGCAACAGGGCCCTGACAAGCGCAGAGATCCTAGATATCCTAAATATGCCTACTGAGGCGCCGGTCGATCGCGCCAAGATCCTGGATTTTCAGCAGCAACTACGAACTGCATACGTCGCCAAAGGCTACCTTTACAGTGACGTTCAAATAGAATTAAAGGCCCAAGAACGCAAACGCACCCGATGGCTTGAGTTACAGGTAAACATAGTGGAAGGTCTGCGCGTACGTTTTGGCGATATCAACATAGTTGGCCTCACCAGGACGCATGAAAAAGTCGTCCGTCGTGAATTACTGTTCCACAGCGGTGACTGGTACGAGCCAGAATTGATCAGTAATACGCGTCAAGCCTTGAATCGCCTGGGCATCTTCAGATCGGTTCAGATAGTGCCGACAGATCGAAACGCCATCGCAGATAAAGAACCAGAACTAGATATCAACATAGACATTCGTGAAGGACGCCCTGGTTCAGTCGCATATGGTCCTGGCTGGAGCTTAATCCGCGGATGGAACTACGAAGCCGAGGCTGCCTACAACAATATTGGAGGTGTCGGAAGGCAGGCATCTATCCGCGGCTCTATCAGCCAAGAGCGAAATCAATACGGTATTGGCCCTCGAACTTTGCTAGGCCGAAAAATTGGTATCGGCTATACAGAGCCATTTGTCTTGAACCTGCCCATTGATGCATCAGTACGGTCTAAACAAGAGGCATTTTGGGACGGAAAATTGTGGACACTCAGCTTCAGTGGCGAATTGGAATTTAAGTATAAATTTCGTCGATTGTTGCCAAACAGTTTTGTGTCCGCTTTCTATGGACAGAAGATTGCAAATGTCGAAGGTTCGGCACTACAGCTGGCAAACCTTGTCGCTAACAATGAGCACGTCGGATCTCTTGGGCTCCGCTTTAATATTGACCGCCGCAATAATCTAAAGTTCCCAACAGCCGGCTACGTCGCCAATACGGAAGCCTCCTGGGCCAGATACGAACTCAACGGCGATGTTCGCTATTTCCGTTGGGACATTGGAATCGGCCGCTATTTTGACCTAACAAACGATTCCGTGTTCGCTCTTGGAATTTACGGAACTGGCTACGACGATATCCAGCGTAAGGGCAATAAAATAGGGATCCTACCCCAGCAGGAGCGCCTATCATCGGGTGATGACACAGTACGCGGCTTCCCAATCGCCAGCCTCGGCCCTTTGGTGAAAGCGCCGGTATTTACAGATAACGGCACCTGCAACGTCAATTACAATAGATCTTCCTTGTTCGGAACAAATCGACTTTCGATAAAAAGCGAGATTAGGCATAAATTCAGCGATGTCTGGGCCGCAACTGGCTTTGTCGATAATGGGAACGTATTCCTATCACCCGAGCAAATGAATCGATTCCAGGAAGCTTACAGCGGCCCTGTCGCGGATCCAAACTTAGCTCAGCACCCTAATTGCCGAAACTATGCCCCGGCGCCGGTTCGCACGATCGAGGATAACTTCGCCTACAAATTTGCGGATCTCGCTAGAAATCCGTCGTATCTTTGGTCGCGAAACTACTATTCCTATGGTGGGTCACTCGACTTCCTCACGGCGCTCGGCTCGATAAACATTACTTACGGCCTACCTTGGCGAGAGCCTAAGACACAAGCTTGCCGTGACGACCCCAAACAGTGTAACCGAAGGGCACGGCAAACCGGCCCTTGGTTTAGTCGCGGTGAATTTCTCGTCAACATAGGTGCGCGCTTCTAAAAAATAGCTGCGCTAGCCAATGCAATCGGCTGCGATATTATGGCAGTAGACCTTTAGCGGTTACGTCGCGAAATGCTGAGACAGCTGAGCGCGGAATCCTGCGTTTCATTTCGTCTTTGGGGTCAATATGAAATAAGCCAAACTGACTATTGCCCCCGTGATTCCATTCGTAATTATCCATCAGGCTCCAATAGAAATACCCACGGACGTCAATACCCTCCTGCAGGGCTTGCCGCGTCGCGGCTAAGGTACCGAGCAGCCAGCGCCGCGGCTTATCCTCATCATTGATTGCGTCACAACCAGTTTCCGTAACGTATAACGGCAATCCATGGCGAGACTCTTCTCGCAACACTTGCAACAGTCCATCAGGCGCATTTCGGTCAAAAACCCCCTCTAGAGGATCAAAAGTTAATAGCGGCGAGATCCGACTAGATCCACCAGGAAGAAACTTCGGGGGAGTGAGCCTGACGTAGTAATTGATACCCACGAAGTCTAAACGGTCTGCCAGGTCAGGACGATGCACGACCCGACCGTTCCAATCACGATCAAGACGTCCAAGCGTGATCGCATTCATAAATTGATCATGGAATAGATAGCGCAGATTCTGAGCGACTACCGAATCTACCCGCCTATCGGTAGCAGGCTTGATTGCAAAAAAGGAGTATGCAATTCCGACGTTGGCGGGTCGACTGCCAGGATTTCGCGACCAAATATCGACACTATGAATGGCATCATACATCCTGGCGTGCGCCTCGATCATAGCGAGGTTGGCAACTTTGGCAGCTTCGATGTGCATATAGACACCCGGTGGATTGGTACGCTCAGGTGTTGGCAATAAATAGCTGGGAAGGACGACTGCAGAAAACGGCTCATTCAATGTTAACCAATCATCGACTTCGGCACCGAACTCCTGTGCAGCAAATGCGGCAAATTTTGTAATTTCAGCGACTATTCTTTCTCGGCCTGCCCATCCCCGATTTACGCAAGTGCGCAAGCTGAAGTGACACCCCACTGCGTCATGAATCCAATTAGGCAAAGTATAATGGTTGAGCGTAACCATTGGCGTCAGCTTCTGCTCTTGCATCGCTTTAAAGAGATCATGGTAATAAGCTAGAGCTGGTGCTGAGGCGAGTTGACGCAACTGATCGTACCCATCTACGCCAACTGTAGATTGGGGGAAGATTCGACTCCACTCAAGGGACACTCGCATGGCATTATTGCCTAATTCCCTGCTGGCTAGGGTCAAATCATCACGGTAGGTTTCGAGGAATCCAGGCCCTACCTTTGGAGAATGACCGCTCATAAAGAGCAGAGGATCGTGAACGGTCCAGGGGGACGTTATAAACTCGTACCAGTCGGAAGACCTGTCCTCGCACACCTCACCGGCGAGGTGTAGGCACCCCATTTCAACCTGAAATCCGGCGATAGCGGTACCCATGAGAAAGTTTGGCGGTATCGGCATCGGGTCTTGTTCTGCTGCTACCGCTAGGTTAGCGGTTAGTACCGACGCCAAAAGGACCGCGAGCATACTTGCCATAACGGACTCCGCCTAAGCAACGCTGCTAATTGCCGCAGCATTCCTATGTTTACACCAGCCGAATAGATTCAGTCGACTAGCCTGATGACTGATTGATTATGTGGTTATACTATGTGAAATAATAGCGATGCCGCAATAGGCAGGTAACTTCTGTTCAAAGCACAACGCTGGGAATACGGTTGTCTTTAAATTAAAAGGGAAAATGATAACGTGATGCATAGGCAGCAAGTATCTAAACCTGACGGCCGCAAACTGATTCTTTATTCACGCCGTCCTATGGTCGAAATCACCCGCGCTCCGTCCCCAAGGCCAACCGCTGTGGATGCCAACCCTCATTTACGTTGGCATCCTTTGCGTGGTGAGTGGATCACATATGCGTCGCATCGCCAGGACCGGACTTTTCTTCCTCCACCTGAATACAGCCCGCTAGCTCCAAGTAATGACCCTAACTTTCCCACAGAATTACCACTGGGAGACTATGAAGTAGCTGTCTTTGATAATCTATTCCCATCTCTGAGTCTAAGCTCTCACGATGCACCAAAATTACGCGTTCCCACGCGATCTGGCACTGGTCACTGCGAGGTAGTCGTATTCACCCAAGACGCTAATACTAGCCTGGGACGACTACCCGTAAGTCATATTGACCTATTGATCGAAGTTTGGGGAGAACGCTACACAGAGTTAGGGAAAATTCCCGAGATCAAATATGTCATGCCATTCGAGAATCGTGGCGTCGAGGTTGGCGTAACCCTCCATCATCCGCACGGTCAGATTTATGCATACCCTGTCGTGCCGCCTATTCCCGCGAAGGAGCTGGAACAGCAGAAGGCCTACCTGGAACAGCATGGCCGTGGCCTACTTGAAGATATGATCACTGACGAGCTACAAGATGCCCGCCGCATGATCTTCGCCGGTGAACACGTCGTCGCGTTCGTCCCGATTTGTGCTAGGTATAGCTATGAAATCTGGATTGCGCCAAAGCGCGCAGCCCCTTCGCTTGCCGCACTAACGGCAGAGGAGCGCCGCGAACTAGCACTGGCTCTGAAAACAGTATTACTGAAATACGATGGTCTATGGAATAAGCCATTCCCCTATCTCATGGTAATCCATCAAGCGCCCACCGACGGCAACGACCATCCTGAAGCTCATGTGCACATTGAGATCTATCCTCCTTACCGGACACAAAATAAACTTAAGTATCTGGCTGGCACTGAAATCGGGGCGGGATTCTTCGCATCAGACAGTCTGCCTGAAGAAAAAGCGCAAGAGCTGAAGGCGATTCTCATCAACTTGGAATCTTAGGAAGGTCAATTATGTCTTTTGAAAAATCCTTCAATAGTTCACCTAGCATAGTACTCACCACCCCCGGACGCGTGAATCTAATCGGTGAGCACACGGACTATAATGACGGTTTTGTATTACCAACAGTCATCCCGCAGTCAACCAAGATTGAACTGTCGGCGCGAGGCGGCTCACGAGTACGTGTGGCTAGCCTAAATATGCCTGCGAGCGGCACAGAGTCCTATATGCTCGGCGAGGAAGTAAACAACGGCGGCTGGCTAGCCTATATTCAGGGAGTCACGCATGTCCTTGCCAAAACAGGATTTAAAATCTCCGGATTTGACGCGTTTATTCAATCAACGGTCCCAACCGGTGCCGGCCTTTCCTCAAGCGCCGCTCTAATTGTTGGTTTAATAAAGGCACTAAGGCTAGCCTACCAACTTGACTTGACTGACAAGGCCATCGCCTTACTAGCACAACGGGTCGAGAATGAATTTGTCGGCGCCCACGTTGGGATTATGGATCAAATGGCAGTTAGTCTGGCTGCACCTGGCCAAGCGCTTTTTTTAGATACCAGGTCTCTAGAATTCAAATTGATCAAGTTACCAAAACACCTCGGCCTCATCGTCATCAATTCAGGCATTAAGCATAGTAATATCGGCGGCGGTTATAGCGAGCGGCGGCAATCTTGCGAGGAAAGCGCCAAGTTTATGGGCGTGCGCGCTCTGCGGGACGTAAGTATTGACGACACGCGGAAGATGATGCTGCTATCGCCACTGCTCGCAAAGAGGGCGCACCATGTTATCACCGAGAATGCCCGCGTTATTGCCGCTGTTAGCGCTCTTCAGGCCGGGGATCTAACTCGCCTTGGAGCCTTGTTCAAAGAGTCCCATGCCTCAATGCGAGATGACTATGAAGTCTCAATCCCAGAGATCGACATACTTGTCGAGATCGCCTGCGCTGACCAAGCGGTGTATGGCGCTCGTTTAACCGGTGGAGGATTTGGTGGCTCGATAGTTGCCTTAGCGAATGCCCAGGATGCGGCCGCTGCCGCCAAGCGTATCGCCGAACGCTTTGAGCTACGCACAGGCCACAAAGCAACTGTTCTGATCCCCTAGCGTCTTGCGAATGGCTGATGAAGTTTTCTCGAAGCTTTGCGCACTAGGTGCGCACTTCATTCGACGACAACTCCGCAGCCGAGCAGACACTTGAATAGGGCCCAAGGTCATTGTTGGCTTTGAAAAGCTGGTCGCTCTAGCGTGATTTCCAAGCTACCTGGGTTAGAAGCAGTATTCGCTTTTTCAAAATCCATCTTTATTGCCGATAACGATCCTGGTGCTATGACTACTTCCATCTGTCCCCGCTCAAATACAGTACCATCGACCGCATCCAATAATTCAACGGTAAGAACATAACGGCCTGGAGCTAAGTCAATTAGCTTGAGATCTTTAGATTTAGCATCGAATCTCTCGAGATAACGATTCAGCGCAAGTATGTCTCGCCCGCGGTCAGGCAGAATATAAGTGCTATATTCGTCACACTGATGGCCCGATACCCGGTTTGCCACCCCTTGACTACAATCGTATTCGGGCAAGACCACCATCGGGTCTAGCGTAACTTGCACCTGATTCACCTGAGTCGGCATCATTTTCGGTAGCGTCAAGGACAGCCCTGACTGCAGCTTTAACGGGCGTGACGTACCCTCACCGACAGAGACCGCAGATGACTTCGCAATGATAGCTCCATCGTTTCCTGAGCCGCCCCTTTGGGCTACCCTTTCGGCTGCCTTTGCACCGGGGTTTCTCGCTGGCTCGACCATACATCCACTAAGAGTGAGACCGATCACGAGAAGCCGGAGAGGCAAACGTTGCGTATTTGTGCGCTGAAATAATTCTTGCACGATGGTTTCCTCCAACTGCGGTACCGCAATCTATATTGCTGTTTTTGACGTATCGGCAAAATTACTCAAATACTTGAGTAAAAATAGCCCAAAAATATATTAAGTATCTAATTTTATTGATAAATAATGATCATTTCTGTAACGGCGCCGTCAGCTCTTTATAAGAGCTTAAAAAGACTTGGTTACCTTAAAACTGACGAGAAATAACTCACGTCTCCTCCGCAAGATGCCGAGTCCTTTAAGGTTACGATGCTAAAGTGAGATAAAGCACAAACGAGGCAAGTAAAAATGGAACTAAAAACCTTAGCTCTAATCTCCACTGCGACGGCTTGCCTTTTGAGCACCACACCGAGTATCGCCGGTCAGCGGCAAAATATTGACGTTCAAGGGCACAGGGGATCACGCGCCTCGCATCCTGAGAATACCTTACCAGCCTTCGCGCACGCTTTAGAAAGCGGGGTGGACACATTAGAACTTGATTTACAATTGACCAAAGATAACCATCTCGTGGTCGCACACGATCGTCACGTGTCATCAAAATTATGTAGGACCAGCGACGGTCAAGCGATCTCAAAGCCCATACCAATACATAGCCTTACTCTGAAACAATTAAAAACCTATGACTGCGGCAACGTTCACCAAGAGGCATTTCCAAATCAAGTATTGGTGCCGCACACAGCAATACCCAGTTTGGTGGAAGTCTTCAGTTTCGTCAGCGAATCAACGATTCCGGGCGCTAAATCAGTTAAATTCAATATCGAAATGAAGATAGTGCCACGTTTTGTTGGTGCAAGTTCACACCGAGAACAATTTGCGCAACTGCTGCTCGATACGGCTAAACAATATGGAATGCTGGACCGCATTACGGTTGAGTCCTTTGACCACCGCTCTCTTCTTGCCATCAAGCACTTAAACTCCAGCGTCCCCGTCGCCGCATTATTAGGTGACGATCTACCAGACTGGCAGGCAGTTATCATAGCGGCAAAAGCCGACATTATTTCGCCTGACATGGACTGGGTGACCGCTGAAGCCGTGCAGGCTGCTCACGCCATCGGCGCCCGGGTGATTCCCTACTCTGCCAATCATGAGGAAGACTGGAATTACTTACTGGCATGCGGTGTAGACGGCATCATTACTGATGATCCTGCAGCTTTAGTTAACTTTCTAAGAGCTAAAGGACTAAGATAACGCTGCATCACTCCGACCTCACGAAACCGCCGCCTATCTCGCCAACTTGACCAGCCGGCCAATTCAATCTAAACTACATAAAATTTATAAATCTGATGAGTTACTATGCAATAAGGGGCCGCTGATGCGCCACGGTATCCTCTGGGCTAGCTTGAGTCTCGGATCTCATTTAATGACCACCGCTGTGACGGCGACACCTGTAAAGGTGCTGCACGGTGCAGCAAGTATCTACTCGGTACCACCGGAGTCTGTACTCTATCACGAAGACGATTTGGTCGTCGTCAGAGACAGCGGCGCCTCATCTTTCGATTTTAATGATCTCTACGTGGTGAATATGTCCCATCGGACAGCCTTACCGGATGATATCAGTCAATTTGGCAAAGTCGTACACTTCGAGCCAGCTCGCTTTGCTCTTATGAATCTTGATGAAGGTCGAGTAGCCGAACTCTCAGGCCGCCTGCACTCCGAGGGCCTTGCTTGCGGCGTTCTGCTTAAGCTGGACGGTAGCGGCATCCAACCGAAAATGGCAACTGCACCTAAAGCAATTATCCCGGTCGGAGCGCAGGATAATCGCGCAAGCGCACTAATCACACGAGTAAATGAAAAGAATATCCGCAACGACATTAACGAACTCTCAGCAATCCCGACAAGGTTTCACAAGTCTGCAACCGGTCGCAACGTCGCTGATTACTTGTTAGGAAAATATAAAGCATTACGTGGCAATAGGTCAGACGTCACCGTCAGCACTTTCGACCACGGGTCTGATACAGCGCAGAGGAGCCTAGTTGTCCGCATCAAAGGCAAAGTTCATCCCGACGAAGTCATCATCCTTGGCAGCCACCTTGACAGCGTCAACTGGCAAGATGGTGTCAGTCAAAGGGCTCCTGGATCTGATGATAATGCCAGCGGCACAGCCACCAACTTGGAGATCTTTCGTATTTTGATGGAAGGACGCGCCGAGCTTGATCGCTCCCTTGAAATTCACGCCTACGCTGCCGAAGAAATCGGCCTTGTCGGCAGCCAAAACATGGCGAGAGCCTACCGTTCCAAGGGTACTAATGTCGTCGCCATGATGCAAATTGATATGGACCTCTACAAGGACGCATCCGAGACAGACAAAATCTGGTTCGTAACGAACAACACCAATGATGCTTTCAACAATGCCCTGGGTAATCTCGTTGATCTTTATATCGGTCTACCCTGGGAAAAACGCTCTTTAAGTGGCGGTAGCAGTGACCATGCAGCTTGGCACCGCGAAGGCTTCGCAGCCGCATTCCCCTTCGAGAATCCGGACAATCATAACCCACACATCCATACTGCGGACGACACCATTGAGAACTCCGGCGCATTCTCGTTGGCCGCTGGTTTTGCGAAGCTTGGCCTAGCTTATGTGGCGCATTTTGGTGGCGTACTTAAGTAAAAGCATGATTAGCTGGCTGACGCCGCCGCATGACGAATTAAAACCTGCTGTACACTTTTAGGTGTCGGCAGGTTTTTAAATATGAAGCCATGCACCGAAAACCAAGCTGATCCCTCAAGTACTGGCGCGGTGTCTTTGCCGCTTGCAACATCCTGAGCAACACCGATCACTAGTCGCTGCTTAGAAGTCGTCGCTAATACTTTCAGGCGATTTGCTAACTGTCCGGCATGCCAACGGTGAAAGATTTCTAAATGAACTTTGCCGCCATCTGCTCCTGTAAAAGTGACATCTGGGAAGCAATAAGACTGCTGCCCTAATGCCAGGAACTCTTCACCTATAGTCGCGGAAAATGGCCCCTGACGCTCGTTAAATGAGCTGATAAAAGCAGTCAGTTCAGGCGGCACGAAAGGCGTAAATTTCTTGTAATGACTGTGAATCCCAATCCGGTGATCAAGTTCTAAGGTTAAAACCTTGCCACCAATCTTGATCTCGGCGCTCAGTTGCCACTTAGGCATTTGCAGGATGTAGGGGAAAAACTGCGCAAGGCGCATCCCATAGCTTTGGGAATTCTGGAAAATTTTAAGCGGGCCGCTAAGTTTGCAGACTGTGTCCTTGGCGGACTCGTCGATGACAGTACTGCTGAGCAAGCGCTGAAACTTCAAGCAGCGAAAAAAATTCCGCTTTTCTGCCAAATTTGCGTCAACAATCCGGACCTCTACCTCCTGAGCCACGAGCAGAAGACCCTGAATTTGAGCACAATTATAGCGGTGCAAGAGAGCTTCTGGAGTCAATTCTTCAAAGGTCTTAATTTTACGAAACTCAGCCAAATCAGCATAAAGCCTCTCCTGCATCGAGGCTACGTCTTCACCGATGTGACTCATCATTGCTGAGTGAAAATCGGCTAAAGTGGGATAGTCTCCGTCCCGACGCAGCTTCTCAGCAGCCTGTAACAGATCTGTTCGCCGGTCGGCAATGACGCCATCTTCTTCAATCTCATCGCAGCGATCGAGCAAGAGTTTTTTAAATGCTGGCAGCAAAACGTGGTTTAACCACGGGCCACTCTCAATCTCGTCGTCAAGCTCGGTCAGGCGTGATCCAGGCGCTGACTTAAAGGTCTGAATCAAACCTGCCGCCAATGCCAGCAGCTCTGGATCGTCGACTTTGATCAAAGTCGGATAAATCCGATCTTTGCGACTACGGTAGCGTAGAAGATCCTTGGTAAGCATCGTGTTGCCTGCGCCGTTGATTGACGAAATATTCACTAGTTCCCTGCGAGATCACCTCGTAGAGAACCGCCCTCTTGCCTGGCCTAGCCCTAAGTATTCGACCAAGGCGCTGAACATGCTCGCGCACGGTACCGCTACCAGAAAGCACGATACCGACACTGGCCTCGGGAACATCGACACCTTCATTTAGAACGCGCGACGTAGCCAACACAGAAATTTCACCACGGCGAAATCCATCGAGAAAAGCTTTGCGTTCTTTAACCTTAGTCTGATGCGTCAATACCGGCACAAAATATTCCCGACCGATACGGTATGCTAATGCATTGTCATCCGTAAAAATGAGCATTTGCTCACCCCGGTGGCGCCGCAAAATGTCCCAAGTGGCATGTAATTTTCCAGAAGCAGCTTGCGCGAGATGCTTTTGCTCGCGATAGGCGCGCATAGCCTCTCGACCATCAGTCGAGCGCGCAGCCATCCGTACGAACTGCATCCAGTCCGCACCATTATTAAAACGAATGCCGGAACGCCGCAAAAAATCTGTATAGACACTACGAGCCTTTTGATAGGCATTTTTTTCTTCATCACTCATTGGCACCTGAATGCTGTAGACATCATAAGGCGCTAAGACATTGGCGACCATTTGGTGAATCTGAGCTTCGTATACTAAAGGCCCAACTAGATCAAAAATCACACTCTCTCTACCGTCTACTCTTTCCATTGTCGCCGATAAACCAAGACGGAAGGGAGCCAAGGAGCCAATAGCGATCGTTTGATATTGCGGAGCAGGCAAATGATGACATTCATCGAAAATCAAAAGGCCAAATTTATTACCTAGACGTTCGATATGGATGAGTGCGGAATCATAAGTTGCGACAGTAATTGGCTGTGGATCGTGCGCACCGCCACCGAGTAATCCGATCTTGCATGGCAGCCCAGCATCTTTGAGAAACTTACTAAGCACCTGTTCCCATTGCTGCATCAGGTCGATAGTAGGCACTACCACTAGAGTAGACCTACCTGTCATGACTATTGCCAGAACAGCCATAATAGTCTTGCCCGCACCGGTGGGTAAGGCCACGCAGCCAGCCTTACCTGCGCTGCTCCATTCCCGCAGTGCGTGCGTTTGGTGCTCACGGGGGATTATGGGCTCTGCCAAGGTCAAATTGAGCGTCTCATATGCACGAGCATGGTCTATTAAAACGTGACCTAGCTCTTTGCACCTAGTCACGATTTGACGATAGGCACGGCCCGGAGCGCGCCACTGCTGTGTACGCTGGTCCCAGGTGACACTCGGCAGCTGACCGGCGGCAGGGTCGCTTAAACCGTCGAGCACAAGAGTGCCGCTGTCAAATTCCAATGTAATATTAGCCATATACACCCTGGTGCCAGAATATCTGCGCCCCTGGGTATAACACAGGTCTCAGGCCCAGTTCAGCCAAAATCTCGGACCCGACCTAGGTCCTACCAGGCTGAAGGTGGCCAAAAAAAGACGTTAGCATTGCGGTAATCATCCGGACTGCGGGTCGTCACCCACAGACGATCTTTTTTATCGATAAATAGGTTGCTCACAGTCTTTAGCTTCGGTGGCAACTTGTAGTCTTTGACCTTTGCAACCTGCAAACAGGAATCGTAGCGGAATCCAACCAACATTTGTCGCCGGGCATCACCGATCAAGATCATCCGACGAGACTCGCTAACTGCAATTCCTGATATGCCCGCGGGCGTCAATTCGTTAGCTCCGTCTAAGAAACACTGCCGAGTGATCATGCACGCTGAAGGTGCTTCACCGTCACCACAGGTAATCTCGACGAGAGGAAATCCCGCTATCTTTGTTGCCGCAAGGTAAACATGGTGCCTACCTTTACTCAAAGAAAGGGGCAATGGGGCCACCCCAGCCAACTTCCGACCAACTGTTTTCAACCACTGCTTCTTGAACTTGGACCTAAGGCCAGCAGTTTCCACTCGAGTTGGCTCGCCACCCCGATCTACCGGTGGCTTAATCAAATCCCACGGCATGGACCGCTTGGTCACTTCCTTAAAATCTGTCGTAGCGATCTCGTGAACTGTTGCAGCAGTGCCATCAAATAATAGAATGCGGTCCTTACTCCAATCTGCAGCCACAAGATCAACGTCGTCCGCACCAGCCGGTAGATACCGCCGAGATTGATTATTCAGGCCGCCAAACATTTGCACCCGGCTCGTCGCATCTGCCTGATAGGAGGCGGTCACGAAAAATGACTGCGCGTCAGGAACAAGTAAGAGCGCATCTTGGCCAACAAAGAGGCCGCTCAAATTGGGGGCTATGCTCTCCAGAGACTGCTGCTCAGGTGGCTCGGATAAGTTTTTTATCTCAGCACCGTGACATGGCTGTGTCATGCAAAAGATAGCAGAAATTGCAGTAATAATCAGAGCTTCTGATAGCACACCAGACTTTTGAGCACACACTCTTACAACCTGAGTTCTGAAGACTGTAATCATTCTATCTCTTTCCACTACTTTGGAAATGGCCAACAACTATGCAGCAAAAAGGTCTTTTTGTAGGCTCTAAACACTGCTGCTATAATGTGATCATACGTCAAACACTTCAGCCCCCACCATGGTCGGCATTGCGAGGCATCCCCTTGGCCAATGATAATCAATCCGTAGATTATGCCACATACCTGCAAACGCGCACCAAGGACGAGCGCTTAAGCGTCCTTTCTGCAATGACTAAGGTTGGTAATTACCTTCCGATATCACTGGCAGAAGACCTGCTTGCACTAGATATCACGCACGATGAGAAGCTTGCAATTTTAGAGCGAACAAGCAGTCGCGACAATTTAGCGCTAGAGCATTTCCTCACCCAACTCGTTGCCAACGCGCCGCAGGAATTAGCGGCTACAGCTCTGCGGCTTTGGAGCCAGACTACACAAAACCTTTTATGGTTTAGGATGCTGCAAGTCGTCCAGTCGCCTTTGCTATCTCAACGCCTGTTTTATACCATCATCGACTTGGCATTAAACACTGGTGGCGAGCGGATCATCAATGGAGCTCTAAAAGTCGACGGCATTGAAGAGATGTCGACCGCATTGCACGGCCTTATCCTTCATCGCGCCTGCCAATGGAACATTCAAAACGATCGCCTCTTTGCTTTAGCACATAGCTGTTTGAAAAGTGCGTTCAGCAGTTTACATCCAGATAATAAAGCTATTCCATCTGCGATGGCCTACCTCGGTCGTTTTCACATCGAGGAAATAGAAAACCTGATCAATCGGCGCGATTTTTCAGAACCCTGGAGTGACTTCGCGCGGTTAATCGTATTTTCTCAAGCGAACCAATCAAAATTGCTGTCCCGCCTCAGCAAATTATTGCAATCCAAAGACAAACTAAATTCCTCGCAGATTGAAGCACTTTGGCCAGCGCTATGGAACCGCAGCGAGCTAACGGCAACGACGATCGCAGCGGCAATAAAGCATTACGTCGATGAATTTTTAACGAAAAACGAAAAGTCCGAAGCCTCGTTCCACTGGGAACTTTTCGCAGGCATCTCCACAACAGTGCTACAAGAAGCTATTGAACAAATTACTGATGACAAGATATTTGCCACAGCCCTAACCTGTCTCAGTGGCCTGATGCCATCTCCCGCAAGCCCGCACACGGTAGATGTGCTTCGCCAGAGACTGACCAAAGCTGCAGATCCTTCGCAATTACTTTCAAATCTGCCACTACGTTTACGCCTGGATTTGACGGATGAAGGGCCGCACAGAACGGGCAACATCCCTTTCGCTGCCGTAAAAAAAGAACAACTCGGCACCCTAAACGTCGAGAAAGCTGCCTTCAAAGCCGAGTTCCATGATTACAGCAGAAAGGACGGCGGTACAGTCTCAGCCTCGTCCGGGACCTTTGAAAATCCTACGCAGTTGATGGCACGCAAGCAGTTTTTCCGTTTGGCCTATCTGCAACAAGAGGTGCCTCAGGTTACTGGAGACGACTTCTTTAGCTTGCTGACTGATACCTGGAAGTCTCCTACGGAGCAAAAATTGGCACGGCTCTCTACCGTCTCAAGACAAGTCGATGGCATCCTAAAACTATGCTACATCAATACGTTAGGTAGGTTTAAGGGACAAGATACCGCTGTCCTTAAGTTAATGGACTTCGTCAGATCACCTGATCGAAATTACCTGCTAGCCGTCATTCACGCACTTGGCGACATCGGCACACCTAGAGCTGCGCAAGAACTGATTGCAAGTTTAACCCGCCCCAATATCACTGCGGCACTGCAAATCGAAGTTTGCAGCGCTCTGAAAAAGCTGGACCTAACTAATCTTCAAAATGAATTACACGCCGCGATAAATGATCTCAGTGGACAAAATCACGACGAGAAGATCGCGCAAGAAGTGCGCGAGATGGTAGTCAGCCTGCTACAGACATCACTAGACAACCGGCCAGTGAAAGCGGCGAGCGCTAGTACACCGAAGGTAGAAGTGAGCGATGCCCGACTCGACCAAGAACTTGGAGGGAAAATACCTAATTACCGCGAACTGTCGAGTGAAGTTAAGCGGGCTTTGCGCACGGCTCAATTTTTTCATATTCAAACGACGGGAGCCAGCGCGCCATCGTCCATCGACCTTAGCCCTGTTATTGATATGCAGTATAAATCGCTGGAGCTATTATTTCGTGAGACGTACGAGGAACCCTGCTCAGCTCTCATTCATTCTGGTGTGCTCCAGCGTCGACTAGACATCATCGGTTACGCACGTCCGATTCCACGCGCCATGGATGAATTCGAGCATTTTATCGAAACGCTCCCCGTCGTCCGTGAGATTCCCTTCTTCAGTAATTTCAAGTTGAGAAAAATGCTGCGCGCCATTTGCCAATTTCGTCCAGGTCGCAGATTCACTCTGGATGGTTTGAAGGCATTTGCCCTATTCTTCCTCTGCTTTAGTCGCAAAGAATGCCATTACGGACTTAGTAATCTGTTTCCACTTGGCTTCTCATCGGATGCCGATTTGTTTCAATTCTGTAAGTCGCTGCATGTGTTTCAAGACTTCCGTAATCGCGCCGCTCATGAAGGATTCCATCCAGATGCAGCTAGCGATATCGACGGAATTTGGCGTATGACTGCGGAAATCGTCCAGATCGTCTTCCACACGAAAAAAGCTCTCGAATTACCACCTCAACGCGACAACGCGCAGTCGCGTGAGCGCGGCCACGTTATTATAGAAAAAAAGGTGTCATGATACCTGCCAAAGTTTACGCGCGGTTCTGCTGGGCGCTGCTAATTTGCGGCACCACAGCGTCTTGCATACTTAGGTCAGTCCAAACTATCCGGCAAGATCAGTCACCGAGTCCTGAGGCCTCTCCTAATACAAATCCAGCACCAACAAAACCCTCTCCTGCACCAACTACCGGTAGTTCAGCATCGAACCCGTCACCAATTGCCGGACCGTCACCAAGTAGCGGGACGCCAGCCACTAGAGTCGACAACAGCACAGATGCTAACGATGTGGTCAAATATGCACGACTCTGTAAACAGGAACTCGGCATTAGTCATCTGCCGAAACTGCCGCCTTGGAATTGTCTCGAAGGCAAGGAATTGCCCGTCACTATCCAAGATCAGCCGCTGAATGCCAGCAACTATGCGCTGCTAACCAGCCATAAAATTGCCTGCGATCACCCGTCTTGGCTTGGGTCTGAGCCTTGTGCAAATTATGGCTTTGTCACCCACCGCACCTTGGCACCGAATGTTGAGGCTTATCTAATCTGCCGCGATCAAAAGTTTAGTACTTACAAAGATAGAGCCACGCGACTGGCAGATCTCAAGGCCTCATCTGGAGCCGACAGCTTTAATAGTTATTATGCGTTCGACAGTCTAGGCATGATTTGGACCAACATTAAGACAGGTAAAACCTGTTTTTTCGACTATGTCGGGATGGTCTATGGGGGTTACGTGCCCTCTCCTGATGATGATCATGTTCCTGACTATACGGAGCTCCCTGATCCGAAGCCGCCAACTGAGTTGGCTACAGGATCGATCATCAGCTCGATCTGGAAGCGCAATGCGCGCGGCACCTGGCGAGCTCCAGACCATATCGGCACCAACGATAGCTGTACGGTTTGTCATGACACTGGTCCACTCAAAGGGACTCCCTGGATATCGCAGGTCATGGATATCCCATCTAATCCTACGCAAGTTCCGATGTTGGTGGTCGGCAGTGCGCTGGCTGGCTGGAAGGAAAAATACCCGATTCGAGCCATCTCGACGACCCCGGTTACTGTCAATGGCAAGTCTGAGCCGCAAATTTGCACGACTTGTCACCGCATCGGGAATCAATCCACTTGTAAAACAGACCTAGCATATTCAATAGGATTAGCTATTCCACCCAACGTCCCCACGACTGCGGCGAAAGATTTTTTTCACCGCGTCTGGATGCCACCGGCAGACAGTAGCTGGAAGGGTAAGAGCGACGCCGAATTAAATAAACTATGGAACGACGCCTATGGACCTCACGTTAAACGCTTGAGCTGCTGTTGCAAGAACCCAGACGCAATCAATTGTACATCGCAAGATATTTTAACGTTTCCGCTACCACGACCAGTCGCCGGTAAAGGGCCGGAAGTCTGCAATTAAGCCGATCGTCATAAAAAGCTTTGAGGAGACGGAAAAAATGTCCTTTAAATTATTATTGGCGATCACTATCTTATGCGCAGGACCTGCACGTCCTAGCCTTGCTGCCGACAATCCACTCGCTAAAGATCTTGTCACTAGCGTAAAAACATTCTGCAACCAATTTGAAGGAATCGCGGCCAAGCGTTCGTCATCGTCGGCTGCATCCCAATGCATTGAGCTGATCAATTCAGGAGTCAGCCAAGGCAGGTTCCGCTTTGATCGCGTGCAGGCGTCGGTGTGCCTTTCAGCCCAGACAACTGGTACAACTCTAACAGCCTGCCAGTCGGTATTGACTGGAACTAAAACTATTGGGGATAAATGTGAATCCTCAATTGACTGCCAACAACCCTACATCTGCATTGGAGCTCAAGCCAGTCAGACAGGTAAGTGCGCCGCTCCTTTGAGCGCCGGCAGCCCATGCGATGACGAATCAGTATATGCGAGTCAATTTTTTGCCGTCAGCAATAGAGGCGTTTGCGCCAGCGGACTTCACTGCGTCGTTGGCCGCAATCAAATTTGCACGAAGAATTAAATCCTAAGCGCAACGTCGGTCTCAGCCTGATTGCTCGTCCTCAGTCAGCGAAGACCGCTGCTTCAAAGGCAGGAAAATCATAGGTTCGGCCTGCTTTTACATCCGCCATGGCCGACTCCACTAAAAGCTGTCGCCTCGCGTCTGATTGGCGAGCAAAAATATCTCGTAATACACTGAGACTATAAATAAATTCGTGATCTACTTGCAATGCTGCGCGAAGCTCACGCATGGCTTCTGGCATGCGATCCGCATGCACATAAGCTAATGCTAGATTGTGATGAGGCTGAGCAAAGATCCGCCCCGTGTCGCTGCCCACGGCCAATTCATAGTATTTGATAGCCCGCGCTTCATCTCGCAGGTCGGCATAGTACATGCCGAGGTTATTATAGATCCGCCCCGGATTTTTGGCGTGATCGATCTCATTTAAGTAAAATGCCTCGATGTTTGCCCACTCGGCACTACGTGTACGAGTGCGTGCCACGGCACTGCATGCCACGACTAACGCCGTAGCAATAAACAGCGGCTGAGCAACACGACGACGATGCAACCATTTAGTTAATCCCTCGACAGTCAGCGCCAGTAGTAATGCGATACCGATCATAGGCACGTATAGCCAATGTTCGAGATACATCGCATTCAACGGCACGATCCCACTAAATGGAATGAGCGCTGCTAGTACCATCCCGACGCCCAAGGCTAGGCGAGGGACTCGCGCCCCCCAGAATAGAGGCAACAAGCCTAGAAGGATAATCGCACTGCCGAATGCACCCCGAGCATGCATCAGTCCTTCGTAAGCTGTATACGGCTTCTCATAAAATAGCGCTTTCGGCCAAAAAATCAGACATACGTAGTCCCACAGTACACTCACGAAGGTCGTCAGGCGTAAGATCAAACTCTCCGTATACAAATTTGTCGCATCCGTCAGACCTACCGCGTCACCAAACTTAAACAGGGTGAATTTGGCTACCACACTTAAAATAGCAAGAACAATCACGGCACCAGTGATCACTACTTGTGACCTGTCTAGCCTCACTTTCCGCGCTAGACATTGAGCTCCAACACTAAGTAGGACGAACGGAGCCAACACCACGGAGTTCTCTTTGGTAAATAGCGCCAGAGTCATGAATAAAACAACGGCAATGACCTGTATCCAAGAGAATCGCTGGCTAGCGTTAGTCGACGCACTAACACTCATTGGTGGAGTCACCAAAACTAAAGCGACCAACATAAAAAATGTCGCTAATGGATCGGCTAGGCCAGAAATATAGCAAATGGCTTCAGTTTGGACCGGATGCAACAAAAACAGTGCCGCACCAGTTGCAGCGGGGAATAGACCAAGGCCTAAACGACCTAACCACAATAGAATCAAAATCCCCGATGCGATGTGCAACATCAACGAGACGAGGTGATACGGTATCGTCGTGGATTGGCCGTAGTAATGATAAAGCAAAGCATAAACAAGTTGCTGATTTGGCCTATAGAAATTCCCCTTGATCGCCGCACCTTGCGTCACTGTCGAGGTATAGAGCTCAGGTACATGGTCCAATGAATGAATGAGGCTATTTTTTTGGATGAAGTGTTCGTCGTCAAAGAAGAAGGGCCCATTTAAACACGGAGCGTAGCTTGCCACGGTCCAAAGAACTAGAAGCAGGACTACGGCAAATCGAGGCCAATTTTGACGAGCTATGATTTTTAGCATAGGGAGATTTTAGCGTACTTAACTGAAATCTCAGAGTAAAAAAGTTATGTTAAAAGCTTAAGGTGATCCCCCCGGGATTCATTGAGCCGTTCACCAAAGCGTGATCAGAGTGGAGACTAATTAAGTGCAAATCAACCGAACTAGCGCTGACATCGGTGGCGGCGTAAAAATTCGTTACTCAGTTCGGGGACACGGCTCTCCACTGCTCTGCATTACAGGAATAAACTCAACCATGGATCTATGGAGTGAGTCTTTCCTCACAAATCTAGCACAGCACTACCGCGTCATTACCTTTGACAACCGGGGCATCGGTGGCAGCAGTGGACCGCGCCCGATCAGCATGACGAGCTTTGCCGCCGACACAGCCGCCTTAATCGAACACCTCGGACTAGAAAAGGTCCACATTCTTGGCATGTCAATGGGAGGCATGATTGCGCAGCAACTAACCGTCAATCATCCCGAGCGCATTGACCGCCTAGTATTAGGAGCCACATCTTGCGCCGCTAAATTCATCCGGCCACGCCTGGGTGTGTTAGCAGGAACTTTGTTCTACATAGCGCCGCACATAGCAATTCGGGCTTTAGTATCCCCCGAGTACCTTGAAAATCGGCCCGACAGAGTCCGCGAGATGGTCGACAACATCAAGCTAGCCTCAGGGGGCTTTAAGGTATTTTTAGACCAGCTAAACGCGATACTTCATTTCGATCTAGCTGCGGCTATAGAGGTAATAAATTGCCCCACCCTAATCATCACGGGCACCAGTGATAAGCTGATCAACTACGAAAATTCCACACTACTCGCCCAAAAAATTAGAGGTGCAGAGCTGATTCAATTTAAAGGCGTCGGCCATATGTTCCCGCGTGAGCGAGCAGTGGAAACAGTAGCAGCGATGAAAGCCTTTCTAGGCTAAAACCGCTACTTATCAGGTTTATTTAGTGCGTGACGCGCGGCGGCAGTGGGCTGCGCTCTGTGGGACTGAGGGGCTGAGGTAGCTCGAAGCTAACCAAAGCACCTGGCTCTAGCCTCATGAAAGCCTCATAAAATGCGAACGGACCACGCCCCACCGCAGCTACGAGGCCGCTAAGACCAAGCTCACGCTCTAGGCGACAAGCCATGTGCGCGCCGGTGAGGGCAAAAATCCGCTGGTTTGCATTAGCCCGCAGCAGATCCTGCCAAATCTCGCGGGGCACTCCTTCCGGGCGCAACATAGCGCGCATCTCCATAAAATGGGGGCTGACCTCGCTCCGACGCTGCCACGCCATCCTGTCAACGCCATCCTCGGTCAATCGACTCCCATGCGCCGAGACATAAGTGGCCATACCGTCACGCCACACAGCCGTGAGCAAATGCTTATTCAAGTCCTGAACCGAGTGGACTGATTCTGTCTCCACTGCGGCGACGTTAAGGCCAAGCGGCGACAACTCAGTATCTGCCCAGTTAATGAGTCCGGACATATAAAGCTCCGTGATCAAGCGCGGCCATGCCACGTCTAGAGACTGGGCAGGCGTATCGATCGAAAATCCGAGCACAGCAGAATGCGACCTGTAGGGGCCTACAGCTCCGGCACTGAGCTCAATAATGTGGGGCAGCTCCGCGTCTTGCGGTAGGTAGGAAACGATCAGGGGGTAGCCCCAACCCACCAACTCTGAGTACCGCGCCAGCAACGCCATCGCCAAAGGCGGCACCGGCGGCAAAGTTGCCAATTCAGCGCCGAGATGCGGCTCGACCACATGTTTGTAAATCGATCGACCATCGCGGACAGCTACATATCGCATCTGGGGAGCTACTGTACGGCCACCGTCGAGCTCAACTTCGGCAGGCCCCACGCCAACCATACCAGCCCCTTGAAGGGGAGGCGATGCCAGGCCCCGTGGTCTCGCAGTCTGACACGACCAGCCCCCGAAGAGGCACCAGACGATCAGTAAAATTCTCCAAGATTTCAGGGACATTTAGGGGTGACTCTGCCTCATACACGACTTTCTTGAGATTGTGCAGCTGCCACTTTAGTGCTAACTTCTGCGGCACTGATCGTCAAACAAAACAAAACATCAGTCGCAAATAGCGAGGGTGCAGGTGAGTCAAAAAGTAGCGTTAGTCACTGGAGGATCAAGAGGTATCGGCGCGGCATGTGCATTAGCACTGGGACGCGCCGGCTACAAGGTCGCAGTTCATTACCGCTCTGGTGAAGAGGGTGCGCGCGCCGTGGTCTCCGAGCTACCGAGCGGCCAAGCCGTGACCTTCAAAGCTGACCTCAGTGACCCTGCCGCGTGTCAGGACCTGGTGAAGGCTGTTAAAGAACAACTCGGCTCTCTCGATGTTCTGGTTAATAACGCCGGCGTCGCTATCGATCAGATTCTTGCTTTTGCAAAACCTGATGACTTCGACACCCTCATCGCGACGAATTTGCGTCCGGTATTTTTGCTATCCAAGCACGCTGCAAAAGTGATGATCCGGCAACGAAGTGGCCGCATCATCAATCTGTCCTCAGTCGTCGGCCACACCGGCAATGCTGGGCAAAGCCTTTATTCTGCTACCAAAGCAGCGATCACAGGTTTTACTCAAAGCATCGCCCAAGAGCTCGCGGCAGCTGGCATTCTTTGCAACTGCGTGGCACCCGGCTTTATTGCCACCGACATGACCAAGGACCTTAAAGAAGAGGTCAAGCAGTCGATCCTGGCGCGCGTCCCGCTCAAACGTTTGGGCACTCCAGAGGACATCGCCAATGCGGTCGAATTCCTAGCGTCAGATCGGGCCAACTACATCACTGGCACTACGATTCATGTGAATGGTGGCATGTATACCACCTAGACTCTAGGATTCGAACAGCTTAGCACTGGCTCCGCGAATAGCATTAGAGTCCGGTGGAGAGACTTTATGACCTCTAATCATGTAACCAATGCGCCAGTCATCACAGGCATGGGGCATTTCTTTCCGTCCACTGTGTTAACCAATAGTTTTTTTGAAGAGCTCGACATCGGTACTTCTGCCGAATGGATTACGGACCGCGTCGGCATCCACGAAAGGCGCACCGTACTCGCTGCTGACGACGTTCGACTCTTGCGTCGCGGCGAGATCACACTGGAAGACTTGCGGCAGCAGGGCAGAATTATGTCCGTTGGCGAGATGTGCCAAGAACCTTGGGACATGGCCCGTCAACGCGCAGGCGATGCATTTAAGGACCCCCATGTGGCCATAGCCGGACTCTCCGTCCCAGACTGGGATATCCCGGCCAATGCCTGCTCCATTGCGGCCAAGCTCGGCCTAGAATGCACGGCATTTGACGTTAACTCGGCTTGCAGCAGCTTTATTGTCGATCTACACGTGGCACGGGCACTTTTGACCAGCGGTCAAGCTGCCGAGGCGGCGATCTTCAACGCAGAGCGTTATTCGCTGCGCATGAATTTCAGTGATCGCTCCAGCTGCGTCTTATTTGGTGACGCTGCAGCCGCTACCTTACTGAGTACCGCCTCAGGTGCCCGCGGACTTGCGGTTTTAGACACGATAGTCACATCGTCACCTGCTGGTTACCTACACGTCCGCATACCGGATGGCGGCCAGTTTGACCAAAATGGTGCTGCTGTGCAAAAATTTGCCGTGACCAAGACCGTCGCAATTACGCGCGAAATCCTCGCCCGCAACCAACTCGCCACAGCTGATATCAATTATTTTGTCGCGCATCAGGCCAATTACCGAATGCTCATGTCGGCCTGCGATAAGCTTGGCTTCAGCCCCGAGCAGCACCTCTACAATGTGGACCGCTTTGGTAATCAGGGTGGTGCCGGCGCTCCCGCTGTCTTGTCTCTAAACTGGGACAGATTCAAAGTAGGCGACAAGATCGTAGTGGCAGTAGTTGGCTCTGGTTTGACCTGGGCAGCAGCCTTGCTGCAGGTAGTTTGATCGCCTCTAGGCAACTGAGCTTAAGGCACTCTGCTTTTGCTTCATTCGGACAGTACGATGTTCACACCCGGATAGTTCGGTGCCTGCTCTGGCTCAGCCTCACCCAGGAAGAGCCAGCGCAGCAGCGCCTGATAAAATCCGAATAATGGAATCTTCCTAGCTATCTCATCGCGAAGTAGCTCGCGCCGTGCCTTGAAGCCGGCATGGCTCTCTTTAGTCAGATACTCTTGCTCATTGAAATAATTACGCAAGGGCTGAATCTGAATCTCGAATGTTCTACCACCCCAGCGCACGACCGACTTCATCGCCGCCCAGCCGCTATTCTTGCGGCCATCTTGGGTCAGATAATTTTTGGTTTCCAAATGCTCTAATTTTGCCCGCTCAGCACCCGGTTCAAGGCCGAGGGCAGACAGCATATCGTCATCCCAAGTCGAATCCAGCAGCGCCCGATACATCGGCATAACATCGGCTGGCGCACCTACGACAATCTTAAGGCCGAATACATCCTTAACAAACTGGCTCAAATGGCTCATCTGCTTATCACGCCGAACCATGCCGTCCAGGTCAAAAATTTCGTCGACGACTTTGTTCCAGATCTCTTCTTCCGCCTTAATCCGACTAATGATCTTTTGAATCCGTAGGCTATTCGGTTCCGTCGGCTGATACTCGACAAAATTTGCGACGAGGGATGCCGGGCTCCAAACACCTTTATCGATAAAACGCAGCTTCGCCAGCTGACGAGTGCCTAGATCTAAGTCAGAGGTTGAATAGAGATCTTTTGGCGAAAGACCCTGTGACAGTACGAACCGCTCTTTGGTTGCGTCGATTTCACCTACAACCACGCTACTCAGCTGATAGTTGCTAAGATGCTTTAAACACACGAGCTCACTGAGCTTATGCAAATCCTGCTCGCCGCGCAAAATCATGGCACTAAATGCGCGACGCACCTCATGCAACTTTTGCCGGGAAAAAACGATGTCGTGTTGATCCTCAGGCTGAGCTCTAAGGTGCGCAAGGATCTTCGTCAAATAATGCACGAACTCATTCAGCAGGGGCTGCCGCGTCACCATCCACAGTGGTGACAAGACCTGCGTCTCGTTCGGGCGAGCAGAAATGGCCGAAAGACTTGAAGATTCCACTGTATCCATAACCTACTGTTCCTGCGGCGGACCCCAGACCGGAGCTTGCGTCTCGAAAAGTCCGGTGTTCAAAGGACGCTGATTGCTACCGTCCCTATTCATGACGAAGAGCTGCCGAGTCCCCTTAATATCCCTGGTGCCGATACGACTGGATTCAAAGACAATAAGTTGGCCGTTAGGCGACCAAGATGGGTGCTCATTATCACCCGCTCGCAGTGTCAACCTTTCCAGACCAGTACCATCTGGATTCATCAGAAACACGTCGAAGCGATTGATGTCGCGGTCAAAACCAGCAAAAGCAATCTTAGACGAGTCTGGTGACCAGGCTGGCGTCGCATTCCACCATCCTGCATAGGTCAAACGCTTGTCATTGAGCACCCGCACATCCGTATCACCGTCCCATTTTAATTCAGCACGAAAAATATGGGGATTGCCGAAACGGCCAGAAACAAAAGCCAGCCACTTACCATCTGGAGAAAAGGCCGGATCGACATCCAGTCCAGGGCCACGAATGAGCGCTCTAGATCTCTTGCCGTCAGGAGTGGTGGAATAAATGTCTGCATCGCCTTCAATAGAGCCAGTGAATGCCACCAGCTTATTATTTGCAGACCAAAATCCACCACTGTTAAGACCTTTACGGCCGGACAACTTACGCTTTTTACCTGTAGCAATCTCGTAGATGAATAAATCCGGATTACCGTCTTCAAAGGACGTAAACGTAACAAAGCGGCCATCGCGACTGAATGCCGGCGAAATGTGAGGAGCCTGAGCCGATGTGATCGGCTCTGCGTTCGAGCCGTCGAAATCTGCCAGATAAACTTGTTTATAGGACGACCTGACCGCTTTACCAACGAAGAGCAAGCGGGAGGAAAAAATGCCTGGTTTGCCGGTATACGCTGCCAAAACTCTGTCGGCATAGCGCGCCATGACCTTTTTGACTTGGACAGCAGTAACCTTGGAATACTTCTTACCAACCATGAGTTTACGCATCGTGATATCGACGGTACGCAGCGTAATCACAAAATCGCGGCCATCGCGAGCGACGTCGCCAACGGTCAGCGATTCAATACCGTTCGCTTTCCACGCATTCAGATCGATGCCATCCAGGCCTTGCGATAGCCCTAACGATCCAGACTGGGTCTTGAGACTCTTCTTAATAATTTCCTGGTAACCAGCGCTGGCCATCACGTTAAACAGGCCAGAAAAATCGAGCAGCCGACTTAATTCGGCAGACGCTTCGTTAGCAATTTTTGCTAGTTCTGGATCAGCAGCGCCACTTAGGGCCGGGACTGCAGCAACTAAGCGCCGAAAACTGGGATTGTCTATATTCACCGTGAATACAGGCACACCTGCCTGCGCCACCGCCCCACCTGCGACAGTCAATACCGCCAAGATGGTTAGGGAAAGGCTAAAAAAACGACTCCGGCTTCGCAACCAATTGCTAACTCTAATCATGATTTGTACGTGCCTCCCTAAGCACCCTTGGGCGAGAATGCCACAGCAATCGGTTGGCCGACAAACTCAGTTGGTGGCCGCGGCAGCGGGACCGATGCACGGACTGCTCGCACTGTATCGTCATCATAGGCCTGGTTACCAGAAGGTTCTTGCACCCGTAGATCTGTCAGATCACCATTTTCGGCCACAGCGATGACCAGCACTACAGACAGGGCCGTACCTTTAATACCTAAAGCCTCAGGTACAGCATAATTGCGCCGGATCGCCTGAGTTAATCTCGAGCGGTAAGCGTTCATTTTACCCTTAGCGAATGCCGATCCTGCGGTAGGTCCGTCCTTGCGCAACGCTTCACCAAGTCGGGCAAGCGCATCTTTTTCTGGAGCCTGCATGGTTTTGGCTGTCTTTTGCTCGGCTCTGAGCCGCTCTAAGGCAGCCCGTTTCAATATCTCGGCGGCGGCTAATTGATTATCCGTCTTGTTTTCGGTCTTTACTTGGACCTCGGGTGCCTTCTCTTCCGGCTTTGCCACCTTCGCCTCAGCAGGTTTTGGCGCCGGCGTCACAGCCTTAACCTCTGGCACTAGGTCCTCAGGCTTTGGCTCTTCCTTGACGGAAAACTTTTGCGGCAGCTGGGGCAGCATTTGCACCGGAACTTTTGCTTCCGCTTTAATCTCGGCTTGCGGAAGTGCCGCCTTGGTAGGTTGCGGAGCCTCAAAGTCAGAAACGACCTCGGCATCCATCGACCATTCGTCCATGTTGATCGCTGGAGCCTTGTTTAACATCTGGAAGGAACTGATCACTAAAACCAGAGTGTGCACAACAATCGAAAGTCCGACGAACCACCAAAACAAACGGTCCTGGCCGTTAATTTTGCGAAAAACAGCGAAGTTCGGTCGTGATGCCACGAGCTCCGAGTCAATTCTTGATGTTTTGGCTTGGCTCAAGCTTGCCGCCGCTTAATGATGATGCTTCGCAGTTTGTTGCGCTTGCGAGTTGGTTAGCATGGCTAGTTTCGTCACGCCCGCTAACCTAGCCGCACTCATAGCACTGACGACACGGCCATAGGCAACACCGGTGTCAGCGCGGATGTAGAGCTCCTTCTTTTGCCGGGACTCATAAATAGCCTTAAATTTTGGCTCAAGAGCCACATCAGCAATTTGCTGCTTATCCAGATAATAAGCACCCGCCTTATTAATCGTCAGGATGATGCGGTCCTCGTCGATGGCAGTACCGCGGGCTTTGCTCATCGGCAAATCCACCTTGATCCCGCCAATGCTAAGCGGTGCCGTCACCATGAAAATGATCAGCAACACCAACATCACGTCCACAAGGGGGATAATGTTGATCTCGGCGAGAGCTTCAGCCTCTTCACCGGAACTACTACCCTGTCCTATCTTTCCGAATGCCATACTGCCTCACTTTAGTTCAAATGCGGCTATCAAGCGGCGACTGCGACCCAGCGGTTGGCGGATTATTGATCGCCCGCGGTTTGTCCGATACCAAGTAGCGCTCAACGATATTCAAAAAGTCGGCGGTGAACCCCTCGATACTGCCAACTAGGTAGCGCACGCGGGCGGCAAACATATTGTAACCGACTACAGCTGGAATGGCGGCCGCAAGACCGAAAGCCGTCGACACCAGGGCCTCGGAAATACCCGGTGCCACAGCCGCTAAACTGGCACTACCTGATTTAGCAATGCCCTCAAACGCGCCCATGATCCCCCAAACCGTCCCGAAAAGACCGATAAAGGGGCAAGCCGACGCGCTGATCGCAAGCAAAGGCATGAATTTTTCTAACCGGCGCCGCTCGAACATCTTGGACTTGGCGAGAGCACGATTAATGTTATCAAGTGCAGCGTTGATGGCGATCTCTTGCGACGCGACCTGTCCGAGGAGTTGACTGCCTCGCACCAATTCAGCGTAGCCGCTTCTAAATACCTCCCGCACTGGACTATAAGGATACTCTGCCAGTCGACTATTGAGGTCATTGAGCGAGCGGGAATCCCAAAAGCTCTTGGTAAAGCTCTCGCCGCTCTTAGCCAAGCGTTGCAAATAGACGTATTTAGCAACGATGACGGCCCAAGTCACAACTGACATCGAGAGCAGAATTAGTAGACAGAAGAACACGATAAATCCGCCCTGAAGGGCGCGCCCAAAAATGCTCGTGCTACCTGTATCAGCCTCAGTAACCGCCTGCGCCGCATTGGCTGCCTGTAGGTTAGGCGCTGGCTCCATGGTTGCGACATTAGGCTCAGTGCCTGCAGCCAGCGCCACCGGCTGAGAGGTCAAAGCGCCAGGAGACGGCACGGCCGCACTCCACACCAGCGCACAGAATAACCAAAACAATACTCGGCGAGCGCAATACCGCATGGCCACACCACCTCTTGATAGATGAATCCGCTTAACTGCAACTATAACCGAAAAAAACCGGCAGTAACAGTGACTAACAGCAGAGACCGGGAGGGCGTGCTGGCTGGGAGCTAAACTCGGACGCCGTAATCCGCAAAGATCTGGCGGTTCAGGGCAAGAAAGTCGGCAGCGAAAGCATACTGACTGAGCAAACTCTCATCCCAATGACCGAGGAAGGCCGCTGCAATAAACACTGCCTCGATCGTCGCCAAACCAGCGTCAGGATCGCGATTCTGCTTATTGCGGCGCGGGTAAGCCGTCACAAAACCCGGGGGTATCCTCACTAATTGCGGCATGGGCTCGGCCACCTGACGGAGCACTGCGGCAAGGCGCTTCCAGGTGCAGTCGATGGCTGAAAGGGTATGCACGGGGCTCTCACTCCGAGGCAGTGCGTCCAGCGACGCACCCTCGGGATGCAAGAGCATCTCACCTGCCAAGGCCGGAAGGGGCTTGCCACGATGATACCGTACGATATCCAGATCTGGGTGCCCGGCTAAGGGCAGAATAGTGCACTTGTTGATACGCTCGCTGCGATCAACCAAAATTTGAAACCGCATAGTTAGTCGTCGTCTTCGTCTTCTTCATCGCCGACATCGTCGTCGTGATCGTCTTCGTCTTCGTCGTCGCTTTCGGGCTGGTCATCATCATCGTCCAAGTCCGCCCCCACGCCAGCTGCACCTTCGGGGAAGGGAATCTCGCGATCGGAATCGTCGTCGAAATCGGCTTCGTAGACTTCGTCCTCCTCGTCGCCTTCGCGCTCGAGGAATTCCTCTTCTTCTTCTTCGTCCATCTCGTCGATGTCGTGTTCATCTTCAGCCAAATCCTTGCGGCGCTCGAGCCATTCTTTGGCTTGGTCGTCGGAATCAAAGCCGGCCTTAACGATACGTCCAGATTGGATGTGATAAACCTTCCACACTGCGAGCCACCTTCCTGGTTCATTAGGGAATTGTTGCGACGGTCAGATGACGACCACGACCGTGCGGATAACACGAGCCTTATTAATATTCAAACGCAGACCTTAGGGCTGTCAAGATAGGGGCAATAAATTCAGCGGTTTATGAGGAAAAAATTACCCAGAACAGCAACACACCCACACCCCTCCATGCTACCTTCGGGTGACCTGCCGTTTACTTTAGCCCTTATTCATTCACTTACGATGAAGCCTAAATCGACATCCATAAATATTAGTAAAATCATATTGTTACCTGAATGCGCCAACCCACGATTTGCTCACTATCAAATGAGTTCTAGCAGTGACGGTCACAGGCAAGGCTTCGATCCCAAGGGTGGACCAAAAAGTAGCGGGCTTTTCCGCGCAGTGATCCGACTTGGGACTACTGGACGACCCTGAACTGCTAAGAAGCGTTGATCAGCCTGTTGGCTTTGAATTCAGCGGGCAAGGTCGCCACATAGCTAGTCGCTGGCGCGAAAGCGCCAGCGACTAGCTAGCCAGGAAGCCATCCCGTGCTCGCTAGGGAGAGATTTCTTGAGAAGGTGTTTACACCTTTTGCGGCTTACCCAGCTTCAATATCAGTGCTCCATGGGCCGGACTAACAGGCTGAATGGAGAGCCGCGCGCCGCGCTGCAATACCATCAAACCAAGTAAGCCTGGCTCTTCACGCATCTGACTTAGCAAGACCGGACTACGGAAGCGGGCCTTAGCCTGAACGGCCACCATGCACCAGCGCGAGACGCCGTCTTTGAAAGATCTCTCATCGTAGTAGGCACTGCTTGGATCTAGCGCAGTGTCGTCAGGATGAGCCTCCCTAACGACTGCAGCCAGGCCTACAATACCCGGCTCGGCGCAGCTACTATGGTAGATGAAACACTGGTCACCCAGCTTGAATTCATCACGCATAAGATTACGCGCTTGGTAATTACGCACCCCCTCCCAAGACGAAGTCTGGGCGGGGGATGCGAGCAAGTCATCTAGGCTGAAGGTCACCGGCTCCGTCTTCATCAACCAGAAGCGCGGTGACCTTGCAGCGGCGGCTGCCGCTGACATTAGGTTCTCTGATTCATAGGAACATAGATACGCTCACTCTCGCCCGTATAGATCTGACGTGGGCGATCGATGCGGCCTTCACCGTCGCGATGCATTTCCATCCACTGGGCCAACCAACCTGGTAGACGGCCCAGTGCAAACATCACTGTGAACATCGGGGTTGGGATACCCATAGCACGGTAAATCACGCCCGAGTAGAAGTCGACGTTCGGGTAGAGCTTGCGATCGACGAAATATGGGTCGCTGAGAGCTGCCTCTTCCAGGCGCTTGGCGATCTCGAGCAACGGATCCTTGCGGTTCATTTTGGCGAGGATTTGGTCGCAGGCCTTTTTGATTACTTTAGCGCGTGGATCGTAGTTTTTGTAGACCCGGTGACCGAAGCCCATCAAACGGAAGCCTGAGTTCTTATCTTTGGCCATCGCTATGGCTTTTTTTACGTCGCCGCCATTGCGATTGATCTCTTCCAACATCTCCATGACTTCTTGGTTGGCACCACCGTGTTTTGGTCCCCACAGCGCTAGAATACCGGCTGCGATGGAAGCAAAAAGGTTAGCGTCAGACGAGCCGACCATGCGTACGGTCGAGGTGGAGCAGTTTTGCTCGTGATCAGCATGCAGAATGAGCAGCATGTTGAGGGTCTTCACCATCTCTTCGTCGACTTCGTATGGCTCGGAAGGGACCGCAAACATCATGTAAAGGAAGTTGGCGCAGTAATCGAGCGAGTTTTTCGGGTAGATGACTGGCTGACCGATGGATTTTTTATAGGAATATGCCGCAATTGTGCGGATTTTCGAGAGGACGCGCGGCATCAACTGCGCGACTTGCGCATTGTCATGCGGATCGAGCCACTCTGGGTAGTAGCTAGACAGCGAACACACCATCGATGACAGAATCGCCATGGGGTGAGCCGTCGATGGATAGCCGTCGTAGAAATGCAGCATATCTTCGTGAATCAGGGAGTGACGGGTCAGCATTTCGCGAAAATCATTCAGCTCGACCTGATTAGGCAACTTGCTATTCATGAGGAGGTAGGCTGTCTCGACGAAGGTCGATTTTTCAGCCAATTGCTCAATTGGGTAACCGCGGTAGCGCAGGATGCCCTTTTCGCCGTCGATAAAGGTAATTTCACTCTTGCAAGCGCCGGTGTTGCCGTAACCCGAATCTAGGGTGACGTAGTTAGTTTCAGCGCGTAATTTGCGTATATCGATAGCTTTTTCATTCTCAGAGCCAACAACTATTGGCAGTTGGTAGGTCTTGCCTTCCAATTTAAGTTCCGCGAAGTCACTCATGTTGCTTCCTCTCCAGTACGACTTAGTTACGGGATATGGTACATAAATACCCACCGTAAGGCAAACCACTGAAATAGCTTTTGCTTTCCGCTTAACAATGAATTAACTGAGAAAATTAGGCATTCGAGGACTCAATGACACCGCAGCGGCTTTTTCTTGTCGATGCCATGGCTATCGCCTTCCGGGCTTATTACGCCTTCGGCGTAGGCAGGCCCCTGACCACCTCCGCAGGCCAACCCGTTTCGGCTTTGTTCGGTACTGCTTTATTTCTCCAAAAACTGCTCACAGAGCAGCGTCCAGACTATATGGTGATCGCTCGCGATATGCGCCAGCCGACTTTTCGCCACGAGATGTACCCAAAGTATAAAGCCAACCGCACCGCGATGCCAGAAGACCTAGCGGCACAGATGCCGCACCTGGAGCGGCTCCTTAAGGCCTTCGGCTGCCCCATGCTGGGCCAGCCTGGCTTTGAGGCCGACGATCTTATCGGCACATTGGCGCGCCGCTGGGCCAGCCCAGACTTGCACGTCTACATCGTCTCTGGTGACAAAGACTTCATGCAACTGATCGACGACCACACCTTTCTCTACACACCCAAAAAGGGTGAAGAGGCAACGATCATCGGTCGGCAGGGAGTCTACGATAAATTTAGCTGTACCCCAGAACAGGTGATCGACTGCCTCGCCTTGATCGGAGATGCATCAGATAACGTACCCGGCGTGCCGGGCATCGGTGACAAAGGTGCAAGCAAGCTCATTGCCGAGTATGGAAGCCTCGACAAGATCTTGGACAACATCCCTCTCATCAATAACAAAAAGATGCGCGAAGCCCTGCTCAACGGCCGCGATCTTGCTTATTTGTCGAAGAAATTGGTGACAATCCGTACCGACGTCGAGATCCCACTTGAATTGGCAGACGCGGCTTGCGATCCCTTCACTGCCGTGACCAGGCAGGAGCTTCGCGACCTGTATGAGGAGCTAGAATTCACTGGGCTGAGCAAGAAAATTGACAACTTACTTCAAGAGCAAAACAAGCAAGCCGTTACCGGTGATTCCAATCACAACTCGGACTCCGCCGCACCCGCAATGCCGACGCAGGCACCACGCGCTGACTCCAGCGAGCCCCGCGAGTCGGGGGAGCCAAACACGGCCAGCAAATTAGAGCCTCGGCGTGCACTCGATACTGTCCTAGGCTACCAATTAGTCAACACCCAGGGCGGACTTTCGGAACTGATTACGATTCTGAATCAGGCCCGCGTATTTAGCTTCGACACCGAGACCACCGGACTCAACATCAACTCAGATCGTCCTATCGGCATCAGCTTTTCGGTGCAAAGTGGTGCAGCCTTTTACGTGACCCTAAATGCAAAGCAGCTAGTCGGCCTCGTACCAGAAGATGTCATTCAACAGCTAGCAACAGTGTTAAACGCGACGGATCCTGTAAAAGTTGGCCACAATATTAAGTTCGACCTCCAGATGCTCAGCAACATCGGACTTAAAGTTAAAGGTCCGTTTGTCGACACCATGATCTGCGATTGGCTGCTCGATACTGGCAGTCGCCAGCATGGGCTTGATGCCTGCTGTTTACGCCATCTCAATTACGAAAAAATCAAGACTTCCAGCCTGATCGGCGACCGCGGTCAACTACCGATGCTGGCCGCAGACATCCAAGAACTGACACGTTATGCCTGCGAAGATGCTGATTTGACACTACAGCTTTACCAGCATCTGCTCCCTCTGATCGAAGCCGCTGGATTAAAACAAGTGCTAATCGATATAGAGATGCCGCTAGTGCCCGTCCTTGCGACTGTGGAACAAAACGGTGTCCATATCGACCGTGGCGAATTACAGCGTCTGTCTCGTGAGCTTGCAGCCATGAGTGACAAGCTAGTGGATGAGGTGCAAAAGTTAGCCGGTGAGGACTTCAATCTCAACTCGACCAAACAACTTGCCGAGATTTTATTCAATAAGCTCAAGATTCATGAACAACTCGGCATCAAGAATCTCAAGAAAACTAAGAGTGGCTTCTCTACCGATGAGTCCGTACTTAGCCGTCTAACGGCTCACCCACTGCCGCGAGCACTACTTAAATACCGCAGCATCACCAAACTCCAGGGCACTTATGTCAACGCTCTGCCTGAGTTGATTGAGCCGTTGACTGGCCGAGTGCATACCTCGTTTCATCAGACAGGTACTGCCACTGGTCGTCTGAGCTCGTCCGCACCAAATTTGCAGAATATTCCGATCCGTTCAGACTTAGGTCGAGAGGTCCGCAAAGCCTTTACCGCCAGCACCAGTAATCACCGAATTATTGCAGCAGATTACTCTCAAATTGAGCTGCGACTGCTAGCCCATCTGGCGAATGAAGAAGCCCTCGCACAAGCCTTCGCCAGCGGCGCAGACATTCACCGCAGTACTGCGGCTAAGGTCTTCGGGGTAGCCCCAGAGGCGGTCACCGACACCCAGAGGTCGCGGGCCAAGGCCATCAACTTCGGCATACTTTACGGCATGGGGGCTAGGCGACTGGCAGCAGAAACGGGCACTACCGTGGCAGAAGCGGCGGCCTTTATTGACCGTTATTTCGCCTCCTATCCTGGCATCAACGCTTTTATAGATGCGACTATTCGTGAGGCCCGCGCCACCGGCATGACTCGCACCGTCACTGGCCGCCAAAGACCGGTGTTGGGACTATCTGACAGTAATCAAAGGAATGTGGTCGCCGCGGAAAACATCGCCGTGAACACGAGGATCCAAGGCAGCGCTGCGGACCTCATCAAAATAGCTATGATCGAGATCGATCAACGCTTAACTCAGTCTAAACTGCAGACTAAGATGCTGCTGCAAGTGCATGATGAACTAGTTTTTGAGAGTCCTTGCTCAGAAATTGATATCGTAGTGCCGATGATTAAACGCTCGATGGAGCAGGCCATGACATTATCAGTCCCCCTGGCCGTATCAGTGGGCGTCGGCAACAACTGGTTAGAGGCGCATTAGCATGAGTGATCCACAACTGCCACCATCCGGTACTGTCGCCAATTCCGCCGAGGACCTGATCGCCGGTGGTAAAGTGATGTCGATTTGGGACCATCTTTCGGAGCTACGGTCGCGGGTCACCCGCGCCTTGCTGACGGTGTTTGTCTCATTTGGCCTGGCTCTGGCCTTTGTCGATCCCATCATTAATATTTTGAAGCAACCCTTGCTGGCCGTGCTACCTGCCGGGTCTAAGGGCCTACACTTTACTGGACCTCTAGACGTCTTCATGGTCGACATGAAGGTTGCATTTCTAGTGGGCGTCGTGTGCGCTTGTCCATTCTGGCTTTATCAATTTTGGAAATTCTTTGAGCCGGCTTTATACCCACGTGAGCGGCGTTTCATCTTGCCCTTCATGCTAGCATCCGTGGTGGTGTTCTGCGTCGGCATTGCTTTCTGCTACTTTTTGATTCTTCCGCTTTCGCTGAAATATCTAATCGGTCTGGGAATGGAAGTCGGCGAACCCTTGATTACCATCAAGGACTACGTCTCGCTACTAACCGTGCTCATTTTTGGCTTCGGAGTGGTGTTTGAGATTCCGGTACTTATTGTGCTATTAGCCATGCTCGACATCATTTCCGTCGAGGCTCTCACTGCATATCGGCGCTTTATCATACTCGCGATTCTACTCATTTCGGCGGTCATAGTGCCGCCGGATCCGATATCGCTGGTGGCTCTAGCCATCCCCGTATACGCCATGTACGAACTATCGATTGTAGTCATCCGCGCATTAAAGCGTCGTAACGCTGGTCAAAGTGGATGAAATATTGCTGGCGACAACTCCTCCAAGTAGCAGCCCTGGGGTTCGGGACCGCACTCGTCAGCTCTTATGCATTATCTGCTGAAAAAAACGGAAGAGTAGCCACAGACGGAACGATGAAAACAGCCGTCTGGAGTTTCGGTATCACTGGTGCTCAGGAAAACCTAAAGGCTGCCGGCAACAATCAATTGATCGGCACTAGTGCCGCTGTTCAAATTGGTTACGGACACATCGCGCGCGACTGGCTAGCTAATTTCAGCGTTGATATCTTGCAAGGACCGTATCAACCCACCTATGACAGCCAGTTACAAGTTGATCATTCGGGTTTCGGATTTACTGCCTGGACTGGGTTGAGTGCACAAAACACAAATGTGAGGAGCCCAGAGGGCGGATATGGTTTTGCCCTTGGTCTGAGCTACGGAGCACTGACAGGTCAAATGATGGGACGCAATCGTCGTGACGATGGTCAAGGTACTGCTGCTGATCGAGCATTAATCGACTCTTACACAAGCCATGTGAGTAAACTATCCATCATACCAGGTCTGTTTTTCACCTGGCTTGATCAGGCCAGGCCGACAGGCAATACCCCTGAACTTTTGATGACCCGCATCGAGGGGCTCGTCCTACTGATTGGTGCAGCTACGCCGATTGCAGCAACTTATAATACGTCCTACACCAAGGGCACTAACGAAGTTATCCGTGAACACGGCAGCCTCTCTGGCTACAGTATCGTTGTAAATCTCACAGCTTTACTCGGTGTTTAACTTGCGGCAAGTCAACCAGCCTTAGCTACTTTGGGCTCTGCGCTAGGCAGCGCATCCGGCTTAGCGTGGCCGTCGCGCTGCTTCATCGTTATGGTTATTGGCAGGGGTAACTTTCGCCCCCCCATCAGCGACCACTGTAGTCGTAGTTTCTGCCACCGGATGTGGCTGTTCCAGGCGCTTTTTAAGCCTAGGACCTGGAATCACCACAAGACGCAAAATCGGTTTGGTCCGCCTGGGTGGCCGCGCCGGTAGGTCTTCTGTTAAGTCGCTCAGGCTCAACTCCACCTCAAACGCCTCAGCAAGTCGGCCACGACAAGCTTCCGCACAGCTCACTGCCGCGACTTTTTCTAGATGGTCACGCGCGCAGAAACGGCACCTGTAACTGAGAAGCTTACCCTTCGCCCGCACGATCACTGGTCGCAGTGCAAGGAACTCAGACCAACAGCGCAAAACACAGCTGTGCGCCAGCGGCAACGCTCCGTATTTGCTACGACATAGTCCACAAACATGCTGGTCACCGGATCGCAGTACACGTCTGACCGAACCTGCACGATTTGACCAATTCAAGGCGTAGTTCATCGCTAGTTGTCTCCTCAGGGCTTTGTGTCTTGTCGGCTGTTGTCCAGGGATATTTAGGCAAAAAAGATAAACCACGGTAAATACGAAGAAATTACCGACAACTCTGGGTGCTGCCAGGGTAAAAACCAGGACAAAAACCCATGCAGATGGAAAGCCCCGACAGCGTTAAAGAAGAGACCTGATTTTGCCGATGGGGCATTAAGGCCCTGAGACTAGGTCCCACTGGAGCAGTGAATGCGCCACCACACAAAAAACAACAAACTAAATTTAATAGTGACTTGCAGCACAGTCATCGCACTGGAACTGCTATCCGCCTGCGCAAAAAAATCAGCGCCAAAAAGCAACGAAGGTACGCTACCAAATCCAGACGAAGCCAAATCAACCGCTGGTACGGTCGAAATAAGTCTGGTGCCAACACTCGTCCTAGCGTCCGTGACCGGAGCTAGTGCCGAAGGCGCTCAACTACTGGACGACCCCGAAAGTGCGCTTGATCGCCCGGATCCCAAAAGAGCGGCCAAAGCCCTAGATGATCTCTTCGCTAACGCAGCTGATATACGCGGCTGCCTTGCTGGCGCAGGACGCATGCAAGAATTAGAGCGAAGTACGAGCTGCTACGGACCAGTCGTGAAATTTACTGGGCATCCTGACGGCTTCGGACCATTCGACTACTTACCGCGTGGCGACTTAGGAGTATTTGAAGAATCAGAAGGTGCCAATAACGAGGCCTGCGTAGCCGCTAAGATGAACGAGATGATCGGTCGAGTTCGCGGCTTTGTCTCAGAGGCAGTAGAAACAAGTAAGCGTGCACTTTGTTTCGCACGGGTGCTTGGCAAGACCCTTCCTACCGCTATTGGCAGCGACATAGACTTAACCAAAGATGTGTCGGATGCACTTGCAGCAAATAGCTCTGAGGTCGATAGGCGCGGGCGACTCAGCTACGGCGTCGTCAAGATTAAGTTGATAGCGAGGACTGGCGATATCGCTACCTATCAAACCGATGTCGATGCTATGACAAAACGTGGTTCAGTTTGGACACGTGTCGTTAATAAACGCGAGGGCGCAAAAGACACTGGTTACGTATGGGGCGTCTTCAAACCTGATCTTAGCGGCCAGGACGGTGATCCACACGTGTTCTCAGTGCTATACTCTAAAGATGGCGACACAGTGGCCTACGACGCGACTAAGTCACGAGCTAAGTCAGACCTTGATAAGGCTGCGCTGACAGCTGATAAAGTATCCTTGTTTGATACTGACCGGCGTGTCCGCGTCGATACTCAGCAAGATTCCGGCTACGACCACATCCTAGCTAAAGTCGACACCAACGCAAACGACGGCGAAATGGTATACATGTGGACTGCCGGCATAGCTGCCGAGGAGCAACGCACTCTGCACGCAAAAGTTATCAGTAGCGGCGCTAACAAGACTGGGTGGGGCTACTTCGGATTCGGGCCAAAGCTTGCAGACTTCCGTCAAGACGTGAAGGACGAGACCGTTTCCGACAGTGCTAAATCCATACGGAAGATGATTTGCAATTGGGCAGGACCACAGCACAGCCACGTCGGCGAGCCCTATGCTCAAAAACAAGTACTGTCGCTAACCAATGGGTATTTTACGGCAGCAGAGAGCCACATTGGGTTTGCTGGTAGAAACAACTGCGGCAGGCCGGCAGCAGAGCCAACCTTTAAAGTAGTAAAAGTCGACAGTCCTGAAGCTACACCAAGTCAAAGCTCATTCCATGAATGGGCTCCATTTGACTTGGTGAGCATCACCAGCGGTGCTGATGCAGACAATCTAAAAAGTATTAAATCGCTACTTCTAGACTCTAGCCTCTGATTTAGTTTGGACTATTCCGGCCAAGAGTTGATCACATGACACGTACGCGGCAAGATCGAGTCCCGGTAGCACTGCACGAGTGCGTCGTTACATGCCTGATCGCGTGCATAGGGGCCGTAACCGTAACTACGACCGAAGTACTCGGCTCCACGAAGATTACGCGTTACACAGACAAATCCCGCAAGTGTAAGTTCTGCACGATCGCCGGTGCGACCGGGCTCACTAGCAAATGCACTGGAAGCCATAGTTAAACCAACCAGCAAGCTCAGACCTGTGGAAATTTTTCTTATTTGATTAGTAAGCATAATTGCCTCCCTGTGTTGCAATGCATCTTTCCAAGAGATACGCCGCAACTAGGAGATTTGCAATGCGTCAGGATGACACAGGAATATGAACTAAATGCAATATACCGCACAGACTATGGCCGTGGGTAAACCAAGCCAGGAGGTGCCACTCGCACCGTAATCTGAGCCTGCTGACCGTTCATGAAGGCACCGACCACTAAACGGCCTGCGGCAAACTGTTGCCCGTAAAAGCGAACAAAGCGATTGAGCACAGGACCCTCCAATGTAGCGAGTGGAGCGGTTGGATAGTAAATCGGAAACCATTCAAAATCACCCAGGCGCCGTCCATAGGCGTAAAAGCTCTCATAGGCGCCGGCTGCGGGAATCATCCAAGCGTCAACGCCGCCCAATAGGGGCAGGTTATAAATATCGACTACAACCTTATTACAGCGACCGCGGCCGTAAGGGGGATTGAAAGTATGCTCCTCGACTTGTCCGCGGTAACGCACCGTCAGAGCAGCCGGCTCATACTTGCACGGGTCTAATGGTCCGAAGTCCTTAACGCTTGAGCTCTGGCTACCACAGCTAGACATCAGGCAAATTAGAAACCCTAGGCAGCCAAACTTTCCCACGTAGCTCATTGCCATCTCCCTTGGGAAGGAAAGCGTTTGGAGCGGGAAACGGGTCTCGAACCCGCGGCCTTCAGCTTGGGAAGCTGACGCTCTACCAACTGAGCTATTCCCGCATTAGCTTCAGGAGTAACAAAGGGACAGTGCCCTTGTCCATCCGTAATTCTTAATGTCCGAGATAGGCTGCTTTGATCCGAGGATCAGCAGCTAGCTCACTCGCCTTGCCATGTAGCACAATCCGCCCCGTTTCAAGAACGTAAGCATAATCGGCTATCTTCAAGGCTAGGTTGGCGTTTTGCTCCACCAACAGAATCGTCATGTTCTGGCTGACGCTAATCTGCTTAATCGTGCGGAAAATCTCCTGCACGAGAATGGGAGCAATGCCCAGACTTGGTTCATCTAACATCAGCAACCTGGGCTGCGCCATAAACGCACGACCAATTGCAAGCATCTGCTGTTCGCCGCCAGACAGGGTCCCGGCTGCTTGATTCAGGCGCTCCTTCAGTCGGGGGAAGAGTTCAAAAACATGGGATAGGCTAGCTTTGATGGCCGCCTTATCTTTGATAATAAAGGCACCAAGCTCAAGGTTCTCTTTGACGCTCAAGCGAGGAAATACATGGCGCCCCTCTGGGCAATGGCTGAGACCCAGCCGCACAATGCGGTGCGCTGGCATGGAGCTCAGTTCCTGGCCGCTAAATTTAACCGACCCTGAACTCGTACGATGCAGCCCGGACAGTGCGCGTAGCGCGGTTGATTTACCAGCCCCATTAGCACCGATCAGCGTTACGATCGAACCGGCCTCCACTCGCAAGGACACATCCTTAAGCGCATGAATCGCACCGTAGTAAACATTCACGCCATGGGCTTCAAGCATGCAGTTACTCATGCCTCCCCAAGATAGGCCTTGATGACCTGTTGATTATTTTGAATGGCAGTGGGCTCGCCCTGAGCGATCTCCTTGCCGTAATCGAGCACATAAATGTGTTCACAAATTTTCATGACTAGGCTCATATCATGCTCGATCAATAAGATGCTGACACCAAATTCCCGCCGCAAGCGACCGATCAATTCAGTAAGCTGCGCCGTTTCCTGGGGGTTCATCCCTGCTGCAGGCTCGTCCAGCAGCAGCAGCTTTGGATTGGTCGCGAGTGCCCGAACAATCTCCAGCTTTCTTTGCTCACCGTAGGGTAATCCAGACGCGAAATCGTTGGATCGCCCGACTAAGCCAAAAACGTCCAGCAACTCCAGGGCCCGCTTGCGTAATTGAGCCTCGGCACGCCGGTAACTAGGCAGACGTAACACAGAGCTAAAAATCCCGTAGTCTGCTTGCCGGTGCAAAGCGACACGCACGTTATCAAGCACCGTCATACTGCGGAAAAGCCGGATATTCTGAAAGGTACGCGCAATCCCTCGACGATTGATCTCAGTCGTCGCCATCCCGTCTATGCGCTCACCACCCAAGCTAATAGAACCTGAGGTCGGCTTGTAGACACCCGTAATCATATTAAAACAGGTGGTTTTACCAGCGCCGTTTGGGCCTATAAGTCCAACCACTTCACCACTACCGACGCGCAACTGCACACCGTCGACAGCGCGGAGTCCACCAAATTGGATACCGAGAGAGTCAGTCACTAACAGTGATGCGGAACGTTCACTCATGCGTGTGTCTCCGCACCATTAGGCCGCCACCACCGCTTTAGAATCGGCAGATCCCAAAGTTCAAAGCGCCCCATTAATCCCTGTGGGCGCAGCAGCACCATCGCCAAGAGTAGTACAGAAAACACGATCATCTGATAAGACTCGAGACTGAAAAGGCGCAGAACCTCAGGCAGCAAGGTCAGCAGGATAGCGGCTAAAGTGACCCCGGTGATCGATCCTAGCCCACCTAAGACCACCATGGTCAGCAACTTTATGCTTTGATCGAACTCGAAGCCCGAGGGATTCAAGTAGGTCGCAGAATTAGCATAAAGTGCCCCGGCTAATCCGGCCATGGAGGCACCAATCACAAAGACCAATGTCTTGAGGCGCACACGATTAATACCTACAGCCTGTGCTGCGATCTCGTCCTCGCGCAGGGCCTGGATCGTTCTGCCCAAATTTGAGAACTGCAGTCGGTAATAGACGACCAAAGTCACCAGCACCATGAGCCAGACGAAGGCTTTACCCCCATGCGTTGGCGTACTGATTCCTGTCGCCGCACCCATGTAATCAAAGTTGTAGAGTAAGGTGACAATAATGATCGCGAACCCTAGGGTCGCGATTGCCAGGTAATCTCCAGCTAATCGCAAACAGGGCACAGCCAGAATCAAACCGGCAATGCCAGTAACTACCATCGCCACTAAGATACTAGCCAACAAGATCGCAGGACCAGCCAATCCAAACGGATCGTGCACAGTCACTGCGGCAGCACTATAGGCACCCACGGCCCAGAATCCAGCGTGTCCTATAGAAAACATGCCGGCCATGCCATTGATCATATTTAAGCTAAGCGCGAGAATGACATAAACGCCGATCAGCTCTAACGAAGAGTAGACGGTGGGACCGAGTTCGCTCAGAAAATTTAAGATCAAATTCAACTGCTCTCCTCATGAAGCTCCTGCCGGAGCCTCTCAGACCTTGACCACCGTCATCCGGCCCAATAGACCACTTGGCTTGACCGACAACACTAAGATCAAAATCAAAAAGGTGATCGCACTTTGATAGGTGCTCGACAGATAACCCGCGACTAAGTTCTCGATCACCCCGATCAATACGCCACCGATCATGGCACCAGGCAGAGACCCGATCCCGCCCAATACAGCGGCAACAAACGCTGCCAAGCCTGGCTGTACGCCCATCAAAGGATCCACCGAATATTGCATCCCGTAAAGGACACCCACCGCTCCGGCAAGACTGGCTCCCACAAAGAACGTAAAAGAAATGATCAGATTCGTGTCGATACCCATAAGACGCGCCGCTTCAAGATCCTGAGAAGTCGCTCGCATCGCCATCCCGATCTTGGTCTTGTTCACCACCAGCCAAAGCCCAACCATCAGGACTAAACTAAGGCAAAGAACGATAAGCTGAGAATATTCGATCCAAATACCCAGGCTGTCAAAGGCGATACTACCTTCGGGAAAACTCGCCGGAAAGGCCACTGCCGAGGATCCAAACACCAGGCGCGCGACATTTTGCAGCAGCACTGACACAGCAATTGCCGCTGTCAGGACGAAAATCTTTGGCTGATTTCTCAGTGGTCTGTACGCCACTAGTTCCGTCACCACGGCGATTAAGCCCGAGGCCAGCATAGCGATCAGCAAAGCCACTACGAGCGGCGTCCCTTGTAGCCGATTCAAAACTAAGGCACCGATAAAGGCGCCCATCATCATGAATTCACCATGGGCGAAATTGATCAACGAGACGATCCCGTAGACCATCGTATAACCGAGAGCAATCAGCGCATACATGCTACCGACTGCCACACCATTGATTAGAAATTGAAGGAATTCGCTCATACTGTCTCAGTGCGATTTCTTACCGGTAGCGACACCGATTTTGGCTGCAAAAGTAGCGCCCGTGGACCCAGTCTTAAGGATAACAATGTCTTTTACCGCATCATGCTGCGCATTGATGGTTGTGGTCCCACTGACACCGCGGAAATTTACCGTCTCGGCCAATGCCTTTTGTAGAGCTGGAGCAGAATTCGTTCCGGCACGCTTAAAAGCATCAGCGATAATTAAGATACCGTCATAACCGAGGGACGCCATCGCTCCTGGCTGCTTACCAAAACGAGCCTTATAATCGCTCACAAACTTTTGCACCGCTGGATCTTTATCATCGGGAGCAAAGTGACTAGAGAAGTAGTGGTCTTTTGCAGCCTCGGCACCAGCAAGCTCAAACAAGGTAGGACTATCCCAACCATCACCACCTAGCATCGTGACTTGAAAGCCCATTTGTCTAGCTTGTTTCATGATCAGGCCCACTTCTTGATAGTAGCCGGGAACCAGCAGCACATCAGGTCTGCGAGCGCGAATCTTGGTGAGCTGCGTCTTAAAGTCCTTCTTACCCGCCTCGTAAGCTTCATTAGCAACAATCTCACCGCCGCCGGCTTTGAATGCCTCTTCGAAATATTGGGCTAGACCCATAGAGTAGTCAGACTTGTGATCAAGCAGCACGGCTGCTTTTTTCTTACTGAGATTATGTAAAGCGAAGTCCGCTAACACAGATCCTTGGAAAGGGTCGATAAAGCAGGTCCGAAAGACCAGGGGGCTCTTTTTCGTCACTTCGGGGTTGGTCGATGCTGGGGTTACCAGTGGCTTACCCGCAGCGACGGCGGCAGCAACCATCGCCAACGTGTTTGAACTAGCCACGGTACCGAATACGATGTCGACCTGGTCGACGTTTAGTACTTTTTTAACCGCTGTGGCAGCATCGACAGGATTCGACTTCTCATCCTCACGGATGACGGTGATCTTGGCGGCGAGAGCTGGGTCGGTCTTAGCAAGATTGCTGAGGGCCAAGTCGAGGCCGTTAATGGATTCCTCACCGTAAGTGGACTGGCCGCCGCTCAGAGCGAAAACAGCTCCAACTTTGAGCTTATCGGCTGCGAGCACAGGATGCGCGGTAAAAGCCAAAGCAATTGCCGCTAAAGTACACCGAAAACGCACCATGATGAGCTCCTGAACTGGGTCATGAGTCTTTTGAGGATGCTCTTTTTTAACAGCAATGAACGACCAGCGGCTAGCAAAAAGACATTTTGGCTCAAACCTATCTAACTAGGCCCTGGATAATGGATGCGACGGATTCGACGCGGTCTATCCCTGCAACGCTCTTACCCGCCTGGAAGTATTCTTTATAGTCAGCGCCTTTATTGAGGCTTTGTTTCAGCTCAAAAAGGGAACGCACACTGTAAAACATGCGTGCGAAGTGTTTGGTGCGGGGATTATCAAGCAAGAACTTGGCCACCCCACCGATCTCCGAGCCCCGTTCACGCATAAATTTGGTGTTAATCACAGCCACCGGTACGCCGGTAAGTTTGCGTGTCAGGATGATATCTGCTGCCTCTGCGTTCACGATAGCTTGCTTGTAGTCTGAGTGCGCACTGCATTCCGTGGAGGCGATAAATCGAGTCCCCAACTGCACTCCCTGATAGCCCAGTTTTAATGCTGCGTGGTAGCTATCGGCGTCGCCAATACCACCGGCACAGACCAGTGGTAGACCCAGGGGAGCCAGGTCATTATAGAGCTTCTCTGGTGAGATCTGTCCGGCATGACCGCCGGCCCGATTATTCACACAGATTAAGCCGTGAACTCCTGCATCGACCGCTTTTTTCGCCCAGATCTTATCGGTGGTGTCGTGGAATACCAGAGCTCCACTGCCTTCAACGCGGCGCACGACCCAGTCTGGATTTCCCAATGCGGTGATGAAAAACTTCACCCCCTCTTCTAGGGCAATGCCCAACCATTCTTTGTTTTTCTCGAGATACTTCTTCGAGGACTTTTCGATGAGCAGGTTGAGGCCGATCGGCTTTTGCGTCAGCGTTCTAATGTAACGCAGCCCTTCGCGGAACTGATGCTTGTGCACAAAAGTGAGAGAGATTGGCTGGACCACGCCAACGCCACCGGCTTCAGACACTGCAGCCACCAGCTCCGGATTACTGCATGGGTACATGGCCCCACAGATGATCGGGTGCTCAATGCCTAAGTGCTGGGTAAGAAACGAATGTTGCTGGGTCATTTCGATCACCTGTTCTTAAGTTCATGGCCGGCAAATCCAAACCGCTCTCTATAACTCATCGACATCTTGGAACTTTACACGCTGAGCGACGTCCCAAGTATGACTGACTCCCATTTAGATCGTTAGCAAGTTTATTTGACTCTCAATTAAAATCCATAACCGACTGTATTTAAATAGATAAAATGGATTCTTGAGGTAAACCTAAAGTCCGCCACTGGATTTACCGATCAGAGTCTGTGAGCCGGGCAAGCGCTCAACACGTCACCTCGCCAACGCAACTCTCGGACAGAGGATCAGACTCATGATTTCAGCATCAAATGTTGCGCTGTGCTTGTGGGTGTTCAGTACGGCGTTATCTATAAGCAGTAGCGTCTATGTGTGGCGCTGGCTACGCAAGGCTCCAACAAAAAACAATGCTCAGTTACCTCCGGTATCAATACTGAAACCGCTTAAAGGCGTAGACCCAGGTCTAGCAGACAGCTTGGAGACTTTCCTGTGCCAGGATTATCCTCGCTATGAAGTTATTTTTGCAGTGGCAGAGGCCGAAGATGCAGCCATTGCTGTAGTTACTAAACTCCTCGCTCGCTATCCCAACGCGCAGGCCCGACTCGTGGTGGGCGACGAGCTAGTGGGAGCTAACCCCAAGGTCAATAACTTAGTGCGGCCGCTTAAAATGGCTCGCTATGATTACGTAGTCATCAGCGACAGCAACATTCGTGCGACTCCAACTTATCTAAGAGACCTTGTGCGCGAGACTGGCCCCAATATCGGTGCAGTCACTGCCCCTGTCCGCGGCCTTGGTGGTGAGGGCATAGGCGGCCGCCTAGAAGAAATGCATCTGAATAGTTTCTACATACGTTCCATGCTGGTGTCTCACGCATTGGGAACTGGTTTAGTGCTCGGCAAAACGATGATGTTTAAACGCTCTTTTTCCGACCGCCTTGGTGGATTCAACCGCTTTGGTAATCAGGGTGCAGAAGATTACGCCTTCGGCATGGCCACGAGACGAGTGGGACGAGAGATCGCACTCGTATCAGCTCCAGTCACTCAATACGTAGGTGCCCGCAGTTTTCAAAACTTTTTTCTTAGACATAGTCGTTGGAGTACGCTGCGCAAATATTCGGCACCTGGATTATTTTTCATCGAGTGGGCTCATCACGGAATCCTGACCCTGCTTTTTGCTTGGGTGGGATGGTCAAAACTAGGAACTGCCTACAGCGTAGCTAGTGTAGTAGCCACAGCTTTGATCTGGATACTCGGGGACTTGGCCCTTTCGCGTCAGCTCGGTGGTCGTTTTAACTTAGGAATTTGGGCTTTGCGTGAACTAACCGTGCCCTTGATATGGTTAAGTGCAGTCGTCACCCGCCAAGTAACGTGGCGAGGCAATAAGTTGCGCCTGCTCTCAGGTGGTCGCGTGCAGACGGCACAGGAGCAGACAGATGCCAAACCTGATTGGTTATCGGCAGGCTGAGTCAACCAGCAACTACGGTGCCTTTAGGTTTACGACGCTTAAGTGACAGGACCATGTCCATGTCGGCGACAACCTCGTCGGAAATGGATGGAACCGTCGCGATGATCTTGAGCTTCACCTCCACCCGCTCCCCAGACTGTTGAGCTGCTTCGACCAGGCGCTCAATATCCCCGCCTTGTGCACAGGAAAAAACCACATCTCCTAACGGCCGCTTCAAGAAGCGCGCCGATGCGGTGCGGAAGACAAAGTCGATTTTGTAGCGTTTCTCGATAATTAATTTGGCTGCGTAATAACCAGCGGCAACATCCGCACCAATCATCAGGGCCCCCATGTACATGGACTTGAGATGATTGCGAGAGCGGCGCGTCAGCGGTATCAGCATACTCATCGATTCAGCACTCACGTGCAAAACCCTTGGTCGCACAAATCCAATCAGTGGCACCTTTACTAGGCCAAACACTCGTAGCAACGTGGTGTCGATCAAAGTCTCGGGCAGGATCTTTTTGGCGCGATCCAAAACTGTCATAACTACTCCCGCTAGCGGAAAATCCTGAGCCTATATTAATGCCGGATTAATCTACTGCCTCAATTAATGACCGAATGAACGCTCCCTGATACCATACCTCATTACTTAAGAGCAAAACGCGAGGGCAAATCATGATCTGGATCCAGAACGCAGCGCTCTGTCTTTGGCTCCTAAATTTGGTCCTGCTTTTATCGGGGAGTGTTTGGGCTTGGTGGTGGGTGCGTAAAGCACCACTAATCGACCTCATAGATCAGCCACCAGTGTCGATCCTTAAGCCACTGAAAGGCGTAGATCCAGGCTTGGCGTCTAGCCTAGAAAGTTTCCTCAATCTTAAATATCCCAAGTATGAGGTTATTTTCTCTGTAGCCGATGCTCGAGATCCAGCTGTTAAAGTGGTGACTGAATTGCTGTCGCGCTATCCGAATGCCCCTGCCCAGCTCATCATAGGAGAAGCGATAGTTGGCGCTAATCCTAAGGTGAATAATCTCATCAGACCGATGGAAATGGCTAGCTACGACCAGATTCTCATCAGTGATAGCTACATCCGCGCCTCCCCCGACTACATACAGCATCTCCTTCAGCCATCACGCCCTAATGTAGGCGTAGTCACCGGCTTAAGAAGAGGCCGTGAAGGCCAGGGCTTGGGGGGCCGGCTAGAAGAACTACATATCAACTGTTTTTATATCAGGTGGCAGCTGCTAGCTCAGCTCTTCCGCATGGATTTTGTCATTGGATCATCCATGCTTTTCCAAAGGTCGTTTGCTGATAAGTTCGGTGGGCTGAGGGCATTGGCGGATCACGGTTCTGAGGATTATGCTTTTGGTCTGGCCACCAAGCGTTATGGCAAGAAAGTGGGAATGACTCGAACACCCGTGACGCAATACATCGGCGAAAAATCTCTAAGCGAATTTTGGCAGCGTCATCGCCGCTGGAGCGCGCTACGCAAATATGCGGCACCGGGCGTATTCTACATCGAGTGGCAACATTCGATGTTCATCGTAGCTGCACTTGGCGGTATCGGCATTGCAAATTTGGGCCCCGCCTACTCACTGTTCGCAGCTCTAGCCACAGCATTACTTTGGATGCTGTGCGATATGAGCGTACTTAAAGCCATCGACGGAGCAAAGCTGGACCCATTGCTCTGGCTCCTCAAAGAATTCCTGTTACCGCTGAACTGGCTGCATGCAGCGTTCAGTCGCCATATCAATTGGCGTGGCAACAGGTTAAGAATTAAATCTGGTGGATGGGTCCAAGCTATTGACGCAGATGAGGCGGCAAATAAGCGTTGGGTTCCAGTCACCGAGTCCTGACTACTGGATCAAAGATAAGGGGCCATCAACCGCATGACCCCATCACGCAATTTAATGGGCATAGATCGAGCCTGAATATCAGTTAAAGTTAGCGGCCTTGCATTTACCAGCTTGGCTGCAAAAATAGCATGCATCTGCGCCGCAAAATCATGACTGAAACATTCAATATTAAATTCAAAATTGAGGCGCAAGCTGCGCGCATCCCAATTTGCAGAGCCAATCATAGCCCAGGCATCATCCACTAACATGACCTTAGAATGATCAAATGGTGGGGGTGACAAATAAACGCGGCACCCTTTTTGCAGCAGTGATGTCAAGCTAGCCATAGCAGCCCACTGCACTGGCAAAATATTATTTTTCTCGGGCAAAATGATATCAATCTCGACACCTGACATCGCAGCCACACAAAGAAAACGTATCGTCGTGGCATCTGGAAGAAAATAGGGAGTCAGGATTCTGATGCGTCGCCGCGCAGCACCGACCGCACCCAATATAGTCCACAGCGTCTTTTCAAAATCGCGATCCGGCCCATCGAGAACTCCGCGCGCCAAGATGCCGTTTTGTTGTTCCTGTAATTCCATAATCTTGGGTACCCACATCTCACCGGCTAGCTGCTCGCGCGTCGTAAATACCCAGTCCTCGGTGAAGGCTTGGCGCAAATGCGCCACCACTGGCCCAACCACACGAAAGTGAAGATCTTGAACCGGACTGGGAAAATTACGCTTGATGCAGTTACCCTGGCGAATATTGATTCCACCAGTGAATCCGATGACGCCATCAACCACCATAATCTTGCGGTGGCTACGCAGATTTATGGTAGAGATGCGCGTAGGCTGCAGATTAGGCATAAAGCGAGCACACTTAATACCTGCCTGCCGAAGCGGCCGGATGATCGAGGGGAACGAATATCTGGACCCTGTTGCATCGACAAGCACCCGCACTTCAACGCCACTCTGCTTGGCTTTTTTTAGTGCCGCCACAAACTCAGCGCCAATCGCATCGTTGGCGAAAATATAACTTGAGAGCATAACGCTCTGCTTTGCACTAGCAATCGCTGCGAGCATGGCCGGATAGGCCTCGTCACCATTGATCAGAGGCTGTATTCCATTGCCAGAAAGTAGGGCCAGACCGCCAACATGATTGCCGACGTGGGCAAGTTGGCGCATGCCGGGATCGGGCAAAATGCCAGCCTGACTTAGCTGCTTAAGTGCGACATGATCGAGCGCCTTGGCCTCGTCATGACCCATAATACTGACGGCAGAGCGCCTGATCCGATTGATCCCCAGAGTGTAATATAACCCTGAGCCGATAATCGGTGACAACCACACCAGGCCGACCCAGCCTACCGCAGCATGTGGCTCATCTTTAGTCAGGACAATATGCGCGGACGCTGCTAGCGCAATGATCACGTGACTAGCGACCAACACATCGGCGCGGAGCATCCAGTCGTAAAGTAGATGGATTAACATCCGGTCCTAGAGTTTGGTTTCGTAAATGTGAAAGTGAGCCTGATGCATTCCGAGTCGCTCATAAGTAGCGATTGCAGTGTCGTTATCTTTTTCGACATAGAGCCGAACACGGCGGCCATCACCACTAGCCGTCGCCGTGTTCACTACGTGCTGATAAAGCTGACGGAAGACACCAAGGCCGCGATGCTCGGGATCGACAAAGACGCTTTGGATCCAATGGACCAAACCATCTTCCCAATCCGTGACTTCAAAGGTGACCATGGTCTGTCCGATCACTTTGCCATCGACATCGGCCACGTAATAACGACAGAGTTCCGGAGCTGCTAGAGCGCGGGTAATCCCAGCGCTTAGCGTCTCTGGACTTAGCTTGCGCTGTTCCGTGTCCCACGCCAAAGCGGCATTGAAACGGACTAGCACAGGCAGATCTTTAACCGTAGCGTCACGAATGCGCAATTCAGTGACCACTCAACTTCCTTACGGTGTAATGCAAGATGCCGCCGTTACGGTAGTACTCAAGCTCGTCAGCAGTATCAATGCGGCACTTAGCGCGCACTTTGTCTGTCGAGCCATCGGCACGATGGATCACAACATCTACTTCTGAGCGAGGAGCCAGCTTACTTACACCCAAAATATCGAAGGTCTCTGTACCCACTAGCTTTAGGGTGACGCGGCTTTGATCCGCCAGGAACTGCAGCGGCAAAACGCCCATTCCAATCAGATTGGAACGGTGAATCCGCTCAAAACTTTCCGCCAAGACAGCTTTGACACCTAGCAGCATGGTACCCTTCGCAGCCCAGTCGCGCGACGAGCCGGTGCCGTATTCTTTACCGGCAACGATCACGAGCGGAGTCTTCTCTGCCTGGTACTGCATCGCTGCGTCGTAAATAGAAAGCTGTTTTCCGTCCGGCATATGCTTGGTCACGCCACCTTCGATCCCAGCTAGCATCTCATTGCGCAGACGGATGTTAGCAAACGTACCGCGCATCATGACTTCGTGGTTACCGCGACGGGCGCCGTAAGAGTTGAAGTCGGCCTTTTTTACCCCGTGACTCAACAAGTACTGACCAGCTGGACTAGAATCTTTAATCGACCCGGCCGGTGAAATGTGGTCCGTAGTGACGCTATCGCCAAGGATGGCAAGTGGACGAGCGCCTTTTACGTCAACCAGTTCCGCTGGCTGCTTCGCCATACCGACGAAATAAGGCGGATTACGAACGTACGTGCTCTTCTCGTCCCACTTAAAGGAGAAGCCGCCGCTAACTTTAACGGCTTGCCACTGTGTTGGGCCCTTAGCGACGTTAGCGTAACGCTTGCGGAACATCTCGGGACTTAGCCCCTTGGTGATCGCAGCTTGAATCTCGGCGTTAGTTGGCCAGATGTCTTTCAAGTAAACGGGCTTGCCATCTTTACCGGTGCCGAGTGCATCCTTGGTCAGATCGACTTTGATGTTACCAGCGATCGCATAAGCAACGACTAGAGGCGGCGATGCAAGGTAGTTCGCTTTAACGTCTGGGCCGATTCGGCCTTCGAAGTTGCGGTTACCAGAAAGCACCGCGGCACAAACTAGGTCTTTGGCGTGAACAGCAGCTGCGATGGAGTCATGCAGCGGTCCACTGTTGCCGATACAGGTCGTACAGCCGTAACCGACTAGGTTGAACCCAAGTTGGTCGAGGTACTGAGTAAGTCCTGCCGCTAGATAGTAGTCGGTAACTACTTGCGAGCCTGGTGCCAGAGATGTCTTAACCCATGGTTTGACGCACAGGCCCTTTTCAACGGCCTTTTTCGCGACTAGACCAGCGGCAAGCATCACGGCGGGATTAGATGTGTTCGTACAGCTGGTGATCGCTGCAATGACCACGGAACCATGCTCTAGTGCAAAGTCAGATCCCGCAACCGGTGAGGTCTGATTGGCGTTAGCTTCGCTAACTTTGAAGTTACCGTGCAGCTCTTTGTTAAAGCCAGCAACCACACCCTTGAGAGCGACGCGATCTTGGGGACGACGCGGACCCGCCAAGCTCGGCTCTACACAACCCAAGTCTAGTTCTAGCACATCGGTAAATACTGGCTCTGCAGCCGACGCATCACGCCAGAACCCTTGCGCCTTAGCATAAGCTTCAACGAGAGCAACCTGGGCATCATCGCGGCCGGTAAAGCGCAGGTAACGCAGAGTTTCATCATCGATCGGGAAGAAGCCACAAGTAGCCCCGTACTCAGGAGCCATATTGGCGATGGTGGCGCGATCTGCCAGAGACAGGTTGTTCAAGCCGTCGCCGAAGAACTCGACAAACTTACCGACCACGCCTTTTTTGCGCAGCATTTCGGTCACGGTCAAAACCAAGTCAGTAGCCGTTGCACCTTCCGGCAAAGTACCCTTGAGACGGAAGCCTACAACTTCCGGAATCACCATTGACAGCGGCTGCGCTAACATTGCTGCCTCAGCTTCAATGCCGCCGACGCCCCATCCAAGTACAGCTAGACCGTTGACCATGGTGGTATGGCTGTCGGTACCGACGAGGGTGTCAGGATAGACCCACTCATCGTTACCGCCTTTAGGATCCTTAGCGCGGAAGGCGACGCGTGCCAGATACTCTAAATTCACCTGGTGACAAATGCCGGTTCCCGGTGGGACCACGGTGAAATTATCAAAGGCCGTCTGTGCCCATTTTAAAAACTCATAACGCTCGCCGTTGCGATCGAACTCCAAATTCACGTTTACGTCAAAGGCATCGGCAGTCCCGGCCTTGTCGACGGTTACGGAATGGTCAATCACCAGGTCAACTGGCTTCAGTGGGTTAATTTTCTTGGGGTCGCCACCGACTTTAACCATCGCTTCACGCATAGCCGCCAAGTCGACAACCGCCGGCACGCCAGTGAAGTCCTGCATCAGCACACGGGCTGGGTAAAAAGCGACTTCATGCGTCGAGGTCTTAGTTTGTAGCCAGGTTGCCATAGCCGTAATATCGGCCTTAGTGACGATGTGGCCATCTTCGTGACGTAGCAGGTTCTCAAGCAGTACCTTTAGCGACAAAGGCAAGCGAGTAATGTCACCGAGTCCGCCAGCAGCGGCCTTTTTCAAGCTCGCAAAGCGGTAGGTCTTACCACCCACGCTTAAGGTGTCGAACGCGCGAAAGCTATCAGTAGAGGTAGTCATAAAGTCCCCACAGGATCGAATGGAACGATAGCGCCAAACTCCGGCTTAGCCGGGCTTCGCACCATTTTACCTACTTTGCCCGGCTTTGGTAGCAGGAGTTAGGGGCTGCGCTTATCAAAGACCAAGAAATCTGGGAAAGATTAGCAGCGGAACCCGATCTGCCGGCGATGAAATGGCCACCGGTGCAATCCCAAATGGCTTATGCTAGCATCGCGCGCATGAGCGAAAATAGCCCTACGGGGTCCAAACTAAATATCGCAGATACAGCCTTAGATTATGCTGTTGCAACATTGACTTTACCATCGGCTGGTACCCCCATCACACCGACTGAGGCAAAGCGACTAGCCCTACTGATTGCCCACCGCGGCATGGGCAACGTTGCCCCAAATCCACTCGTTGGCGCCGTCTGCGTCGATAGCGAGCACCGTTTCATTAGCGCCGGAGCGCATGAACGCGTGGGCCATGCTCATGCGGAAATTAACGCACTAGCAGCAGCCAAGCTCGCCGGCCTGAGCACTAAGCTCCAGGGCGGCACCATGTATGTCACGCTCGAGCCATGCGCCCACAGCAACCGCACCCCAGCCTGTGCGCCGCAAGTGGCTGACTGCGGCGTCAGTCGCGTTGTCTATGGCGTCGTCGACCCAAATCCCAAAGTGAGTGGCCGGGGCGTCGCCATATTGCACGCAGCCGGCGTTAATTGCGAACACGACGCCAACTGGGCGGCGGAATGCGAGCAGCTGGCCGAGATTTTCCTCTGGAACATGCGGCATAACTCACCTTTTGTCGGCCTAAAAGTGGCAACCTCAGCTGACGGCGTGATGGCCCGCCAAGGTGATCGCCGTGCTTGGATCACTGGACCGCGTGCCCGCGCCTATGGCCATTTCCTGCGCGTCTACTATGACGCGATCCTGATTGGCGCCGGCACCTTAATAGCCGACGACCCCGCACTCGATGCACGTGACTCACTTTGGCCAGGCCGAAGCCCCGTTCGGGTCGTCCTCGATCCCGATGGCCGAGGACTGAAAGCCAAGCCAGATATGGGGTGGCGGATCTTGGGCCACACCCCAGAAGCCGTGCTGTGGATTACCTGTCAACAACTCGATCCCGAAGCTACTTTAGCAAAGCAAGAGCTTACCGAAAAAGGCTTTCAAACCATCGCCTTAGCGACGAACCAAACGGGCACGTTCGCGCCGGTGGATATCCTGACCGCTCTCCACGCTAGAGGTATCACCAGCGTGCTGATTGAGGGCGGCTTAGGTACTTACACACCGTTCTTAAACGCTGAAGCTGTCAATCATCTGCACTTGTTTCAGGCTCCTAAATTACTCGGCGGCCAGGACGCACTCTATTTTGGTGCCGGTAAGCTTGAGGCCGAGTTTAAAAACACCAGAATCACGGCGCTAGACCGTGACTGGCTGATTGATGCCGATTTAACGCGCCGACATGTGGGAGAAAATCCATGAACGGGCGCTTTGAATAGCACCCTCGTACAGTCTAGGCAGCTCTGAGAAGAGCTCGTGCCTAGCACCGTGCACCACGTTAAGCTGCACATCACCCTTGGCATGCTGACTCGCCACCCGCACCCAATTACTGGCGCAGTCTGGATCGACTACAGACTCCTCTGCCGCACCTAAAACTAGTGTCGGCACAGACAATCTGGCCAAATAATTCGGATTAAAACAAACATCGATAGCCTGGAAAGACGCCGATACCCAGCCAAATGTGGCCCCAGGTAGTTTGTAAGGTCCCGCAACGATGCGCTGATAAAGGTCGGGGCTATGGGTCAAAATATTATCGGCAAAGGGCGCAGCTTCAAACCCACCAGCTCCGGAACTGCAGGGACCAAGCCCCACTTGCGTCAGAAGTTTCGACAAAGGCTTAGCCAGAGGCCTAGGTACCGGGCGATTTGGCAGACCCAGCAGAGGCGATCCGAGCACTAGTGCTTGCGGCTTCAATGCCCCCTTGAGTGTCCCATAAAGAGAAATCAGCGACCCCATCGAGTGAGCCATTAATACGTAAGGCTTGTCACCGACGACGCTGCCGATCACGTGTTCCGCATCTTGAACAAAGGTTTCGTAATCATCAATGTGCGCACGCGAACCACCGGAGTCACCCTGACCGCGATGGTCCCAGGTGAGAAAGCCGGTGCCCGCAGGCAAAGCCAGATCTGCCGCGAGATAAGCATATTTTTCAATCCACTCGGAGCGCCCATTAAGGAACACCACGTATTGACGCGGCTCGCCATCTTGTTTGTAGACGCCATAGCGTAGATCCACAGAGCCTTTTGGAGCCTTTAGTTTGCTAATCTCAAACCTGCGCGTAACCGCATCAATATCTTCAAACTTAGTCATGGATGAGCTGGTCATAAGCAGCAGACTCCTTGAGCCATTGTGTGAGTTCTCGCGGATAATTTGTACACAGACCGTGCAGACCAAAGGTCTTTAAAGTGGTCCAAAGACCCTCGCGGTCATGATCTTCGCCCACCATTTCCGCCCACGCATAAACCCGCCAGTTACGCGCTGCGGCTTGATCCATCAAATTATAGTCAACCAAACTTGTATGCGGATGCAGAATGTTCGTCCCTGCAATCTCGAGAAAGACTGTCGGCGCCAAGGTGGCGAAGAACGGCCAAGAGTATGTGTCCAAACTCCAGAGACAAGCCCGCTGTACTTCCGGCGCATTACGCCTTAGCCAGACTAGGGGTGGAGCCTGAAAACACGACACAATCACGCGCTCACGACGGGGGTTTTTAGCTACCAAATTGGCAACCACCGCTGCCAGTTGCTCGGATTCACCCTTGATTTCGATGTTCAGTTCGATCTGCGGCAATAACCGTTCGACCACTTCATCTAAAAACGGCAGTGGTTCGCCATTGCGCAGCTTAATGGTGCGCAGCTCAGATCGTTCCAGCCGGGAAATATGGACATGTTGCCCAGTCGTCTTGAACATATCGTCATCATGCATGATCACAGCATGACCGTCTTTGCTCAGCTGCACATCGAGTTCAATGCGCTGGGCACCGCACTCGACCGCCTTCGCAAATGCAGACCAGCTGTTCTCCAGAGCCTCTTTGTTCGCTCCGCGATGAGCAATCACCAACATGCGGCCATCCTCACGATCGATGCAAGCAAGCTATAAGTTTAACTGAGACTTTGACATTAACGCGAAGCTGCGACTCGAGCTAGGCAAATACTGTCGACTCGCAATGATCTTGCCCAGGCAAATTTCACCGGAATTTGATTGTCAAGAAGGCCCACGCCGGGCAGATTCTCGGCAATTCGCATTGCCGGAGCCAATATGACTAAGATCACATTCATGACTGGTGGTGCCACGGGAATCGGTGAGGCAGTTGTGAGGCGGCTTCTTGCCGATGGTCACAAGGTGGCATTCTTCGACAACAATTTGGCGGCATCCCACAAGTTGGTAACCAGTTGCAAGTCAGATCGACTTTTGTTTATCGAGGGTGATGTTACCAATGTAGGCGAACTTGAGGCAGCGGTAGCCAAGACTGTGTCCACTTATGGTGGGGTCACTGGTTTATTCACAAGTGCTGGTATTTATCAATCAAAGAACTTACTCGAAATGTCCGAAGATGACTGGCTCGGCGTGATGAATGTCAATGTTAAGGGAGCTGTGTTTGCGACTAAGGCGGTGATCCCGTATCTCATCAAAGCTGGTGGCGGGTCGATCGTTCTGACTGGCTCTGACCAATGTATGGTTGGCAAGCCCGATTCCTGCGCTTACGGCATGAGTAAGGGAGCCATTGCTCAGTTCACCAAGAGTACGGCTATCGACTTCGCCAGGAACAACATTCGCGTCAACACGATCTGTCCAGGAACGATCCGGACACCAATGGCGGAACGGGTGATGAAAAAATGGGCTAATCGGGACCTCGCGGGCGACTTGACTAAAGCGTGGCGCTTGGATGCTGATCAACACCCGCTCGGCAGAACAGGTGAACCGTCAGAAGTGGCTGGCATGGTGGCCTTGCTCTTATCTGACGATGCGTCCTTCATGACGGGAGGTCTGTACCCGATCGACGGCGGTTTAACCGCTAGGTGAGTCGCTTATCGTACCTGAGAAGGCAGTGGCTTCACCAAGGGCAGCACACATTTGCACAATTGGGATTATAGTAGCCAAAATTATTGCGGAAATACCCATTACAAAACCCAAAGCATTCAACGTAACAACTCGGATCTTGCTCTGACAAGGTCGAGCCAAAGCGACTGGACATGTTACAGCTTAGTTCGGGAGAGGATGCGAAATAAAGCACCAGGGACGTAACTACCGATTTGAGCCTCATAAAGCACCCCAAAATTACAAGGTAATAAACATGGTTCGATTTATACCGGGCTCTAACGTGAACGTCCATCACTTTTACCGGACTGTTCCCAATCGATCGATAATTACGCCCAAAATAACCACAAGTAATTGAAATAATTCAAATTTCAAGGATTACCAGCCCTCGATTCCCTAGTAAAACTATACTCAGGGATTGATATTCCAAGTCACGAGGCCATTGCTTAAACTACCGAGTTCACCAAAGGTCTCAAGCCGGTACCCGGCTTTAGCATCGCTACTGCAAGCCTGGTAGGGCAGGGTGAAATTGTTCACCGAGTCAATACAGAATGACGCCTCTTTGGTGGAGGGAAGCCAAGCGGAACCTTTGCCGGTGACGTCATCCGTAGCGTAGCCGTAGACAGAGCCGGTGAAACTGAGCGCCTGTTGGCTGCAAGCTTTCTGATCAATACGAGTCCAGCCATTCGACATCCACTGGCCAGATTGCTGATTGAAATATCCGAGGGCCAAGCTGATGGCACGCTCCGTGTTATTACAAACCTTTAAGTTATTTTCTGGAGGAGTCTTCCACTGAAAGACTGCACTTTGATTTTGCAGCTGCGACAGGATTTTAGTGAAATGGAACTGATTCCTGCCACTCAGCAACCAATTGCTTAGGTGGTCTTCCATGCTCAGATTACCGCTAAAATCACCAAATTTGTTTACGGTGCAATGAGTGGTGCATGTCAGAGAGTTGCTGGTTATATCAAAAGTCTCCCGATTCGATCCCTGCCAAACGCGCTTGTCTTTGCCATAGCGGACTTCAACCCAAACGCTATTAAGAGTTAAATCATAGGTAAAAAGAACACCGGTTTGTCCGGGCTGGAGAAGGTAATAGGCCTTAATTTCTCTTGCACTTTGGGGTTTTGATTCAGACGCACCCTGATCTGTTTCATAGGCGATCGCGATCTCAATTGGCTCTGGATCTAAATTGGAAACGCTGAATTCAAGGGCAGAGGCCGAACCACAGAAACCAGCCAAAACCGCTAAGCCAACGGACAGTTTTAAGATAGCCCTCTGCATTCTAACATTCAGACTGCAACGTTTATCCGAGTTAAAAATTGCTGAGTTCGTCGTCATGGCATGCGGCTCCTGATTGTAAACAAAAGACACAACTATTGCTTTGGTACCAAAGAATTAGGCTACCAGGAATCGACTGCAAATTGTACCAGATCAGTTGACTTTGATGAAGAAGTAGCGAACGAGGCCTACCTGACCATCACTCACTGACTTTGGTATTTTGCAACATTGTGATCAAATTGCTATTGCTCTTTGATGATTAGCCACCACCTATGTGCGCGTAGCATTTTACAAAAACTCAAGATTAACTAAAGTGCCTGCCAAAATCGGCCGAGAATATTAACAGTAACCGCGCTTTGGAGGCCCCATGGATTACAAGAATTTAATTCATCTAAGCTTACGGAATAAATTAGTGAATGTATTCTTACTAAGTTTTTCCTTCTATTCTTGTGGCAACGCACCAAGGCCAAACGCACTACCTAGTTCTTTTGCTAAGGACGCGCAGGCTAAAGCTGACGAATTAAGCGAAAACTCAGGCGCTTGTGGCACCCAAGGAGCTGCACCTTCTTCTGCTGCACTTAAGCTCACCGGCGACAGCAACGGAGGGAATGCTGGAAAGGTCATTAACAGTACGCCGCGACCACAGCCAAGTCCGTCTACGAGCCAGCCAAGTGGGGCGGCTGGAGGCGGAGGAAGTAACGATCCCTCCGCTAACGGCAATGACCAGTCGCCCGATAAAGGGCCTGCTTCAAACAAGACTGCAGACCAAGTAGCGCGAGCATTTGGCCAAGATCGCTGTGCGAGCCTCGGCAGTATTAGGGCTGAAGCGCTCACGACGCCTAAGTAAGATCGAGTTCATGGCAGTGAGATGCCGAGCGGTGAATGGGCACTGAATGCACTAAAACTTATGACTCAAGCCGGGCAAATACTGCCGATTCGCGCGCCTGAGTTACTGGGCTAAACTATTACTAAGGCTATCCAATCCCACCAGCCTTCAGCCGCCTAACGCTAAGTACTCACCAAGAGGCATCTATGGCAACGTCACCGCAGAATCGTCGTTTCGTCGTTCGGTTACAAGCTGCTGCGCTTGGCTTTGCCTTCTTATTGAATTCACAGGCTGCCCTTGCTCAGAGTCGACAAAACAGTCAGCTATCTGTCTCTGGACGACGCACGGACGGCGACGGCGCCTATCGCTCACTCCTCGTGGGACTGCCTATAGCCTCGACCGAACGCGGTCCGGTCGGTCGCTTAGAACTCAATCTTTATGGTATCGCCTCACTGGCACTTGAAGGCAGCACTGAACGCACCGGTGAGGATATGTCCAAAGCCGTGCTCGAACGCACCGGTGAATCGATGATGACCAAAGGTGGACAAGTTTCACTCTTTCTCTTCCGCTACACTCGCCCGTTTACCATGGCAGGTTTTTATTACGGTGGCGGCCTCGGATATCATGAGGAGAATGTCGATTGGCGTCAGCCGAGCAACGCTGCCGGCAGCACCTTAGTCGATGCCGCCCTGATCCACCACAACGCAGCGCTCTCCGGACCAACCGGTCACGCGCGCATCGGATACCGCTACGTCGGCAGTGAATATCCATTATTAATAGGTACTTATATCGGCGCCAAACATTACCAGGCGACAGTTAAAGATAGCTCGGGAGGGGGAACGAACGGCAACCCCTTGGTGCCATTGACCGACAATGACAAAGAACACCTCTTGCACCGCTTCCAAACGACGGCTGAGTTCGGCATTGAGGTCGGTTTCGTTATTTAAAGGCCGCCTCTAATCTACGGGTATCGCGCGAACTTCACCTTGCTAACGCAAGATCCAACTGTGATACTTTGGATCTCGTTAAGCAGGGGGACCGGTGCGAATCGCAATCGATGCCAGGATGATCAACCCAGGCAGTATGCATGGCATTGCTCGCTACGTGTACGAGCTGCTGATGTGTCTTGCTAACAACGGTGCTACTGATGATTACTTCATCATTATCAACCCGCACAGCCCACTTGAGAGTCTGACCTGGCCTAAGCACATGCAGCTCAAAACGGTGCAGGGCAGCTGGATGAGCCTGCGTCAGCAGTGGGAGCTGCCACGACTCCTCCATGAGATTAAGGCCGATCTTTTCCATGCGCCGTCGTTTATGGCACCTCTGGTCTGCCCATGCCGCTTGGTCATGACCATCCATGACTTAAATCACATGGTACTGCCGCAGTTTTATACGCCGTTCCACCAGTTCTATTACCAGCTCTTCGTCCGTAGTTGTATTCGCAGGTCCGACTACATCCTCACAGTCAGCAATTTTTCTAAAGATGAGATCGTTCGCAATCTCTCTATTTCGCCAGATAAAATCTTTGTCACCTACAACGGCGTGTCGGCCAACTATCAGCCAGTCACCGATCTTGAGTATTTGGAATACGTCCGGGACTTATACGAGTTGCCAGAACGGTTCATCCTCTGCTTGTCGAACAATAAGCCGCACAAGAATGTGCACCAGCTTGTGCGCGCCTACTGCCATTCGCAAGTGACTATTCCGCTAGTATTGGCATGCCCAGTTGACGCCAGCCTTATTCGGATTGCTGAGAACTACGGCAAAAAGCATCTCATCTACTTTTCTAAGTTTATTGCGGAAGAGCATTTGCCTAGCGTTTACTCTATGACACATTTATTCGTCTATCCATCAACATACGAAGGATTCGGTTTACCGCCGCTTGAGGCCTTAGCCTGCGGTGCGCCGGTTGTCGTCGCGCATTCATCGAGCCTCCCCGAGGTCGTGGGTGACAGCGCGATTTTCACCGATCCTTTTGACTATCAAGACATCGCGAGAGCACTAGAGCTCGGCGTTCGGGATGAGGGCTTGCGTCAGCGCCTATCACAATTTGGCGTGCAGCATGCGCGTCGCTTTTCATGGCAAGCGATGACCGATCAAACCGTCGAGATCTACAAGAAATGTCGTGTCAGCGACAAAGCCAGCGCGGTGAAGCGAGTAGAGCCGACATGAGAATTGGTATTAACGGTAGATTTCTAGCAGCCAAGCGGACTGGCGTTCAACGCGCCGCATACAACCTCATAAAAGCCCTGGTGCGCGTCGATCATGTGAACGAGTACTACCTCTTCACCTCTGCCGATCAGGCAAATAACCCAGACTGGAACTATCCAAACGTTAAAGTCATCGCTTCCAACATTCGTGAAGGCGAAAACTTTCGCAATCATCTCTGGGAACAATTCTCTTTACCGCGCCTGGCTGAGAGGCACCAAATCGACATCCTGCACTCTCCGGCTAATTTAGCTCCGCTATTCTACCGCGGGCGGTCGATCGTGCACATTCATGATCTTTGCTTCGTCGTGAATCCACAGTGGTTCAGTTTCTCATTTCGGACGCTGTATAACTTTGTCATACCGCGCTTGGCTCGTCGTGCCGCCAAGGTCATCACGAATAGCAACAATTCGCGAAATGACTTACTGCAGTTTTGTAACCTACCCGCTGAGCGGGTGAGTCAAGTTTACTGGGCCGTGGACGACCTCTTCACCGCCAACAACGGCGAAGAGCCCAAGCCGCAGGACTGGGACCTGGAAGATTACATTCTCTATGTAGGCTCCCTGGAGCCTAGAAAAAACATTGGGACGCTGCTGGAAGCATACGAATTAATGCGCAGCAAGCACCCAGAATTAAAACCAAAACTGGTATTGATCGGCGGCGAGAGCCCGCTCTTTGCCGAAGTCAGATTGAAAGTTAAGAAGTTCAAGGACGACATCTTATTCAAAGGCTTCGTCAATGACGAGATGCTGCGGACTTACTACCGACGCGCTAGTTTGTTCGTCTATCCGAGCCTTTATGAAGGTTTCGGCCTGCCGCCTCTCGAGGCCATGGCAAGCGGAGTGCCGGTAGTCACGACTCTGACGTCCTCATTGCCAGAAGTCGTCGGCGATGCTGCATTGATGGTAAGCCCCTATAATGTCGAACAATTAGCAGAGACGATGGCCACAGTGCTGACCAATCCACAGATCAGGGAAGACCTGATCGCCAAAGGTCGCGAGCAAGTGCGCAAATTTAACTGGTATCGTGTTGCGCGCAACACGCTAGCCGTTTATTACGAAGTCTATAACTCGCAGGTTGCTACCACCGATGGAGCGCGCAAGTTCTTACCATTCTCAGTTTGGCGAGACTTACGCGACCTGGAAGCAAGAAAATTGCGGCAACTGAGCTGAGTCGATCTCAACATTCCAATGGAGTCTGCATCTATGCAACGCGAGCGCATTGCTTTAGTCCTCACCAATGGCACACCAGGCACCATCACCACGGTCTGCGGTTGGGTTCGCAGTAAACGTGAAGCCAAGAACTTTGCCTTTTTAGTATTGGGTGATGGTTCGACTCAAGACAACCTCCAAGTCATTGTCGATGTGGACACGCAGCCCTTCAGCCAACTGGCGCAGTGCAATACCGGCGCTGCCATCAGTGTGCGCGGAGTCCTACGGGAATCACCGGGTAAGGGCCAAAAAGTGGAGTTGCTGGCTCAAGAGTTAACCGTTTTTGGCGGCGCTGACCCTGAGACCTATCCCCTGCAAAAGAAGGGACACACATTAGAGTTTTTGCGTGAGATTGGTCACTTGCGTCCACGTTCGAATACCTTTGGGGCGGTGTTCCGCGTGCGCAACACGCTAGCCTATGCAGTACATGAATTTTTCCAAAATCGCGGCTTCATCTGGGCACACACCCCGATCATCACCGCCAACGATTGCGAGGGTGCGGGCGAGCTATTCACCGTTACCAACTTCGACCTGAACGCACTGCCACGAGACGATAAGGGCCAGGTCGACTACCGCAAAGATTTCTTTGGCAAGCGCACCCACTTGACTGTGTCTGGGCAGCTAGAAGGCGAATTCATGGCGATGGCCATGGGCTCGATCTACACCTTCGGGCCGACATTCCGTGCTGAGAATTCTAATACGACACGGCACCTTGCCGAGTTCTGGATGATCGAGCCAGAGATGGCTTTTGCTGACTTGGCCGACGATGCGCAACTAGCCGAAGAGTTCTTACGCGCTATGTGTGCTGCCGTGGTCAAACACTGTCCGCAGGAGCTCGAATTCTTAGAAAAGCAGTACAAAACCATCACCGTTGCCGAGATCGCCAAGTTGGCGGAGTCTCCCTTCACAAGGATCACTTATACCGATGCTGTAGCTGAGCTAAGCCGCGCAAAGCAGAAGTTTGAGTTCCCTGTTAGCTGGGGCCTAGACCTTCAAAGTGAGCACGAGCGCTACCTGACAGACACGGTATATAAGGGCCCAGTGATCGTCACCGACTACCCTGAGCAAATAAAAGCTTTTTATATGCGCATGAACGACGACGGTAAAACTGTCGCCGCGATGGATGTTCTAGCTCCTCGAATTGGTGAGATTATCGGCGGCAGCCAGCGCGAAGAGCGCCTACCACTGCTCGAGCAGCGCATGGCAGCGATGAATATCCCAACAACCGAATTGCAGTGGTACCTAGATCTGAGAAGATTTGGTTCCGCACCGCATGCAGGCTTTGGCTTAGGCTTTGAGCGTTTAGTTCAGTACCTAACTGGCATGGGCAACATACGTGACGTGATCGCTTGTCCTCGGGCACCACAACTGGTCGCCTTCTAGCGCAAAAAAGTTTATAAACAAGAGCACAGGAGGTGCTCGCTATGGGTTCGATGCGACTAGGTTCGTATGTGGGGCTCGTTGTCAAATTTACCGCCGCTGTGATGTTTGCTGTCACAGGTCCTCAGCTCCGTGCAGCGGATGAGGTCGGCACTGGTGGGATCAGCACTGGTGGGATCAGCATCGATAGGGACACTGAACACTGGGCAGCACCGCATTCGGGGCTGCCTTATGTTTTGGCGGACTCAAAAAGCAGTGCATTTGAAATTCGCACAGCCAATGGCCGCACCCTGAAAGTGCCTAGCGACAATCCCTCGCGCGACCGCTTCCTCACTCTCTGGTTCCAGCTCCATGATCCTAAGAACGGCTATTTTAGCGCCACTGGCCTGCCCTTCCACTCTGCCGAGACCTTAATCGCGGAAGCTCCAGACTACGGTCATCTGACTACCAGTGAAACGGTAAGCTACTGGGCTTGGTTAGAGGCCGTCTTTGGTCGCTACACTGATGACTACAGCCTGCTGCATTACGTCTTTGATCGCATGGAAACATATGCGATCCCCAAACTGCAGTACGGATCCGCAGCCTACAATCCAGTGTCGCCGGCGACGTACGCACCGGAGCAAGACACACCAAATCAGTATCCTGTGCAAATTAGTCAAGGTATCAGTGTAGGTCGAGATCCCATCAGCGCTGAACTTGCCGCCGCCTACGGTAGCGATATTTACGGCATGCATTGGTTGATCGATACCAATAACTGGTACGGCTACGGTGCCGGCGCAGACCCTGTCTATATCAATACGTTTCAGCGCGGCCCGATGGAGTCAGTCTTTCTCACTGTCCCACATCCCTCTATCGACGAATTCAAATTCGGCGCACCAGATCAGGGCTTCCTCAGCCTATTTGCTGCTGATCCAAACGGCTACAAACGGCAATGGCGCTACACTAACGCCCCAGATGCAGATGCACGTATCGTTCAGGCGACATACTTAGCTATGCAGTACGCGCGCGCCAGTGGCAACGTAGCTGCGGTCAAGAGCCTCGCGGCGAAGGCGAGCCGCATGGGCGACTTCCTGCGCTATGCCATGTTTGATAAATACTTCAAATCCATTGGCTGCCAGATCCCGCAGTGTCCCGCTGGATCTGACTACGAGTCGGCACATTATTTGATGGGTTGGTATTATTCTTGGGGTGGCTCGCATCCAGCAGACCAAGGCCAATGGTCATGGCGTATCGGCGGCAGCCACGCTCATTTTGGCTACCAAAACCCGCTTGCTGCTTACGTGCTGAGTGCAGACCAAGACTTTAAACCAATCACAACAAACGGCGCCCGCGACTGGCAACAGAGTCTACATCGTCAGCTTGAGTTTTATCAGTGGCTACAATCAGCTGAGGGTGCGATTGCCGGTGGCGCCACTAACAGCTGGCAGGGTCGCTACGAAGTGCCACCAATGGGCCAGAGTACCTTTCACGGCCTCAGTTTTGAACAGCATCCGGTCTACCACAATCCGAATTCAAATAATTGGTTTGGTTGGCAGGCATGGTCGATGGAGCGGGTTGCGACCTATTACCTAGCGAGCGGCGATCGCAGCATCGAAGCGCTGCTCGACCGTTGGGTCACCTGGGTCAGTCGCAATCTAAAGCTGTCCGATGATGGCGGCTACAAGATCCCGAGCAATCTCGCTTGGAGCGGACAGCCGCACTCGTGGTCATCGCAGAGCCAGCAGATAAACAGCGACCTACATGTCACAGTTGTCGATTACAACGAGGACATCGGGATCGCCACCAGCCTTGCTAAAGCTCTCCTAAGTTACGCTAAAGGCACCGCCTTGCATCGTAATCAGCAGAATGCTCTGGGATCATCGACGCTCGCTCGCGAGATCATTGACCGCACCTGGACGCATTACCGGGACGACAAAGGCGTATCCAATGACGAGGCTAGAGCCGACTACAGCAACTTTAACGCTAGCGTCTTTATTCCTAGCGGATTTAACGGCAAGTTAGGAGGCGGCGCCGAGGCAAATAGCACCGCGACTTTCTTAAGCTTGCGGCCGCAATACCGCCGCGACCCTGACTTCGCCAAAGTGCAAAATTATCTAAATGGCGGCCCGGTGCCAGAGTTTCGCTACCATCGCTTCTGGTCTCAGGTTGAGGCAGCAGTTGCGTTTAGTGAGTAGAGTCGAGTAGGCAAATTTTCTATCGAAAAGTCGTTCATTGTTACAAGTGATTAATTGAGCAGAGAGGAACACCATGAGGGCATTTCTTGCACGGTTTCTGATTCTAGCAACAGGATTTACGGCGGTTTCTTGTGGCGACGACGTGATTTTGCGTCTCAAAATTGCAGAACCTATCAACTCAAAAGAAAGCTATTCTTCGAGCAGCGATGACAATTTTTCAGAGGCATCTGTCTGTACTCATGCAGTACTTCTGATAGGTCCGTTTTGGAAAGACGGAACGTTGCAAGATGCTTTTTCAGAGATTATGCAACGTAACAATCGAACCAAATGTCTTAAAAAGATCGAGGTTCGAACTCAATATCTGATTACCTTCATTTACGATCGCTTTTGCTATATCGTAAGAGCATTGCCATCCGAGAACTGCTCTTAGTCGGAGATGAGATGCTTTTAAGCAACAAGAGCTTTGTAGAATTGATCAAGGCCGAAAAAAGCACAAAATTATCTTTTTCGCGACAGGGCAAGCCTGTCGAGTGTTTGATCCACTGTCTAGACTCGGATAAGGAGACGCTTAACATTAGTTTCTCTTTGGATTTAAGTAGATTTACTCAGATCCCTATCGCATTAATTGAAACCATAGAGCTTTTGGGTAGCACCAGCGTAACTCTTGGCACCTGTGAAGCTGCTAGAATAAATTTCATTCCTACTGAGAATCCTGAGCAAGCTGCGTTGGTTGACTTAATACATCAACTCTATGAGGCGCTAGCGACGAACCACTCTAAGACTGAAGATAGTAGTGCAGAGTTTCTAAAGTGGCCTCCGTGGGGCCCAGGCCGCGGAGGTTGGAACCCGCCCTGGGACTGGAGTCGCTGCGCTAAGTGTCAACTTGAGGTTAATGTCTTTATCGTCGGGACCGTTTTTGTGGCTACTGCTGGCGCTGGACCATCGGCCCTAGCTGTAGCCCAATCTCTATTCTTAGCAAAGTATGGGGCAGCCGCCTGGGAAGCTGTTAAGGATATTTTATTTTCAGCAACGGTAGATGTTGTTGCAAAAGCAGTATGCCGTGCGATTCATAACTGCTAAGCCCTCGAATAAAGCGTCACTCATTGAGGACTCTGCCTGGACTGAGCGCATGCCCACCTCCAGCCAAGTAGCGTGTAAAGTCAGATTTATTATCGAAAGCGTCAGCGCACGTTAAGCAAAAGCTCGCCTGGTGTCCTCGCGACCATAGCAGCCGACAACACAGTCGTCAGTTAAGTTACCAAGACTTAATGCTTGAATTGGTGCGACCATCAATTAAAGGCAGCACTTTAACTCGTGACGAGATAAGTACGGTAACCACTCTAATTAGATAACAAAACCCAAACGGATCCAGCTCGTACCAACACCTGATGACACCTCGCCGCTAACCTTGGCGCGATAGGGGGCCGACAAGCCCTCTATCACCGACATTGGATTGGTCTATGGGCGCATTTAATCGGGACAAAACTCAACTCACCACGTCATTTGAAGACTTCTATGACAGAGTTAAGCTTATATGCAGTTACAAGGAGGTAGAATGGCTCGGGCTCAAACCCAAAAGCATAAGCGGCCAATTTTTCAGCGATGACATCGACACCCTCAAAGAATTCTGCCGCGACAATACCGACTATCATATTGTCACGTGTACCGATGGTACGCGCTTAGAAAATCGCTTGATCTTAGGGCACCAAATCTACCTATTAGCAATAGGGGACAAAAATCCTCAAATTGTTGTCAATTGGTCTTTAGCTCCAGACTTCCACCTACAATTAGAGGAGGAGGTCTGCGAGATTCTTGCCGTGCTTCGTGATGTGAAAAATGGTCGAAAGACCTAATTTTGATTTTTCCTCATCAAAACTCTGTAATGTAAGCTGAGAGCGATGAAACACGGCATATTTTGAGAACTTCGTCATCATAGCCTGCATGTTCTGACGAGATAACTCACGCTGCAGCATGTACTCAAATAAGGCAAAAGCATCAAAATAGTCCGAAGTAGTGAAACCTTTTGTCATGTTGTGCAATACTTCGAAATCATCGTTAGCTAATGTTCCTATCGATTTCCCTGACCTCGTCTCACCATAGTGCAATAGCGGATTGAGCACGAATTCCATCTCCAATGAGCAGCAATCTTCAATTATATACATCCAGCGTCCCAGAGCTCAGAAGCGCCGATCGCTCAAGATTCTGATTGCCAGCAAGCTGAACTACAAAGGCTAAAAAGTCGAGCGACATGCCCAGGTCACCTGGTTTCTGTCGCTGTCATGAAGCTATTTAAATAAAGCGAGCGGTCCAAGGGAGACCTAGCCTCCTTGGCCGCTCGTCAAAACTGTGGCTGAGATGGCCCTACTAGGGCCACCAACTTAACTAAAGATCACAAATCTCTAAGCTAATTAGTCACCCAAGCTTACTTATTGTTGTCATGTGGACAATCAGCATTGGTGCAGTCTGACTCTGTGCAGTTGCCGTCTTCACAGCGACCATCTTCACAGCAACCACCTGCGTCACAGCATTTGCTGTGTACACAGTTTGGGTTGGTGCAATCAGACTCTGTGCATGCGCCATTTTCACAGCGGCCATCTTCACAGCAACCACCAGCATCACAGCACTTCTCATGATGGCAGTTTACGTTAGTGCAGTTTTCATTTGTGCAGTTACCTTCTTCGCAATCACCCTCGCAGCAACCATCTTCGTCGCAGCAGCGATCACCGCTAGCAGCAAAAGCGGAGCTTTGCACTAGACCGAAAAAGGACGTCCATACGATAAGCAAACAATTAAGAAACTTCTTCATGAAATGCTCCCAATTAATTTTCATTTTTTTTAAACGCACGAACCACAGTTGACGAGCAGCCAAAAGACTAGGCATCGCCGGCATCCATAAAAGGACACCTCTGACTCAAACTTTACGTTGAGTTCAAACTACTGTGACTGCGATTGGCGGCCGCTCGATCCGCGCTTCCGGCTGGGCAGAAATCACGGAATTCGCCGGGAAAGATCCACGAATTTGGAGCTTAACCTGCGTCGTTAGCGACACGACAAAGCGCGGAGACATAAAGGTGTGGCTATGACAGCAGCCCAAACAAACGGCTGGATGGTCACAACTACAACTGTCAGCTCTGAGCACATCATGATCAGCTTGATCAGCTTGATCTGCCTGATCTGCCTGACGACCACTAGAATGTGCCTGTGCACAACTTAGATCGCTCTTCTCCGAATCACACGCAGGCAGTGCCGACGCTATGTTCGCAGCGAAGAAGCAAAGACTGATCAAGATGTGGAGAAGCTTTCTCATCTCATTACTATAGCGAACTTTATTCCAGCGCGCATCAGTTCACTATTGCCTACCAGTAAAAATACCCACCAAAGCACTAAATAAGAATATTCTAATCATCACCAGCAGGCGTCAGCAACAAACTGAAACCACCGCCAGATTCAGCAATGCGCGCGACTTTTGAGCTAATTTTTTCGCGTGGCTTGGACAGAACCTCAGCACTGCCAAGTTCCACCTGACGATCTCGCCACTTAAGTGTGAGTATCGTGTTGTACGCAGGTTTTCGCTCAGCATAGATGTGCTTAGCTTCACGCACCGCCGGCAGTTGCACCATCACCTGATGCGACAGACTTTCTTCGGGGCGCAGCAAGTACTGCAACTGTCCCCCAATTCCAACTAGCGTAAACAACCCAAAGAGCCCCCAAAGACGAGGCCAGCGTTTCGCACTCACATGAAATAGCTGCAGCGTCAAAATAGAAAGGAATGGCGTCGTGATTGCTACGTACCAATTAAACTTAGTCGCCGAGCTAGCAAACAAAATGCATGTCGGAACAACCATGCAGACACTCAGCAACAGCAGATGATCGGCTTTGAGTCTGCCCCATGCCGCGCGCCACCAAGAGGTCGTATTATCGCGCTTCCAAAGCAGTAACGGCAGCGACAGCATCAGTAAATATAGCCAAGGCCCAAAGCGAATATCGAGAGCCTCCAGCAAATACATGGGGGTACTCGTATCACCTTCAATCTTCTCGGTGAAGCGCCGGAAGATGTCGTAATTAACCATCACGTCCCAGGAGTCAGCACCAAACTGACTATTCACGAATGGCGTCCCCAGCTTTTTCACCGCTAGGTACCAACCCCCGATGAACCCGAGAAAGAGCATCAAAGCTGCCCAAAAAGCGCCATTTTTCAACAATGGCATGGCACGGCCACGCAGGAGCACATATAAACCTAGGCCGGGGAGGAAAAGCCCCATCATGAAGCCTTTGGTGAAGAAGCACAGGCCACCGCACACACCAGCAAGAAGCAGGAGTAAGTCGTCACCCTTTTTCTCGTGCCGCTGCAGCAGATAAATCATCGCCATTGCAGTCACGATAAATAGGGCGTCAAGATCACCGGTACGACTCACATGCTGGCCAACAATTCCTCGGCACAGCAGCAAGATCATGCAGGTTACGGCAGCCGTTACTTGGCCGTGGTAGAGCCGCACCAGAAGATAAGTGAGCATGACTATACCCACCCCGGCCAGCGCCGATGGTGCCCGCAAAGCCCACTCGTTAAACCCAATCAGCTTATACGATAATGCGATTAACCAAACCCCTAGCGGAGGCTTAGCCAACCAGTCGTCCGGTAGGCCGTCAAAATAGTAATTGATGAAATCGCCGCGCCGGAGCATCTGCCAGGCAGACTCGCCGTGGCGCGTTTCATCCCACAGTCTGACGCCGTGATCACCTAGCTGAAAAAAGCACAGCACCAAAGCAGCAAGCGCCACCAGACTTGGCAGCAGCCTTGGGTGACGGCGAATCCAGTTAAGAGTCACTCCTCGCCCCGATGCTCAAGGAGACCTGTATCGGCACGCCGCGGCAGCGGCTTACCAACGGCAGTCTGGACGAAATACAGAGGCCGTCTTTTCACTTCATTAAAGATCTTGCCGATATAAAGGCCAAAAACCCCGATAAAAGTGAGATTCAGCCCGAGGCTTAGCACGTTGAAACTAAGTAGGGACACCCACCCAGGAGCAAGTGGCGTGATTTTTAATACCACAAGGACGATCGATACGATGATGTAAATGGCTGCCAAAAACGAGATGAAACCACCGACAATGAGCGGCAACTTCAAGCCCACATCGGAGAACGACACAATGCCGTCGGAGGCCAACTTCAGAGATTTCCTGATCGTGTAACTACGCTTACCGGCGAACCGCGGCGGACAATCAAATTCCATCAAAGTTTGGCGGAAGCCAATGTAGGGCACCATGCCCCGGTAAAACTTCAACCGCTCCGTCATCGACTTCAAAGCGTCCACACAGCGGCGATCGAGCAGACGAAAGTCCGGACTGTGCGGGATGATTTGCACATCGGAGGTGCGATTATAGGTCCAATAAAATAGGCGCGAGAGCAGGTCGCCTTTAGCATTGGTCTCGGTAGTGTTGCGACGGAGCATGTTCACGACATCGTAACCATCACGCCAAGCCGCGACCATAGCCGGAATCAATTCCGGTGGATGCTGCATATCAGCATCCATACAAATCACCACATCACCACGGGCACTATCTAGACCGCACGCAAGTGCAGCCATATGCCCGACGTTACGCGACAGACAGATACCGTTAATCCGTGAGTCCTTGGCCGCAAGCTCAGTGACCCGCGCAAAGGTACCGTCCTTACTGCCGTCATCGATGAATAGGATTTCAAAGTCTGGCGTCAGAGTAGACAAAATACGCGTCAGCTCATGCGCAACCTTTGCGACGCAATCCGCCTCGTTATAAGCAGGAATGACCACAGAGATGGAAAATTTAGCAGGTCGTTGCATAGTATTCAGCATAGTATTCAGCATAGTATTCAGTGGGTAAGATCCTTAAACTGAATCAAATTAATCTGGCGCCGGGCTACTACCTCAGCAACGGCTGGGCTGATCAATGCTGCCAGCTCTCCAGCCCAAGCAAATGTCTGATAGCCCCATGGTAGATTCTCACGCAGATAAGGGCAATCAAGCCCCGGGTGACTCATCAATTCCATAGTGCCAACCGGCATTCCCTCTAGAATCTTACAGACGGCAGCTGCATCAAGGCGACCGCAAACGTCAAACCCAGCGAAATATTTCGCCCCGCCGATCCCGTTGCGAGCAGCGCGGCGACGCGCCCGGTACCCTAACGCCCGCAGCGCCCAGTTATACGGAATGCGCCGCATGGAGCCCGGCACGGTGCGGCTGAGTGCTGGCAGACGCAGCCATTTGATCTCATATTTATTCATTAATTTCAGGACAATATCGAGTACACCGGGGAGCAGATGCAGATGCTGGGTGCCATTTGCAAAGGCAATCGGACCGACTGCAGACCGCATCCGAGCGAGCTGCAGATCGAGCTCTTCCTCGAGTTCGCCCAGGTCAATCTGGCCCTTTAGGTATTTGGCGATAAATTGTGGCCACCCTCGGTGGAGGCACACACTACCCTGGCCAAAATAATGCAAATCATCTGTCAGAGTGCTCTTCTTACCGAGCAGAGAGTAGCCCTCGACGATCCCAAGATGAGCACCAATCTCAAGGCCAGGATTTTGGCGCCTAAGCTCGAGAGCAGCACCTGTAGCCAGGCCGTTCATCAGCAACGCCGTTGAGCGCAAGATGCCTTGCTGATGGGCCAGCACGATCCCTTGATTGATTTCGTCGGTAAGACCGAAATCGTCCGCAGTGACGATCAGATTGCGCTGATTTTGACAGTCAACGTACTTCATGATGACCCGCACTAGCCTCCAAAAACTATAGGCCGAGAGCCACAGCTCTCTCCGCCAATCCACCTACCACCGAGTGAAAATGTCGATGCTGACGCAGCTTATCGGCCCCAAAACGACGCTCTAGCTCGACCCGTAGCTCAGGTATCTTTGCCGTACCACCAGTGCAGCAAACAATCTCAATCTCATCAGCTTTAACACCGGCCCGTAGCAGAGTCTCGTCTAGGGCCCCAACAATCTGGGCGACTAAGTCGGCACTGACTTCTTTAAACCGAGCCGCCGACAATTCCTCTTCGACGACAATTCCAGGATGATCAAAACGAAATTGCGAGGTCTCGGATGCCGATAATTCGATTTTGCTTTGCTCAATGGACTTAAACAGTTTGTAGCCCAGATGCTCTTCAATCAGTATAAAGAGGCGGTCCATACGTACAGAATTTTCCGGCGTAATCGACCAGCGTTGCGCTTCTTTAAGCAGCAGCATGATATCGCTGCGCGATAAAAACGAGATGTCAGCAGCATTACACAATTTATTAATCAATTGCTGCGGCAAGTGCAGATCATTATTGCCCATTGGCATGCGGTAAACGATCTCTGAACCAAAATGAGGAGCAATCATGTGCTTCATGATACCGCCGTCAAAGCGATCACCGGCAATTGGAATCCCGTGGGTCGCGAGCAAGTCGCGGTCCGTAAACCGGTCGCGGTCCATATTGAGCACCGTAAAGTCCGAAGTACCACCACCAAAGTCGGCAATCAGAACCTTGCGCCGTTTATCTAGTTGATGGCGAAACTCATAAGCCGCTGCCACTGGCTCCGGACAGAAAGCCACGTCCTTAAACCCTGCCAAATGCGCTGCACTGGTCAAGCGCTTCTCTGCCAGAGCGTCTTTGGTAGGGTCACTGGCGAAGACAGCCGGACGGCCGAGCACTACTGCTGTGACATCTTGATCAAAGTGCTTATTGGCGCGCTCTCTCAGTTCACGCAGGAACACGGCGATAAGCTCTGGCAAATTGTAAAAACGGTTAAGCACGTGAGTACCGGAGAAGCTCGGATCCGGCAGGTATTTTTTCAGCGACCGGAACAAACGCCCCTCGGCGAGATGCTCGCCGTATTGGCTCACTGCTTCCGCACCGAAATACCATTTACCGGCAGACGGAGTGTAGAGCACGCTCTTAAGCACGGTCGGATCTGGGGCACTTGGATCTAGACCAATGGGAGGCAGCGTCAGCACGCCATCGGTCGCTGCCAAAAGTGAATTAGATGTCCCGAAATCAATTGCGTAACACCGCGCCGCCATAAGTCTCCCTATACCCTGTCACTAACTGCTGTCTGGATCTTTATTAGTACCATGCTAACGCCGGGTTGGGGTGGAATTTGCGCCTTGATTAACAAATAGCCACACCAGTAGGTCCCAGACGACTACCAGCTCCAAGGCGCGCCATTAACCACCTAAAATCATTGAAATACTTCTAAGCACCCACTACTGACCTCAAGTATTTTCTACGACCACCGAAGCAGAGGTCACAGCATTTAGGTTAAAAAGGGCCGCAAATAGAGATGAATCCCAAACTCCGCAGTCTCGGCTTATGGCTGGCATTCTTTGCCAGCGCCCTGGGCCTATCCTGGTGGATGTACACACCAGCGTTGAACGGAGCCCCGATCTGGGACGACAACGAAGCTCTGTTTAACTACCCGCTGATCAGTTCACCTTTTAGTACCGTCGCTCGCATCTGGCTTAGTCACCAGGCGCCAGATTTTTGGCCACTTCACTACACTTGGTTTTGGTACGCCTATCGCTGGTGGGGCACTTGGACCTTCCCCTATCACCTCACCAACATCATCCTACACGCACTAAATACAACTCTCATCGCCGCCATACTCCGGCGCCTAAAAACGTCAGGTGCTCTTTTTTGCGCCCTGTTGTTCTGCGTGCATCCAGTGAGTACCGAGGCCGTAGCCTGGATCGTCCAAT